>WNGL01017948.1_pt1 | contig 11322 bp, 9 predicted proteins | sample 5400591 | NCBI WGS metagenome assembly WNGL01 (sample SAMN13153377, study PRJNA577476) | soil metagenome | isolation source: 80 cm soil or saprolite under Garry oak tree replicate 1 | place: USA:California | collected 2016-06-15
GGCGAGCTCCGGCAGCGGGATCGTGGCACGCAGCCGCCACCCGCCGCCCGGCCGCGGCCCCGCGTCAACCGCCCCGCCGTACAGCGCGATCCGTTCCCGCAATCCGAGCAGACCCCGGCCCGGCTCCGCGCCGCCGCCGTGGCCGGAGGCCCAGGCCGATTCAGCACCGCTGGTGCCGCTCCCGTCGTCGCTGACCGTGATCACTAGCTGCTCAAGACGCCCGCTTATCCGAACGACACTCGGTGCTCCCCCCGCATGCCGCAGCACGTTCGTGAGGCCTTCCTGCACGACGCGGTACACCGCGAGGTCAAGCCCGGGCGGCAGGCCGCCCGGCGGCAGGCTGGAGTGCAGCTCCACGGGCAGCCCCGCCGCGGACACCCGCTCGACGAGCGCGCTGACGTCGGCCAGCCCGGGCTGCGGGGTGAGCGGGGCGTCGTCCGAGCCGCCTCCAGACGGAGCCAGCAGGCTGAGCAGGTTACGCAGCTCGCCCATCGCGGTCCGGCCGCTCGCCTCCACCGCGAGCAGCGCGTTCTCCGCCAGGCCGGCCGCGTCCTGGATGGGGCTTCCGAGCACCTTGCGGGCGGCGCCGGCCTGCACCATCATCACGCTAACATTATGGGCGACCACGTCGTGTAGCTCGCTGGCGATCCTGGCCCGCTCCAGCTCGATCGCCCGCCGGGTGGCCGCCTCGTGCTCGTCCTGCACCTTCCGCAGCCGCGCCGCGGAGTCGCCGGCCCGCCGCAGCAGCTCGCGGATGCCCAGCCCGGCCGCCACGGTCGGCACCACCACGATCAGCGCGGTGTACCGCTCCGGGATGCCCGGCTGGCTGTCCGGGAACGTCAGCACGGTGGCTATCGCGCCGGCCAGCGCGACGCCGAGCGCCAGGTTCCGGTGCGGGCTGTACAGCACGGCGCTGAACACCGCGAAGATCGCGGTCGCGAACACGACCGGCGGCACCTGGTAGGGGAGGGCGCACGCGGCGGCGAAGATCACCGCACACGCGGTCACCGGATACAGCCGGCGGACCGCCAGCGGCGCGGCCATCAGCACCACCGCCGCCAGCTGCCATACCGACGGGTACCAGTTTCCCGGCACGCCGATGCCCGCTCCGGCGGACAGGAACAGCAGGCGGCGGAGGGGGCTAACGGTGAGTAGCTGGGCATGTGAGATAGTCTCCGAGACCGCCAGCACCGTCGGCCGTTCGGAGTAAATGTCGTACATCCACAGGATGATGGTCAGCTAATTACGGTAGCCAGGTTCGGTTTCGAGGCGGATGTGGCGCGGCGCGGCGGCGGCGTACGGTCGCGGCATGGAAGCACTTGTAGAGCTCGATAACGTGACGAAGATCTATGACAACGGGGCGGCGCCGGCGGTGTCCAGCGTCAGCATGACGGTCGCGCCCGGAGAGGCCGTCGCGATCATGGGGCCGTCCGGCAGCGGCAAGTCGACGCTGCTGAACCTCATCGCGGGGATGGACCGGCCGACCAGCGGGACGATCCGGGTCGGCGACGACCGGGTGGACAAGCTCAGCGAGACCGGGGTGGCCCGGTTCCGGCGCCGCCAGGTCGGCATGATCTTCCAGTTCTTCAACCTGCTGGACGACATGACGGTCATCGACAACGTGCTGCTGCCGGCCCAGCTGGCCGGCATGCCGCCCGGCCAGGCGCGGGACAGGGCCGCGGAGCTGCTCGCCGCGCTGCGGATCGCCGGGCGCAAGGATGCCTATCCGGCCAGGCTGTCCGGCGGGGAGCGGCAGCGGGTGGCCATCGCCCGGGCGCTGGTGAACCGGCCGGCCGTGCTGCTGGCCGACGAGCCGACCGGCGCCGTGGACACCGCGACCGGGGAGGAGATCGGCGAGCTGCTGCTGGACCTGAACGCGTCCGGGCAGACGCTGATCCTGGTCACGCACAACCCGGACCTGGCGGCCAAGTACGCGCAGCGGGTCGTCTCGATCGAGGACGGCCGGGTGGCGAGTGACACGGGGGCGCGGCGGTGAAGGCGATCATCAGGGCCGCACGGGGCGGCCTCGGCGGCCGGCGGCTGCAGGCCGTCGTGATCGGCCTGGTGGTGCTCGCCTGCACCGCCGCCTCGGTGCTTGCCGTCGGCATACTGATGGACAGCCAGTCGCCGTTCGACCGCGGCTTCGCCGCCCAGCACGGCGCGGACGTGGCCGCGGACATGTCACGGTCGGCCGCGTCGCCGGCTCAGCTCGCGGCCACCTCGCACGTGTCCGGGGTGACCGCCGTGGCAGGCCCGTTCCCGGAGACCACGGCCACCGCCAAGCTCACCATCCCCGGCGTCAGCGGCGCCGGCATCATCGAGGTGCACCTGGTCGGACGGTCCTCGCCCAGCGGGCCGGTCGATGACCTCACGCTCAAGTCCGGGCACTGGCCGACGGCACCGGACCAGGTCGTCTGGTCCCAGGCCGGGCCGGTATCCGGAGGCATTCAGCTGGGTTCCACGGTGACCGTTCCGGGGGTGCCGGGCTCGCCCGCACTGACCGTGGTCGGCTTCGCCAACTCGATCACGAACACGGCGGACGCGTGGGTGCTGCCCGCGGAGATCGCGGCACTGTCCAGCACCGGGTCTGCGCCGCAGGCGCAGTTGCTCTACCGGTTCTCCAGCGCCTCGACGGCGACGGCGGTCAACGCCGACGTAAGCGCGCTGAAGGCCGCGCTGCCTGCTGGCACGGTGCAGGACACCGCGTCCTACCTGACCGTGCGGACCGCGGAGCAGAGCAACGTGGCGATCTGGGCGCCGTTCATCATCGCCTTCGGCATCCTCGCGCTGGCGATGTCGGTGCTGATCGTCGCCAACGTGGTGAGCGGCGCGGTGATCGCCGGCACCACGAGGATCGGGGTGCTGAAGGCGATCGGCTTTACCCCGGCCCAGGTGACCGGCTCGTACGTGCTGCAGGTGGCCGTGCCGGCGCTGGCCGGCTGCGTGGTGGGTGCGGTCCTCGGGGTCCTGCTGGCCATCCCGATCCTGTCGCAGAACGCCAGCGTGTACGGGGTGGGCTCGCTGTCCATCCCGCTGTGGGTGGAGGTGGCCGTGCCGCTGGTGATCCTCGGCCTGACCGCGGTCGGCGCCATGCTGCCCGCGCTGCGGGCGGGGCGGATGAGCGCGGCACAGGCGATCGCGACCGGCCGCGCGCCGCGTGCCGCGCACGGCTACCTCGCGCACCGGTTGCTCGGCAGGCTGCCGCGCGCGCCGCGCGCGGCGACGATCGGGCTGGCGGCGCCGTTCTCCCGGCCGGCCAGGACAGCGGTAACCGCCGGGGCGATCATGTTCGGCGCGGTGGCAGTGACGTTCGGGTTTGGCCTGTCCGCCACGCTGCACCGGGTCTACGTGGACCTGCGGCTGGCCGACACCGCGCCGCTGCGGCTAGACCCCGCGCCAAGCGGCCCGGTTCTTGCCCAGCCCGGAAAGCACAAGACGGTGGCCGGCGTCATCGGGCGGCGCGTCGCCGGCCGAGCAGCAGGCGATCGCCGCCGCGCTGACCGCCAACCCGGACATCGCGCACTGGGCGCCGGAGACCAGCGCGCAGGTCGGTGTGGCCGGGCTGTCTCAGCAGGCTCAGGTGACCGCGTTCGACGGCAACGCCAGCTGGACCGGGTACCCGGTCATCAAGGGGTCGTGGTACTCCGGCTCTGGTTCGGTCGACGTCAACACGACCTTCCTGACCGATACCGGCACCACGGTGGGCTCGACCGTCACCCTGACGTCCGGCGGGCGCTCGGAGACGGTGCGGATCGCCGGCGAGGCGTTCGCGAATGACACCAGCGAGCCTGGCGTGTTCATGAGCGGGTCCGACCTGGCGCGTATCGATCCGGGACAGGCGCCGACGCAGTACTACGCCGGCGTCAGGCCGGGCACCGATCCGCAGGCGGTCGCGAACGCGCTGACCGCCAAGCTCGACCCGAACGGCCCCGCCCCGGCTGCCGTCGCCGGCATCCAGGTGACGCCGAACGACAACGGCGAGCTGATCGCGGTGATCTCGCTGATCGCGCTGCTCACCATCTTGCTGGTCGTCGTGGCCGGGCTCGGCGTGCTGAATACCGTGGTGCTCCAGCTCCGCGAGCGGGTACACGACCTTGGCGTGTTCAAGTCGGTCGGCATGACGCCGCGGCAGGCCATCGCGATGGTGGTGTGCTCGGTCACGCTGATCGGCCTGCTGGCCGGGATCGTCGGGGTCCCGCTCGGCGTGCTCGTGCACAACGGCGTCGTGCCGGTGATGGGCCACGCCGCGAACACCGACCTGCCCGCGGCGGTGATCTCGGTGTACTCCTGGTGGCAGTACGTCCTGCTGGCGCTCGCCGGGCTGGTCATCGCGGTCGTGGCCGCGCTCGGCCCGGCCGGCTGGGCCGCGCGCACCCGCACCGCCTTCGCGCTGCGGGCAGAGTGATCGCGATGGCGTGGATTATCTGCTGACCGGGCCATCAGGCGTTAGGACGCGGATCAGTGCCGTCTTGCCGGCGCCGTTGCGCGTCCTATGCCATGTGATCAGGGAAACCGGCCACCGTGCTATCCGGTTGGCGCCAGACGGGTAGCTGCTGCTCGCCTGGCTGGCATCCAGCGGATGACGCTGTTCGCGTTGACTGTGGTGTCAGATGCTCCACAGTGCCTGGACGGGTGACAGGCGGGCGGCGCGGACGGCGGGCAGCAGCCCGGCGAGGGCGCCGATGGTGATAGCCGCGGCCAGGCCGCCGGCCCAGGCGCCGGGCGGGATGACGACGGCCTCGCCGTGGGCGCGGGCGTAGGCGGCGGTGGCGGCCGCGCCGGCGATGACTCCGGCGGCGCCGCCGGCCAGGGACAGCAGGATCGCCTCGGCCAGGAACTGGGCGCGGATCTGGCTGCGGGTGGCGCCCAGCGCCCGGCGCAGCCCGATCTCGGAGCGGCGTTCCAGCACCGAGATGATCATGATGTTGGCGACCCCGATCGCGCCGACCAGCAGCGCGACCGCGCCCAGCCCGAGGAACAGGGTGTCGAGCGCGCCCTTGGCGTCGGCTTGGGCAGTGAGCGCGTCCGAGGGCTGGGAGACGGTGACCTGGCTGGGGTTTTCCGGGTTGGCCTGCGCACCGAGCAGGTTGTCCACTGCGGTGCTGGCGGCCTGGTTGTTCGGAGTGGTGCGGACGTAAATCTCCGACGGGTTGCCGTCGAAGTGCAGGTACTTCTGTGCGGCTGGGAAGCCGACCAGGACCGCCGAATCGAGCTGCGGGGCGTAGGTGGCCGGGTTGAGGATGCCGGTCACATAGAACCACTGGCCGCCGGCCCAGATCCGCATCCCGGGCCGGATCCGGTCGATGCCCAGCAGCCGCGCCGTGACGGCGCCGAGCACCGCGACCGGCTGGTTGGCGGTCGCGGCGTTCAGGAACCGGCCCTGCGCGAGGCTGGTGCCGGCCACCGCGGGCAGGCCCAGGGTGGCGGCGTCCACGCTGAGCCCGCTGGTTTCGATCGAGGGGATGAGCGGGGACCGGTAGGCGCTGACGTTGCTGAGCGTCCCGGTGGCCTCTACCGCGGTGACCCCGGGCAGCCGGCCGATCATCCCGGGGGCGGCCTCCGGCAGCTCGGCGGTGCTGCCGGTGAGGGTCTGCCCATTGGTGACGGTCAGCAGGTTGGTGCCCAGGCGGGCGATCTCGTTCAGCAGCGCGGCCTGGGAGGAGGCGGCCAGGCCCAGGACGGCGACGATCGCCGCGACGCCGATCGCGATGCCCAGCGCTGACAGTCCGGCGCGCAGCTTCCGGGTCCGCAGCCCGATGCTGGCCAGGCTGGCCAGGTCCCCGGGCCGCAGCCGGGCCGGGGACGGCGCGGGCGGGGCGGACGACCGCCCGGACGTGGTGGTCATGATCGTCCTCCCTGCACGGGGACGGGGCTGCTGTCGGCGATGACGTGCCCGTCGAGCATCTCGATGCGGCGCCGCATCCGGCCGGCGATCGCCTGGTCGTGGGTGATGATGATGATCGTGGTCCTGGCGGCGTTCAGCTCCTCTAGCAGGGCCAGGATGGACCCGCCGGTGGCGGAGTCGAGGTTGCCGGTGGGCTCGTCGGCCAGCACCACCGGCGGGCGGCCGGCGATCGCCCGGGCGATGGCGACTCGCTGCCGCTCGCCGCCCGACAGCTGGGTCGGCCGGGCGGCGGCCCGGTACCCGAGCCCGACCCGGCCCAGCGCGTCGGCGGCCATCCGCCGACGCTCGCTCCGGCGGATGCCGGCGTACAGCAGCCCGTCGGCGACGTTGTCCAGGACCTTCTGATGCTCGGAGAGGAAGAACTGCTGGAACACGAACCCGATCCGGGACGCCCGCAGCCCGGCCAGCTCCCGGTCGGTCATCCGCGCCGCGTCCAGGCCGGTGACCCGGACCGTCCCGGCGGTCGGCTTGTCCAGGGTGCCCATCAGGTGCAGCAGCGTGCTCTTGCCCGACCCCGACGGGCCCACGATGGCGGTCAGCTCCCCGGCGTTCACCGCCACGCTCACCCCGGCCAGCGCCTCCACTGGCGGGGAGCCAGGATACTGCTTGGTCACCTGCACCAGCTCCAGCACCGGCGGCCCCCAGTCCGCGGCCGTCCCGGCCGCGAAGGCCGCCCGCGCGCCGGCGGTCATGTCGCCGGCACCACGACGCGCTGCCCGGGGGTCAGCGCCCCGGTCACCTGCACCAGCCCGTCAGTGTCGTCGAAGATCCCGGGCGTCACCGGCACGTAACGTCGCGTGTTCCCTGAGCCTGCGACCTCGACGTCGTACCCGCTTGGTGCCCGGGCCAGCAGCGCCGTCACCGGCACCACCAGCGCGTTGCGCGCGGCGGCGGTGGTGATGTTCACCGTCACCGGCGCCTGGTCCAAGGTCCCCGCCGCCGACGGGCGGACCAGCGTGACGTACACCGGGATCGTTGTGGTCGCGTCCGGCCCCGACCCGGACGTGGCCGCCACCGTGCCCACCGCGGACACCACGCCCGGCGTCGTCGTCCCGTCCGGCAGCGTGACGCTCAACGGGTCACCCGCTTTCACCTGCGATTGCTGGGAGGCATCCAGCGGGATCGTCACCACGTGCCGGTCCGAGGTCGCGGCCAGCACCGGCCCGGACGCCGGACCGCCCAGGCTGCCGCTCACCTGGGACACCCGCAGCGCCTCCGGCTCGAACACCACCTGCCCCAGCGGCAGCGACCCCGGCGGGAAGGAGATCCCCAGCGCCGACCGCAGCTTTTCCACCCCCGCCTGCGTCTCCCAGGAGTAGTAATCCCAGCCCAGCGCGGCGATCTCCGCGCTGCCGGCGTCCCCCAGGGCCACCAGGTCATGGTTGAGCTGGGACACGTCCTGACCGGTCACGCCCTCATTCAGGGCCCGCCAGGCCGGCACCTGCCCGTACAGCAGCACCACCGGGTTGCCGTTACCGGTCTCGTACAGTACCTGCCCCTGCCGGATCACCTGCCCGGCCGACGGCAGCCAGGTCAGCGTCCCGCCGCCATGCCCGGTCACCGTGTAGGACCCGGCATACCCCAAGGTCGCGGTCACCGGCATGGTCGCCGACAGGTCCTGCCGGGTCACCGCCGCCGTCGCCGGCGCGGGCGCCCCTAGCCCGGCCCCGGACGTGGCGGCCGAGGAAAACGCCCCGGCTCGCCACGCCGATACCGCACCGGCCACCGCCAGCGCCACCAGGCCCACGGCCGCCCAGCCGCCCCGTCGGCCCTGGCCGCGCGATCCCCTTGCCTCCGCGGCCGCCTGGGCCTCCGCCTGCTGCCCGGCCTCCCGGCCGCGCGAAACCGTCCCGCTCATGACCCGCCTCCCAGCGGAACCAGCCGATCGCAGGTTCGCAAGGTAGCCTGAAACTGCGGCGAGTCCGGGTTGATACCGAGCTGGGCAAGCTCCGTTCTGAGGCTGACGTCGGGGTTGGGATCGGGATAGTCCGGCACGCCGTGCGAGCGCATGCACTTCGAGAACCGCACGAGCTGGGTCTGGGACGGTACTACCTTCTTTTTCCCGCTCGAGGACGGCGTGCTCGGGAGCAGGTGACGGCAGTCACTGTAAGCCGTTCCGAGATGCGGGTTGCTCTCCTCTTGTTGTTGCTGCTGCTGGTTCCCGAACCCGTGGCCGTTGGCGTTGGGGTCGGGGAAATCCGGCAGGCCGTGCGAGCGCATGCACTGTGTGAAGGCGAGATTCTGCTGGTATTGCGATGACGCACCCGTGTCCGATGTGGATGACGGGCTGCCGCCGCATGCCGCCAGCATCACGCTGCCGGCCGTGACGGCCAGCACGGCCGCCCGCCGCGGCCACGCCCGGCACCAGCGCTGCCAACCGCCGGTTGTCTCGTTCATGATGCCGTCCCCACGGCTGGCTGAATGAACCTCAGCCGCATGGCCGACGACCGAGTTGCCGCTGTATGCCGCCGTCAGCGGGGCGATGCCTGGCACGACGGCCAGGACGCTTGCCCGCCGCGGCGACCCGCGCCAGCGGTCCCGGTCACTGCTGGTGTCGCCGTTCATCGTGTTGTCCCTCCGGAACGCGGTACTGGTGGATCCGGAAGTCCGTTGTACGCCGCGACGGCTATCACCAGCTTTACGTCGGCCGTTAAGCCCGTGACAGGTCCGTCCCGGCATCATGGCTGTGAGGGCCGACGCCATGCGGCGGCTCTGGCCTGGCCGGACGGCTGTCTGGATGGAGGACCCGAAGATGCCCGGAGCGCTCACTCACCGCCTGCCGGAGCGGATCCGGCTGCCGCGACTGCCGGCCCGCACAGCCCGGCTGCGCCTGACCGCCCTGCACGGCGGGCTGTTCCTGCTCTGCGGCGTGGTCCTGCTCGGCATCCTCTACCTGCTGTTCACCTGGACGACGGGGAAACTGCCGCAGGTCAATCCGCCCCCGGCCCCAGCTAGCACCCCGCTGGCGGCGAAGGAGGCGAGAATGGCCACGATCGCGACGCAGATCGTGGCCTCGGACCGGGATCAGCTCATGATCAACTCGATCATCGCGCTGGGCATCGTGACCGTGGTCGCCGTCGCCCTCGGCTGGCTGGCGGCCAGGCGGGTGCTGCGCCCGCTGAGCACGATCACCGTCACCGCCCGACGGATCTCCGCCAGCAGCCTGCGCGAACGCCTCAACCTGCCCGGCCCCGACGACGAGCTCAAAGACCTCGGCGACACCCTCGATGACCTGTTCGCCCGGCTCGAAACGTCCTTCGAGGCACAGCGGCGCTTCGTCGCCAACGCTTCCCACGAGCTGCGCACCCCGCTGACCATGATGCGCACCGCGCTCGACGTGGCGACCTGCAAGCCTCACCCCACCGGCCAGGACGTGACCATCCTGGCGGCGAAGATGCGCCGCGGACTCGACCAGGCCGACCGCCTGCTGGAGAGCTTCCTCATGCTCGCCCGCGCGCAGAACGGCTCATTCACGGGCGGCACGGCAGTATCACTCGGCCAGCTCGCTTCCGCCGCGCTCGCCGGGCGCAGCCAGGCCATCGCTGCGATGCAACTCACCATCGAACAGGCAGGCCAGGACGCCGCCGTCGCGGGCAGCGAGATCCTGCTCACCCGCATGGTCGACAACGTCATCGACAACGCGGTCCGGCACAACCAGCCCGGAGGCTGGATCCAGGTCACCACGCAGGCCGACGGCGCGCAGGCCCGGCTGGCGGTCGAGACCGGCGGCCGGATGCTCGACGACCGCGAGATCCGCCAGCTGGCCCAGCCGTTCCGGCGGCTGGCACCCGACCGGACCGGCTCGGACAACGGCACCGGCCTCGGCCTGTCCATCGTCGCGGCCATCGCCGCCACCCACCACGGCACCCTGGACCTGCATGCCCGCCCCCAGGGCGGGCTCCGGGTCATCATCGAGCTGCCGGCAGCCGCCCAGACCGCGATGGCGGGACTGCCGTCATGAGAGTGCTGGTCGTCGAGGACGTCCGGAGCCTGGCCGACGACATCGCCGAAGGACTCAGGTACCACGGATTCGCCACCGACGTCGCCTACGACGGCCTGGACGCGGCGGCGAAGCTCGACGCGACCGCCTACCACGTCGTCGTCCTGGACCGCGACCTGCCCGGCATCCACGGCGACGCGCTATGCCAGATCATCACCCAGGCCGACAAACCAGTCATGATCCTCATGCTGACCGCGGCCGGCTCCCCTGAGGACCGGGTCAGCGGACTTGACCTCGGCGCCGACGACTACCTCGCCAAGCCCTTCCACTTCCCCGAGCTCGTCTTGCGCATCCGCGCCCTGGCCCGCCGCCAGCCCGCCGCCCAGCCCCGGATCCTCCGCGCCGCAGGCATAGAACTCGACCCCCAGCAGCATGCCGCGACCCGCAACGGCCGCCGGCTGGAGCTGTCAGTCAAAGAGTTCGGCGTTCTCGAAGCCCTCATGCGGGCCGCTCCCCCCTTCCTCAGCGCCGAGAACCTCCTCGAGCAAGCATGGGACGAGCACGCCGACCCGTTCACCAACGCCGTCTTCATCACCATCAGCCGGCTACGCCGCAAACTCGGCAACCCCTCCCTCATCGAAACCCGGCCCGGCGTCGGCTACCGCATCACCGACCCTGCCGAAACACCGCGGTGACCGTAATCACAGCCCGGTGCCGGACGCACACAGCAGGGCCAGTCAAGCTCGCGACCAGGCGTCCATAACGACGCGGGCGACCGATGACGGCAGGTCCTGCGGGCAGGCATGCCAGGCAGTCTCCATGGAGCGGCACACCGCAGCGCTGGCCAAGGCCAATCTCCTGCCGGTCCAGCGAGCGCGCTAGCAGCCATGAGTGTCACAGTCCAGTAACGGGCTTGCCGGCGCCGCTGCGCGTCCTATGCCGCCTGACCAGGGAAACCGTGTGCCTGTTCTGTGACAACGAGGCGTGTCGGCGAGGTGGCCTGCTGGGTCACCACAGAGGTGGCGGCGCGTTCAGGGAACCCGAGACGTGGGCCATCTGCAGGTCGAACAGGGCGGTGGGCTGGAGCTGAGGGGGATCCGCCCGATTAGCTCCAGGGTGATGGCGCCGTGGAGCTAGTGCGCTGGCCACATACGTTCACCGGGTGCTGACATGCCGCGGTGATACGCCCACACTCGATCTGTAAGGCAGGTGGAGTGGCGGGGGAAGCACGGGTCGGTCCGGGTGCGGCGGGCGATGATCATCATGGCGTCGGCGTCGGGCACGCTGGTCCCGGCGATCGCCCGGCTGGTGGCCGCCGGTGAGGACACGGTGCGGGACGTGATCCATGCGTTCAACGCCAAGGGCCTGGCCGCGCTGGACCCTCGGTGGGCGGGAGGCCGTCCCCGCCTGATCAGTGACGGCGATATCGAGGTCATCGTCACGGCGGCCAGGACCCGGCCGGAGAAGCCAGTCCAGC
>WNGL01041535.1_pt1 | contig 11321 bp, 13 predicted proteins | sample 5400591 | NCBI WGS metagenome assembly WNGL01 (sample SAMN13153377, study PRJNA577476) | soil metagenome | isolation source: 80 cm soil or saprolite under Garry oak tree replicate 1 | place: USA:California | collected 2016-06-15
CGCCGCGGTTGTGCTCGCATATCACCTTCGGCTTTCGAATCAGGATCGGCGCGCGGTGCCGATCGCGGGCCGGGCTGCCGAACTGCGGCATCTCGCGCTCTACGGCCTCGCCGCCATCGGCCTGTTCTGGGCCGCGTCGACCACCGTGAGCACGCTCGCCGGCGTCTGGGCCCGCATCGCCGATGAGGTCGCGCCGATCCCTGGCTTCAGTAACCAGTTCGTGCCGCCGCCGGGCGTTAAGGTGCCGCCTCGCCCGAGTCAGGATGATCTCCTTCGTTTCCAGCTCATCGGCGCGGTTCCGGCGATCCTCGCGGGGCTCGTCCTGTGGCTCGGTATGTGGATCCCGCTCCAGCGAGGGCTGCGTGCCGCGACCGCTGACGGCGAAGTCGAGCGCCGGTCCGTCGTGCGCAAGCTTGCGATCTACCTGATCGTCCTCGTCTCCGCGCTCGCGGTGTTGCTCAGCGCGACGATCGCCGTCGCGAACATCGTCGAGCGCATCCTCGGAACGCCCGACCGCGAGGAGTTCCGGAACATCCAGCACGACCTCGGCTTCCCGGTGGTCAACCTGGTCGTGTTCGGAACGGTCTGGCTATTCCATCGGCGGGTTGTGCAGTCGGAGGCCGCCCGCGAGACGGAGGTCGAGCGGGCCGCGACCATCCGCCGCCTGTACACCTATCTCATCGCGGCGATCGGGCTCGCCATGCTCGCGATCGGCGCGGCGGGCGCGATCGGCGTATTCGGCAGCCAGGTCATAGGCGTCAACACGCATCGGAACGGCGAGACCGCCGCGTACATCGCGCTCGTGCTCGTCGGCGCGCCGGCGTGGGCGCTCGCGTGGTGGCCGGCGCAGCGCAGATTGACCGACGAGGAGCGCCGCTCGCTCCCGCGCCGCGGTTACCTGTACCTCGCGATCCTCGGCGGAGTCCTCGGCGTGCTCGTGTTTGGATCCGCGGCGCTGTACCGATTGCTGAATGCCGCGCTCGCCGGCGACTTCCCGATCTCGACCTGGCACGACATCTGGCACTTCACGGTCGACGGCACGGTCAGCGCCGGCGCGTTCGTCTTCCATCTCGCGGCGGTGCGAGCCGACCGAAGCGCGCAGCTGCCGACCGTCGCGCAGCATTCGCTCACGGTGCTCGTGCGTGCGTCCGATGCGACCGCGGCGCGCGCGCGGCTTGCGCACGCGCTCGAAGGTCAGGCGGACATCGCCATCCGCTAGACGCTCTAGCGGACGGTCACCTCGGTGTAGACGCCCTGATCGCGCATCGGTCCGACCGCGACGACCACGGGCCGGACATCGATGCGATACGTGCCCACGGTGACGCCCTTGACCTTGAACGTGAACGTGGCGATCTCGTTTGGTGCGACGACCGGTTCGCTCTGCACCGCGGGCCGACCGGGCTGCGGCCAGTCGACCGCCATCTTCGGATCGAAGTTCGCGTTGCTGCCGACGAACGCGAGGCTCGCCTCGGACCCGGTACCGCGCGCCCACGCGACCTTCCCCGTGTTTCGGAACTTGAACGTGATGGTCGCCTCGGCGCCGACCGAGAGCTGTGCAGGCGCGGACTGGTCGATCCACGCGCTATCCAGGTCGGAAAGCTTGGGAAGAGGCGCGGTCTGCGTCGGGATCGGTGTGGCCTGGGCGCGCGGTGTTGAGCCACCGCCGCACAGTCCGAACACCACGGCGAGGACGAGGCCGATCGCTCCGACGAAGACCATCGCGCCGGTATGGGAGCCTTGGCGGGCCGCGGTTGGGTACATGCGTTAAGTGTCGAAAATGAGCGGCGCCGTGCTACGACAGCGGCGTATCAATGGCCGACGGCGGCGCGCACGCGTTCGGGCGTAACGCCGAGCCTTGCGAGGAGTTGTGCTCCGAAGCTTTGCTCGTCGCGAACGGCGGCGAGCAAGAGATCCTCGGGCACGACGGGTCGGTCCGGTGCGGATTCGTGGGCGAACTGAAGAAGTTCTCTTGTCTCCGGACTCAGCGTGATCTCGCTCGGTAGTGTCGGCTGTCCGCTCGCCGGGATCACCGTTCCAAGCTCCGTGCGTATCTGCTCGAGGGTGACCCCGAGGGTGTCGAAGATCCGCTTCATCGAAGGATCTGCTTGACGGAGGTCGGCCAACCGGGCGAGGCCGAGGAGGACATGCTCAGGTCCGATGTACGTGTGGCCCATACGAGTCGCCTCGTCCTGAGCGAGCGCGAGTACTCGCTTAGCGCGGTCAGTGAATCGGTTAGAGGGTCCCCACCCGTGGGCACGTGGCGGCGGTGGCGGTCCGGCGTAGCTCGCGGGCGGGGGAGTGCCCGACTGTGCGAGCAGCTCGAGCACTTTCATGCGCAACGTCGGGAGGCTCACGCCAAGGGATTCGATCACGCCCGAGGCGATCCCCTCTCCTTCACGGATCACCCCCAGGAGGATGTGCTCGGCGCCGACGTGGGATTGGCCCATGCGCCGCGACTCGTCGATCGCGAGCTCGATGACCTTCTTCGTGCGCGGCGAAAGCGTGATATCGCTCGGCGACGTGGGCTGATCACCGCGCCCGATGATGAAATCGGTCGCGGTCCGGACCTTCGTGAGCTCGATCCCTAGGGACGTGAGCGCGCGGCTGGCGAACGTGCCCTCGTCGCGGAGCAGCGCCGCGAGGAGATGCTCCGTGCCGATGTAGTTGTGGTTGTGCCGGATGGCCTCGTCCTGCGCGAGCGAGAGCACGCGTTTGCCGCTCTCATTGAAGCGATCGGACGGACCGCCACCTGCTGCCGCGCTTGGTGGGCTAACTGGCGCCACCATTTGAGGCGGTCCGGGGCGGTGCATCATGGATTCGATCCGCCCCATCCCTTTCGGCCGGGCCATCCAGGCCTGAACCGAACCGATGCCCACGGCGGCGACCGCTCCGCCGGCAAGCCCAGCGAGGAGCGCCACCACGAACATTTCGACGGTCACGACGCCTGACCGTCGACGATCTCGCGGATGCGTTCCGCGGTCGCCCCGAACGATGCGAGGACTTGAGCACCGACACCGTCGCCCTCGTTGGCCAACGCCATCAGGAAGACCTCGGGCGAGATTTCTTCCTGCTTGCGCTTCGCCGCGAGCACCCTGGCCATCGTGAGGATCGTTCCCATGCGTGGCGTGGTTCTGAGGCGCGTCGGCATCGGGCCTCCGAGTGTCGGCGGGACGGCCACCTCGATCCGCCGCCGGAGTGCCTCTGCGTCGACCGGGAGCTGGGCCCAGATCTTCTCAAGCGCGGGCGTCCTGTGAAGGCGGAGCGCGATCGCAAGGTGCTCGGTGCCGATGTGCGAATGGCCATTTTGAATCGCCTCCTGGCGCGCCAGGGTCATGACCTTTCGCGAATCCGCGTCGAGGTGGTCCCAAGTGGGCTCTGGTTGCGGTTCGCCCATTGCGGCGATGACCTCATCGCGAACCCGGTCGGGCTCGATCTCGAGCGAGCGTAGAAGCGCCATGGGGATTCCACCTCCGCGTACGAGGCCGAGTAGAAGGTGTTCCGTCCCGATGTGTGAGTGCCCGAGCTTGCGCGCCTCGAACCGTGCCTTACTAATCGCTGACTTTGCGGTCTCCGAGAGTTCGACCTTCTCGACGTTGGTCTGGCCGCGACCGATCACGGACTCTGCCGCGGCTCGCAGCTTTGGCAGCGTCGCCCCCACCGATTCGAGAGCTACGGCAGCGACACCGTTGGGCTCGCGCGACAAGCCGAGAAGCAGGTGCTCCGCGCCGATGTACGCGTGATTGAAGCGCTGCGCTTCGTCCTGCGCGAACGCGAGAACGCGCTTCGCGAGGTCGTTGAAGTCATTGAACGGCGCGTCTCCATGAGGTTGGTCCATCGCCCGATAGGTCCTTGTTGATCGGAACACCGCGCGATTCGGGTGAGTCACGGACCATCTCGGCACTTGGCGGTGCCGGAGCATCCCTTCGACCGTACCGACGAGCGCGGCACCGACGGCTCCGCCGGCGAGACCTGCGATCAACGCGATTACGACGACCGAGCCTAAGTCCACGCGAAGCTACTGCGGAGGGCGGGCTGCCTCGTCGGTCTGGACGGGGGTGGTGGCAGGCTCCGCGTGCGCGAGGTGCCGCGCGAGAGGGCCAGAGGGCGTGCGCCACTCGGTGTTCGGGTGAGGTGCGCCAACGGTCGTTCCGCCGAGATGACGCTGCGCGCGGATCACGCCGAGCGAGACCACGAGCGCGACAAGCGCGCCGGTGATGCCGCCGGCGACCGCCGCGACGATGATCGCGCTGTCGAAAATGTTCATCTATCCATTCATCCTGTCGAGAATTTCGCGAATGCGTTTCGGTGTCGCACCGACCGAGTCCAGCGCGGTCGCCGCGATCCCCGGGGTGCTGGCGATCGCGAGCAAGAGGTGCTCCGACCGAATGAGCGCGCTGTTGCGTTCCGCGGCCAGCGATGACGCTCGGGCGAATACCTCGGTGAGTGTGGCCGCCTCTGAAACGCTGCCAGGTCGTGGCGCCTGCCGCGCCGGCCACGCAGTCTCTATGCACGAGACGATAGCCACGGGCTCCACACCGAGCTCGGTCAGGAAGCGGTGGACCCAAACTTCGTCGTTCGCGATGAGGCCGAGCAAGAGGTGATGCGGCGCGATGTCCTTCTCATTGGCTCTACCCGCTTCCCAGTACGCGCGGGCGAGCACCCTTTTGCTGGCGCCGTCGAGACGATCGAGCGGGGCGGTCGGGTAGGAGCTCGCGATGACGGCGGCGCCAGCCGGGGTCGCGATCCCCGCCTCGCGCGCACCGGCCATATCCGTGCCCTGCTGACCGAGAGAGGCGATCACCTGGTGACGGGCCCTGCTGACCGAGAGAGGCGATCACCTGGTGACGGACCTTATCGAGAGTCACTCCGAGAGACTCGAGGACTCCGGCGCCGATGTGCCCTCCCTCACGCACGATCCCGAGAAGCAGGTGCTCCGTGCCGACATGGCCGTGGCCGAGCTTGCGCGCCTCGTCGATCGCCAGCTCGATCACCTTCTTGGTACGCGGGGACAGCGTGATCTCGCTGGGCGACGTCGTGGAGTCACCGCGTCCCATCAAGAACTCCACCGACGTCCGAGCCTTGGCGAGATCGACGCCGAGCGAGTTGAGCGCCCGGGCGGCGACGCCCTCGCCTTCGCGGATCAGCCCGAGCAGGAGGTGCTCGACCCCGATGTAGTTGTGGTTGAAGCGAATTGCCTCGTCCTGGGCGAGGGCGAGCACGCGCTTGGCGCGGTCGTTGAAGCGATCGAAGGGTCCCATTGGTAAGCGAGGCTAATCCTCGCTTGGTCGCTCAGTCGAGCAGTTTTCGGTAATCCTCGATGCCGTAACGGAACGTGTCTTTCGTGTTGTCGAGCGCCTTCACGATGACGCGCATGGTGTTGTGAACGGCCTCCATTTTGGACGCCACGGCCTTGTCCTTTTGGAGGATCGTGTTCAGGTCGTAAGCGGCGGCCGACGTGAAGAGCATCCGGAACATCTCCATCTCTTCGTTGAGCGTTTCGGGCTTGTCCTTCGCCTTCTGGTACTCCGACCACATCCGCTCGACGCCCTTCGCCTCGATCGTATCGATCCAGGCGCGCTCGCTTTTGTCGTCGACGGCGCGGTACGAGTTGTAGACGATCTCCTTCGTGCCGGCCGGCGTGCGCCCGACCAGAAGTCGCGCCATGAACTTGTCGATGGACAGGCGCTCGATGACGACGTCCTCGTCGAAGTTGCGCTTGATAAGCATGACCGCGTGGATGCGGGCGGGCTCCATGGGATTCGTGAAGACGCGCTCCTTCGGAAACACAGTGGTGATGTCGAGCATCGCGCGCGTGTTCTCGAATGCGAAGAAGCGCCCGACCATGTTGCGAAGGGTCTTCTCGTCCATCGTGTCGAACGGCGGCTTCTTCATCCCGGCTAGCTTTGCGGCGACCGCGTCGATCGTCGCCTCGTTCGCCGTCATGAACTCCGCGGTGATGTCGGGCGCGTTCTCCAGGCGCGACCGGACCATGTCGAACGCGGCCTGCGGGAAGTTCTCGACCAGGTTCGAGCGCAGGTAGAAAACCTTCTCGCTCGTGTAGGCGTAGGCCTCGGGGTGACCGACGTCGAGCTCGCGCGCACTCGCCGTGACCTCGCGGTCGTCGAGCCCGCGCCCGATGACGGTCGCGTCGCTCGAGCGATGATGCTCGAGCCAGGCGTAGGTCTGATAACCCTTGGCGACCTCTTCGCCGCCGTCGAGGATCCGCGCCGGCGAGAAGACCTTCCCGTCCTTGGTGCGGTACGCGTAGCGGACGTAGACCCAGTCGTCGGAGTGAAAGCGCGTGCCGGGGAACTCCATCACGCCGTACGTAGAAGTGGACTTCCCTGTGCCGGTCGGCGCGATGTAGAGGATGCCCTTGCCGTCCTTCGTCACGACGGCGCCGTGGATCGAGTGGATGCCGTACTCGACGGCGAGCTTTCGGCCGACGGCGCCTAGGACCCACGACTTCAGCTGTCCGTAGTAGCTCGTGTTGAAGAAGATGACCGTGTCGTTCTGCCGCGAGTAGTACGCGGCCTCGGCCTCGCTCGGCACGCGGCCGAGAGCGACAACAAGCACGTCGGGACTCTCCGCAGGCTTCTGGCCCGTGATCCGCTGCCACTCGTCGACGCCGTACCAGTTGTCCTTCCAGTAGCCGATGAGGTGCTCGCTGTTCGTGATCGCGCGCACGCGCAGCCCGTGGATCACCACGTCGTGCGAGTAGGTCGTCTCTTTCGCGGTGGCGACGTGCTCGAACGCGTTCGCGAGCAGCCGCTTGAAGAGGCCCGGCTTCGCGTCGACGGTCTTGTCATGGACGAGGGTTCGTCCCTTTGTGCGAGTGATCGTGTTCTTCGCGCCGATCGGCGTTCCCGGCCACTCGGGCGACGTAGCGTCGGGCGCGGGAGGAAACGTGTAGAGCTCCTTCTTTTCAGCTATCGCCAATCACGTACTCCCCTCAGAACTCGCGCCCGATAGTAGGTTCGCTCGCGCCGTGTTGCCCGGCCCCACCCGGGCCGCCGCCCCAAGGAATGCACCGACGTACGTTCCGATCATGACGAGAGACGCACCAGCGACGAACTGCAAGCTCACGAGCTCGCCGGCAAGAATCGCGCCGACCGCCACGGTCACAACGGGAAAAAGGACTGTCACGTACGCGCTCGCCGAGGCCGTCCAGCGCAGCACGATGAACACGACGCCGATGAAGAGGCCGATGCCACCGAGAGTTACGAGGTACAAGAAGGCCACCCAGACCTCGGGACGCGACGGTAGCCCCGGAGTCTCGCGAGCTACGAAGGCAATAACGAAGAGCAACGCAGCCCCACACAGCATCGCGACGGCGTTCGTGCCGATCGGATCCGCCCGCGGCAGGCGCTTGAGCAGGACCGTGGAGACCGCGACGGCCACCGCCTGAAGGAAGAGTGCCGCGAGTGCGGCCGGAGGAACGGTCGCGCGGAGCTGATCGACGAAGACGAGCGCCACGCCTGCTACGGCGATGGCTCCACCGAGGACGCCACTCCACCGGAAACGCTCCATTCCGAGCGCGGTCGCCATGAAGAACGTCATGAGCGGCACGAGTGCGACGAACGTCGCGGCCATCGCTCCAGTAGCCCCCAATACGCGAGCGCGTACGCAAAGCCGAAGTTAAGTACGCCAAGGAGCGCGACGCCCGGTAACGCCGGCCCGATCGGCAGCGGGATGCCTCTCCATCGAGCGAAGCCGACGAGGAGCGCGCCCGCGATCGCGAAGCGCAGCCCCGCGCCCCAGAAGGGCGGGAGCTCGCGGTTGCTGAAGCGGACGGCGACGAAGTTCGTTCCGCCGATCAGGACGACGGCCACGAATACGGCGAGGACGGCCGTCGGCGGTCGGTTCATCACGCGGACGATACGAGCCTCGTCTCGTCCCTATCCTTGCTGAATGGCCGAACGTCGCGGCGCGACGGTCGAGCTGCGCGAGGTCACCAAGCGCTACGGCGACACCGTCGCGGTCGACCACCTCAGCCTCACCGCTCCCGCCGGCCGCATCACCGTGCTGATCGGGCCGTCGGGCTGCGGCAAGACGACGTCGCTTCGCATGGTGAACAGACTCATCGAGCCGACGTCGGGGGAGATCCTCATCGATGGGCAGAACGTCCTTACGGAGGATCCGACCCGGCTCCGCAGGCGCATCGGGTACGTCATCCAGCAGGTCGGCCTCTTTCCCCATCGGACCATCAGCCAAAACGTGGCGACCGTGCCTGTGCTCCTTGGCTGGACCGCGACGCGCGTACGCGCGCGCGTTGACGAGCTCCTCTCGCTCATCGGATTCGACCCCTCTCGCATGCGCGACCGGTATCCGGAGCAGCTATCCGGCGGGGAGCGGCAGCGCGTCGGCGTCGCGCGCGCCATGGCCGCCGAGCCACCGCTCATGCTGATGGACGAGCCGTTCGGCGCGGTCGATCCGATCGTCCGCGAGCGGCTGCAGAACGAATTTCTGACTTTGCAGCGCGCGCAGGGCATCACGGTGATCTTCGTGACGCACGACATCGACGAGGCGATCAAGCTCGGTGACCGCGTCGCGATCATGCGCGCCGGCAAGCTCGTGCAATTCGCTCCGCCTGGGGAGCTCCTCGCTCGGCCGGCCGACGACTTCGTCGCGCAGTTCGTTGGCAGCGATCGCGGGCTGAAGCGCCTCGCGCTCCTCACGGTCGGTGGGGCGGAGCTCGATCCGCCGGTGGATCCGTCGCGCTTCGACGGCGCGCCTGTCCTTTCGCCTGCGATGAGCCTGCGGGACGCGCTCGCCCAGATGCTCGCGTCGGAAACGCAGGTCGGTATGGTGCGCGACGGCGCTCGGTACCTGGGCGTCCTGACGCTCTCGCACATCGGCCGGCTTCTTCGCACCGAGGAAAAGCAGTGACCCCGGGCGAGCCGCTCATCCGATGGGATTGGCTCCAGAGCCACGCGGGCGAGATCGGACTGCGGGTCGGCGAGCATCTCGAGCTGACCGTGATCGCGGTCGTCGTGGGTTTGCTGATCGCTTTCGTTCTCTCGCTCGCGGCGCTCCGCATTCCCAGGCTCTACGCACCGATCACCTGGACGACGGGGATCCTCTACACGATTCCGAGCCTTGCCCTGTTCGCTCTCCTGATTCCCTACACCGGCCTCTCGCTGCTCACAGCGGAGGTCGGTCTCGTGAGTTACACGCTCCTCATCCTCATCCGCAACATCGTGGCAGGGGTTCGTGGCGTCCCCGCCGAGGTGCGCGACGCGGCGCGCGGCATGGGCTACACCGATCGGCAGATCCTCTGGCGCGTTGAGATCCCGCTCGCGCTCGCCGTGATCTTCGCGGGCATCCGGGTGGCCACGATCACGACGATCGGTCTGGTCACCGTGACCGCGCTCATCGGTCAGGGCGGCATGGGCTACTTCATCCTCCTTGGCATCCAGCTGTTCTTCAGCACCGCGCTCATCGTCGGCGCGCTCGGCTCGGTCGTCCTGGCCGTGGTCGCTGACGGCGCGCTCGTTCTCGCACAGAGAGCGCTCACGCCCTGGACTCACGCAAGATGAGCGCCCTTATCGCTCTCGTCCGCTGGCTCACCGATCCTGTGAACTGGCAGGGCTCGCACGGCATCCCGATCCGGGTCCTCGAGCACATCGAGCTGTCCGGCCTCTCGGTCCTGGCCGCTCTTATCATCGCCATGCCGATCGCGCTCTACCTTGGTCACACCGGACGGGCGGGCTTCATCGCGATCAACGTAGCGAACATCGGGCGCGCTTTGCCGTCGCTCGCGCTCATCGCATTCGGGTTGGTCATCGCGATATCGCTCGGTCTCGGCCTCGGTTTCTGGCCGACCGTCTTCGCCCTCGTGCCGCTCGCGATCCCGCCGATCCTCACCAACTCGTATGTGGCCATTCGCGAGGTCGATCGCGACATCGTTGAGGCGGCACGCGGGATGGGGCTCAGCGAGGGCCAGATCCTTCGCTCGATCGAGGTCCCCCTCGGCCTGCCGCTGATGCTCGCCGGTATCCGGACGGCGGCCGTCAACGTCGTCGCGACCGCGACCCTCGGTGCTCTCGTGGCCGGCGGCGCGCTCGGCCGGTTCATCGTCGATGGGCTCGCGTTACAGGAGTACGACCAGCTCATGGCCGGCGCCCTCCTCGTGGCGCTCCTCGCCGTCGTTACGGAAGTCTCATTTGGTGCACTCGAGCGAGCGACGGTGCCGCCGGGAATGGTCGCCATCCGCTAGGCGTTCACGCTCCTGTCAGACCCTGGCGGGTCATACTCAAAACGCGTGGCCGGCAGCCTAAGCGCTACGGCCGGGGAGGATCCCACATGAAGCGCGGAAGAATTCTCATTGCCGCCCTCGTCGCGGTCGCTGTCGTCGCGAGCGCGTGCGGTGGCGCCGGAACCGGCGGCAACACCGGCAGTCCGGCTACGGCGACCGCGACAGCTACGGCGGTCGCAAGGCCAGACGTCATCGTGGGCTCGACCAACTTCTACGAGCAGATCACGCTCGGGGAGCTGTACAGCCAAATACTGGAGGCGAACGGTTACAAGGTCACGCGCAGGTTCAACCTAGGCAACCGCGAGATCGTGGAGCCCGCCATCGAGTCCGGTCAGATCGACGTCGACGCGGAGTACCTCGCGACGCTACTCGCGTTTGTCGACAAGGACGGCAAGGTCGCCAAGCCGACCACCGATCCGAAGGAAACGCAGACCGGCTTGCAGAAGGCGCTCGATCCAAAGAGCCTCACCGTGCTCGACTTCGCTCAGGCGACCGACCAGAACGGGTTCGTCGTGACGCAGGCCACCGCGAGCTCGAAGAACCTCAAGAAGATCAGCGACCTCGCTCCGTTCGCAAAGGACATGATTCTCGGCGGCCCGCCGGAGTGCCCCAGCCCGCAGCGGCCCTTTTGCCTTACCGGGCTCAAGAACGTTTACGGGCTGACCTTCAAGGACTTCAAACCGCTCGACGCGGGCGGCCCGCTTACCGTGGCCGCTCTCGAAGGCAAGCAGATCGACGTGGGACTTCTCTTCACCAGCGATCCGAGCATCGTGGCGAAGAACTTTGTCCTGTTGGACGACGACAAGCACCTGCAGCTCGCCGACAACATCGCGCCGGTCGTGCGCAACGCGCTTCTCCAGAAGGACGACGGCACGCTCAAGCGGCTACTGAACTCGATCAGCGCGAAGCTCACGCAGGCCGAGCTGAACGACATGAACAAGCAGGTCGCGGTCGACAAGGCAGACAGCAAGGTGGTCGCGGCCGCATGGCTGAAGAAGCAGGGCCTCATCAAGTAACCACGCACTGGACCCCGCTCGGCGGCGCGCTCCGCACTGGAGCCGCC
>WNGL01009442.1_pt1 | contig 11319 bp, 4 predicted proteins | sample 5400591 | NCBI WGS metagenome assembly WNGL01 (sample SAMN13153377, study PRJNA577476) | soil metagenome | isolation source: 80 cm soil or saprolite under Garry oak tree replicate 1 | place: USA:California | collected 2016-06-15
ATCTCCACAGCTTTTTGGTAGTGCGCGATCGCCTCATCGACTTCTCGTCTTTGCAGAAAAGCGCTTCCAAGGGAGAACTCTGCTTGTGCATCGTTAGGTTCCAGTTCCAAAGTCTTTTGAAACTGTGCTATCGCCTCGTCCATCTGGCCCTTTCGCAAAAAAACAATCCCAAGATTTTTGTGGGCCTGCGTGAAGTCGGGGTTGATTTGCAAGGCTTTTCGGTAGTGTTCAATCGCTTCGTCAACGGCTCCATCGTGTCCGAGAGCACGATCGCCGCTCTGTTTGTTTCGCAGTAAGGCAACGCCGAGGTTGTTGTGGGCTGCTGCAAAATCCGGTTTGATTTTCAGAGCTTCTTGGCACTCAGCGATCGCTTCAGTAAATCGCCCGGAATGCGTGAGATTCTGGGCAAGATTGGTGTGAGCGATGTAATTGTTTGAGGTGCTGGCAATGGCATGTTTCCATAGTGTTTCAGTGTCCCGCCAGCAGGAAGTCTGTAAATAGCTCCGCGTTGTGAGCGCCATTATGATAAGCACGGCTGCGGCGGCCAGGACCTCGCGGCTGCGACGCCATCGGTGAAACAATTCCGCCGCGCTCCAAGCCACCAAAAGATACAAACCGATCTGCGGCAGGTAGGTGTAACGGTCGGCTCGCACTTGTGATCCGACTTGGATAATTCCAATCATGGGGACCAGCATGCCCAAATACCAAAGCCACCCTATCGACAGGAATGGATACTTTTTACGCCACAGGAAAAAAGCGACGGAAATCATTAGCAGGAGCAGTAACGCAAGAATCACCTGTGGGACTTTTAAATTACCTTCGGGATACGGATACAAGACTGCCAGGTGCGCCGGCCAAATCATCTGGCCGACGTATACGACGTAAGAGATCAGAGCGTTACCAAGACGCTCCTCGATAGGCGCTTTAATGCTCATGTCCAAAGCTTGTTTCTGCGCCAGAAGCGTCGCTACGCAGGACGCGGCTGAGAGCACAAATAATGGAACCTTTTCGATCACCAGCCACGACAATGTATTCCTCCTCTTCCACCGACTCGCTGTTTCCCCGCGACCGCTGGAGGAAGACGGCCGAACTCTGCCCAGGGGCCAGTAATCCAGCAGCAACAGAACAAAGGGCAGTGTCACCAGTGTCGGCTTGCACATCAGGCCCAAGGCGAAAAGAACTACAACTATCAGATAGCGGAAGAGAGAAGGCCCATCGCTGCGCGCGTAACGCGCATAAGCCCAGAGGGTCAACATGAAGAACACGCCGCTGAGCACATCTTTTCGCTCTGATACCCAGGCCACCGACTCCACGCGCAGCGGATGAACAGCAAAAAGCGCGGCCACAAACGCGCTCGCCCAAAGCGAGCCACGTTGTAGCCGGTATCGTTGATCCCGGTCGGCATCACCGATGCCGGCTACAGCATCACCGCTGGCTGTCAGTTCGCGCAGTGCGAAGAAAAGTAGAGTTGCCGCTGCGGCATGGAGTAAAATGTTGGTGAGATGATGTCCCCACGGTTGCAAGCCATACAACTGGCAATCCAGCATGTGCGAAATCGTAGTGAGCGGATGCCAGTTAGTGGCGTGCACGTGGGTGAACGCCCATTGAATACTGCCTAGCGTAAGACCATTTGTCACTCGTGGGTTCCGCAGGACGTAATTCTGATCGTCATAACCTACGAACCCGTGGTTAAGTGCCCGGCCAAAAGCGATCCAGACAATTACCGCAAGAAAAACCGAGACGATGCCGGTGACCACTCGGCCACCATGAGTGCGGGAAGTGCGGCGCTCGGTTGGATGGGGCCCCAAAGTCTTTTTCGGCCGATCCGATTCCGGAAACGCGCGTCTAGCAAAGCTCATCCGGGATAGTCCGGTAGGATCGCAATTGATTCAACGCTGACGCCAGTTGCTAAACACATGTCTGGGGCAACGTCTGGCCGACGTGCGTCTAAACGAAAGGTCGGCCAGCTCATCGGATTAAATCAACAGGATAAATATACTTCCTGATTTAACCCGACAGGGCCGATGCCATCGAGGAGCCGAAATGGTAAAGGCGTTCGCCACAGAGGGCGAACGCCTTTCCAATTCAATTCGCCCTGGTGCTTGGCACACAAGGCCTATGTATTTCGGAGTCTTACGGTTTGTTTACGACTACTTGCGGCGCGGTTTTTCTTACTTCGAGCTGGGCGCTCACTTTCTGGATTTGCGCGGCCTGCTCTTTGAGTTGCGCAACCATCGTCTGCATTTCACTCTTCAGTTCACGAATGCTTGCCTGCTGCTCCTCGACTTTCTTGTGCTCTTTGAGGAACTCGTTAAGCAACCACATGTTGACCTGATCGTATTTCACTGTGAATGGTGCGCCGTCCATGTAGGCCACCAGGCTGGTGTTAACCTTGGCCACATCCTCGGCGATCAAACCATACAGCGTCGTCCGTGACTCGTCGTAGTTGTATACGAAGCTTATCGGCTTGAGCGAATACAGGGCTTCGCTGGCCTTGTCTAGCGGTTTAATGTCGTGTTTGTAGCGGCGTGACGAAGGCGAAGTGCCCAGCACGTTATTTGAATCGATCAGTACTGGCAGGGTGCTGGCTGCGTTCGACGTCGGCAAGCCGTGGATGCTGCCGATGAAGGCGGTGAAACTCAGGTTGGCAAATGGCCCCGTAGCAGGGACGCCGATTGCGATGTTGTTACTGGCTGTGATGGTTCCGTTGAGGGCGTTGTGGCCGATAGCAACGTTGTCATGGCCGGTCGTGCAACTGTTGCAGGCCTCGTCACCCACACCGACGTTTTCAGAACCAGTGGTTACGCTGTCGAGCGCGTCATCGCCGAAAGCCGAGTTAGCAAAGCCCGTGGTAGCTGACAACAGCGCCAAATCACCGAAGGCGTTGTTTTGGCCACCGGTACTGTTGAAGAGCGCCTCGCGGCCATGGGCGTTTTGGAAGCTTGCCGCACCGTTATTAAAGAGCGCGAAGGCCCCGACGGCATTGTCGGCTCCGCCGGTGCTATTGAACGTCAACGCTCCAGCGCCAAATGCAGTATTGTTCTGCCCGCTGGTGTTTAGGCTCAGGGCTCCAGCGCCGACACCAGTGTTTTGGGCGGCCGTCGTCTGGCTCCAGAGCGCCAACCAACCATTCGCTGTGTTGAAGTTGTTAGCGGTTTGATGGAAAAGAGCCTGGTACCCATCAAAGGTGTTGCTCCCCGAAAAAGGGTCAGGCAGTATCGGCCCTACGTCCGGAGCTGCCCGCATTTGTGGCAAAAGCACGAAGCAGGCGAGCACGGACAGGATTGCTCCGAATATCATCTTTCGATTGTTCATTTCTTTAATTTGTCCTTTCAGTTTTTGGCCTTCCGTGATTTCTCCCGGGAGAACTCACTTCTGGCCGCTATTTTTTGTTGATATTGCTTTTGCCAAGCCCTAAGCAAAATCTACCCCTGAGAGGCTTTTTCCCAAAAAGGCAGGTGCTCGTCAAGAGTAAATATTAATTTTTTTTCATTACAGGGCTGGCGCCATCGGGCGTGTGTTCGGACAGAACCATCGCCGTCCCGATTGGTCGCATAAGAGGTGAGCGTCACAAACGCCCTCTCAGTCGCAAAAATCCTTTCCTGCTTTGCTGATTGGCATACTTTGCCATTGTGCAAAAAATGATGAAGGCCGTGGTAAAGGCGAGAGCCGAGCCGGGTCTGTGGCTCGAAGACGTTCCCGTTCCAGAAGTTCGCGGTGACGACGTGCTCATCCGCGTACGTAAAGCATCGATCTGCGGGACCGACGTGCACATTTACAACTGGGACGCGTGGGCGCAGAAGACGATTCCCGTGCCGATGATAATTGGTCACGAATTTGTAGGCGTTGTCGATTCTGTGGGCGATCACGTTAAAGGCTTCGCAAAGGGTGATCTCGTGGTAGGCGAGGGACACATCACCTGTGGACACTGTCGAAATTGTCTGGCCGGACGCCGACATCTTTGCCCAAATACGCAGGGCGTTGGCGTCAATCGCCCCGGCGCGTGGGCGGAGTTCGTGGCGATACCGCAGGACAACTGCTGGCACGCCGATCCATCGATCCCGCTGGATGTGCTTTCGTGTTTCGATCCGCTTGGCAACGCTGTGCACACTGCGCTCTCGTTCGATCTCGTCGGCGAAGATGTCCTCATCACCGGCGCCGGGCCGATCGGTTGCATGGCCATTCCAATTTGCAAACGAGCCGGCGCGCGTCACGTCGTCATTACGGACGTGAATGCGTATCGTCTCGATCTGGCGCGAAAAATGGGCGCCGATCTCGCATTGGATGTGCGCACAGAAAAAGTGGCGGACGCGATGCAAAAGCTCGGGATGAAGGAAGGTTTCGATGTCGCGCTGGAAATGTCCGGCAACCCCAAAGCGTTTGCCGACATTTTGCCGAACATGTTTCACGGCGGCAAAATCGCATTGCTCGGCATCATGCCCGGCACCGCTGCGATTGATTGGAACACCGTGGTCTTCAGTGCGCTCACAATCAAAGGAATCTACGGCCGCGAAATGTATGAAACCTGGTACAAAATGACCGCCATGATCCAGAGCGGCCTCGATATCTCGCCGGTCATCACGCACCGCTTCCCCTACGCACAATTCAAAGAAGCCATCGAGCTGATGAAATCCGGCAACTCCGGCAAAATCGTGCTCGACTGGAGCTGCTTGTCGTCATGAGTGAAAGCAGTCCACCGGGGCTTGCGCAACCCCGCCGCAAAAGGCACTGAAGCGGCTGCAGCAGCTACTCAGCCGGAGCTCGTCTGTACAGTTGTGACGTTGGAATTGGAGCTTGTAGCACACCCATTATAGGCTCGCACCCGGTAATAGTAAGTCGTGTTAGCACTTAACCCAGTTACGGGCGAGCTGGTCACATTTCCGACATCCAAATTCTGATAACCGGGTAGGTAGTTGATGAAAGCCGAGTCTGTGGCTACGTCCAACCGATAATTGGTCGCACCGCTTACGCTGCTCCAGTTCGCGGTAAAGCTGCTGGCAGTCACGTTGGTTGCGCTTTGTGCGGTCGGAGCCACAGGCGTGCAGGAGGTCTTTATACTTTTGACGCTGGAATTGAGGCTTGTAGCACACCCATTGTAGGCCCGCACTCGGTAATAGTAATACGTGTTCGCACCTAACCCGGTCACGTTGTAGGTGATCACATTTCCGGCGTCGAAGTTCTGATAACCGGGTACGTAATTTATGAAAGCCGAGTCTGTGGCTACGTCCAACCGATAATCGATTGCACCGCTTACGGTGCGCCAGTTCGCGGTAAAGCTGCTCGCAGTCAGATTGGTTGCGCTTTGTGCGCTCGGAGCCGAAGGGGTGCAGGCTGTCGTCAGTACACTTTTGACGCTGGAATTGAGGCTTGTAGCGCACCCATTGTAGGCTCGCACTCGGTAATAGTAAGTCGTCTGCGCATTTAACCCGCTCACGGGGGAGCTGATTACGTTTCCGACGCTCAAATCCTGATAACCCGGAACGTAATTGATGAAAGACGAGTCTATGGCCACATCCAACCGATAATCGGTCGCCCCGGTTACGCTGCGCCAGTTCGCGGTAAAGCTGCTAAAAGTCATATTGGTTGCGCTTTGGGCGCTCGGAGCAGCAGGCGTGCAGGCCGTTGTCAGTACACTTTTGACGCTGGAATTGAGGCTTGTAACGCATCCATTATAGGCTCGCACTCGGTAATAGTAAGTCGTGCTGCTCATCAGCCCGGTAACCTTTTTATTCGTCATGTTGCCAACGTCCAAATTTTGGTACCCGGGCACATAAATGCCAAAAGAAGAGCTCTTGGACACATCCAACCGGTAACTAGTCGCGCCGCTTACACTGCTCCAGTTCGCGGTGAAGGTGGTGGCACTTACATTGGTTGCGCTTTGTACGCTTGGAGCCGCAGGCGACGTGCAGGGCGTCGGAGTGGGGGTTGGTGTCGGCGTCGGAGTCGCGGTAGCTGTTGCCGTTGCTGTCGCCGTGGGTGTTGGGGTTGGACTGCTGCATATTGGCAGCGCATAGGTGCGCGAAGCGTTTTGCGGCGGCAATGCGTTGCAGAAGTCCTGTGTTACAAGGCCGGTCGGTCCCTGTACACCCGCAGCAGCCGAGGAGGTAATCCCAGTACTGGCACCATAGATGATATCAAAGCGCTGACTGGGATCATTCTCATACAGGCGCACTTCGAAGTCGGCCGTGAACGTGTTGCTGAAATAGCGCACGGCGTGCCATTCTATGTTGAAGATGCGGTTGGGCGCAGTGCCAGACACCGAGGTGAAGATACCGCAACCGTTGGTCCATGTGCTGCACCCGCTCAGACCCAAATCGGTGCGCAAATCATGCCACAGCGCAAAGATGGTGTAGTCATACGCACACTGATTAGGAGTGACTGGCAGACAGCTGTTATTGTTGAAACCGTTTGGCTCGTTAGCGCACACGAAGTCGAGTCGGCCATTGGAGTTGACGTTCACGTTGCTGTACGTGTTCCCATACAACATGAATGGGAATGGCAGGCTAATGAGCGTGTCGCAGTCGTCGCAGTGGTTGCCGGTGTCGGTGATGCCGGCGACGATCGCGTCCGTTCCATTGGTGACGCTGTACTGGTTCGGCGGACAGCCTTGCACGGTGTAATTGCCAGTGAAAGCCGCATTGGGATTGCCGAACGTGTCAGTAATCGCCCCCGGGGCTATGCTGGCTGTCAAGCTGCCCCCAAAAGGAATGCTCACCATGAAGCGCGTCGTCATGTTGTTATTGACCGCCGTAACAGAGGTGACACTAGCGCCCTGAATGCCGCTGAGCGTCAGGTCGGTCCCCAAAATTGAGCTCGGATCGACGGCAATGTTCCAGTTTACATCATACTGATAGGTCCCAGGCGCCGGCGGAGTGAACGTTCCACCGACAGACGGAACGGTGGTGGTGACCTGTAGCTGCAAAAGGGCGTAGATAAACGTGCACGTGAAATCCAAATTCGGCTGGCCATCCGACACGCGCAAAAACGCGCCGGCGGGTATGTGCATCGTCTGGACGCCTTGCGTTGTTATCGGGGAGCTGTTGAAGGTGAAGGTAATCGTCCCATTGTTGTTGCTTAAGACGAACGAGTCTGCCTTTGTTCCGTTCACTGTTAAATCGGTGGCTTGGACCGTGGAGGGATCCACCGGATCGGTCAGGTTAGCCACGAAATCAACCGGGGCAGTGCCGAAAACGAAACTGCTACAGGCCGGAGTTGTGCTGCTCACAGAAAAACCGACCGGCTCGCGATCAGTGACGGCATCCTGCTGTGAGGCACCATTAATGATTACACGGCCGTCAACCCAGGAAGTTACGTGCTTGGCAGCAATGGCTGAGCCGTAATCGTAGTCGCCCGCATACGTGCCTTGGATACCCGGATCGGGTTGCAGCGGCAGCGGGCTGGCGATGTCCGAGAGCGTGTCGTCACCCAACCAAGTTACACCGTTGTCGTTAGACTTACGCGAGTGCATCTCATAGCATGGGGTGCTGGGACTGGACGGCTGGCAACTGTCCGCTACTCGCGGCGTTTCGTCGTACCAGTTGGCGAAAAGTGTACCTGCGTCACTGACGGAAAGGCTAGGTTCCCACTGGGCCTTGGTAGCGTCAGTATTGCTGTTCAACTGGAACGGAGCGCTGAATGTCACCCCCATGTCAGTCGAGCGGATATAAAAAACGTCACCGGGGTCGCTGCCGTTTTTAGCGGCATAGACGTAGTGTACGACGCCATTGTAGGCCGCAGGCTGGCCCCAGCCCATGTGTCGCCAGTAAGCGGGATTGTCATACATGGTGGCGAAGTAACCCGAAGCGCTACGACAAGGGCCGATGAACGTGGGGCCCGCGTAAGTGTTGGTCCAAGTGGCGCCGCCGTCCGTTGACCTGTAAATCTTATTCGAGCGGGTGGTGCCGCAGCCCCCGCCACCTTCATCCATGCCCGCGATGTATACTGCGCCCGTAACCTTGTCGCCGGTGATCTGGACGTTACGAAAGAAGGTGGTGGTAACCTGTCGCTCGTTTGTCCAAGTCAGTCCATTATCCGTGGAGAAGCGTACAAAGATGCCTTGACCGCGAGCGTAGTCGTTCCAAGAAACATACATCCGACCGTAAAAGGGAGAAGAGGGATTGTTATCCGCCCAGCCAGACTCGCGGTCGTCCTGAGAGTTCGTGTGAATGCAGTAATGGGTCCAGCTATTCGGGTCCCAAGGAGTCGTTGAGTTGTACCCACCCAGCCCCTGGCTGCCGCAGCCGGCGTCGAGCCACACCGTGTACCACGTGGCGGTTGGCTTGTTATAGAGAATAACGGGGTCGCCCATCGTGTTATCAAAGGGGCTTTGGCCGTTAGCCTTGGTGAGGCGGGTGAAAGTCGTGCCGCCGTCAGTGGAAACCGACGCGCCTGACATATTGATGGGGCTGGCGTTGCGGCCACGCGAATCGTTGTAAGCTACCACGATCTGGTTGGGGCTATCCGGGTTAGCGGTAGTGAATGTCTCCGACTGCGTAACATTGGGAGAAGTCTCGGCGCTGGTGATCAGATCAACGTCGCCTGCGCCGTACGCCAGCGGAGCCCACCGTTTTTGGAAAAACCGGCCGATAGGACCGAGAGTGGAAGTCGCAGTGGTTGATGTCGAACCGCCCTGCGCCAGGCCACAGGCAATCATGATGGCGCCGGCCCGCATGTTTTCTTGCTTGTCGATGCCCTTTTCGTAAATCGTGGAACAGTCAAATCCAACAGGAACCAGGGGATCACTGGAGCTGGTAATGATTTTATACTTCTGCAGCGCTTGGGCGATGTTGGCGGCAGTTGCGGAGAAGGCGCCAAAGCCGAAGAGCGCCAGAAAGACGCCCGTGAGGACGATAAATACGCAGATTAAAACGCGCCGATTAAAAAAGCCACACGGTGAAGCGTCTCTCTTTTTCATCCGATCGAGCTTGGGGGTTGAGTACCGGTTTCTCTCGAAGCGCCTGATAGCGTGTCGACGCTTCTCGAGTTATTTTGGTGCGCCGCTTTATTGCATGTCCTGAGTAAATAGCAAGTTTTCGTCTGAGCGTTAACGTTTGAGCGAGTTGCGCCCGCTGTTTAGTCTTGGTCGGGGCAAATCAGTTGCGCCGCTGAGTGGATCCTCACCGTACACCCGGCACAGACTGACCCGTTCAGGACTGCCTTATCCAGGATGAAACTTCCGTTAGGAACCAGCCACGTCCCGACGATCTTCGTCGTGAGTTTGGTGGCGTTCACCGTCGTACCGGAGGCCGTCACGTTCCAAAGTATCTGGGACGGTGTAACTCCGACCAAGGTCGTCTTTACGTTGTTCAGAGTGTGCGCTCCGCCCACCCCCGGTCCGGTAACGTTGAAGATGAACGTATCAGAAGGGCCACCTTGAATCGTTATAGTCGCACCGACCAGGTTGATGTTGTTGATGCAGATCACATTAAGACCACCGTTACCGGTGAACGTCATCGAGGTAGTCAGATCCCCGACGTTCTGTGTGCATGCCAGCCCCGAAGCACATTGCGACGCATTCCGGCAATCGCCGCCAGTACCGCCCGCACCACAAGCCTGGCTCAGATCCTGGTTTTGAACGCCGTGACCCGCGGTGAATTTGACATTGTTGTTTATGGTGACGTTCGTGCCCGGTGGCGTCGTGTCCTTCACAATATCTCCGTCGACTGTCAACTTCTGGATCAAGCCCGATGTGCCGCCGCAGAGCCCAATGTCGCCCTGGACCGTGGTGTCCGGACTCGAGAAATCGACGTTGGAGGGGCAAACTGGACTGTCGAGCACCAGGACAGCGAACTTACCGAAAGCACCAAGACTGCAGATCGCCGACGAGTACGCAGTCGGACAGATTAAACCAGGGGCAGTAGGGGTTGGTGTAGGCGTAGGCGTAGGCGTACTTGTGGGAGTCGAAGTCGGTGTATTTGTGGGAGTCGAAGTTGGTGTATTTGTGGGAGTCGAAGTTGGTGTATTTGTGGGAGTCGAAGTCGGTGTATTTGTGGGAGTCGACGTTGCTGTCGCTGTCGGCGTAGGCGTAGGCGAGGGAACGTTGCAGTCAATGAAAGCGGAGCCCTCGAGAAGGCCGCCGACGATGGCATCGAAGAAAAACATATCATAGCTGCTGCCATTGAAGTGTATCCGAACGAGCTGTGAATTTCCTTCGCACGGAACAAGGATGTCGCCACCCAACCCCGCGAAGTCGATCGGAAAATATTCATACAGTCCCGGAAACGAACCAAAGCCACCCGCTTCTATCGCCTGGAAGAAGGCGCCGTTCGTACCGCAGTACTGGCACAGAGTGTCCGGGATGACCTGGACGCTTTCCGGACCCGTCCCCGCCCCGGTAACGAAGGCATTTAGAGTAACGAAGCCATCATTCCGGATCGCGTTGACGGCGTCGTTGTCGTTGGTTGTCAGAATCTGGCCACCAAAGGGCCCGAAGCTTAGAGGTGCTACAGCTGGGCCTTCATTTTCGATGTTGATGGGCAGGGTCGCGACGAGCGAGGAAGTTCCGACCCCGTTAACGCTCCAGATGGTACCGTTCTCACACGATGTAATCATGTTGTTCCCAAATGTGCCCACGTGGTCGAACGTAATCCCGGTGTGATCGTTGCCGCAGCTCGGGAGGCTCGTAAATGGGACGAGGGGACCAACAGGTGGCGTGAACTTAAAGATCTCATTGCCTTGTGTAATGAAAATGTCGCGCGGGGTGAAGCCGGCATTCGCAGACACGAGTGGAGCCACACTCATATATCTTTCCAAGCATTGCCCGGAGGGGAAACCCGGAATCGTCGTGATCGGCGTGGGAATCCCCACGCAGTTGATCGATAGGAGCTGCGGGTCGCAGAATTGGGTCGCGAACAGGCCATCCGGTTGAGCGGCCACGCCTATGGGCCCGGCGCTGAATGTTCCGACGATAAAGCTAAAGAACACATGGTTGGCAGCGTAAACCATTCCTGAAAGCGACAGTAACGCTGCAATTGTTAGACTGATTGTTGTTCTTCTTCTCATGTTTTTGGATTCCGGGGGTTTGGCTGAATGGTTTTCAGTTCACTAAGTAAAAATCCTTAGGATCAGTACCTTCTACTACGGATTTTTCGGCGTGAAGTTTCGAAAAAAATTAAAAAAATCTGAGCTAAATCCCCGAGCCCCCGATTTCTCTCGGATGCCCGTTTTGGTCAAATAGGTTGGCCCTTTTCCTCAGCTTGGTTAGCAAAAAGGCCGCGCTGAAAAAGCGCGGCCTTTTTTGTCAAATACGTTGCCTTTTTCGTCAGCCTACGGGCAATGAATCCCGATCACCCTCGCCGCGCTATGGACGTAGACACTGGA
>WNGL01017485.1_pt1 | contig 11318 bp, 11 predicted proteins | sample 5400591 | NCBI WGS metagenome assembly WNGL01 (sample SAMN13153377, study PRJNA577476) | soil metagenome | isolation source: 80 cm soil or saprolite under Garry oak tree replicate 1 | place: USA:California | collected 2016-06-15
GGGAGGAAGGTGAAGGCCGGCGGCCTACTCGTGACCGCGGTCATGCGCGTCCTGGTAGGAGCGGTTGACGAGGATGCCGCACAGTTTGCAGCTGTCCGCGACCGCGCCAGGGGTATCGGCCGCGAACGGCTCGTAGTCGGCTTGGTGAACCCGGTTGTGCCCGTCCTGGTAGGAGGGGTTGACAAGGATGCCGCACAGTTTGCAGGTCTCGGCCGCCGCCCCTGGGGTATCGGTCGCGAAGGGCTCGTAGTCGGCTTGGTGAAAGTGGTTATGCGCGTCCTCGTAGGAGCGGTTGATGATGGCGCCGCAGAGCGTGCAGGTGTCCAGCGGCTCCTTGGCGGCAGCCTTGAACGAGTCCCGCAGGAAGTTGGAGTCCCTCATGCCCGATCCTTTCGATTGGGTGGTCCAGTTGCTGCAGCACCCTGAGCCGGGCGTCCCGCACGACCTGCTCGGCGACCGCCCGGTCGCGCACGTGGCCGATGGCCACGCGCAGCATTGGACCTATGGTTGGGCTGTACCAACCGGACGAACGCCGCTTCGTTCCCGCGGCGGAGCGCGGCCAGAAGCTGCCGCTCATCGTCCAGGGCCCCCAGGGACGGTGCTTCGCGATGGTCGGTCCGTCATCGCTTCCTCCAAGCCGGTCTGGCGCGGTGCCAGTCTCACAGGACCGCGATCCGCCGTCTTCACCTGCCGTGCTACTTCACCCGGGTGAAGTTGGTGAGCGGCCGCTTGACTTGGCCATCTCGCCATGCCATTCCAGACCTCTTCAGACGCCCTGACGCTCCAGAGGCGGCCGCCCCAGGCGGGAAGCCATCAAACTCTGGTCGGCCACCCTCGTAGCACGCGTCAGCGCTTCCGACGGACAGCCCGCCACCCGGGCAGGTAGCGAGGCACGGCTGCTCGGTAGCGTCCGAACTCGTCTCCGAAGTCCTCGCCGAGCGCTCGCTCCTCCCGCAGGATCTCCCAGTGCACCCACCCGACGGCTGCAGGGAGAGCCGCCACGATCCATCCGGCACCGCCAGCCACGCCAGCACCGAGATACAACAACGCCCAACCCGTGTACATCGGGTTGCGGCTGACCGCGTACGGCCCAGAGGTCACCAGCCCGTCGGGATGCTCGAGGTCTACTTGCCGTGCTGCCGCCAACGACCGGACGACGAGGTAGGTCCCGGCAGCGATGAGCGGCCAGCCGGCGAGGCGGTGCACGTACCGGGGCCCCGGTAGCACCCACGGGCGCATCCGGTGCAGCCAGACCCCGACGGCAATCCCGAGCAAGTACGGCTCGGGCAACGGCACGTTGTTCACCCGCCACGACACATCTCGGTTCTGTACCGCCATGACGGGCGCCGCGACGCTCTCCACGTCGTCCCATCCCCGGCTGGGATCCCGATGCTTGGATCGAGGACGCCATCTTCGTGACGTCCCCCTGGCGATCGTGGCATGAGCTCGGACGACTATGCGCGGGACTGGCATCGCGCTACACCTCGGGAGCCGCCCTCGGACCGGGCCAGGAGCGCTCATGTGACGTCTGAGTCTGTGTGGCCAGAAATCCGATGATGGCGGAGGCGACGGTGTCGGCCCGGTCGATTTGCGGCAGATGACCTGTGTCCGGGAGGACCTCGAAGCGGGCGTCGGGCATCCTCGCCGCCAGACCCTGGCCGATGGGCGGCAGGCCGAACGCATCGGCACCTCCCCACAGGAACAGCGTGGGCACGGGAAGACTGGCCATGCCGTCGCGCAGCATCAGCTTGGGGCGCCACCCGCGCAACGTGGTAACCGCCCGCAGCATGGTGTACGCGGCGCGATCCGCGCCCGGGAGCGCGGCCGCAGCGACCATCATCTCGAGCAGGTCCAGCGGCACCGTCTCGGGATGGGCCACCAGCAGACGGGCGAAGACCTGTTTGCGATAGGTTTCAGGATCGGTGATCTTCAGCTTGCTGATGAGGGGCCCGGTGACCGGGCTCCCCCACAGACGGGCGAACAGGGGAACCTGGTTGGCGAGGCCTGCCGGGTAACCCACCAGCACGAGGCGACGCACCCGGTCTGGGTACGCGATGGCGAACGCCATGGCGAAGAAGCCGCCCATGGAGTTGCCGACAAGATCGACCTGGCCGGCACCGACGCCGTCGGCCAGGTCGAGTAGCCAGGCGGCCGCGGCCTCGCGGTAGTCGGCCACGCCGCGGTAGTCGATCCGATAGCTCAGCCCACACCCCGGACGGTCCGGGATGACCACATGTCCCGGGAGCCGGCCCGCCAGCAGCGACCACTCGCTTGCCTCGGACAGACCGCCATGAACCAGCACCGTCGGGCAGCGACCCTCGCCACGGCCGATCACGTACGTGCGTCGTCCTTCCCGGTCGCTCACCCAACGGCTCCTGCCCTCGAAGCCATAGCGGGCAAACAGCGCCAGACGGTCCCGCTCGAACCGGTCGAGCGGCGAAGCCGAACGCCGGCCGCGCTCCGCCGCGTGGAACTGCCTGGTCATCATTGCCTCCCACCAACCTGCGGCACCACTCCTCGAGCACGACGCTACGAAGCAGCCGGCGTCGTCGCGTCGGGAGAACCACCCAAATCGGCACAGCCACAGGAGATGGGTCCTTCTCTGTAGCTGGAGGGTCCGCTGCAGGGCACTCTGCGGGCGCATGCGGAGATGAACACCCTCACCACGGTGCGGACCAAGCACAATCTCGCGGACTGCACCGTTGTTGAGCCTCTTCGGACTTCCTGGAGGAGGTCGGTGCGTGCTCAGCTCGCCCATCCGGGGCGGACGAGTCCCCTTCGTAGGCGAAGACGACGAGCTGGGCCCGGTCTCGGGCCCCGAGCTTGGTCATCGCCCTGGTGGTGTGGGTCTTGGCGGTGGACGGGCTGAGGTAGAGCCGATTGGCGATCTCTCGTTCGACAGTCCTGACGCCACCAGCTCGACGACCTCTCGCTCGCGTGCCGTCAGCCGATCGAGACCCGCAATCGTGATGTTCCGGGATCTGGCTGCGAACTCGGCCACGAGCCGTCGGGTTACACCGGGCGAGAGCAGCGCCTCGCCGCCGGCGGCCACCCGGACCGCCCGGAGCAGCTCCGCCGCGTCGGTGTCTTTCACCAGGAACCCGGCCGCCCCGGCCCGTAGCCCCTCGAAGACGTACTCGTCGAGGTCGAAGGTGGTCACGATCACCACGTGCACCGACGAGAGGTCCGGGTTGGCGGCGATGCGGCGGGTCGTCTCGATGCCGTCGACTCCCGGCATGCGGATGTCCATGAGCAACACGTCGGGCCGTTCCCGCTCGGTGAGGCGCACCGCCTCCTCCCCGTCGCTGGCCTCCCCGACGACCTCGATGTCCTCCTCGGCGTCGAGTAAGGCCGCGAACCCGGCTCGCACGAGCGCCTGGTCGTCGGCCAGCGCCACGCGGATCACCTCGCTGCTCCGTTCAGGGGGAGCCATGCCCGCACCCGAAAGGCGCCTTCGCTCGTGGGGCCCGCCTCGAGGGTGCCGCCAACAGCGTGTGCCCGCTCGGTCATCCCTGCGATGCCGTTCCCCGAGCCGTCAACTCGCGTCCCCTGGCGAACGGGGCCGTCGTCATCGACTTGGATGACGAGCGCGGCCTCGCGGTGCTCGACGTGGACGACGGCGCGCGAGCCGCCGGAATGGCGGACCGTGTTGGTGAGCGCCTCCTGAACGATCCGGTAGGCAGCAAGGTCGACGCTCGCTGGGTGCGGAATCGGGTCGCCCACCTGTTCCACCTGCACGGCCAGCCCCGCGGCACGCGTCGTGGCGGCCAGCTCGTCGAGGCGTTCCAAGCCCGGGCTGGGTGCGCGTGGGGCGCCCTCATCAATCTGGCGCAGCACGCCGAGCACCGAGCGGAGCTCGACCAGGGCCTGTTTGCTCACGTCGTTGATCGTCGACAGCGCGCTGCGAACCCGTTCGGGTTGGCGGTCCATCAGGTGCAACGCGGTGTTCGCCTGGACATTGATGACCGAGATGTTGTGCGCTACCACGTCGTGCAGCTCCCGGGCGATTGCCAGGCGCTCCTCGCTCGCTCGCCGGCGGGACGCTTCCTCACGGCTTCGCGCCACCGCCTCGGCCCGCTGCCGGCGGAGCCGCAGCCACTCGGCCACCCCGAGCAGCCCCAACAATCCGGCCGCGCCGCCAAGGTCATCGCCGCCGCCCTCGTCGGGCTCGTCTTCGGGGCCGCCGGCTCGGCGGTCCCGACCGGGATCGGCCTCGCCTTCGTCGCCGGCCACGGCGACGCGATCGCGCTCGCCGGCGCCACCATCGCCCGCCACGCCGGCGGAGCGGTGCTTGGTGCCGGCCTACTGGCGGCCGTCGGCGTTGGGCTCGGTACCCTCGTCCGAGCCCAGCTCGGCGCGGTCATCGGCGTGTTCGCGTGGGCGTTCTTCCTCGAGGCCATCGTCGGCGGGCTGTTCAACTCCGTCGGCCCCTACCTTCCCTTCACGGCCACCACGACCCTCGCCGGTTCCCGGCTCGGTGGCGGCGGGTTCGGGTTCTCCGGGTCGTCCTCCGCCACCCCCCTGCCCTTCGTCGCCGCAGCCTCACTCGTCGCCGGCGTCGCCCTCGTTCTCTCCGCGGTCGCCGCACAGACCGCCCTGCGACACGCCATCTCCTGACCGCCACCACGCCGCAATTCCTGCTGGCCTGCTTCGCGGTGGCGGGGCTGCCGGAGGCCCGGACCCAGCGGGCCATTTCCTCGTTGATCGGCGCGTGATGTCTGTATGTTCAGCCACGAGTCCGCCGCCCAGCATCCGACCGCGCACCCCTACGAGGAGCACAAGGAGAAGATCATGCGCACCCCACTCACCTCCCGGTTCGACCTGGCTGTCCCCATGGTCGGCGCGCCCATGGCCGGCGCCGCCGGTGGTCGGCTCGCCGCCGCGATCTCGGCCAGTGGCGCGCTCGGCATGGTTGGCGCCGGCGGCGCGGCCACAACCGCCTGGATCGCTGAGCAGGGCCGCATCGCCGCGGCCAGCGGCCGTGCCTGGGGCATCGGCCTGCTGGCCTGGGTGCTGGAGGCAAACCCCGCCCAGGTCGACGCCGTCGCGGAGCTAGCCCCGCCGCTGGTCTCCGTCAGCTATGGGCCGTACCAGCGGCACCTCGCCATCCTCAAGCAGGCAGGCAGCGCCGTCGCCACCCAGGTCGGCACGCTTGCCGAGGCCCGCGCCGCCGAGCAGGCCGGCGTTGACCTGATCGTCGCCCGCGGCGGTGAGGGCGGCGGCCACGGCCGCAACGACGTCGCCACCCTGCCGCTGCTGCAGGCCGTCCTCGACCATGTCAGCGTGCCAGTGCTTGCCGCGGGCGGGATCGCCACCGCACGGGGGCTGGCCGCGGTCCTGGCCGCCGGTGCCGCCGGCGCCTGGGTCGGCACCGCGTTCCTGGCGTGCCCCGAGGCGACGGTCGTGCCCGCGGCTCGCGACCGGATCGTCTCCGCGAGCCAGACCGACACCAGCTACGGCCGCGTCTTCGACGTCGGCCTGCGGCAGGCCTGGCCGCCCGAGTACGGCGGCCGCGCGCTCCGCAACCGCTTCTTTGAGCGCTGGGAAGGCCGGGAGCCCGAGCTCGCCAGCGACGACCACGCCTATGCCGAGCTGCTGGCAGCCCTGGAGCGGCACGACTTCGACACCGCCTGCATCTATGCCGGCCAGAGCGTTGGGCTCATCCAGCGGTCGCGACCGGCCGCCGAGGTCGTCGCCGACCTGGCCACCGCCGCCGAACTGCTCCGCCGCACCGCGTCGGTCACGTGACGGTCCTGGCCGGACGGCACCGAAAACAGATCGCACAGCGTCCCCTCGGTGGTGGCCTCCGGTAGCGGTCGCGTCCAGGCGAAACCACGAGCCGCTGAGCACGCCCAGCGGCCACCCGGGCCTGTCCCTTGACCTGCTGAACGGCCCCCAGCCTGTGCAAGTGGCTCCCCAGCGCTTCTTCCCGCGGCTCGCGGCCAGCGCTCGGAAGGCCGCGAGCCCGAGCTGGCCAGCGACGACCACGCCCATGCCGAGCTGCTGGCGGCCGCCTGGACGTCAGGCCTTTCCGTGACCCTGCCCAGACGGGGACTCCGGTGGCCGCCGTCCGAGTAGCCTCCGAGCAGCGCTCAACCACCGTGGGCGGCCAGGAGGCTCCGCGGCGGTCGCGCCCGGCTCGTGCTCTCCGGTCGCCGGCTCGCGCTCTCCGGTCGGGCCTGGCTCCCGCTCACCGTCCACGTGTGGCGGCGGCGCCGCGCGCTGCACGTGCTCTTCACGGATGTGCCAATCGAGTTCGTTGCTCGTTCTAAACAGCAGGCCACAGGTCACGCACTTCTCGGGCATCGGTGGCTCCTCTCGCAGCACCCGGGAATCTCGCCGGCTGCGCGCCGCCCCCCGGCGGAGGCGCCGACATACAGGTCGATCAACTCGGTCCTGCAGGCAACGGGGTCGCACAGCTGGTAGGCCCCCCAGCGGCGTCCCCTTGGATTGGTGTGGTCATCGGCCATTGCGTTGCTCCTTATGCCTCCCCTGGCTCCAGGTAGTCGAACCCGTTGTCCCGCCCATCACGCTCAATACGAGCATCCGTTCGAGTTCAGTAAGCGGCACCGGCTCGTGCCTGGACCTGTAGGTGAGGGGACCGTCTGGGATCTCATCGCCCGGGCGAAGCCACGCGAGCGGCGGCCGAATAATGCTTCCACCAGCGGGAAGGCGGCGAGCTCTCGGAGCGCCTCGGCTGGGTGAAGGCCGGTGTTGGAGTCGTGGCAGCCATAGCTGCGCCTTCCTCTCCGGCTGCGGAACCGACTTCTTGCGGTGTTGCGGTGTGGGCACGCCGTTCTGGCGGAAGCACACCGTCAGGGCCGGCAAGAAGGGGGAGCGCGGGGCCGGAGGGCGAGGAGCCGACCGTCCAGGCGCCTCGAGCGGGAGACCCGCTCCCGCCGAGAACTCGCAACCACGGCGCCGGCCAGCGCTGCGGCCCGCATGGCAACCGGCGTGAAGCCACGCCGGTTGCCATGACCGTGGCGAGCAGCCGGCTGGACCACGTGCACGTGGTGACCGAGGATGCCGTACTGCAGCTCGAGAGTCGCCCGGACTGCAGGCTGCTGTGCCAGCGGTGCGCCGGTCATCCCCGGCTGAGCCCTGTTCCCGCCCCAGAGCAGAGCAAGCAGAACCGCCAGGGCCAACCCGACCCGGCCAGCGACCGACAGGTGGGAGCCGTCCATCACAGGCACTACGATAACCCACAGTTCCTGCCAGCTTGAGCTCCACACCGGCCCGCCAGGCGGACCCGCCTCCAGCAAGCCAACAGCTCACCAATGCATGATCTGTTGGTGAGCTGTTTGTGACAGTTGGTCGGTAACAGTGGACATGACATCCCAGGACGCGAGCCCCCCACTCCTCGTCCAAGGGCCAACCGCGTCACGGCATCGCGATTCAAGCGAAATCTGAGAACCAGCCTAGAAGCTATTCAGCAAGGACAAAAAACACCTGCCATTTATCAGGGCAGAAGCGGTCCCCACTGAGCACGTAACAAGGCCACAATTGCCATCTACCGGCACTATCGAGTAAGATTCGACCTTGTGCGTTGACGGTTTCACCAGGCGCGAGGGCTCTCCCCTCATTCATGTCCTCAGTATCCATATTATCGTTGGCTGGATTCCGCACTCCGACAAACGTGTACTCGAGTTGGAGACGTCGATCTCCGACATTCGTCAGCGAATAGCTTACAGTTATTGTGTCCCCCACCGACGGAGGATCGGGATCGCGTCGGCTCACAGCCCTGAGCCCCGTCAACCTAATCCCATCGCCGCTAGTTACAGGCGTCGAGTCGACCTCGATACCACCACCTCCTGCCTGCGTCGTACCTTGCCTGTCGATAGCGTTCCCATCCGGTGGAGGCGTCGTCCGCGAGTTGGCAGTGATGGCGACGATCAGCACCAGGATGAGCACGACGCCGACTCCGGCCCCTGCGAGGATCCGCGCCCGTGAGGAGAGCCGTCGGCGCTGCTTGTCCGGCGGTTTGCTCTGGTCTGAAGGCGGCCAAGCCCCGCCTTCTGGACCTCCGTCGTGTTCGGGTCTGGCGCCTTCCCCGCTGGCGCGACCCTCGAGACCGCATCCTCGTGTGCTTTGCGCACCTCGGCAAGGGTCGTGTCCAGCACCCTGAGCAACCGGCTGGTATCAAACTCGAAGCGGCTCGGGCTCAGCTCGAGAGCCTGCCGGCGCACCAGCTTGCTGAGGCTGTCCGGCAGCTCATCGGCACGCGGCATGCTGGCCCCACCGACCAGGATCGGGATGACGCGGACCTTGCGCAGCAGGGCAGCCTCGATCTCCAGCCGCACGAAGTCATCGGGGTCATCGAGGCGACGCCGCCCATGCTCGTCGGTGATCGTCAGCCACTCATCGCCGATCAGCGCCAGCAGCACGTCGCAGGACGCGACCGCGGTGGTGATCACCTCGACGAAGTCGTCGCCCAACTGGATCGAGTCGACGTCCTTGAAGACCTGGCCGCCGCCGAAGCGGTCAGCGAGCCGGTCGAACAGCCAGCCGGCCGGGTAGGCGGTCTCCTCGCGCCGGTAGCTGATGAAGATCCGACCCGACGCGGCCGGGGTGGGTCCAGCCATTGCCCCCCTACCTTCCCAAGGCCCCAACCCTCGTTTCCTTACTCACAAGCATCATAGAAGGGCGAGCGGCTCAAGACAGCTCCTTATTCTTCAGACCGACAACCCCTTGCGGCAGTACCTGCCTCCCGTCGCTCACCTGAGGCGGCACAGAGCCCACAAGATCTGGACCGCTGGTCACTATCTGCCCCATCAGAACAGAGGCCGGACCCAGGCCGCGTGATACCGGGCGCCAAGCCATCGAACTCACCACCATCCAGGCCAAACTTCACCAGTCCAACCAGGCAATTGACCGCTACCTGACCGCAACTGGGACCACAGCGGCTGGACGTTCGAGGCCCGCTTCAGCCCGTTCAGCATCAGCCTCATCGTGGTCTGCCTGCTGCTGGTGAGCGGGATCATCGGTACCTGCGGGGCGGGCTGTGGGCCGGCTGGTCGGGCGCCGGCTCACCGGCGGGATGATCGCGATGGGGCCACGGGCCAGCTCTCGTCGATGTAGCTCAAGAACGCCAAACTGGTCCCATCAACCTGGACGTCGGCGCCCTGTTAGCAAGTCAACCGATCTGTCATGACAGCGACTTCGCCAACAGACGTGGTGACATGACACCCAGAACACGACCCTCTACTGCTGGTCGAAGGACAAACCAGTTCTCTGGACTACCGGGGTGTCAGACCGGCGTGTCTCCGGGTGTCAGGGTGGCACTCGAGCGTCGCAGGGGCGACAGCCAAGCGCCGCTGGCAGCCACCAGGGCGACAGCCGCCATGACCAGGTAGGCGGTCCGCACGGTGGTCAGGTTGGCGATCAGCGGCGAGCCGGTGCGCTGGAACACCAGGATCGGCAGGACGACCAGGGTGACCGCCGAGCCGGTCAGCGATACCGTGCGGGCTGCCCACAGCAGCTGGAACGAGCGGCTGCGCCAGACGCTGGGCTCGGCGACCACGGGGGACTGCGGCGTCACGCAGGCATCCTCCTTGCCCTCTCTGCCCGGCAGGACAGGCCAGCGTCGGTCGCGGCTACCCTAGCGCAGCCCTGGGCGGGTGTCCCTGTCGCGTCACTGGTCCGAGATGCGCCTGCCGGGATCGCTGTTTGTAGCGTGTCGGCGGTCGCGCGCGGCCGCTGTGGCCTGCCCTGGCGTCCTTGGGGTCGTCCTGGCCGCCAGATCGGCGGCGTGCCAAGGGGGACCACAGGTGGCTGCGCCAGGACCTTGCGCATCTGCTCGAGCTTCAGGCGGGCGGCGTCGAGGCTGACCTGACCTTGCGGCGGGTGAAGTGCTGCTCGAACTCGGCCCACTCGGCTGTGGTCGGCTCGCGGTACTCCTCGCTGGGCGGCTGCCGGCGACGCCGCGCGACGAACGCGCGGTAGCGGCGCAGCACGTCACCGTGGTAGATGGCAGGTAACGCTGGGTCAGCGTCAACAAGCGACGTGATCTCGCCCAGTAGTGGCTTCACTTGACTGCCGTGCTCAGTCGCGGCTCATCGTGGTGGCCACGTCGACCTCGTTGCCCTCGGCGTCGGCCAGGGTCCACCACGCCGGCGCGTGCTTGTCTGTCATCAGGTGGCCGCCGGCCGCGATCGCCGCCGCGATCCGCGCCTCGGCCTGGTCGTGCGGCACCCAGACATCGATGTGGATCCGGTTGCGCTGCGGGCGCGGCGCGTCCATCTGCTGGAACCAGAACGACGCCCCGCGCCCGTGCGGGTCGATCAGGTCCTCGGGGGAGTCGCCGCGGTCCCGGTAGCCGAGCACGGCACGCCAGAACGGCATCACCTCGGGGCCGACGAGCGCGTCGATCGTGACTTGGACAGTCTGCACGGCGGATGGGTCGGCGGGGACGCCCAGCTCGCGCGCCACCGCCGAGATCTGCCGGGCCAGCTCGACGTCGCGCTCGCTCAGCCCGTAGTAGTCGTCCGTGATCGTGATCAGCCGCACGACTACGCCCCCGTATCGCAGGTCGACGTCGGGGTGGTGGTCGTCGAGGCCGGCCAGCTCGCTGATCGCGTGCACGAGCCGGGCGCCGGCCGCGAACGACCCGGTGCGGAAGTACGTGCACGCTCCTTCGCCCAACACACGCCAGTCCTGGACACCGTCGGCCTCGTGGAAGTGCCGCGGCGTGATCCGCTCGATCATGCCGCCAACGTAACACGTGGGTGTGACACGACTATCCCGGGCGATGGAAGCGCTGGAACTCCAGGAAGCCCAGGAGGGTGGTGGCGGTCTCGTCGGCCGCGAGGGGAGGTTCCGGGCGACCCTGCTCGTCCAGGCAGGTCATGAGGGCCGTGGTGATCACCTCGGCCCAAACCACCCTCGCGATCGCGGGCCGCTGTCAGGCGCTCGCGTCGTGGTCAACGTCGTGGACAGGTCGATGGAGGTCAGTAGCCGCTGCCGAAGCTCGCCCGGGCTACGGTCGCCAGGACCTGCTGCTGGTAGTACACCGGACCACCGCCGTCGGCCTTGACCGTGGACGGGTAGTGCGTCGAGACCATCAGGGCGTAGATGTTGGCGTTCGAGATCGCCAGGCCGAAGTAGTCGCCGATGAACCCCCGGCCCTTGGAGCAGGGATCTTGGTGGCCGGCGCACGGGTACTGCGAGATGCCGTCCACCTGCTGGCCCGGCTGCTCCGGATCCCAGGCGAACTGCGAGATCCGCGCGTTCGAGCCGACCGGGACCGCGCCGGCACCGGTGTCCTTGAAGGCCTGCAGCGAGGTGTCGATGCAGAAGTTGGCCCGTCCCCGGTCGGCGGC
>WNGL01009443.1_pt1 | contig 11317 bp, 8 predicted proteins | sample 5400591 | NCBI WGS metagenome assembly WNGL01 (sample SAMN13153377, study PRJNA577476) | soil metagenome | isolation source: 80 cm soil or saprolite under Garry oak tree replicate 1 | place: USA:California | collected 2016-06-15
CTCATAATCCGCCGGTCGTGGGTTCGAGCCCCACCCGCCCCACTCGGTCTAGCCGCAGTACGAAGCGCCTCTGACCTGCTAAGGCGCAGGATCTAGAGGCGTTTATGGCTCCGCGACCTCTTGGACTACCTGGAGAGCGCTTGGCAAGAACCCGACGACGGCATGTGGGAGGCCCGCGGGCCGCGGCGGCACTACACCCAGTCCAAAGTGATGGCCTGGCTCGCGTTTGAGGGGCCCCGTTTTCCGGACAGGGGATTTGCGGCTAATTCACGCGGCTTCCGGCCCGTTCAGGTACTCGCCCATGACCTATTTCGGGGTACGGCAGCCGGGCCTTGAATGGAGACGAGCCCGACCGCGGATCGAACTCCACGCCATCCTTCGACACCGTCTTCCAGGCCGCCGGGATCAGGATCGTGCGCACCGCCGTCCAGGCGCCGTGCATGAACGCGATCTGCGAGCGGCTCGTCGGTGTCACCCTGCGCCGAGAGCTCCTCTGCCGTGTGCTAATTCTCGGTGATGCGCATCTGCGCACCGTGCTTGCCGAATACAAGGTGCACGACAACACGGCCCGGCCGCACCAGGGCGTCGCCCAGCTCATCCCCGACGGCGAATACGAAGGTGGCCACCTCGCCGTTGCCGACCTCCACCGCGAACGGATCCACCGCCGACCCATCCTCAATGGCCTGATCAAACGAATACTCACGCGCCGCCTGACATCCCGAAGACTCACAGATCACCAGGCGGGTCCTATTTTCGAGCGGGACACCGTCGAAGAGCAGCGCTGCCGAAGGCCGGCAGGCTGAATGTCAATTACGATGGCCCGGTGCCCCCCAGATTGCACAGTCGGCAGCCCCAGGTCGACGTGCTGCGCGGGCAGCTGAACGCGCTCGGCGCCGGGCATGGCAGCGTCGTGCTCGTCACCGGCCCTGCGGGCGTGGGGAAGACCACGCTGCTGGCCGAGGCCGTAAGCCTGGCCGCGGACGGCGGGATCCTGGCGTTCTGCGGCGGCGGGGATCCCGCGGCTCGGGCGGTGCCGCTCGGGCCGATCCTGGATGCCCTCGTCTCCACGGACGATCCGCCCGTCGATCCCGCGCGGCTTCACGAACTCAGCCAGTCTCCTGACCAGCGGTTCTGGCTGCTGCGCGAGCTGCAGGAAGCACTCGAGAAAGCCGCGCGCCGCGCGCCGCTGCTTGTTGTCGTCGATGACCTGCAATGGGCCGACGCCGCCACCGCCAGCGCCCTGGTCACGCTGTCCAGGCGGCTGGCAACACACCAGATCAGCTGGCTGCTGGCGCTGCGCCGCGGGGAGCTCGCGGACGCCGCGCAGGATGCGGTCGGCCGGCTGGAGTCGGCGGGTGCGTCCGAGATCCGGCTAGGCCCTCTGGACGAGACCGCGGTCGCGCAGATCGCCCGTGACATGCTCGGCGGCAAGCCCGATGAGGCGCTGCGGGAGGTGCTCAGCCGGGCAGACGGCCAGCCGTTCCTGCTGACCGAGCTGCTGCGCGGGCTGCGCACGGAAAACCTCGTGACCGTCGACGGCAGCATGGCCAGACTGGCCGCGGGCGCGCGCCTGCCGCGTCGGCTCGTCGACTCGGTGGCCGGCCAGCTCGCGCGGCTGACCGCGCCCGCCAGGGACGCCGTGGAGATGGCTTCGGTGCTCGGGCACAGCTTCTCCCTGGATGAGCTGGCCGGGCTGCTCGGCCGGCTGCCGCTGGATCTGCGGAGTGAGATCAGGGAGGCGATCGCCGCGGGGCTCCTGACCGAGGTGGGGAACCGTCTCGGGTTCCGGCATGACCTGGTGCGCGAGGCCGTCGATGCCAGCCTGCCTAAAGCGGTGCGACGGAGCATGCGCCGCACCGCGGTCGAGGTGATGCTTCAGCACGGGGCCTCGGCCGCCGACGTCGCGCAACTGGTCATGGATGTCGCCGAGCCCGGCGACGTTGCCTCGGCTGGCCTGCTGCGGCGGGCAGCGGCGCAGATCGGGCAAGTGTCTCCGGCGGTGGCAGCCCCCTTGTCCCGCCGTGCCCTGGACCTCACGCCGCGCGGCGGGCCCGGGCGCGGCGAGGCAGTCGTACAGGCCATCGACCTGCTCGTGCAGGCCGGCCGGGCCGCCGAGGCGGCGAAGCTCCTCGCCGCGTCGGAGAGTGACCTGGCCGATCCCGTTGCAGAGGCGCAGGCGCGGCTGAGCATCGGCATGCTGATGGCCCAGTATGCCCCGGCCGCGGTCGCTGAGCAGTGCCAGGCGGCTCTGCGGCTGGCCGGCGTCCCGCCGGCGCTGCGCGTCCAGCTGCTGTCCCTGCTGGCCTGCAGCCTGGACATCAACGGCGAGGCTGACGCGGCGGCCGGACCCGTCGCGGACGCGATCGCGGAGGCGGCAGCCAGCGGCGACCCCACTGCCGAGATCGTCACGCTTGTGCCGCGCGCCCTGCTCGCCTTCGCCCAGGGCGACTGGCGGGGAGCCATCGGCTTGGCGGGCGAGGCGGCCAGGCGCCAGCACGAGGCGAAGGAGCTCCGGATGTGGCTGCCGGAGACGTGGAAATCGCTGCTGCTGATCTCGGAGCTGCGGCTGGAGGATGCGCACGCGATCATCGAGGCCGGCACCCGCAAGGCTGAGAACGTCTCCAGGAACATCCGGGTCTGGTCCATGCTGAGGTGCCGGGCACGGCTGGCTGCCGGGCAGCTCGCCGACGCCCGCGCCGAAGCCGAGGCGATCCTGGACATGTCCGACGAGATCGGCGACGGGAGCTTCGGCTACCTCAACCACATCGCCAGATACGTCCTCGGTGACATAGCGCTGCGCACCGGTGACACTGCCGCGCTACAGACCGCCCGGCGGGATGCGACGGCACTTTACGGCACGGTCAGCGGCTGCGCGACCACCAAGCGCCTCGGCGCGTGGCTCACTGTCCGCCTGGACGGCGGCCATATCGGCCCAGACCTGCTCGACGTCCTCGCGCCCGGGTACGTGCACGCCTGCAGCCCGGTCGGCCATTGCGACGCGGTCGAGCTGGTGCGGCTCCTGCTGACGGCAGGGCAACGGGCGGACGCCGCCTCCGTCACCGCGCGGTTGGAGAGCGGTGCGGACCGGAATCCGGGCTTTCCGGGGCTGCGCGCCGCCGCTCTGCACGCGCACGCGCTTCTTGACAATGATCCCGAACGGGCCCTGGCCGCTGTCCAGGCCTACCGCGGCGACCCTCGGTCGCTGGTCCGCGCGGCGGCGTTTGAGGATGCCGGCCGACTGCTTGGGGAACGGGCGAAGGACAAGGCAGTCGGCTACCTAGACGAGGCGCTGAGGCTGCAGTCCGCCGCGGGTGCCGAACGAGACGCCGCACGTGTCCGCCGCCTGCTCCGCGATTTCGGCGCGCAGTGGGGACGCTGGCGCCCAGACCCGGCCGCGGCGCACTGGCCGGAGCTGACCGCCTCTGAGTTCGCGGTCGTCCGGCTAGTTACCCAAGGCGCGACCGACCGTGAGGTCGCCCAGCGGCTTTACATCTCCGCGCACACGGTGAACTCGCACCTGCGCCACGTTTTCGCCAAGCTCGGCATCCGGTCCCGGGTGGAGCTGGCACGCCGGGCCGGCGAGCGCCAGGCGGCGGAGTCACGCATGTAGTTCGCGAATCCCATGGTTTCATCTCCGTCATTCCGCGGTGAGTGCCAGTCTCGGCGTCGGCCGCCGTGCCGCGCATCACTCATCCCGGCCATCCTCGCCACAGCGAGGCCGGGCAGCGGTTAATCACTTGATCAAGTCATGCGCCGCGTGCGTGCCAGGCGGCAGGCTTGCTGGCATGCCGCATGTCACCGTCGGGTGACGACCACGACGCCTTCGCCGCCCCCAAGGCGTGCCGCAGGCGCTGACATAAAGCCGACCGCCATCAAGAACGGCACGCGTTCCATCGCCTGGAAGCATGCCGACCCAGTCACGAAGGAAATCCTGGATTTTCCTGACGAATCCGGCCGCGCCTCGCGGCCTCACGACCTCCGCATTCACGAGGAAGGCAACCTTTCATGCGCATCTCCATTATCCCGAGGCTGACCAGGCCGCGGCTCGCCGTGGCAGGCGTGTCGCTGGCCATTGCCGGGACGCTGCTGGGGGCCGGCCTGACCGGCTCCGCGACAGCCGCGACCGCCGCCAGGCACGCGCCCTCCTGGAGCGCGGACGCTGCCCCCAAGCCGACCATCGTGCTGGTGCACGGCGCGTGGGCCGACAACTCCAGCTGGAACGCCGTGGCGGAGCAGCTCCAGTCGCTCGGCTATACCGTCGATGCCGCGCCCAACCCGCTGCGCGGCGTGTCCTACGACTCCGCCTACCTGTCCGACTTCCTGAGCACGATCTCCGGTCCCATCGTCCTGGTCGGCCACTCCTACGGCGGGTTCGTCATCACTAACGCCGCCACCGGGAACCCGCAAGTCAAGGCGCTGGTCTACGACGACGCCTTCATCCCGGCGCCGGGCGACACGGCGCAGAGCCTGACCGCCGCTAAGCCGGGATCGTGCCTCGCCGTGGACCCGGCCACGGTGTTGAACTTCGCGCCCTACCCGGGCAGCCCGTCCGGCGACGTGGATCTGTACGTCAAGCAGAGTGTGTTTCCCGGGTGCTTCGCCAACAGCCTGCCTGCCAGCGAAGGAGCCGCGCTCGCCGCCGAACAGCGGCCGCTGGCCGCCAGCGCTCTGTTGGAGTCGCTGACCAACGCGCCCGCGTGGCAGAGGATCCCGTCTTGGGCCGTCATCGGCACTGAGGACCACGTCATCCCGCCCGCCGAGCAGCTCGCCATGGCTCAGCGGGCCGGGGCGCACATCACGGAGATCGATGCTCCGCACCTGTCCATGATCAGCGACCCCGGCGCGGTGACCAGGGTCATCCTCAACGCCGCCCGCGCGGCCGGCTGAACCACCCCGCAGCTGCACGGCCTACCCGATAGGCAACCACCAGCCGTCTCCTTGCTTAAGAAGTGCGCACAGGCAGTGCGCTTGATCACCTTCGCCTCGGGCCGGGAGCTGCTTCATCCCGGTGGCGTTGAACCCCCCGATCACGAAAGGGACGACGACATGACCGTGACAACCGGCCTCATAGACGCGGGACTCCTCCATGCCGAGACCCCCAACGGCATTAGCTACGCATACCGCCGGTTCGGCAACGCCGCAGCTGGCGTGCCGGTGGTGTTCCTGCAGCACTTCCGCGGCAACATCGACAACTGGGATCCCGCCCTCATCGACGCGGTCGCCGCCGACCGCGAGGTGATCCTGTTCGACAACGTTGGCGTGGGGGGGACCAACGGAACCACCCCGGGCACCGTCGAGGAGATGGCCCGTGACGCCGTGGCGTTCCTCGACGCCCTCGGCCTGAGCGAGGTCGACCTGTTCGGGTTCTCTCTCGGCGGCTTCGTCGCCCAGGAGATCGCCCTGACCCGTCCGGGCCTTGCCCGCCGCCTCATCCTGGCCGGCACGGGGCCGAAGGGTGCCCCGGGCATGGAGGAGTGGCGGCCGGACGTCGTCAAGAGCGTGGCGTTCGACGACGACGTCACTCCGGAGGGGTACGTCTCCGTCTTCTACGCCCACACCGACTCCAGCCGCGCCGCCGGCCAGTCCTCGCTCGGCCGGATCTTCCAGCGGCAGGAAGGACGTGACGAGGGGCCGTCGCTCGAATCGAAGAACGCGCAGTACCAGGCGGTCCTGGCGTGGGGAGTGCCAGACTGGGCGGCGGTCGGGCGGCTGCGCGACATCAGCCAGCCCACACTGATCCTCCAGGGCGACGCCGACATCATGATCCCGACAGCGGCTAGCTACACTCTCGCCGGGCTCATCCCCAACGCGAAGGTCACGATCTACCCGGACGCGTCACACGGCTCGATCTTCCAGTACGCGGCAGAGGCGGCCAGCGCGACCGTGGCTTTCCTGTCGGACTGACCCAGGGCACCGCGGTGGGTGTGTGACTAGCCTGCCGGCCGGGGTGGCGAGACCGAGTCTGGGCCCGGCGGCGCCGTGGGCAGCGTCGCCTTACGGCTTTCATCAAAACCTGACCCTGATCATGACGGGCGATTCTGGTGCCCGTATCGAGAGGAAATACTGACATGCCCGTTCGACCCAATATTGTCCTCATACATGGCGCATGGGCCGACGGCTCATGCTGGAGCGGCGTCATTGAGCGCCTTCAGAGCCGCGGGTACAACGTCACCGCCCCGCAGTTCCCCGAGTCCTCGCTGGAGGCGGACGTCGCTCGGCTCCGCCAGGTACTAGACCGTCAGGACGGCCCTGTCATCGTCGCCGGGCACTCCTACGGCGGGCAGATCATCACCGCCCTCGGCGACAACGCGCCGAACGTCGTCGGCCTGGTCTATATCGCTGCCTTCGGGCTCGACGAGGGCGAGTCCATCGGTGCACTCCTGTCGCAAGGTCCCCCGAGCCCGGTACTCGAGCACCTGTACATCGACTCCCGCGGCTTCGCCTGGATGCCTGAAGATGACTTCGTCAAGCACTTCGCCACCGATGTCGACCCGGTTAGGGCGCGGGTGATGCACGCCGTGCAGCAACCCCTGGCGGTGAGCACCCTCCAAGACATGATGGGCGTCCCGGCCTGGAGATCACACCCGTCCTGGTACCTCGTCGCCACCGATGATCAGGTGATCCCGCCGGACGCCGTGCGCCAGTTCGCCGCCCGCATGGGCGCCACCACCATCGAGGTCAAGTCGAGTCACGTGACGATGGTCTCCCACCCGGACGAAGTCGCCCACCTCATAGAAACCGCCGCCGAGACACTCCACAGCTGACAATAGGCGGACTGCGCGGTAGACGGCCGCTAAGCCTGGCCACCGCGCAATTGCCCGGCATGGTCCCGAGCTTTGCTTCTGGCGCGACGGCGCTGGGGGCCGCGCTCATCGCGCTGGCCGCGATCCGTGGCCGCGCATCCTGTCCGTGGCCCTGTGCGAGTTTCCGGGATCTCTGGGTGCACGGACGAATGGCGGACGGAGGCGTCCCCGTATCCCACCTCGCGGCGTGTATGTGCTGGTCAGCGGCGTGCTGCTCGGATGAGAGGAGAGCGGTCTGTAAAACCGTCGGCTCAGCCTACGTTGGTTCGAACCCAACACCTGCCACGTAAAAGCCCAGGTCAGAGTCGGTGACGCGGGATTGCGTCACCGGCTTTTCGCGTGAAAGGGAGCGGTTACGCAGACCGTCGCCTGTGCTCCGTGGGCTATGCGTGGGCCGGATCCGGCCATCGCCCGACCTCGGCAAAGATCGCGTCAGATGCGGTCTGAGCTGCGGAAACACTTATGATGGCGGGCGTGTGCATGCGGTGTTGCGGGCCGACCGGGCCCGGCGGCCGTGGGCTGTGCGCGGGACCGGGGACCGGTTCACGTACAGATAGCGGACAGGGTCCGGGGTGGTGCCGACGGTGCGTATAACCGCTTGCTTTCGCGCACGGTGACGACGGTGCCACGCTGGCGCTGGGTCGAGGGCGTCCGCGATCCGCTGGCTGACGGTGTCGTCGCGGCCGCTGATGCAGTGGACGTAAACGTCGTGCAGGACGCGTGTGCCGGTGCCAGCCCGGGCGGCGACCTCGGCGGGTTCCCCGCTGGCGTTCAGCCACAGCGACAGGGCGGCGTGCCGCAGGTCATAGGGGCGGCGGGCGAGCGCGGTGGCGGCCAGGCCGGGGCCGAGCGCGGCCTGGCGGGCGGCGTGCCAGGCCCGGCCGTAGACTGACTCGCTGAGCATGCCGCCCCTGGCACCGCGGAACAGCCGCCCGTCCGCTGCGGTCCCGGATCCGGCCAGGTGCCGGCGGAGCATGCCGGCCAGGACGGGCGGGATGGGGACGACGCGGATGGTGCCGTCGGGGCGGTGCTTGAGGCCGCGCGGCTCGAAGGGGGTGCCGGTGCTGGTCCAGGCGGCGCCGGTGCGCGGGCAGGCGGCGGTGAGGACCATCTTCCCGCTGCCGCGGGCCGGGAGGATGAGGTCATCGCGGCGCAGGGCGACGGCTTCTTCCGGGCGCAGCGCCGCGTAGTACAGGCAGCCGAAGAACGCGGCCAGTTCCGGCCTGATCCGGGAGACCTCGGCCAGGATCGCCCGGACCTGCGCCGGGCTGGCGACAGTAGCCGGGCCGACGGCCGCGACGGCTTTCGGCGCGCGCCAGCGCACCAAGCCGGCGGGGTTGGCGGGCAGCAGCCCTAGCTCGACGGCATAGCCCAGGGCGCCGTGGAACACCGCCCGCTTGCGGGTAATCGTGTTCGCCGCCGCGGGTGAGCCGTCCAGCCGTGTGCACAGCCCGTCCAGGGCAGCCCGGATGATGTGCGGGTCGCTCAGCTGGCTGACCGGCAGCGACGCGCGTTCCAGCCAGGCCAGCGCGCTGGCGGTGCCTGGATTCGGGGCGCAGGATCGCAGCGGCGGGTTGAAGGCATACCCGTACAAGGCGGCGCGAAGCCTCCCGGGCGGTGGCCTGCGGCCGGTCTCCCTGGTCAGCAGCTGGGTGATAGTAGCCAGCGCGTCGGCCAGGCTGGCCCGCGAATGCGGTGCCAGGTGCGGCCATTTCATCTGCGCATACGCCACCGCGTGCCGGTACCAGGTCACGGTCACCAACTCCGGCGCAGCCCACGCCGCAGGCTCACCGGTGGCCGGGTCGAACCCGGTGCCCCTGCGGGCCTCGCGGACCAGATCAGCGCGGTAACTGTCGGCCAGCGCCCGGGTCATGAACGACCGGGACCTGTCACGGCCCGCGACCCGCCACCGCACCTCGAACGCCGCCCGGCCGGGCCTGCGCCGGATCGCGAAGACCCGGACATCGAACGAAAGCACGATAATCCTCCCCTGGAGATGACAGGGAACCCCACGATCCCAGCCCCGCCACAAGAAGAACGTCCCGGCTCTATATGCCGCTGCCGTAATCGCGGGCACGCCCTGCCCTGTCAGCTCGTCCCCGCCAGAAGCGACCCAGCGACCGCGGCCCGGCGCCCGCCCCCGGCAGCCAACCTGGCCCGAGTCGCTGAACCACCACCCGCTGGCCTGTCACGCCCGCCATCACCAGCGCGCAACGACCGCCGCCAAGCAAATATCGCCACCCAATGTAATCACCGGCGAGACGCCAGTTCCGGGAAAACTCACAGATCGAATACGGACGGGTACGAAGTCGGTGGACCGGTCGGCCGGAGCCGCCCATATCAGCAGGGTTCGGGGCTATCCTGGCGGTGTTGCTCCCGATGCACCTGCCGGGCGGAGGCGATGTTTTCCGGGCGCCTGGAGCTTGTGCCTGACAGGTCTGGAGTATCGTCAGCGACACGGCGGCCCCAGTCGGCCACTGGAAGCCGGCCTGCTCGTATGGGCGGCGCGTGTTTGCCGGGAGCGCCCTTTGCTGGCGGGTTTTGCCGGTAAGGATTCGTGTTCGCTGAACGAGGATCACGACACTCAAGCGGGTTCCATCGGGTTCCGTCGTTCCGCCGGATGTTCCGCGTATCAGGAGGGGGCCTCCGCTCAGCCTGGTGTTACTGTTGGAGACCCGGCCCGCGAGTAGTGAGGCGGATCTCGTGAGCACGTCGTCCCTGTTCTGCCGGTCGTGCTGAGTCGTGACCGGGGGCACGGGCGATGCAGGGTCGGGAACTGAGCCAGAGATGAGTCAAGGCTACGACCGGGTCGCGTTCACCCAGCACGTCCGAGACGCCCAGGCGCGCTACGGCAGCCGCGCCGCCTTGGCCAAGCTAGAGCGGCGCGGCGGCTCGCCGCCCGACGAGCCACGCGACGCGCTAACCAACCTCGAACGGAACTTCATCGTCCAGCGAGACGGGTTCTACCTCGCAATCACCTCCGACACCGGCTGGCCGTATGTGCAGTTCCGGGGCGGGCCGCCCGGCTTTGTGCGATCCCCGACCGAACACAGCCTGGCCTGGGCCGACTTCCACGGCAACCGGCAATACATCAGCGTCGGCAACAACGGGGTCGTGTTCACCGGCGCGTCCAGCGTCGCGGTGACCCGCTACCGCTACCGCGGCAGCACCATACCGACCCCCTGGACACCGGCGCCAGCCCCGGGCTGATGACCGGCGGGCAAGACACGTGGAGCGCCCGTTGCGTGGAGATACGCACGGCGGATGCGGCGGGCGGGCCGGGGAAACCCACCGGGAGCAATCCCGGCAGGGCGCCCTGGTCCGACCCAACCGGGGCGTTCTACCGCTCCGCGCTGCTGCCCCTCCTGCGGCGCATCAACGCCTACCTGATGCGCTGGCTCCGCAAGAAATACAAGCGGCTGGCATCCAAGAAGAAAGCCCGGGCCTGCTGGGAACGCGTCACTGCCCAGTACCCGCGGCTGTTCGCCCAATGGGCATGGGTGCCCTATTCCTGGTGGACAGGATGACAGGAGCCGTGTGACGGGAGACTGTCAAGCACGGATCTGTGGGGCCCGGGGCTGAGATGCCCCGGGCTACCCGACCCTTATCTCTGCGATCGTCGGCGTTCAGGCGGTGAGCGCGTCGGTGTAGTCGATGAACGTGGTGGCCTGATCGAAGTCGGCGACCAGGCGCAGGTGCCCGCCGATGGCGGCGACGTAGGCGGCGACCGATTCGACCTGCATCTTCTCGATGTCGCCGTGTTCCATCCGGGCCTGGCTGACGCCCATCACCCGGGCGACCTCGGCCTGGGTCATGCTGCGCTGCTTGCGCATCTGGGCCAGGTGGTAGCCGATGTCGCGGGCGTTGCGGATGTCGCGGGCCGCGGCGCGGCGGGCCGGGTCGTCGATGCCCGGGTCGGCGCGGCGGCGCTGATCCAGGGTTGTCTCCCACCGGTAATGCTCGGTCATCGGATCTCCTCGGGTGGGGTGGCCAGGAAGCGGCGCCATCATCTGGACCCTGAAATGTTCGGACGGCTCAGGGTTCGTCCGCGTCCTCGGGGCGGCGTTCGGCGATCGCGACGGCATCGCTGATCAGGTCCGGCGGCAAGCCCGCCTGCTCGCCGTTCCAGCGGATCCACTCCGGCAGCAGGGACAGGGCTCCGGCCGCGTCCTCATCGTCCCACCAGCTGGTGATCTGATCACGGAAGGCCGCCGACCGCCGGGGCGAGACCGCGTACTCAGTGCCCGGCAGCATGACGCCCAGCCATTCCTCGGCCAGCGCCTCGACCGTGTCCTGGTCAGGAACGTCGCCGTGCCGCGTGGAATACCAGGCGGTGAACGCCTCCTGCACGGCCACCGGGTCACCTTGCGGCAGTTCTGCGTGCCGCCCGCCGAGCTTCCGGGTGATGTCCTGGATGCGGCGGGGGCCGCGGAAGTAGTCGTCCAGCAACGCTCCCTGCTCTCGCTCGTCGATCAGCCCCTCGGAGTGCTCCGCGTGTGACAGCCAGGCCAGCA
>WNGL01011614.1_pt1 | contig 11316 bp, 10 predicted proteins | sample 5400591 | NCBI WGS metagenome assembly WNGL01 (sample SAMN13153377, study PRJNA577476) | soil metagenome | isolation source: 80 cm soil or saprolite under Garry oak tree replicate 1 | place: USA:California | collected 2016-06-15
CCTTCCGACCCGCGAAACGAACTCCTCCCAAACCTCGCCATCACCAGATTCGGCGCAGAGACACACGACGTCTTTCAGCGACAAAGACGAATACCGCGTCGTTCTAGATGAGTTCGGCATTCTGCTGTTTCGGATCAGAGTCTTGGGTAGTAATGGCCAAAACCGCCAGGTAAGGAAACGAAGCCTGCTTTTGAGAATTTCGAATCGAACAGGTTTCGCCACCCCTGCGAATTCGATGATCGTGAGCACCCTGCTCTCGTAAAAACTCTGTCATCGCTCTGTCAACAATGCGTTTACAAGGCGCTTGCGTGTTGCAATCTTTCACGATCCGAGCCTAGCCGCAGTCGTTGCACCAGTCATAACGTAGTAGTCACTTTGGTGTGATGTTTTGGTGGTGAACTTGCGGATGACTCCACAACCTTGGGACGATCCGCTCCTGCGATAGTCTCACTGGCTTGAATGTTGAAGAGTGAACTGCTGCCAGCCGACTACTAGGCGGTCGGGTCTCGATTGAGTGCAATGCCCCCAGTTCGTTCACTTGGCTCGATCCCCTTCATCTGAACCGACGCTTCTCAACAACGTGAGCAAGACCTGCGGCAACTCCTCGAGAGACTGGAACGTTGCGGTGCGCCCTGATGCCACATGCTCGACGCGGCCGGGCCGGTCTTCACGGGTCTCGTCAGCATCTCGAAACTGGACAACGAATGCGCTGGTGCTTGGCAAACCCTTCATCACGCCCGAGGATAGGCGCGCTCGTGTTAGGAGTCATAACGAAGTAGTCACTTTCAGGTGATGTTTTGGTGGCAGGCGCGCCAGCGCCGATTCCTTGACTGGACGAGGAGTAAGATTGGTTGCAGCTGCGAAGGGTGCAAGATCATCAAATCAGGCGACTTGCGGCGCAACCGATTTTCTCTATGCAAGACGCGAGAGAAATCGCATTCGGACGATTTCGGCTAGACCTCACCAACGAGTGCCTATGGCAGGGCGCACGTGCGATATCTCTGCGCCCGAAAGCATTTGCCGTCCTGAAACTGTTAGTTGAGCATCCCGGGCTGCTGGTTACCAAGCAGCAGGTGCTGGATACGGTTTGGCCAGGCACCTTCGTGGGTGATGCCGTTCTCAAGGACAATGTCCGTCAACTGCGAGAGGCGCTGAACGACGACGCTGGATCACCTGCCTATATTGAGACGGCGCATCGCCGCGGCTACCGCTTCATTGCGAAGCTCGGCGAGGCATCGATCAAAAATCCCAGAGTGGCAGTACAAGCCGTCCTTTCACAGCCGGCGCCTAGTGCCGGCGCACTCAGCTCATCAGCAACCGCGAACCAAGTTCTGGGCCGCGAGGCCGAGTTAGCCAAGATGAGAGGCTGGCTGGAACGGGCTCTTGCCGGCGAACGCCAGTCCATCTTTATTACTGGGGAACCAGGAATCGGGAAGACCACCGTTGTGCAAGCTTTTCTGGAACAGGCCGCTCAGATTCCGGAAATACTCGTAGCACGAGGCCAATGTCTGGAACATTATGGCGCGGGAGAGGCCTATCTCCCGGTGCTCGACGGATTTTCGCGCCTTGGCCGTTCGCGTGATGGAAGTCGAGTGCTGGGTTTATTACGAGACCAGGCGCCGACGTGGTTGGCGCAGATGCCTTCCCTGGTTCCGCAATCCGAAAGAAGCAGCTTGCAATCTCACACAGCAGGCGCAACCCGTGAGCGCATGCTTCGCGAAATGGCTGAGGTAATCGAAACTCTGACGTCGGAATCTACCTTGCTGCTGGTTTTGGAGGACCTGCATTGGAGCGACTACTCCACACTTGACCTGGTCTCCTATCTGGCACGACGACAGGACCGCGCACGCCTGATGGTCATCGGCACATATCGTCCGGTGGATGTCATTGTCGGGGACCATCCCCTCAAAGGTGTGAAACGCGAGCTGCAGGCACATGGTCTATGCCATGAACTGTCGCTCGAATATCTTTCCGAAGAAGCTGTCGGGAAGTACCTCGCTGCGAGATTTCCAGGCCACGAGTTTCCGCTACGATTGCGACGAACCATTTACCGGCGTACCGAGGGCAATCCGCTTTTCATGGTCAACCTGGTGAAATATTTGATCGACCAGAAAATGATCGTGGCAAAGAACAGATCATGGGAGTTACGGGTTGATTTATCGGACATCGAACATGGGGTCCCGGCGAATCTTCGGCAACTGATCGAAAAGCAAATTGAGAGGCTTAGCCCGGACGAGCGCAGCGTGTTGGAGGGGGCCAGCGTGGCAGGGGTGGAATGTTCCTCCGTGGCCATTGCTGCCGGCCTCGACATGCCAATCGAATGGGTCGAAAAGCACTGCGAGGAATTGGCACGACGACATCAGTTTTTGTCCCCTGCCTGGGTGGTGGAACTGCCGGATGGAACCATCACTCCGCGCCATCGGTTTATTCACATTCTTTATCGCGATGTACCTTACCGGCTGATGGCGCCGATGCGCCGCTCGCAGATTCACCAGCGCATTGCGGAACGCGGAGTGGCGATTTACGGTGATCGCGCCAACGAAATTGCGGCTGAACTGGCCATGCATTTCGAGCAGAGCCGCGACTGGCCGCGCGCACTTGAGTATCTTCTGCAGGCGGCGGAAAACGCGGCCACGCGTTCCGCCCACCATGAGGCCATCGACCTGGCGAACCGTGGTCTGGAGGCGCTCAAGCTCGTCGCCGAAACTGCCGAGCACGCAAAGAGAGAAATGAAACTACGCATGATCTTAGGCGTCTCCTTGATGGCAATTAAGGGATTCGCTTCGGCTGAGGTTGAGAAAGTAATCGCGCGACGGCGCGAGCTGTTCTGGCGGCACGGCCCTTCTCCCGAGTTGTTCTACATGCTGTGGTCGCTGAATATGTACCACCAGTTCAGAGGGGAGATGCATACGTCATTGGAGATTTCCTATCAGCTCATGCAGTTGGCTGAGGCTCTCAAAGACGACGCACTGATAATGGAAGCACACCGTTCTCTCGGGGCGGTGCTTAATTTGGTAGGGCGATGCTCCGAAGCACTCGAGCACCTTGAAAAAGGTAAGGCACTTTGCGCGACACATCACGATGGCCGCAACAGTGTTTTCGTCAACTTCGATAGCGAAGTGATGTTCGAGTGCTTTGCTGCCCTGTCGCTTTTGCCGCTCGGCTACCCCGATCAATCCGGCGGACATTTGGCGGCAGCTCTGGCACGAGCGCGAGAGCTTGGCCATCCCCAGACGTTAGTGGTTGCTTTGCATATGGCGGCACAGCTCCATCATTTGCGCGGCGAAGCTCCTCCGGTTCGGGTGTTTGCGACAGAGGCGATGGAACTCGCCGACGAGTATGGCATGGCAGTTTGGGTGGCGTACGGCTTAATTGAGTTGGGCTGGGCGGAAGCTGAACTGGGGGATGCGGAGAGTGGAATCGAGAAGATGCAACGCGGGTTGGCGGGATACGAAGCGACGGGCGCAAAACTCCGCTCCCCGTACTTTCTGGGACTGCTAGCTGATCAACTACGAAAAGCGGGACGGCTGGAGGAAGGCCTTGCAGTGATCACAAAAGCTTTAACACTCGCCGAGGACACCGGGGAGGGGTTCGCGGTTTCGGAGCTGCACAGGATCAAAGGCGAATTGTTCGTAAAGAGCGCAGATTTAGTAGCGGTGGGCAAGTTTCCTGGCGATCAACCGGCGGTGTCGGCTCGATCTCAAGCACGGGCTTGCTTTGCTGAGGCGCTGGCTATCGCGAAGCAACAGGGAACGAGATGGTTGGAACTGCGAGCTGCGATGAGTATGGATCGTCTTGAGATGAAACGGGGAAACTCAAAACATACGCAACTCGCCGAGATTTATTCCTCCTTCACCGAAGGTTTTGAAACTGCAGATCTGAGGCAGGCCAAAGCGCAGCTAGACACGGCCTTGGCGTCGTAACCAACGGACCCTCGCTCTTGCGCGGTCTCGGTCGAGCTGCGTGAACTGCCCCATGCCGCACACCTTGCAGAGCCACCCTGCTTCTCGTAGCTAAGCTATTGCCTACTCCCTCAGTTGCCACGCCATTGCGCACAGGTCGGCGTCACCGAAACAAGACCAAAACCCCACCGATACGTCACACCTTGTTTTCGGAGTTGTCATACTCTGGCCAGGTTATGAGGTGCGCGTTTGTGGTGCGGTTGGGACCGAAAACAAAACCGTCTGAGGGCCGATTCGAAGGCTGGGTAGAAGAGGTCGATACCGGCAAAGAGCTGAGATTCCGCTCGCGAGACGAATTACTGAAGTTCATCGGGGAACGTTTCCAGGCGGTGTTGGAAACGGAACGTGACAGCGGCAGCGAGCCAATAATTCGCCCCGAAAACGGAGGCAGGAGTTGAGTTTAGTGGTTTGGTGAGAAGAGTTCGGAACCGTTGAAGCGCTCTGTTGGAAAGGCAAGCACGAGAGGAGAGGTCATGATGCGTAGGCTGACAATAATCGTCTTCACGATGGTTCTTGGAGCAAACTGTCTGGCTCAGGACGGATTGGTCATCCGCACCAATGGCAGGCAAGAGCGGCCGCCGGATGCTAAGAAGATTTATTTCTGGGCGTGCTCGGCGGTCGAACGTGAGTTTCGCATCAGCCGACCTCTCAGGCCGCAAGTGACGCTGGTCGTCGGCGGCGACCAAGACGCAGTTTATTGGGACGCCAAAGAGATCAGGCTTACCAAGTGGAACCCGTACCTATTTGCGCAAGGGGTTGTCCTTTTCGCTTTTGAGGACCTCTTGCCCAAAGGAGAGCGAATGGCCGTGGCGAAACGCGCCGTCACTTGGGCCGATTCAACCGTGGAAAGTAAGAGGCTCGCCAAGTAGCCGCGAACAGATTGCGAGGCGCAGTCTAAAGCGAATCGAGAGGATTTATGGCATTGGAGATAGTTTGGCGGAATCCGGCATCGCGTCCGGAAACTCATCGGCGTCTGGAGTGCCTCGTAGCGGATGACTATGGGGTGCTTTACGCGGTCCGCAGCGCAGATGAAACCACAGTGTTCGAACTGATCTTGCGAAGCGCCGCGTAAAAGGAAGCAGCGGCTGTGTCGATTCTTGATGTATCGCCGCTCCGGGACCGTTGGACGAATTGCAAGAATTCTTGCAGGGAGCAAGTTCCATGACGATTAGACCCTCAGCAGTTCTCGAAGAGGTTCGCAAAATGCCAATGGCGAGATTTGAGTCGAGCGCACCCACGTTCGAACGTGCCATCCCGGTTGGCAATCACTCCTCACCGACGCACCAGGGGCTTACCGAGCTCGAACTGGACAGTTATCAAATCGCTCTTGTCCATGTTCCAATTCGCGCAGGTGAGAGTGCCCCGGAATACGGCGCCATATCTCAACTCTTATTTCTGCCGTTGACCTGGAACGAACTTATGGTGCAGGTCCGCAGAGAAATGGGCGCCTCAAGTTCCGCGAAGGAAAGGAATATTGTGAAGTTCGGCCTGGTTCATATTGATCTCCTGGCGATGGAGGTCCGTCGGTCTGAGTGTCCGGTGAGCCTGACTGCCATGGAGTTCAAGGTCCTTAGGTTTTTCGTGTCGAATCCCAACCGGGTGATCTCACGGGACGAGTTACTGAATCAAGTGTGGGGCTACGACAACTACCCTTGCACCCGCACGGTTGACAATCACGTATTGAGATTGCGGCAGAAACTTGAGGCGGACATGGCGCATCCGGTTCACTTCCGGACCGTGCATGGCGTTGGCTACAAATTCATTCCCTAAAGCAGACTGGGTGAGACCGCTTGCGAGGCAATCTATGGAACTGAGAACGATCGAGAATTTGAACCCTCCGATAGCGTGTGACCCCGATCCAGACATGGCGCTGGTAGAGGCAAGCAAGCGCGGAGACGGCTCTGCTTTCGAGGAAGTCGTACGCAGGTATGATCGCAAGCTGTTCCGCATTTCGAACAACGTGATCCACTGTCCCGAAGACGCGCAAGAGATCGTACAGATGGCGCTCTTCAAGGCCTATCAGAATTTGAGCCGATTTCAGGGGAACGCAAAGTTCTCAACATGGCTGATTCGCATCACGTTAAACGAGTCGTTGATGAGGCTGCGGAAACAACGCGCAACACGGGAACAATCCATGGATCGCGATCCTCACGGCGCAGGAAGTGCGTCTGCATCGGGCAACAGGCTGCCGGTGGATGTGACCGATTGGGCCCCGAATCCGGAGATGCTCTACAGCACGGTCGAACTTCGGCACATCCTAACAAGAACCTTACGGAAGTTGCGGCCGACCTTGAGAGTGGTCTTCGTATTACGAGACATAGACGGGCACTCAATCGCCGAAACATCAGAAATTCTTAACCTCACCACGACCGCGGTGAAGACCCGCCTTTCTCGAGCCCGAATGCAGCTTCGCGAGGAACTCAGCCAGTATTTCAAAAAGCGGGATTGAACGCCCGGAAAGGATAGTCTTCGGTCACGCGGAAGCGTCACGTGAAAATGGAGGAAAACGGGCTTCGGGGGAAGCAAAATCACATCGGGTTTTCGGCCAGATGCGAAAACCAGCGAAAATGTTCGTGCCGTCCTGTATGCCCGCGTGTGCAGACACGAATGGTCAATAAACTTGTGTGTGACACTTGAGAAATGCTGAGAAAGGGCCTTATTCGCGATCCGGATTTCTTGAAGCTATGGGTCGGCCAAGCCATTTCTCAAATCGGATCGAACATCACTGGCGTCGGATTGCCCTTCACGGCGGTCCTCGTCCTCGGAGCGTCGCCTCTTCAGATGGGATTCCTGGCCGGCGCGGGTGCCGTGGCCGTGCTCGTATTCGGCCTCTTCGCCGGGGCTTGGGCGGACCGCCTTCGTCGACGACCAATTCTCATCGCCGCCGATATGGGGCGCGCTGTGGTGCTGGGTATGATTCCGCTTTTAGCGGCGCTGCACCGGCTAACAATTGAACACCTTTATGTGGTTGCGACGGCTAGTGGCATCCTGACGGTGCTGTTCGACGCGAGCTACCAAGCGTATCTACCCTCGCTCATAACCCGCGAGAACATCCTTGAAGGAAACAGCAAGCTAGCTTTGACTGAGTCGGCCGCTGAGATCGCTGGCCCAGGTCTCACTGGCATCCTGGTGCAACTGATCACGGCACCAATGGCCATGCTCTTCGACGCCGCATCGTTCGCCTGTTCAGCAATTTCAGTGTGGCTTGTCCGCAAGCCGGAGCCGCAACCCAGACGCACGCTTGAACCCCATATCGGCCGGGAAATCTCCGAGGGGCTGCGCGCCTCGTGGCGCAATCCGTTGCTCCGGGCGTTGGTCGGACGCACAGCCACTGGTGCGTTCTTCTTAGGGTTCGGAAGTAGCTTGTACTTTCTGTTTGTGGTGCGCGAGCTCGGGTTGACCGCTGCACTTGTGGGTATCATCATCTCGGTCGGCGGCGCCTGCGGTTTATTTGGCGCTTTCATGGCAGAATGGCTCGTGCACCGCTTTGGTTTCGGCCCGACTTTCATTGGTTCCGCGATGGTGACCGGCGTGGCGATGTTGTTCGTGCCGCTGGCGCACGGATCCATCGCGGTCTGCGCCGCCTTTCTGATCACGTCGCAAATCGGCGACTTGGCGTGGCCTGTATACAACATCAATGACAGGAGCCTGCGCCAGGCGATTACACCGGATCATCTCTTGGGCCGTGTAAATGCCGCCATGCACCTGGTCTACCACGGCGTTCTGCCACTGGGAGCGCTGACGGGCGGCGCCGTCGCGCAGGCGATCGGAGTTCGGCATACGCTGCTTATCGGTGCGCTCGGGTTCTTGCTCTCGACGTTGTGTCTTGTGTTCTCACCCGTACGCTGCCTGCACGAGCTCCCGCATGCCGTGAACGAAATAACGGCATGAGCAGTTCGGGGGCATCGAGCCGCATCGCGGCATCCCCGCTCGTCAGGAACTGGACTAGACCACCCTGGGGGTCGGTCTCGCTTCCCTGGCCGAGGCGCTGGATCTGACGACACCAGTCTGGGCTTCACCGTACTGGTATCAGCAGACCAAGATCGACGACGCACTTTCGTGGACCTTATGGGGTTATCTATTTTCCGGAGAAATAGGCTCAGCCGCTACCCTGCGCAGGCTCACCGAAAGAACACGCAGTCTGGATAGACCAGTCTTGCGAGGCATGTATGAAACTAACAACGATTGAGAATTTCAACCCTCCTATAGCATGCACTTTCGATCCAGATCTGGCGCTGATAGAGGCAAGCGCGCGTGGAGACGGTTCTGCTTTCGAGCAACTCGTACGAAGTTATCCGAATGTGATTGCCAGTCTCCGAGATTTCAGAAGTTATCACCATGCCATCACACCTCCGCCACCTTCTCGCTTGGCCCTCTGGTATGCGAGGTTGGCAGCGACCATATCCTCCATGGCGATGCCCATAGCCTTATATACGGTGATCTCGACATCGCTGAGGCGGCCCGCCTTCCGACCAAGGGCCACTGCTCCGAGAGTTGTTCCCACGGAGGGATCCAGGCTCGCGAGTTCGCCGCAACCAACCGGAGTCGGCTGAAAGGCATCCGGTGTCTCGACAAACAGGCGATGCTGTCTTGCTAGATCCTTAGGGAGTTCGCCGTTCGGGGGGTAATAGCCTACTGAAGACACATGGGTACCGCGCTTTACCCACTCTGGCCTGATGACGGGCGTAGGTGAGTGAGCTGCCAGGCACACGACGTCCGACTCGCGCACCGCTGTTTCCACGTTGGTCGTTGCACGTGCAATTTCGATTTGAGCCGCAAGCTTCTGAGCGTCTTCGAAGCGTAGCGAGCAAACATTGATGCGTTCGAAATCCCGAATCAATGGGAGCAGTCGGACGTGTTCACGACCTTGGACACCCGCCCCAATCACAGTGGCAATCCGAGATCCGTTCCGGCTCAGCATGCGGGCTGAAAGAACCGCGGACGCGGCGGTCCGGATGCCCGTGATGTACGTGCCATCCATGACGCAGGAGGTAGCGCCGGTTTCGGGATCGAACAGGTTAATCAGGGCTAGGTGGTTAGGTAGATCGATTTCCAGATTGCCGTCGAAGACGTTGACGATTTTGACTGTGATCTGCATGCCAGGACGCCAGGCTGGCATCGCAAGGGAGAAACCCTTGCGGGCAACTGACACTTGAGTCCGAGGCGGAGACTGAATTTCTCCCAACTCGAGCCCGCGAAAGCCGTCTTCGAGTCCATCTAAAAGCTCTTGCAGGTCGAGATACTTCTCGACTTCCGTCTCGGTGAGAGTCATCACTTGCCGAGTGCCCTTTTTGATCTCGAAAGCGGCCTTGCCTGGTTGCTTTTCGACTGCGCTCATTGAGTTTCCTTTAGACATCCCTTTGGGTGCGAGGCCCGACATGCGCTCTTCCAGCGAATCGATCGGATACGCGGTCGAGTGAAGGCCTTCATCAATTCTAGTCAGTACTGCGCAGAATGCCGACTCATCGATTGCGTCTCGCGCTACGCTGGCTCGCTATTCCTAACGATCGTAGGTTCCATCATGTCCGCCCTCGCTGGATATGCCATCAAGGAACTGCCCGCGCGCTTCCGCTCCACATCCGATTCCGCGCCCGAGGCGCAGCTCGGTCCTCAATAGCTCTCGCGCAGCTTTTCGCCTAATGACTTTTTTCGTTGTTTGGAGACTGGGAAAAAACCCATTCCAAACGAGAAACGATAGCCGCCTGCCTTGTATCGATTGCCGAGCAACCATTCACGAGCAATCGCCAATTTCCCCAGCCCAACCAGAAGAAGGTTCCTATGAAGCTCCATCGCAATGAATTCTGTCCAATTCACCGATCCCTTGCCTGCTGCGGCCGTGAGCCAGCACAAAGAGTGCGCATTTTACGCCTGGGCGTCAAGCGTGTTGAGGATCCGCATCATCCGCCTCCGTTCCCCGGCAGAAATGCGGAAACTGCTAAATCGGAAGATCGTCGAGCAGAACCGCATATGCCCAATTTGCCTCGAAGAATTCACCGATTACAACGATGTTGTCCCGGATCATAAGGAGCCAAAAGGGATGGGAGGAGCATGGAGAGACGATCACCCGGACAACATCCAGGCAACACATTGGTGGTGTAACGAAGAAAATCGGGGGATGCCTCCGTGCGGGCCTAGTTTGTGGCAAGTCATTGACCTCACATAATTTGAATGAAACTCCAAGTCCGAAGCCGACTGATCGGCCGTCAGCCGGGCGTACTAATTCGCGGACTGCTTTATGTAGGTATCCACCGTAAGTTTCACTTCAAAAGAAAAATGCCTCATCATCCTAAGGAAAAGCCGTTTTCATATTTATCTTCAGCAGATAGGTGAAGGGGCAGCGCCGAGAGCTACGCTGCCAAGCCAAGCCAATCATGCGAAGTAACGACGCGCCTTGACCTGCCAACCGATCCGCGCCGGGCGTCCGCGCCGCGAATACGATAAAAGGCTGCCTCTCATTGCCTTCTACAGACCTCGTCCCGCTTGAGCTGTGCCCTGGGGTTCGATTAGTCCGCTCGGCTATGCCGGGTGTTGCGGTTTAACGAGATTCCGCGAAGCTATAAAGCCTGTTGATCGAAAGAAAATTCCCATATTGTCCCGAGAGCTTATTCGTTCATTGAACCGGCAGATTCACCAGAGCACTCAACAGGCAAGACTACAACTCCCATCTTCGGCGCATGAGATAAAACGGCTACGCGGAGTTCAAATCCACCCCCGCAACCAACCTAGGCTCATCTCCTCCATTGCTTTAGTGCCTATTGTTGGTTGCAAGCCAGTCGCAACAAGTACCCTTTTGTTTCCCGTTTACGGAGCAGCAACAGTCACGAACATAGATTTCCGATTCTGCGCTCGAACCAGGCTGCCTACGACCAGTCGGTTCGCGGCGCGTTTCTCTTTCGGCACGGCCCAAGTATAGATGTTGATTGTGCTCTGAATTTTGGAGTGTCGGAGCAGTTCTCGCTGCACTTTCAATTGTTACGCGCTCGGGAGCTAATCAGTTTCATGGAACCGCGCTCGACTATTTGAGGAATGATGTCCTCGATAACGATTGGTTTGCTAACAGCCAGAAGTTGAAAAAACCGGAGGAGCGGCAGAACGATTTTGGCGGTACGTTCAACGGCCCGATTCTTCGGGACCGCAGGTTCTTCTTTTTTTCTTATGAGGGCCTTCGCCTGCGCTTACCGCAAAGCGGATCATCTACAGTTCCTTGGGAGGAATCATGCCTGAGAGACAGGCGATGCGGGCCGGTCCAGTTCACGTCCAGTTGAGGCTAGCACCCTGTCTGCGGCTGATCACAAAATCGTGGGTGACTTCCAAGAGGGCTGTACATCGCTAGAATCGCAGGTCCGGCGAAAAC
>WNGL01010363.1_pt1 | contig 11315 bp, 5 predicted proteins | sample 5400591 | NCBI WGS metagenome assembly WNGL01 (sample SAMN13153377, study PRJNA577476) | soil metagenome | isolation source: 80 cm soil or saprolite under Garry oak tree replicate 1 | place: USA:California | collected 2016-06-15
CATCAATCCGCGCGCCATGGCTTCGTGCTTGATCCGCGCATGCAACCTGTACGATGGATCAAACGGCTCTTTGGTACCGCGGTCGGATACGATCTCGATCCCTTGAAACAGACCGCGGCCGCGCAGGTCGCCAACAAAAGGATGATTGCCAAACCGCTCATTGAGGCGGCGCGAAAGATAATCGCCCTGCCGGCGCACGTTCTCTAACAGATCGTCGCGTCGTATCACGCGCTGCACGGCCAACGCCGCGGCGCAAGCGAGCGGATGACCCATATAGGTGTGGCTGTGCAGAAAAGCACCTAAGCCCTCGGCAACCGTGTTGAAAATCTTCTCCTGAATCAGCAGCGCGCCGATCGGTGCGTAACCGCCGCCGAGACCCTTGGCGATGGCCATCAAGTCAGGGCTAATCCCCTCCTGCTCGCAGGCGTGCAGCGTGCCGGTGCGGCCCATGCCGCACATCACCTCGTCCAGAATGAGCAAGATGCCGTGGCGGTTACAGATCTCGCGCACCCGCCTGAAATAGCCGGGCACGGCCGGGACGGCGCCCAGCGTGGCGCCGACCACCGTTTCGGCGACAAAGGCGATGACGTTTTCGCTGCCGAGTGCATCGATCTTGCTTTCGAGTTCGTCCGCTAAGCGTGCACCATAGGCTTCTACCGTCTCACCGGCACGCTTGTCGCGATATTCGTAAACCGCTGATACATGATGCGTTTCGATCAGCAGTGGACCGAACTGCTTGCGCTGCCATTCCCGCCCTCCAATCGCGAGCGCACCAAGCGTAACACCATGATAGCTCTGACGCCGCGCGATGATGAAACGCCGTTGCAGTTCCCCACGTTCGACAAAATATTGGCGCGCGAGTTTCAACGCCGCCTCCACGGCTTCTGAGCCGCCGCTAACGTAGAATACGCGACCAATGCCTTTTGGCGCGTGCGCAATGAGATCATCAGCCAGTTCCTCTGCGACCTGCGAGGTGAAAAAGCTCGTGTGCGCGTAAGCGAGCTGGTCGAGCTGCTTGTGCATCGCCGCTAGCACGTCCGGATGCGAATGGCCGAGACAGGACACTGCCGCGCCAGCGGATGCATCGATATATTCCTTGCCGGCACTGTCGTGGATTATGACGCCGCGGGCAGTGGCGGCGACTGGGTAGGAATGGCTAATTTGGCGATGAAGAATGCGGGTCATGATTGCTGTTCTTGATGAGCGCCCTCAATATGCCGTCCAAGCAACTGTGTGAGCCAATTTGAGCGTCAGTCTACAATAATTCCGCCGCAAGGGAGAACATGTTGCATGGTCTGGCGGATCGGCGTCGATATCGGCGGGACCTTCACTGACGTTGCCGTTGTCGAAGAGGCCAGCGGACGCATCGGTGTGGCGAAAGTGCCGACGACACCCGGTGATCTCGCCGAAGGCGTACTGCACGCGCTCGCGTCGGCAATGAGCCGCCACGATGTGGTCGACACCGAGGTGGGTCTCCTCTCGCACGCGACCACTGTGGTGACCAATGCCATCCTTGAGCAAAAGGGGGCGCGTGCGGCGTTGATTACGACGCGCGGCTTCCGCGATGTCCTGGAGCTGCGGCGCTCGGCGCGTGCGAACCTCTACGATTTGTTCCAGGACGCACCAGCCACGCTGATCCCACGTCGTCGCCGATTTGAAATCAGTGAACGTATCAGTGCGGACGGCAAGATCGTCAAACCCCTTGCCGAAAGCGAAGTCGATGAACTGATCGCAGCCCTGAAAACGACGGGGGTCGATGCAATTGCCATCTCGCTCGTGTTCAGTTTCCTCAATCCCATGCACGAGCACCGACTCGGCGCACGGCTACGAGCGGCATTGCCAGACGTACCCGTTTACTTGTCATCGGATGTATTGCCCGAGATGAGAGAGTTCGAGCGCACGAGCACGACCGCGGTTTGCGCCTATGTCGGGCCAATTCTTGCCTCCTACCTGGCGCGACTGGAACAGGTTACGCGCAGCCGCAAATTGCCGCCGCTCTACCTGATGGGATCGAATGGCGGCATTCTTGAAGCGGACGAGGCCATTGCCATCCCGGCCATGGCTGTCGAATCGGGTCCGGCCGCCGGCGTTGTCGCGGCCGCACTCGTCGCCCGACAAACCGGGCGCCAAAACCTACTGTCGTTTGACATGGGTGGCACGACGGCCAAGGCAAGCCTGATTCGAGATGGTCGGTACGACACTACGCCGGAATACGAAGTCGGCGGCGGATCGAGCATGATGCGGTGGACCAGCGGCACCGGTCATCCGGTTCGCCTACCGGTCATCGATCTAGCCGAAGTATCGGCCGGAGGCGGTTCGATCGCATGGATCGACCGGGCTGGAGCGCTACGCGTAGGCCCTAAGAGCGCCGGTGCCGATCCTGGGCCCGCTTGCTATGCGCGCGGCGGTACCGAGCCAACCGTCACCGACTGCAACCTTTTGCTTGGCTATCTAGATAAGGAATCGCTGCTTGGGGGCGATCTTCCGATCGATCATGCGGCAGCCACGGATGCCGTTCACGTCCGGCTCGCCAAACTCCTTGGTGTCGATTCCCGCACAGCCGCGGCTGCTGTCATCGATATTGTTAATCATGCCATGGCCGAGGCTCTGAAAATTGTTTCCGTCCAACGCGGCCATGATCCGCGCGATTTTGTGCTCGCCGCTTTTGGCGGAGCGGGGCCTCTGCATGCCGCAGCGCTCGCCAGTGAGCTCGGCATTGTCGAAGTGATTTGCCCGCCGATCCCCGGAGCTTTTTCGGCGCTCGGTCTCATCGCCACCGACTTAAAGCGTGATTATGTACAGACGCTGTTCATCACGACCGATACCGCCGATCCTGCGGCGGTAGAGGCTGCCTTCATGGCCCTGGAGAATAAGGGATGTGCAATGCTCGATCGTGCCGGTATCGCCGCCGAACGTCGGCGCTTCGAGCGCGCGGTTGATGCACGTTACGAGCGTCAATCCTATGAGCTCACAATATCGGTTCCACCTCACCCGATTGATCAAACGACCTTGCAGCAAATCGCCGAAGCGTTTCACTCTCGCCATCTGCAAACTTATGGCCATGACAATCGCAGCGAGCCAGTAAAAATCGTCAATGTTCGCGTCGCCGCGATTGGCACGATCCCGCCGCTGGTGATCCGGGATATACCCGCGCATGCCGGCACCGAAGCGATCAAGTCGCGACGCCAAGTCTGGTTCCATGAAACTGGCGAGGTCGACGCGCCGATCTACGATCGTCGGCGGATCTCATTAGGCCTTAAGCTGGTGGGCCCGGCTGTGATCGAATCTCTTGAGTCCACCATTCTTGTGCCACCGCGATGGCAGGCAAACGTCAACGAGGATGGATTTGTGGTGCTAACACGATTGATGCACGAGTAATGCAACAATGACAGACATGCTGCAAAAGTCTGATCCCGCTACTTTCGAGATTGTCAAAAACAGTCTTTATAAAATCGCCGAGGAGATGCGGGTTGTCCTGGCAAAGACTGCGTATTCGCCACTATTGAAGTCAGCCGGCGATTATTCGTGCGGCGTCTTCGACGTTCGGGGCGAGATGGTAGCACAGGGACCCGACCTACCCATTCACCTCGGCTCGATGCCCGATGCAGTCCGCGCTGTTGTCGCCGTTTTCGCATCGGACGTGCACGACGGCGACGTTTTTGTCCACAACGACCCCTACTTCGGGGGCAGCCACTTGCCGGACGTGAACGTGATCCGGCCGGCATTTCACGTTGGCGAACTCCTCGGCTACACCTGCCTACGCGCGCATTGGCCGGATATTGGCTCTGCCACACCCGGAAGCTATGGCGCGGTGACGCAAATCTTTGGCGAAGGGCTCCGGATCCCGCCATTGCGGCTCGTCAGCGGTGGCGTCCTCAATGCGGATCTTGAGAAGCTCATTTTTGCGAATGTCCGCACGCCCGACGAGCGCAAAGGCGATCTCGGCGCCCAGCTCGCGGCGACGCTGCGCGCTACCGAGCGTCTAAATGCGCTCGCCCAGCGCTACGGGAGTGTTGAGGTGAAAGGCTACATGACGCAGGTCATGGATTACTCGGAACGGCTGATGCGCGCGGCATTGATGGATCTGCCTGACGGCGAAGGTCGTTTCGAAGATTTCTGCGATGGCGACGGCATCCCCGATGATCCCTCCGGCGCCGATGCGCGATTCCGCATCCAGCTCTCGGTGCAGAAGATCGCAGACCGACTGATTGTCGATTTTGCCGGTACCGACCCGCAGGTCAAAGGTCCAATGAACGCGCCACTCTCGGTCACGGCATCGGGGGTTTATTGCGGCCTGAAAACCGCGGTCGACCCAAATAATCTCATTCCTCCGAATTCGGGCTGTTGGCGCACTATTGAAATTAGGGCTCCCAAGGGCTCCGTCGTGAACGCGGAATTTCCGGCGCCAGTCGTCTATGCGAACCATGAGATGTCGCATCGGGTGGCCGACATGGTCATGGGCGCGCTCGTCAACTTCTTGCCTGAGCAGGTGATGGCGTGCAGTCAGGGCACATCGGCGATCTTGACCCTCGGTGGTGTAGATCCGCGCAATGGTCGGCACTACGTGTCCTACGAAACGATCAAGGGCGGGTTCGGGGCACGACCAAACAAGGACGGTATCAACTGCATCGCCAGCGGCATCTCCAACACGATGAATACTCCAGTAGAAGTGTTGGAGATGGCCTTTCCCGTACGCGTTGAATGCTATGCGGTGAACCCGGATTCCGGCGGCGCTGGCCGTTACCGCGGTGGATGCGGCGCAAAGCGCATCTGGCGCATGTTGGAGGGTGCCGATGCGACCGGAGCGCTGTGCATGGAGCGGATGACCTCGCCGCCGTTCGGTCTGCGCGGCGGTAGCGCCGGCGCCCCAGCCGTTGTGACGCTCACGACGCCAGATGGCGTCACGCGCTCCCTTCCAAGCAAGGGTGCATTTGCCGCGCCGGCTGGTTCCATCATTGATATGTTAACGCCCGGCTCCGGCGGTTTTGGCCCGGCAACCGATCGCGATCCGGCGGCGATCGGTCGCGACCTACTCGATGGTTATGTGAGCGCTTCGGCAGCAACACGCAATTACGGTATTACGGACCCGGATGATTTGCGCGAGTTTGCTGCAGCCGAGGATAAAACGTGACCTATATTCCGAACTCGATCGAGGCACGCGACGTCGCAAGCCTCGTGCATATGCAGACCAATCTGCGCAAACACCAGCAAGAAGGCCCGCTGGTCATCACGCGCGGCGATGGTTGCCGCGTGTACGACAATTCCGGCCGCGAATATATCGAATCGATCGCAGGGCTGTGGTGCGCCTCGCTCGGCTTTTCATCCGATCGGCTCGCCAAAGTCGCCTACGAGCAGATGCGATGTCTCGGCTACTATCACCTTTATCGCCATCGCTCGAGCGAACCGGCGATCGCGCTGGCGGAGGAGCTACTCAAAATCGCGCCGGTGCCGATGGCCCGCGTGCTATTTCAGTGTTCGGGCTCGGAGGCGAACGATACTGCCATTAAACTTGCCTGGTACTACTGGAACGCGGTCGGTCAGCCGCAGCGCACCAAGATCATTGCGCGGCAGATGGCCTACCACGGCAATACCTGCGCCGCCGTGAGTCTTTCGGGGAAACCGGACATGCACGCCGGGTTCGGCTTGCCGTTCGCGAATTTCAAACACACTGAATTTCCCCACTATTACCGTCGTCATGAGCCGGGCGAGTCCGAGGTAGAGTTTTCAACGCGCATGGCCGAGGCGCTAGAGGCGTCGATAGAAGCGGAAGGTCCCGACACCATTGCGGCGTTCTTCGCCGAGCCGGTCATGGGTGCCGGCGGCGCCATCCTCCCGCCGCAAGGCTATTTCGAAAAGGTCCAGGAGGTTTTGCGCAAGTACGACATTTTGTTTGTTGCCGACGAAGTAATCTGCGGTTTTGCGCGCACTGGCGAAATGTGGGGCTGCCAGACCTTTGGCATTCAGCCCGATATGCTGACTTCGGCTAAAGCGCTATCCGCTGCGATGCTGCCGATTTCTGCCGTCCTGATCAACGATCGCGTGCACGAGGCGATGCTTGCGCGGTCGGACAGGTTCGGCAACTTCGCACATGGATTTACTTATGCAGGCCACCCAGTGGCAGCGGCGGTCGCACTCGAGGTGCAGAAAATTTACGCAGAGATCGACATCGTTAGTCGCGTCAAGAAACTTGGCCCGGTTCTGCAATCAACGCTTGGTCGGCTGAAGGAGCATCCACTTGTTGGCGACGTCCGAGGAACGGGACTGATCCTCGGCATGGAGTTGATGCAGGACGATGAGAAACGCATTCCCTTCGACAGTGCGCTTAAGGTGGGTGCGCGGGTTGACACCGCTGCGCTGCGTCACGGACTGATCCTCCGTGTAATCGGCGATCGCCTCGTGTTTGCTCCCCCGCTCGTCATCGAGAGCCAAGACATTGACGAAATCGGCCAGCGACTCGAGCGCGCGCTCGACGACGTCGCCGGAGATCTCAAGGAAGATATTACGTTGAGCGGTCGTTAGTCCAAGGTTCGGGGAAAACGCGTGACAGCAATAATCATAGCCGCCATCAAGCCGTGATCGATAGGAACGCCCGCAGCTATCGAACGCCATCCGGTCGAGTTCATCGACGAGAACGGCGGTGGCGCCGGCGTCCGGCTAGGAAAACGTCACCAGAAGAAAAGTTAGGTCACGGGAGCTTTTCCCGGACCACATTTTTTTCGGACCACATTATTAATGTGTGTACTTCATCAACGGCGTGGTTGAGGCGCAGCGCACAGTCTCAGCGGCCACTTCCAGACCGATGGCTGCAGCAAACAGCGGCAAGCCAGATCGCGCGTCAATTCCGTATGTTGAGGGACGAAAAACTAACTAACATTCAGTTCGGCGGTCGGGCTCGGGAGCCAAATCGTTTCCACTTGACGCTTCAGGCTTCTTATCTAATTCCGCGACAACCGTGAGCAAGCGGGGCGATATTGCTTCGGAAGGATCATAACGCTTTCTAAGTTCCCGCCCGATCCGTCGTCTGGTGAACCACCAGGCAACTGGCTCATACTGCGCGCGAGCGTTTGGCATCCTTGGTCAACGAGCGGTTAGGACCCTCACAACTTATAGCCAACTAGGGAATCTGGAGTTCGTTCCTGACAATACGCGCCCTTCCAGGGCAGCATGCCCTCAAGCCAGCGCATGGCGGGCCCGCTGACCAGCCATTCTCCTCGATGACCTTGTGTGACCCGCCAGCCGGCACAATCGCGCGATGGCGGCAATGACGCGCTGACTGTCGCTGGTGGCCTTCGCCCGCCGCCCGCGGTTACGCTAGACCTCTGAAAAGACAAAGGAAAATCTGCCGAACATGGAACTTTTTTCGGGCCTCCGGCTTGTCAAACGGGGTAACGCAGCTCATTCAACGTAACCACAAATGCGTGTCTCTAGCCGCTCAGTCGCTCCATTGCGTCGAACTCAGGAGCTATTCGCACCGAGCATCTACTACTTTCACCCGCTGCTCGCCGGTCCGCGTCGCTCATGGCCAGTGCATTTGAGCCGCTGCAAAGCGCTGGGTTTTAGTCACGTCGTTTCAGCGCCGCTTTTTGATCCTGGCGACAACGGGGATCTGTTCCTCTCTAGTGACCACGAGCGCGCCAATCCGGCGATCGAGCCTGGTGCTGCTGTGGACCCGATCGTCGGTGAATTCGCCCGAGCTTGCCAAGAAAATAGTTTGCAGCTGTTGCTCGACATTGTCGTCGGACGCGTTGCCACCACCTGCACCATTGCCAAATCGAGACCAGAATGGTTTTGCCTAGACGCGACAGGCGCACGAGTCGATCCACGCGACACGCGCGGCCACGGTGACGCTGCAGTGGGGCGATTCAAGGATCCGACCATCGCCAAGCAAATTGCGGCCTGGTGGATCGAGCGCCTGGCTCGCCTCGCGCGCGCAGGAGCCGCTGGATTTAGATGCGAAGATCCGGGTGCGATGCCACCGAACCTCTGGCGGCACGTTATCGCCGGCGTCAAGCAGCGCGTTCCCCATTGCCGATTCCTAGCTTGGACCCCAGGACTGGATTGGCGGACAATTGCCGCTTTGCGGGACGTCGGTTTTGACGCGGCATTTTCCTCGGTGATGTGGTGGGATGGTCAAGCGACTTGGCTGGTTGAGGAGCATGAATTGCTGCGCAGCTTTGGCGCGGTCATCGGCTGTCCGGAAGTCCCTTACGGGCCACGGTTGACGAGCCGCATAAAATATCCCGCCGAGTTCCGTCATTTGCTTCGCCGCACCGCCGTCACCAGCGACGGCATGATGATCCCAATGGGGCTAGAATTGGGTGCGACCATCGCCATGGATCGACGTGGCGCGCCTGATGGCGGCATTCCTGCAAAACGTGACAAAGCCGCAGTCGCCACCGAAATCCAGGAAGCAATCGAGCTAACGAATAAATTGGCGGTACTCGGGATCGCAGGTGAGATGCGCATTCTCACCGCTCCCGAACAGATGGTTACAGGACTGCTGCGCTCTGACGCTGCCGATGTTCGCTATGCTGCTGGTTGTGTCGCCGTATTGATCAACGCGGATTTGCAGCATGAGCAACCAGTGCCCATCTGTTTTGATCCGCTGCCGTCAGCCGCAGGAATCGCGGCGCTGGCTGAGGGCCCGCTTTCGACTGAGCGCGATTGGCGGGATGCTCTCGCACCCGGGGAAGTCCGGCTCCTTGATGTGCGGCCCAACGCGCCGGTTAAGTTGCGCGGCAGCAATGACCAGAGGACGGCGCTAACAAAACTGCCGCGGATCGTGATCGACAATGTGACGCCGACGGTCGACGACGGCCGTTTTGCAGCAAAGCGTGTCGTCGGTGACTCTATCTCTATCGAAGCTGATGTATTCACCGACGGGCACGATCTGCTGCTGGTCGATCTGCTGTGGCGCGCTGCAGAGGCCGCAAAGTGGCGCCGCGTCAGCATGCATCCCGTCGGCAATGATCGCTGGCGAGCGACGATCAGGCCCAATCGCATTGGCCGCTATGAATTTACCATCGAAGCGGGGTGGGACAGATTCAGCACTTTTTGTCGCGATCTTGCACTTAAGTACAATGCTGGCATGGACGTCGGTGTCGAGCTAATAGAGGGCCGACAGCTCCTGGAGCAGAGCAAGTCGCGGATACAAAATGGCGACCGCAACATAATCGATTCTGCCCTGAGCCGGCTCACTCACTCGGATATTGACACAAGCATTGCGATCTTCCCGGCGGATGACCTGCGGCAGGTGATGCGAAAGGCTGCGGAGCCGCTCTTCCGCTTCCGGAACGCGCGGCAATTTCCGATCGATGTGGAGCGTCCACAGGCGATGTTCGGGGCTTGGTATGAGCTGTTTCCGCGTTCGGCATCTGACGACCCCAACGGACACGGTACCTTAAAGGATGTCATCCGGCATTTGCCGCGAATAACAGCGATGGGGTTCGATGTCCTTTACTTGCCGCCGATCCATCCCATCGGCTCGACAAATCGCAAGGGCAAAAACAACAGCCTGACCGTCGGGCCTGATGACGTCGGCAGCCCATGGGCGATTGGCAGCGCCGAAGGCGGTCACGATGCAATCCATCCCGCACTTGGCACAATTGATGATTTCCGGCTGCTGCGCGACGCCTGTGCCGCTCACGGTATGGAGATTGCGCTTGATTTTGCGATCCAATGCTCGCCCGACCATCCGTGGCTGAAGGATCATCCCGCTTGGTTTAAGTGGCGCTCCGATGGCACGGTGCGTTACGCGGAGAATCCGCCGAAGAAGTACGAGGATATCGTCAACGTCGATTTTTATGGTCGCAACGCGTTTCCCGGCTTGTGGCATGCATTACGCGATATCGTCCTTTACTGGCGCGGCGAAAACGTGCGGATTTTTCGTGTTGATAATCCTCACACCAAACCGCTGCCATTCTGGGAATGGCTGATCGCGGAAGTCCGTGGCGAGTACCCCGATGTAGTCTTTCTTTCCGAAGCTTTTACCCGACCGAAAATGATGTATCGCCTGGCCAAGGCAGGCTTTTCGCAGTCCTACACCTATTTTACCTGGCGCAACACCAAACAGGAATTGACGAACTACTTTACCGAGCTGACCAGCTCTGCGGTGCAGAACTATTTTCGGCCGCACTTGTTCGTCAACACGCCAGATATCAATCCTTATTTTTTACAGACCTCAGGACGACCAGGCTTTCTCATTCGCGCGGCGCTGGCGGCCACGCTTTCCGGTTTGTGGGGAATGTATTCGGGCTTTGAGCTGTGTGAGGGCACCCCTCTACCCGGGCGCGAAGAATACCTGGACTCCGAAAAATATCAGATTCGCGCCCGACGCTACGACGCCCCAGGAAACATTACCTCCGAGATCGGGAAGCTAAACCGGATTCGACGATTTAACCCAGCGTTGCACAGCCATCTCGGACTGCGGTTTTATCCAGCCCATGACGATCAGGTCTTGCTTTATGGCAAGAGGCTGCCGGACCAGGCTGAAATGATCCTGGTCGCCGTAAACCTTGATCCATTTCATGCCCGCGATGTGACCATCGAAGTGCCGGTGTGGGAATGGCATCAGCCTGATGACGCGACCATGAAGGTCAGCGATTTGATGCGGGACACTAGCTTTACGTGGCACGGCAAATTGCAGCGGCTGCGCCTTGATCCGGCCGAGCTTCCTTTTGCTATTTGGCGCGTAACGCCAGGTTTGGGAGGCTAAAGTGGATGCCCAGGCGAAACCGTCCGCAGCAATCACAACTGATCACTCTGGTACAAGGATGCGATCATCTATCAGCTGCATGTCAAATCGTTCTTCGACAGCAACGACGACGGTATCGGCGATTTCCCTGGCTTGATCTCAAAGCTCGATTACATCGCCGAGCTTGGCGTAAATGCCATTTGGTTGCTGCCATTCTATCCCTCGCCCCTGCTGGATGATGGCTACGATATTAGCGAATACCGCAATATTCATCCCGATTACGGCACGCTCGCGGACTTTCGTCACTTCGTTCGACAAGCGCACACCCGTGGAATTCGCGTCATTACCGAGCTTGTAGTCAATCATACTTCTGATCAGCATCCATGGTTTCAGCGTGCGCGTCGCGCCAAACCCGGCTCGCCTTGGCGCAACTATTATGTTTGGTCAGACAACGATCAAAAGTACGCCGGCACGCGCATTATATTCGTCGACTCCGAGCGCTCGAATTGGACTTGGGACCCAGAGGTCGGCGCGTATTACTGGCACCGCTTCTATTCGCACCAGCCCGATCTAAATTTCGATAATCCTCATGTGCTCAAGTCGGTATTGAGCGTGATGCGAT
>WNGL01009447.1_pt1 | contig 11314 bp, 11 predicted proteins | sample 5400591 | NCBI WGS metagenome assembly WNGL01 (sample SAMN13153377, study PRJNA577476) | soil metagenome | isolation source: 80 cm soil or saprolite under Garry oak tree replicate 1 | place: USA:California | collected 2016-06-15
CCATCCCCTCTTGGATCGTGGGACGGCTCGGGCGCAGCGAAATCCCGCTCACGCAGAGTGACTGACCATACCTCGCTCAACCCCGCGGACTTCGATCGGTCTGCCCGGCTGGGATATGGTCACGTGCGAACTCTGGTGCACCGGCTGCTCTCGAGCGCCGGTCTCATGGCGAAGAAGACGGGGGAGCCGTCGTCGAAGGACCACCGCCGCTTCGCCTTCGAGAAGGCCGGCGACCTCTGGATGAGCGACGTGATGCACGGGCCGGCCGTCACCGTCGAGGGCAAGAAGCGCAAGGCCTACCTCATCGCGTTCATCGACGACGCGACGCGGGTCGTCCCGTACGCCGCCTTCGCCCTCTCCGAGAACACCGCGGCGTTCCTGCCGGTGCTGAAGGAGGCGGTGCTCCGCCGCGGGGCCCCGCGGCGCCTGTTCGTCGACAACGGCAGCGCGTTCCGCTCGCACCAGCTCGCGCTCGTCTGCGCGAAGCTCGGCGTCACGCTCATCCACGCCCGCGCGTATCACCCTGAAGCGAAGGGGAAGATGGAGCGCTGGCTTCGGACCGTCCGACTCCAACTCCTCCCGCTGCTCCAGCCCGCCGATCTCTCCAGTCTCGACGCGCTCAACCGCCGGCTCTGGACCTGGGTCGAGGGCGAGTACCACCGCTCCCCCCACCGCGGCCTCGACGGCGCGACGCCGCTCGACAAGTGGGCTTCCGTCGCCGACGAGGTTCGCTACCTGGGCGCCGACATCGACGACCTCTTCCTCCACGAGGCGAAGCGGAAGGTCGCGAAGGACCGGACCGTCAGCCTCGACGCCATCGCCTACGAGGTCGACGCGACGCTCGTCGGCGAGGTGATCACGCTCCGTCACGATCCGTCGAAGCCAGGCCGCGCCGTCCAGGTCTGGGCGAAGGGAAAGAAGGTCCAGGACGCGAAGCCCGTCGACGTCCACGCCAACTGCTTCGTGAAGCGCGAGACGCCCCAGGGGCTCCGCCTCGCCGACCTCGCGAAGAAGGAGGCCTGACCGTGTACCGCAAGCACTTCGGCCTCGCCCGTCACCCCTTCGCGAGGGACCTCGCGCCGGAAGATCTCTTCGCGTCCGCCGCCGCGACCGAACTCGAGGTGCGCTTGAAGCACCTCCTCGACCTGCGCGGCATCGGCCTCGTCACGGGCGAGCCCGGCGGCGGCAAGACCACCATCTGCCGCAAGGTCGCCGCCTCGCTTCACTCGGGCCTCTACCGCGTCCTCTACGTGCCGCTCTCCACCGGCAACGTGACCGACATGTACAAGTCCATCGCCTGGGAGCTCGGCCTCGCGACCGAGCGAAGCCGCGCCGCGCTCTATCGCGTGATCCGCGCCGAGGTGACCCGGCTCTGCATGGAGACCAAGGTGCGGCCGGTCCTCGTCGTCGACGAGGCTCAGCACCTCCGCAGCGAGGTGCTCGAGGATCTCCGCCTGCTCACCAACTACGAGATGGACTCGCAGAACCGGCTCTGCCTCATCCTCGTCGGCCAGGCCGAGCTGCGGCGGCGGATCGCCATGGCGGTGCACGAGGCCCTCTCCCAGCGCGTCGTCGTCCGCCACCACCTCGGCGGCCTCGCCCGCGAGGAGCTCCCCGCCTACCTCGGCCACCTGCTCCGGCTCGCCGGCACCGAGCTCCCGCTCTTCGAGCCGCCCGCGCTCGAGGCGATCTTCCACGCGACGAGCGGGCTGCCGCGCAAGGTAAACGGCCTCGCCCATCATTCCCTCACCGCCGCCGCGCTCGCGAAGGCCCAAGCCGTCTCCGCCGAGCACGTCCAGGCCGCGCTCCCCGAGACCTCGTGACCGCCTGCGGCGTCTGGCTCGGCCAGCGCGGCCTCGCCGCCGTCCTCGCGGACGGCGGCGGGCGTATCCGCCTGGCGACCACCATCCCCGCGACCCACGCCGCGCGGTCCGCTCTCGCCGAGCTCCTCGCGGCCCTCGACGCCGACCTCGTCGTCGAGGAGCCACTGCTCCCGGCCGATCCGATCGCCTTCGTCGCTCGCCGTGCCGGCGTGCGCGTCTGGGTAGCCGGCCCGCCCCTCGTCGCCTCGCTCAGAATCGCCGCCGGAATCGATCGCGGCCCGCCCCGGGCCTCCGCGGCCCTTCTCGCGCGGCTCCCGGCGATCCCATGGCTGCGCGCCCACCTGCGCCGCGTTGACCCGGCCGACGATCCACGCCAAGTCCCGCTCCTGTAGCACCGAGGCCCCGGCCGCTCACGCGTCCGGGGCCTCTCTGTCTCCGCCACCTCGTCAGGATCGGCCACCGGAGGGCGCACTCCGGGAAACGCTCACGTCAGGCCGGTGAAAGAACGTGACGGACTGACGGTGAAAGAGCGTGGGAGACAACACTGGTCCTCGATGTCCCATCGGGCACGCTCAAGGTCACCGAGGAACTGTGGCTGGGAGCCCGTGGCGGCAAGCGAGTCATGGCGCGGAGGGTCATGTGCATCTCGACGGGACTGTGCCGCTCGAGCCGCTCGAACTCGTATTCGAGCCCCTCGTTGTACCCAACCCGGAGGGGAGGGGCCTACGCTGCGGCTCGCTACTTCACGAGGTCGCGGAATGATCCGAACGGCATCTTGAATCGGCGCCGCTCGAGCGTCGCCTTGTCAGCGTCCGCCTCCTCGACGGTGAGCAGGCCGGCCTGGATGGCCAGCACGAACAAGTCCGCCGTCCCGATGAGGCGTTCCTTTCCGAGCCGACTCTCGACCTCGCGCCGGAATCGCTTCTTCTCGTCCGACGCGAGGGTCCAGCCCTTCTCGAAGGCGATCGCCAAGCACGCGGCCTCCCCTCGTCCGATATGCACGGTGAGCTCGGCGAACAGGGCGACGGCGTTCAGGTCGGTGATGACCTCGATGCGGAACACGCCTCGAGTAACCGCGTCGTCGAGCGCCGCTCGCTGCGCGGGCTCCGTGATCTCCTCCCGCACGTGATCCGGAACGACGAACTCGTAGTCCCGAAGTCGCGCGCACATGTCGAGCCGCGCAACGTGCATCAGGTTGATGAGCACGTTGGCGTCGGCGACGACGATGCGGCGCGGGGGCGTTGTCACGACGCGCGGATCGAGGAAGGGTCGTCGTCGAGGCCCACGTCCTCGACGAGCTTCTCCAGGTCGCTGGCCGGGAGAGCCACCATCGTGGCGAGCTCCTTCAGCTTGGCGCGCGAAATCTCCTCTCGCCGGTAGGCTTCGAGCGCGAGCCCCAGGAACCGATGCCGGAATTCGTTCCTCACCTCGGTGTGGTCCGGCTCAGGGAGTCCGAGAAGCTCCGCGAGCTGCCTGCCCTTGCCGGCCTCGTCGAGCGCCTTGAGGTGCCCGAATTCGTTTTCGTTCACGAGGCGGAGATTCCGCAGCCGGAAGAGCGCCGACAGTCGGCTCACTTCGAAGTGGTGTGCGAGCTGGACGACGTCGTAGAGCTGCACCGCCTGGCTACCGGGCGTCGTGCGGCCTTCCACGTTGAGGCTGCCCGCCTCGTCGAACACCTCCGCGTGGGCGCGACTCGGCTTTCCCTTGCCAAGGCCGGCGACGAACTGTCGGACGCCGTCCTCGGGCATGAGGAGGTTTGCCGCGAACGCGTTGGCTCGCACTTCGACGAGGTCGTCACGTTCGGACGTGCGGCTGACGAGCCCGAACCGCTCGCGGTCGACGACGACATGGGCGAATTCATGCGCGAACGAGAACCGCCGGCGGAGGTAGTGGTGCATGCGGTTGGCGACGACGAACAGCCCAACCTTGCGGTCGCTCAACGTGAGGCCAGAGACGTCTTCGGGAAGATCGACGAGACCGGTGCGGACGCCCTGCGTCTCGAGCAACTCTGCGAGATCGGGAAGTGGAGCGCTCCCAAGTCCAAGTCGACGCCGCTCCTCTTCGGCGAGCCGCTGCCCCTGCTGGATAGCCTCCCACCGCGCGCGAGGAATCTGCATCGGGTACGTCGCCACCGCAGCGAGATCGCGACCCAGGCCAACCAGGCCCTCGAGGTTCGTGAGCTCGCGCCCGAGCGCCATGCACGCGCGAAGTTTCTCCATCACGACCGACTGGCTCATGACGTCGGGCTGCGCGCGGAAGAGAGCCGCGAGCGTGTCCTCCTGCTGGAACGACGCCGCGACGAACTCACGGATGTCCCGCCCAAACAGATACGCCAGCCTGTCGAGCTCGATGCTCGACACCGAGCGGTTGCCCGCCTCGATCTGCACGACGGTGGGACGAGAGGCACCGAGATGCTTGGCCACCGCGTCCTGCGTCATGCCGCAGGCCTCGCGTGCCGCTCGAATCCTCGTGCCCAGTTCCTGCTGCGTGATCGCCATCGTTGCCCTCGCGCGAGCAGTGGAAGACTGGCGGGGTCCACCCCACCGCTGGCCATGACTCGGACCCTCTTTCGGAACGTTAGCTATTCGATCATTAAATGTCAATCTGCGGAGCCAGCGTTAGGTCGGTCTGGGCAACGACCAACCGTTTCCTCTGGAAAAGAGACATTTCCGGGCGTCAGCGAGTCTCGTACCTTGGCGAGATGCCGAACGAGACGATCACCTGCCGGCGCGCGGAACTCTACGAGCAGGTCTGGACGGAGCCCGTTCGGACGTGGCGAAACGGTACGGTGTGTCCGACGTCGCGTTCGCCAAGGTCTGCCGGAGGCTAGCCGTCCCGCTCCCCGGCCGGGGCTACTGGGCGAGGAAGGCCGCCGGCCAGACTCCGAGGCGACCTCCGCTGCGAAGGCCCCGAGGGAGTGGAGGAGGAGACGAAGGTCACACACTGGCGCGACGACCGATCTCCGCCTCCGCCTCTCCCGGCCGAGGTGCAGGAGCGCGTCGTGCGCGAGCGGGAGCCCCAGGCCGCCATCGTCGTCGCGGCGACCCTCGAGCAACCGCACAAGCTCGTCACGTCGGCGAGCCGACTGCTCGGCCGCTGAAAGCGAACGAGGACGGGCTCGTCACGGGCCGCGGGACTCGATGTGTCGGTATCCCCTGCGTTCCTCGACCGCGCGCTCCGCATCCGCGGACGCGATGGGGAGGCTCACGCTGAACATGCTGATGAGCTTCGCCGAGTTCGAGCGGGAGATGATCGCCGAGCGCACGCGCGACAAGATCGCCGCCGCGCGCCGCAAGGGGAAGTGGACGGGCGGGCCGGTGCCGCTCGGCTACGAGGTCGAGGACAAGCGCCTCGTCGTGAAGCGCCATCGCTCGACGAAGCGTCACCGCGCCGCGAAACGGCAGCCTCCGCGAGGCTCGTGCGTGGACGAAGGGCGACGTCCTCCGGGTGATCAAGAACCCTGTCCACGCCGGCTACATGCCCTGCGGGTCGAGTTGCATGAGGGCGAGCATGAGCCGCTCATCGAGCGCGAGACGTTCACGCGTGCACGGGCGCTCCTCGAGGCGGCAACGAAGACCACAGCGAAGGACCGGGGCCGCAACCCTGAGTACATCCTGCGGAGCGTGCTCCGGTGCGCCTGCTGTGGCTCGGCCTTCACGCCGGCGTCGACGAAGAAGGGCCGCACCACGCACCGCTACTACCGCTGCGTGAAGCGGGACAAGGAAGGCAAGGAAGCCTGCCCGTCGTCGCCGCTGCCCGCGAACGCCATCGAGGCCTACGTCGTCGATCGCCTGCGCGAGGCGACGCTCGACGGCGGGTTGGCCGCGGACGGGGCCGCCTCAGTGAAGCAGCGCGTCACCGCGCTAAGGGGCGCCATCGTCACCGAGCGCCAGAAGTTCCCGGCCGAGATCGCCTCGCTCTCGGCCGAGGCCCGGCGCCTCGTCGACAGCATGAGCGGCGTGACGGGGACGGCGCGCCGGCTCGTCGATGAGCGACTGCAGCAGGTCGGTGACCAGCTCGCCCGGTGCGAGGCGCAGCTCGCCGCTGCGGATCGCGAGCTTGCGAACCTCGATGCGCTCGAGGTCGAGGTCGGCTGGGTCGCGGGCTGCCTCGCCGACTTCGACGCCGTCTGGGACGTGCTCACGCCGGAGAACCGTGGGCGGCTCCTGCGGTCCATCGTCCAGCGGGTCGAGGTGAACGAGCCCTCGAACCAAGTCGCCGTCGTCCTCGCGGACCTCGGCGCGGAGGTGCCCGTCGCCGAGCCCGAGCCGCCGCCGGCGCAACCGGAGGAGGTGTCGCCGTGACGACTCCGACGAACAGCCCCGCCGCCTACGGGCCCCGTGTGGTCACCGGCCAGCTTCACCGGGCGCAGCGCGGGCACGGGAAGCGCTTCACGCCCGAGCCGCCGCCCGGGCCCGTGCGTCGTCCCGCCCGCGTGGCGGTCATGCTGGCACTCGCGCACAAGATCCAGCAGGCCATCGACGCGGGGACGGTCCGCGACCGCGACGAGGTGGCCCGGAGGCTGGGGTTCACACGGGCGCGCATCATGCACCTGCTCGACCTGACCCTCCTCGCCCCCGACCTCCAAGAGCAGATCCTCAGCCTTGAGGCCGCCGACGGGGTGGAGCCGATCAGCGAGCGCGAGCTGCGGCGGTGGCGCACGCCGGGGGCTGGGTGGAGCAGCGGGGCGCGTGGGAGGCGCTCCGCACGATCTAAACAACCGCTCCCGTTCGGGCTTGCCGACTACCCATCCGTCCCCGTACTCTGGAAACCGCTGGAAGCTACCGCCTTCCGCCGCCCGGAGCCCGAACGGATGAGCGACGAGATACTGACGGTCCTAGAGGTCGCGGCCTTGCTCAAGGTCGCGGACAAGACCGTCTACACGATGGCTCAGCAAGGGGAGCTCCCAGCGTTCAAGGTGCGCGGCCAATGGCGGTTCCGGCGCACGGACATCGACGCGTGGATGGCCTCGCAGGTCGCGAGAACGACCAAGAAGGCCGAGGGGCCACGGCGGCCGAAGGGAGCCCGGAAGTGATCGAGTCCCTCTTCGCCCGCGTGGGCTTCTCGCCGAACGACAACCAGCGCCAGGCCATCGAGCACCTCGACGGCCCGCTGTTCCTGGTCGCGGGCCCGGGCTCCGGAAAGACGCGCGTCCTCCTCTGGCGCGTCGCCAACATGATCGTGTTCCACGGCGTCCCGCCGGAGTCGATCTTCCTCAGCACGTTTACCGAGAAGGCCGCGAAGCAGCTCCAGGACGGCCTCGTTTCGCTGCTCGGCCTCGCCAGTGAGCAGACCGGCAAACCGTACGACCTCTCGGGCATGTACGTCGGCACGGTCCACGCGCTCTGCCACCGTCTGCTTCAAGACCGCACGCTGGTCGCTGACCGCGAGCGCTCCTCTGCGCCGGCCGTGCTCGACGAGTTGGACCAGTACTTCACGCTGGCCCAGGGCTCGTTCTGGTCGGAGGCCATCAAGCAACTCGGCTTCGAGGGCGAGGTGCCCGCGTTCCGTGAGACCTTGAACGCGCAGTTCGACCCGCCCGCGTCCGCGAGCCGCCACAAGGCGGTGGTGAACCTCCAGTCGCTGTTCAACCGGCTCTCGGAAGAAGACCTCGACCCGAAGGAGATCCTCGAGAAGGCACCCGCCGAGTACGCCTCGCTCTTCCGCCTCTACCAGCTCTATCGCGATCGGCTCGGCAAGAGCCGCGTCGACCTCTCGCTCCTCCAGCGCGCGGCATACCGCGCGCTCCTCGCGAGCGACGGCACGATGCACCGGTTCAAGCACGTCATCGTCGACGAGTACCAGGACACCAACGCGATCCAGGAGCGCATCTTCTTCCGACTCGCGGGCGGCTCGAAGAACGTCTGCGTCGTCGGCGACGACGACCAAGCGCTCTATCGGTTCCGTGGCGCGACGGTCGAGAACTTCGTCGAGTTCCCGAAGCGCTGTGCAGGCGCGCTCGGCGTCGAGCCGCGCAGGATCGAGCTGGGCATCAACTACCGGTCGAGGCGCGGCATCGTGCAGGCGTACACGTCGTTTGTCACGGAGCACGACTGGTCCCGTCCCGGAGGCGGCCAGTTCCGCTTGCACGGCAAGGGTGTGCGCGCCCAGAGCACCGACGACGGCATCTCGGTCGTGGCCACTGCTCCGGGCAAGCCCGTCGATCTCGTCGGCGAGATCGCGACCCTGTGCCGTCGGCTCATCGACGAGAAGGTCGTCGCCGACCCGAACCAGATCGCGTTCCTGTTCCCGACGCTCAAGAGCACCGTCGTCGAGCGCTTCGAGGAGGCACTCGGCCGCGTGGGCCTTCTCGTCTACGCGCCGCGCGCGAAGCGCTTCCTCGAAGCCGACGAGCCGACGCTCATCACCGGCCTCTTCGCCCGCGTGCTGGGTCGGCCACCGCGCAATGAGGCCTTCGATCGAGGCGAGTATGGCGAGTTCCACTCGTGGCTCGACTGCGCCACAACCGTTGCCGATGCGCTGATGGAGAGCGATCCGACGCTTCGCGCCTTCGTCGACCAGCGCGTCGCGGAACTGACCGCCGTCAAGCGGGACTACGCCGCGCTGAAGGCGGTGCTCGACCAGGGTGGCTGGAGCGAGGACGCGGCCTACGATCCGAACACGCACAAGCGCCCGCTCCTCTACGCAGGGGGCCTGTCGGCGAACGCACGCCGCGCGGTCGGCGGCGCAGGACTCGAGAAGCTCTCCAAGGATCGGCTCGCTGAGAACAACCCGCTCAGCCTCCAGAACGTCATCAACCGCGCGACGACAGCCGACTGGGGCCTGCTCGACCTCTTCTACCGGTTTCTCGGGTTCCAGCGCTTCCGCGAGATGATCGACCTCGCCGATGGCGGCGTCGACGAAGCACCAGTCTGCAACCTCGCGCTCACGAGCCAGCTCCTCGCACGCTACGTCGACACGTTCCCGCCGCTCATCACTGGCCAGGGGCTCGCGACCGAGATGCTGCAGCGAGGCTTCTTCCAGGCCTTCCTGTTCGCGCTCTTCCGCATGGGCGAAGGCGAGTACGAGGACGCTGAAGATCCATTCCCGCGCGGCCGCATCCCGTTTCTCACCATCCACCAAAGCAAGGGACTGGAGTTCCCGGTCGTCGTCCTCGGCAGCGCGCGCACACAACGCCGTGCGCGCAAGGTCGAGGAGTTGGTGCGCCCCTTCCTCCCGCCGGGCGGTGAGCCGCTCGATCGTATGCCCGGTTTCGATGCGATGCGGATGTTCTACGTGGCGCTCTCACGCGCGCAGAACCTTCTAGTCCTCGCGCACCCGAGGGGCCAGGGGCAGAAGGTCGACGCGGAGTTCCACGAGCTGATGCGCAATGCCGCGCCCATCGCAGGCTTCGACGTGCGCTCCGTGCCGAAGGCGAAGCAGGCGCCCGACGCCGCCGTGCGCCGCTTCAGCTACACGAGCGACTACCTCGCGTACCAACGGTGCCCGCGCCAGTACATGCTGTTCGAGCGCTACGGGTTCGCGGCGAGCCGTACGCAGACGATGTTCTTCGGCAGCCTCGTCCATGCGACGCTCGAGGACCTGCACCACCGGATGATCGCCGCGCGCAAGGCGAAGAAGGCCTCCCAGCAGGTAGGAGGTGCGGCATGAGCTGGGAGACGCCCACCACCGACGACGAGCGTTTCCTGATGGAGGCCTTCGAGGCGAACTTCGAGCGCCTGCGCGAGGAGAGCGGCAGGTCCCTCGCACCGTTCATCAAGGAGTCCGCCCGCCAGCAGGTACTCCTCTACTACCGGCGCCTGCGCGAGCTCGCCGCCCAAGTCGAGGAGACCGAAGTGCGTCTCGTGCTCCCCGAGCAGACGAGCCCCGGCGGCCGCCAGTACACTCTCGAAGGCGTGGTCGACATCGTCCAGGACGGCAGCTCGACGGTCATGTACGACCTGAAAACGTACCTCGACGCTGACGCCGCGCGAGATCATGTCGAGCCGCACTACCGCCAGCTCAACGTCTACGCGCACATCTGGAAGGGGCTGCGCGGGCGACAGCTCGACAAGGTCGCCGTGATCGCCACGCGCCCGACGCGACCCCTCTACCGCGCGCTGCGCGCTGGCGAGCCCGCGAAGATTAGCGCGGCGATGGAGGCTTGGAACCCCGTGCTCGAGGTCCCAGTGGACGGCAACGTCGTCGCCGAGGTGATGGAGCGCTTCGGGCGCGTCGTCGACCTGATCGAGGACCGCAAGTTCAGCGCGCCGGGGCTCGACGTGCTGAAGGCGCCGTCGCGGCCCGACGGGAAGACGCCGTTCGCGCAGGACGTGTGCCGGAACTGCGACGCGCGCTTCGGCTGCGCCTCGTACCGCCAGCTAGTGCGTGCGCAGTCGCCTGGGCGGGGCGACCAAGCGCTGCGCGACGCGAGCGCCGACTTCGGCGGCGACGCGGAGAAACAGGATTGGCGCGACAGCGGCGTGACCGCAACCGCGCGCATCGACGTGGAAGATGAGGGAACGAGCACATGAAGCCTGAGAAGATCGAACGTCGTCCGGGCATTGAGGACCGCCTCGAAGCGCTCCGTGAACTCTTCCCTGAAGTGTTCACGGACGGCCGCGTGAGCGCCGAGCGGCTGCGCCAGGTCCTTGAAGACAGCGAAAGCGACGCGTCGGACAACGAGCACTACGGCCTCACTTGGCCGGGCAAGTTGCAGGCGCGCCGGCTCGCGAATCAGCCGCCGCACGTGACGCTGCGCCCGGTACCCAAAGCGGGCGTCGACGAGGAGACCACGGGCAACACGGTGATCGTCGGCGACAATTTGCAGGTGCTGATCGCGCTGCAGAAGAGCTACGCAAACTCGATCAAGCTCATTTACATCGACCCGCCGTACAACACGGGCAACGACTTCATCTACAAGGACAACTTCGCCGTCGACGAGGAGCTGTACCTGCAGGAGACGCGGCAAGCCGACTTGCACGGGCGGCTCGTATCGAACCCGCAGACAAGCGGGCGGTTTCACTCGAACTGGCTAAACATGATGTATCCGCGGTTGAAACTCGCGCGGACTCTGCTGCGGGATGATGGGCTCATTTTCGTCTCCATCGACGACAATGAGGCGCACAACCTCCGTTTGGTGATGGACGAGATCTTCGGCACCGAGAACTTCGTTGCCGTTATCGCCTGGGAGAAGCGCTATACGCGGAGCAATAACGCGAGGATGTTCTATTCGTTGAAAGACTCCATTCTCGTTTATCGACGGAGCGATGCGCTAAACGTCCTTCGGGAGAAGCGATCGGAGAAAGCGGATGCCGGCTATTCAAACCCGGATAACGATCCTAGGGGGCCGTGGACGACGTCGTCGTATGTGAACCCTGCGACGAAGGAGAAACGTCCGAACCTCGTATACGTGTCCGTCCGCTGGAGCGCACCCCGGCGGCAAGGTTGACGGCGGCGAGGCGAAGTTGACGGGCGGGAGCCGTCGTCAGGCGTCGGGGACGGTCGCGGCGCTGACTACGCGCGCCGCCTTCCAGCGGGCGGGGAGCAGT
>WNGL01009448.1_pt1 | contig 11314 bp, 11 predicted proteins | sample 5400591 | NCBI WGS metagenome assembly WNGL01 (sample SAMN13153377, study PRJNA577476) | soil metagenome | isolation source: 80 cm soil or saprolite under Garry oak tree replicate 1 | place: USA:California | collected 2016-06-15
GGTTGGGGACTTCGACCGGCATGGTCCAGATCCGGGCGCTGACGTCCAGCCGTGCCAGCGCGTCCATGACGAGGCGATAGAACTCGGCTACCGGGCGCGGCTCAAGCGAGACCGTGGCGCCGCGTCCGTCCGAGCACTCGAGAACGAGTTGATGCGCAACAAAGTCAAACGTGGCCGTGACGCTGCGATGGTCGGCCGTCAGCGGAAGCGTGGCGAGCCCGCGTGGCGTTATCTGGAGGGCGGTGTTCCAGTAGTGGTTTGTGAGCGGCGACAAGCCAAGCGCCAGCTTGCCGACGACCTGCGTCCAGATGTGGAGTGTGGCGTAGGTGTCCCGCCACTCCTCGAGCGGCAAGGCCGGCCAGAGCTCGCCTATCGCGACATCAGTCGCCACGACCACACCTCCTTCGCGAGCAGCCGAACGCAGTGAGGGTGCGAGCATTGAGGCACTGACGGGCCGGTGAGCAGGAGCGACAGCGACTGCGAAACAGGCCCGGCAGGAATCGAACCTGCAACCCCCGGTTTTGGAGACCGGTGCTCTACCAATTGAGCTACGGACCTAGGTGTTACTGCAGCTGGAAGTTACAGAATCCGACGCGACCGTGGAAGGCTCGTTGTTTGCCGCTTGTTTGCCATTGCCGAAGCGTTTCGCCACGGCCGCGGCGAGGTCGGCCTCATCGATGATGTTGTAACGGTCGAACATCGAGGGGGTCTCCCAACCGCACAGCTTCATGACCTCGCCCTCGGAGACACCGGCGCGCCGGTAGTGGGTGCTGAGCAAGCCGCCGTCATGCTCCATACGGAGCCCGAGCGGTTCGGTGCGCTCGAGACCGTCGAGCGACCTCGCGCCTTGGGGCTCGTGGTCACACACGACGACGCCCAGGCTCGCTCCGCCGCACCGGGTGCGGCCTCCCACGCACGCGAGCTAGCCGAGGCGGAGCACGCACTGCGGGCGCTCGCGCGCGAGCATGGAGATCGCGCCGGACCCCAGTTGGAGCTAAGCGGGGCCCCGGCACAACCATCGACCGACACGGTCCGCGCAGAGGCGGCGGGCGTCGTCGCCCGGACGGTCGAGCGGGTGCGTCGACTGCAGCACGAGATCAAGCGCGCGCCGAGCCTCGGCCTGCTCGAACGCAGTATCGGGCGGGTCGTGGACCGCCTGCTCCCGCGCGAGATCGCACAGCTGCGCCGCGTGCTCAGCGCTCCGCAGGCCGCCATCGCCTTCAAGGCTGGAGAAGTCGTGAAGGACATCGTGCTCGGCCGCGCGGAAAACGAACGGTAGTCCCGCACAGGAATGGAGGACGTATGGCTCTCATCAAATGCCCCGAGTGCAGTCGAGACGTATCCACAAGGCGACCGTGTGTCCTCATTGCGCATGTCCCTTAGCGCGGCTGGTTTGGGGATTGGCCTGGCGGGCGTCGCGTGCCTTTGGATCGGGAGAGCGGGTGCCTGGTGGTACCACGGGTGATCACTTCGGAGTCCACATATCAGCCCGAGGGATGAGACACCGGTCGGCCAACCAGTCTTGAACGTCCGCGAGAGTCACAGCGACTCCATAAGTGGTTGTCGCGACTGGCGATTAGTGAGAGATGATTCCTCTTCGGCATTTGTTCGGGTATATTCCACGCGGAGGGCCGAGCGTTTCGCGGCACCCTCCTTTGGGGAGGTTTGCACCGCGACAACCTGTTTAGGCGTTAATACAGCAATCTCAGTCGGGGGAGGACCGACAAATGACGACCGCGGCTCAGGGCAAGAAGTTCAAGTTTAGAGTCAACGATAAGGAGTTTGAGGTTGGGACCCCGACCATTACAGGCCTGGAGATCAGGCAGCTGGCCGAAATCCCTCCGGCGTATCAACTGTTCCTCGAAGTTCCTGGGGAGAAGAAGGAGGATCGACTCATCGGAGATGGTGATCTGGTCAACCTTGCGGAGCCAGGGGTCGAGAAGCTGTACACCGTCCCACCAGCCACGTTTGGAATCCGGTGAGCATAGTCGATGTTCAGATGGAGGATCTGCAGCGAGATTACCCCGAAGCAACCGCAGATCCTCGGCCGGATGGCACCTTTGTGATCACGGTCCCCAAGGTGTCTCTTCCCGCAGGTTGGAATCAATCGCACACCACAGTACAGTTCCTCGCTCCAGTCGGTTTTCCAATGGCGCAGCCAGACTGCTTCTGGACGGACGACGGGCTTCGGTTGTCTAACGACGTGTTGCCCAAGAATGCGAATGCGCAAACGCCTCCCTTTGGCGGCCCCTCGAAACTCTGGTTCTCCTGGCATGTCTCCGTCTGGAGTGGTAGCCGCGATACGCTCAGATCATATATCGCGACTGTCCGCAACCGGTTCGCACGTCCGGAATGAATCACCTTGTATTTGCAGGTGGTGCCCTTCCTGCCTTGCGGCATCAGTTACTGTCATCCGCTGCCGAGAGAGCAGCGCTTCTCCTGGCCCATCCTGTTCGAGTGGCTCCGCACTCATGGAAGCTTCTTGTTTCGGACACGATACCAGTTGCCGATCATGCCTATAGTCGGCAGTCCGAGCACGGAGTGGAGATTCCTCCACAGATCCTAGTGCCGGCGATCAAGCGCGCGCGCTACGGGCGTAGCACAATTGTCCTTGTTCACACGCACCCATGGGACGGCGCGGTCACGCCGTCGCCCATAGACCGTCAGGGTGAGGCTTTGCTGCTTCCCACTCTGTTTCAACGCGTACCGGATGTACCTCACGCACGAATGATTCTTGGTCATAAAGACACACATGCTGCGCTCTTCGAGGCAGTAAACACAGAATCGAACGCAGAGGTCATGGGAGTTGGACCAGACTTTGAGTATGCTCCGACGCTCGGAGAGTCAGGCCAAGTAGACGCTGCGTTTGACCGACAAGTGCGTGCCTTCGGAATCTTGGGGCAGGTTCGCATTGGTCGGATGCGAGTGGCAATCGTCGGGTTGGGGGGAACAGGATCAATCGTTGCTCAGCAGTTGGCGTACCTCGGCGTTCGCCGTTTCCTTCTCATAGATCCAGACGTAATCGAGCCCACCAACTTGAACCGCATCGTTGGAGCAACACGGAGCGATGTAGGAAGCGCGAAGGTCGACGTGGCAGAAATGATGATAAAACGAATCAACCCCGAGGCTGAGGTCACCTCGCTTCGGGAGGACGTCGGTCGACAGACGACGGCTCGATCAGTCATCGCGACCGATTTTTTCTTCACCTGCACAGACTCGCACGGAAGTCGAGCCGTACTCACACAACTCAGTTACCAGTATTTCGTCCCTGGGATAGATCTCGGCGTACGGATCGACGTGCGTGGAGGGATGGTAACGGACATCGTCGGTCGTGTGCAAATGCTCGCCCCAGGGTTGGCATGCACGAGCTGCACAAGACTACTCGACCCCGAAGCTGTCCGGCGGGACCTTCTGACTGAGGAACAGCGGCGCGCGGACCCTTACATTGTAGGGGGCAGGGAACGACAGCCTTCTGTGGTTTCCCTGAACACGACGGTGTCTGGGATCGCAGTTACCATGTTCATGGCAGCTGTCACAGGTGCTCCAATGCGTGCACGACACGAGATCGTGCTTTTTGACTCAGGTACTGTCAAACCGATAGCGAACACGCCCGACCCGCAATGCTCGGTGTGTTCGCCGCAAGGCTTCTTGGGACGGGGTGATTCGTGGCCATTGCCAGGGCGCCCTGTGTGAAGACCAGTCACGAACGTCCAACACGCCTGGTCGTCCCCATTCGACGCTACGAGCAAGTCGTCGCGGTAACAGACCAAAGTGCGGCCCGCGCATTAGCCATCGCGGAACCACGGATTGCCGTTGTCGTACGCGGCATCCCGCGGTGGGTGGTTTTCCAGTGCCCGTGTGGCTGTCAGGAGCTTGTCACTATCAATCTTGACAAGCGAGCGGGGCCCCATTGGCGCATAACTCGGAAGAGGGACTGGATAACACTCATTCCGTCTGTGTGGCGCGAATCAGGTTGTCGCTCGCACTTCATCCTCTGGAGGAACAGGGTCTGGATGATGCGAGGGTGGCGAGTCGAGCACGATAACGACGACCTTCCAAAGGGTGTCGATGCCGAACTTCTCACTGAATGGAATCGCAGACAGTCTCGGCGCCGTTGAGGTACCTCTGGAGAAGATTCCTGGGTTGGACCTCGTGGCTTTGGGGGAGGATGAGTCAGGTGCCACAGATGCAGATGCCCCCTGTTCGGCTCACGGACCTTGATGGCGGCATTGATCAACCTGAACTGTTTTTCGGGGTGGTTGCCGCGGTTGGAACGCCATGGACGACCGTCGAGCCCTACTTGCGGGGAGGTCTGACAAATCGGGGTTACTCGGTCGACCCCGTCATCCGGGTCAGCGAACTGCTGAGGCTCTTCAGGCTCAAGATTGCGTATCCACCCGACACGGCAGACGAATATGAACGGGTTACGACGCTGATGGATATGGGAGATGAGCTGCGAAGGGTCACCGGACGCTCCGAGGCACTTGCGTTGATGGTGGCGGCTCACATCAATGCGAAGCGACCCCCGGGTGATGACCGGAATCTCCCAGGCCGTGCCTTCCTGATCCATCAACTGAAGCACCCTGGTGAAGTGCTTTGGCTTCGCCACATATACGGCGATGCCTTCCATTTGATAGGCCTCTATTCTCTGCCTCGTGCGAGGAAGGAGTACCTCAAGAGGACCTTTGGCATGTCCGACGATCGTGCCGAGAGCTTAATCTCCCGTGACGAAGCCGAGGCGGAGCCATGGGGTCAACAATTGCGCGACACATTTCACCTCGCCGATGTGTTCATTGAGATGCGCGATGACGCCAGTAGTACAGCCCACGCGTATCAGCAGATCGAGCGCTTCTTGGACCTGCTGTTTGGACGCAAGATCATCACGCCAACCAGACATGAATACGCGATGTACCTTGCACAGGCAGCTGCATTGCGCTCCGCGGACCTTTCACGTCAGGTGGGAGCGGCTATTCTAGACGACAATGGAGAAATCCTGGCGCTGGGGACCAACGAGGTGCCTGGGGTCGGGGGGGGGCAGTATTGGGGAGAAGAGGGAAAGCCAGACCACCGTGACTTCAAGGATGGCTTTGATTCTAATGAAATCAAGAAACAGGAGAGTATTGAAGAGATCTTAGCCAGGTACGATCCTAAGAGATGGTCCGAGTACACGCCAGGGCAGCGAAAGGAATTCATCGAGAAGCTTGGCTCAACTCGTGTGGGCAATCTAATCGAGTTCGGACGTGCTGTTCATGCCGAGATGGAAGCCATCTTGTCAGCTGCTCGCAGAGGTGTTTCAGTGAAAGGGACCACACTGTACACAACGACATTCCCTTGTCACAACTGCGCGAAACACATTGTCGGTGCTGGCATCAAGAGAGTGATCTACATCGAACCTTACCCGAAGAGTCTGGCAGGAGAGCTGCACAAGGACTCCATAGGCTTTCCCGGTGAGCCGCCATCAGAGGACCAGGGTGCAGCGACTTCCCCAATGCCTCAGAGCAAGGTTTGGTTTGAACCCTTCGTTGGTGTGGCCCCACGACGATACTCTGCATTGTTTTCGTGCATGTCGGAGCAAGGGGAGCGCCTTAAGAGGAAGGTCAAGGGCGGTGCTGTATCCGCGGCACCTATAGGGCTTCGGCTGCGAGCATCTGTTCTGTCTCATGTCCAACGTGAGGCATTGGCTGCAGTTGCCGCTCAGGGCCTCCAGAACCCCGCAAGTGAGGAGCCATAGCTATGAACGGCAAAGAGCTTCGCGACGAATCGACGGAGGAAAAGAAAAGGATCTGGGAAGAGGTTGATCAGGCAGCGTCCCGTGCGCCGGGCTGGGTCGTGTCGCGCATTATGTCTCGCGGTCAAGCGAACAACCGAGACAAGGCACAAGGAGATACTGACGCTCCAGATGCGAGTTCTCGCTGATTACGCTCTCGTTCGCGACAGTTCGGCCACTCGTTGTAAGTGTAAGGGAGCGAGCGAGTGACCTTCGACCAAGAAGCGTTGATCCGATCTATCGCTGTCGCGAGAAAGCAGAGGTACATGCTTCTTCTTGGGGCGGGAGCTTCAGCGAGCTCGGGCGTACCGACTGCCGCGCAATGTGTCTGGGAGTGGAAGCGCGAGGTCTATTTGTCTGGCAACCCGTCTCTTTCACCGCGCCTTTTCCTCGATGTCAGTCTACCATCCGTCCGAGAGAAGGTCCAAAGGTGGCTTGACTCGCAGCGAACGTTCCCTCCACTTGGTGACCCTTCGGAGTATGGTTTCTACGTTGAGTACACCTATCCGAAGCTCTCCGACCGACAGGCGTACCTCGAGAAGCGCTTCTCGGGCGCTGTGCCGCAAGCTGGCTATCAACTTCTGGCGATGGTTCAGAACTCCCTGATCGTGCAGTGGGTTTGGACCACTAACTTTGACGGTTTGCTAAGGCAAGCACGAAAGCACACGCACACACGACCACTCAAAGAGATCGGGCTCGACACAGCGTTTCGCATTCGCGATCTAGGAGACGCTGAGGACTGCGGTTACCTCATCTACTTGCACGGGGACTACCGATATGATCGCCTCCAGAACACGAGCGATGAGACTCAGGCGCTGGATGGCGAGCTTCGCGCTCGGTTGATCGACCGAGTACGTCGGCAACCCCTAGTGGTCATTGGATACGGGGGACACGACGAAAGCGTGATGAGCGCACTTGAGGCCGCTGTGAGTGGACAGCCCGCCGGTGGGGGCTTGTACTGGTGCCTCCTACGCGATGAAGAGCCTGGCTCGAGGGTGCTCAGACTGGTGGACGCCGCGAAGGCGAGGGGTCTCGAGTCCGACCTCGTTCAGATCGAGGGTTTCGACGATTTAATGGTTCGCTTTGCGCGCTACGTGTACCGAGAAGGACCAGAGATGCGCGAGGTCGATGCCCTATTGGAGTCCGCCGTCCCCGAGCGGTCGGTCTTCAGCTTCACGGGCTATCACCCAGAGGAGAACTGGCTGAAGAGCAACGGGTATCCGATCGACCTGCCACGGCAGCTATATCAGTTTGAAGCGGAACGCATCACGGGTTGGGCAGAGCTCCGCGAAATTGTGAAGGCAACAGAGGTCGTCGCCGGCCTGCTCAAAGGCAAGGTGCTTGCCATCGGCGAGCCGAGCGCGATTGCCAGTGCCTTTGCTGGGCGCTTGAAGTCACAGATCGAACTTGTGCCCTTAAGCGACCGTGACTACGAGCGATCCGATACTGTCGTCACGTCTTTGATGACCAGCGCCCTGCAGCGCTCCCTGGCAAGCACCTGCGGCCTCATGCCGAAAGGAAGGACAACGCTTTGGGACCCCTCGAAGTATGAAGTCGCTGTGTATCAAGAGACTAGCTACAAGGCCCACGCGGCGATCAGACTTTGTGTAAATCGGGCGGCGGGATACTACTTCCTGAATCTGGTCCCCGACCTTCACGTCGCGAGAGAGGATGGGAATGATGCCACTCAGGATGCCGTGAAGGACGTCAAGCGTCAGCTGCTCGGTAAGCAATGGAACAGGGCGTACTACGACGTACTCGAGGGATGGAAGGCGTGTCTGCTAGGTCCCGAAAAGTCGCGCTCGTTTCACTTTCCGCCGGGCGCGCGTGATGGCTTCGTTTTCAGACTCTCGATACCCCCAGCGTATTCCCGATTGTTAGTCCCGTCTCGCCACGCGAACACGAAGACCAAGAAGCGAAAGGCGGCCGAGCAGTTTGACGCCATCGTTCTCGATGAGCCGGCGCTGGTGTTCGGCTCCGCCCGCGGGCATCCGAGCCCTAAGGATCGCCATCCTATTCGCGGGTTGGTCAACGACGGACCATACGATCTTCAGCTGACGCGAGCAGGTCTCTGCTCTGAAGTCAAGCTTGGGATCGTCTGTGGCGCAAACTACGCCCAGGCGCTCTCCCGGTATCTGACCGGGCTGCAGGTGCCACACTCGAGCGTCGAGACTAAGCGCGAGTACCTGCTGGTCTACCCCGGCTTTCAGCAGGCCTATCGGATTCCGCTAAAGACGCCGTCTTCGGATGGTAAGGAGTGGAGAGCCCTTCCTGAGCTGGGCCTTTCGCGAGAGGAAAGGATTGCGGGTCAGCGCGCAATCGCCGCCGCCGTGACTCGCGAGATTGACTCCCTCACGAGCATCGCCTCAGTCGATGTCGTTCTCGTCTTTGTCCCAAGTGCGTGGGAGCCCTACGAGCTCATTGAAGAGGAGGCCGTAAGTCTTAACTTGCATGACCACGTCAAGGCGTACTGCGCCCAGCGAGGCATTCGAACTCAGCTTCTTCGCGAGCGAACCCTCGACAAGGCACATCAGTGCGAAGTCCTGTGGTGGCTGGCGCACGCGTTATACGTGAAGTCACTACGGACGCCCTTCCTGTTAGATACGGCCGATCGTGATACGGTCTTCGTTGGAATTGGGTACGGGTTCTCCAAAACTGGGCCTGGTGGGTTGGTTCTGGGATGCAGCCACATCTATGACGCCGCCGGTCAGGGGATGCGGTATCAACTAAGCCGTATCCAGTCGCCAATCTGGAGGCATAGGAACCCATATCTTAGCAAAGACGATGCAATCCGCGTTGGTTTGCAGACTAGGCAGCTCTTCCATGAGACCTATCAGGATCTCCCCAGGCGAGTCGTCATTCACAAGAGGACTCCGTTCCTGCGAAGTGAAAGAGATGGCCTTGCTCACGCACTGAAGGGCGTGAAAGAGCTCGAGATGTTGACAGTAGAGCACGAGGACGCCTGGCGGTTCGTCGCGTACAACAAGTGGCGCAAAGTTGCCGACGCATTCCCAGCGAGGAGGGGAACGCTCCTGTTGCTCGAGCCCCATCAATTCTTCCTCTGGGTCCATGGGGCGACCAGGGGCTTGGTCGAGGAGAACAAATTCTACTATCAGGGCAAGTCACGTATTCCCGTTCCGCTGAAGATCACGCGCTTCGCCGGTCATGGGGCCATCGAACGCGTCGCCGGCGAGATACTTGGTCTCTCGAAGATGGACTGGAACAGCTACGATCTGTACAGTCAGATGCCGGCGACGCTTGAGAGTTCGAGTGCCATTGCCAGAGTCGGTCAGTTGCTCGGTCGATTTGGTCCCGAGACCTATGATTACCGCCTGTTCATGTGATTCCAGAGACCTCCTAGACCAGGTGTCGCATCGCATGACTCGATTCGCCGACGCTGGGGACCTCCCGTCAAGTGACCTCCACGGCCGACTCTTCAAACGATGGGGACCAAAGACGGGCGCTCTAGAACAGATCGTCGGGAACCTGTCCACGGGCGACAACTTGAGCGATGATTCCAGGGCCGACGTCTAGGGTTCGCAGCTCGGGCACCGCCGACGCAGGCAGCAGCACCTTATCGATCACTATTTGTCGCGCATTGAACGCGTTCAACCCAGCTCGATAGGATCTGGACCCATGACTCGGAATCAGCAGAGGGCACTACTGTTCGTCATCGGCTTGATCATGATGGGAGTGTCGTACCTCCAATCGGGCAGAGCTGATCTGACGTTATTCCGGTACTTTGGGGGGATTGCGATGGGGCTTGGAGTGTTCTTTTGGCTCTTAGAACACTGGATATGGCGCTGTCCACCCTTGTACGGGTTGCTGGCAAAGCCTAACCTCAGCGGCAAGTGGACTGGGAGCGGTTCTGAGACGGCCTCTGCCGAAAATGACCCACTAAAAAGGACCACATCGACGCTCACGGCGGACCAGATTACGATCCGTCAAACCTACTCCTCAATTCATATAGCCATCAAATGGCAAAGCGGCGGTGAGAGCCGTGTCCATGAAGCTGCACCGTATGTCCGGAGCGGCACCGATACGAAGTATCTGGCGTTTGTAGCGCTCTATACCTACACACATGGAGACGAGAGCCCAGTGGTACGTCATGCCACCGTGACCATTGCGATCGCAGAGGTGGCCAGGGAGCCGAAGAAGGTGTCGATTAATTACGCTACGCTCGACCGTCTACGGGCGGGAAGCATCAGTTGCGCTAAAACAGTCTAGAGGACGCAGTCACGCACGGTTCGGGAAAGTCGACCAGAACTCTCTGCGATGGTTTTGCAAGCATTTCTCCGGGCGCTTAGGGGCACTTTCGGAAAACGGTCGGGGCGCCAATGCTCAGTCGGATCGCCACTTCCGTGCAGGTTGTCTTCCAACAATGCCCCGGAGCGGCGAGCTCTGGATCAGGAGACGTCTCCCCCACCCACCTCACACTGTGCGAGCGATGAGCGCTGGCCGAGGCGGACAGCTGGACGCCTATGAGATGTTTGCCGTTATGTTTGCCGGTCTTGGGCGGACGTGGAGGGATTTGGCGGTCCTGGAGTGCGCTCGGTGACCACAAGAACGGCGGGCCCGCACGGACCCGCCGTCTTTGGAGACCGGTGCTCTACCAATTGAGCTACGGACCTAGGAATCGACGCCACTAGAAGTTACAGAATCCGGGCTGCCGCTGGAAGGCTCGTTGGTTTCGTGGCGTCATCCCCAGCCGGTCGGCGGCCGCCACGTAGAGGATGCCCCCGAACGCCGAGGGCCGCGTCGCTGTTATGGAAGGCGACGTAAGACCGGCCGACGCGGTCAACGCCGCCAGCCGCGCTAACGGGATCGGGTACGGCACCCATCGACTGGCAGCGCGGCGGTCGTATTCCACCAGCACGACTCGGCCGCCCGGGCGCACCCATGCCGTGAGCCGCCCGAGCACGACGGCGGCGTCAGGGACAAAGTGGAGTGCGTTGGCAAGCAGGATCCCGTCGAGCCTCGGCTCTTCAAGCCCGGGCAGATCAAACGGACGCGTGAAATCGGCCACCACCGGCGTCACGGTGGCCGCCTCTTTCGCCGCCCAGCGCTTGAGCACCGCGACTGCGCGCGCATCGCGATCGATAGCGTAGATCCGGCTGTGCGGCCCCAGCAACCCGACCAGCGCCCGCGTGAACGTGCCGTCGCCGGCGCCAAACTCCACCCACGTCCCAGGGCGCCTCGGCACCGCCGCGGCGATCAGCGTTACGGCCTCGTGCGTGTCCACAGCTAGCGCCAGACCGAAGCCTTCTTGGCCCAGGTACTGTCCTGATACTGGTTCGTGAACGCGCGCGCGGTCTCCTTCAGCGACGCGCTGTCGCCCGTCGCCTTGTACGGAGCGACGCCCGCCCAATAGAGCGCCTCCGGCGCGGCATCGGTATCCGGCAGCCGCTCGACGATCTCCCGGAAACGTCGCTCGGCTTCCGCCCACTGCTGTTCCTGGAAGGCCATCCGCGCACGGCCAAGCATCAATTGCGCCAGGAGGTCATCGGCCGGCAGAAAGCCTTCGATGCGATGGTGTTCGACCCCATC
>WNGL01009987.1_pt1 | contig 11312 bp, 9 predicted proteins | sample 5400591 | NCBI WGS metagenome assembly WNGL01 (sample SAMN13153377, study PRJNA577476) | soil metagenome | isolation source: 80 cm soil or saprolite under Garry oak tree replicate 1 | place: USA:California | collected 2016-06-15
CCAGCAAGTCGAGAATGGACGGAGTGATATCGAGGTGCGAGGTCACCCACGACAGATTCGTCTGTTGCTTGACGATGCCCGGGGCGTACAGGAGGAATGGAACATGGAATGTGAGATCGTCGATCTGCCCGGCCCGGAAGGAGGAGTCCGACTCGCTGCTCCGAAGGCCATGGTCGCAGGTCACGACGAGTAGCGTCTTATCGAGGCGTCCGGACTGCTCGACCGTCGTGATGAGCTCTCCCAACTCACCGTCCTCCACTTTCATGAGATTGTAGCGGCGCTTCGCCGTGTCGTGTTCGTTCCCGCCTGTGGTTACATCGACCCATGGCTCGTGTGACAACTGTGGCGCGAAAACGCCGAGAAACCGCGTTCCAGTGGAAGCGGCCGCCCGATAGGCGCCTTCCAGGTTGCGCAGCGCCAGCAAGTCCAAGTCCTGCGCTTCCCGCCATCGCGGCGCGCCAGCCTTGGGAACCGGTGACGTATCGGGAATCGACACCCGATCCGGTCCCAGCGTCTTGTAATAGTCTTCTTCGTCCTTGGCGTGGCGAGTGCCGTGGACGTTCGGCAAGTACACTCCCGTCTCATAGCCGGCGGCATGAAGGCTCTGGATCAGTCCAGGCGGGGTCCGCCGTCTCTCCACAAAACTCCGGCTGTGTCTGACCGGATACATGGAAAGCAGCATGGATGTGATCGCTCTAAAGCTCTCGGGCGACGTCGTGTAGTGTTGCGTGCCTACCCAGGCGTTTTGTCTCAGGCGCTTCAGGTTGGGAAAGTCGTCGAGATTTGCGTCCCACGATAGGATGTGAGCGGGACCTGTTTCCATGACGAAGAGGACCACGTCATAGCCTGTTGCGGCGCCCCAGTACAGGCGGGGCCGTCCAGGGCTGGATACATTCGCCAGCTGCTGATAGATGGGACGAAGCGTGCCTATCGAATATCCATCGTAGCGTCCTGGGCTCGATTCCGATCCCAACTCCGATCCAAACAGCGATCGCACGGTCAGGGAAATCATCGCGGAGTGAAAGACTGTGGGCCTCATCCAAGGAAGCCACGATGCAATGGCCGGAGCAGCGCAAACGATCCACAGAGCAGCGGAGGCAGCGTAGATCTGCGGCTTCAGTGCCTGGCGCCGACGCTTGACAAGGGGCCAGATCGACAGCAGGGCCGCGGCGGTGCCGCCGACGATGACCAAGGGCTTGATGAAATCGAATGCGACCAGATACTCCAGGGCTGCCAACGGGTGAGCGAGCCCCCAATCGAAGCCTTCAAGGAGCAGGTCATACCCACCGAGATTGCCGAGCACGACGAATTCGCCGAATGCCAACAGTTGAACCACCAGCGCCATGGTCGCGACTGCGCCTACAGTCCGCGAATACCAACGGACCGGGAGAAGCGCGTGCAGCCCCAAGAAGCAGAGAGGGAGGAGGAAAATCCCGAAGGCCAGATCGGCCCGGAAGAAAGACAACTGCTGCCCCACGGAGAGCGCGTGGAGAGAGAGCGATCCAGCAACGCTTGCGAACCCATGTTTCGCGAGGAACCATGCCTTGGCAGTGACGCCGACGAGAGTGGGCGTCAGCCAAATCAGAAACGACGTCAGGAAGAGACTCCGCCAGTCACCTCCGGGTTGTAAGTCACGGCTGTCTTGCGTAGAGCACCTCTCAGTCGGAGTCATCCCCGAGCCCGGCACATCGATCCCGGGAGCGCGGCGAAATATGGCTGGAACGGCGCCCCTAGGTGTCACAGGCGCTCACCCTGCACCCCGGAGGCGCTCGCCATACGCCGGGGCGCTCCCCTCGCCGTTGGTGATCACGCTGGGTTCGGCGATGTCGGCGGCATCGTCGCCGATGTCCTCGGCCAAGAAGCCCAGGAAGACCGCTCGCACCACGCCGTAGGCCATGTAGGCCACTGCCAGTGGAAAGAAAAACGCGTCGTGTCTGAGGATCCCGAACACGAGGACGAGCAGGATCGTAGCGAGCCCCAGCAGCCCGCGCACGCTCCGTACGCCCGCCCGCGGGAGCGCCGCATAGCGTACGTTGCTCACCATCAGGATCGTGAGGAGGATCATCAGCAGCTGCATCGTGTGATGGCGCGGCAGGTAGCGGAACGCCCCGGCGTACAGATCCGTGGTGGTGAACGGATAGAACATGGCGAGGGTCATCCCGGCGGCCGGGGACGGGAGGCCGACGAAGTGCCGTTTGGAGTGCCCCGCGTGCGTTATGTTGAAGCGCGCGAGCCGGATCGTCGCCGCCATCACGTAGAAGTAGCAGAAAATCCACTCCGCCGACCCGGCTGCGGCGAACTCGAGTTCGTAGATGAGAAACGCCGGCGCCACGCCGAAGCTCACGACGTCCACGAGACTGTCCAACTCCGCCCCGAACCGGGTCCCCGTCCTGGAGAGGCGCGCCACACGGCCGTCGAGCGCGTCGAGAATTCCGCCGGCGAAGATGTACCAGCCGGCCCGGTAGAAGTTGCCCCGAGAGGCCAGCACCATCGACCAGATCCCGAAGAACAGGTTGAAGAGCGTGAACAGACTGGGCACGACGATGACGGCACGCCGTATGTCGGGGCGAGGGAAGGGTTTCATGGCAAAGGCTCGCGCGATCCTGCTCGCAAGCCGTGGGCCAGGACTCCCGGTGTAGAGCGGAACCAGCCGGGCGCCCGTATCTCTCGACAGGGCATGCGGTTGAAGACGGAGGTAGAGGCTGGTTCCCAAACCACATCGCCACCCGCGGCCGGCCTGCTTTGCGGTACCATGCTGGCAAGCGTGTCGGCACCGTGCGGCACCTGCCGAAGGAGCCGGTTGTTGCGCTGGGTGGACGATCGAGAGCAGGGATCGTTGAGAATCGGCTCGGGTACGTTGGGAAAACGTGTCGAGCCCCGCCATGTCCGCATCCAAGCGTCGCCCGATCGCCGCCCTGGGGGTGGCACTCGTCGGCTCACTCAGCCTGGGTTGCCACGACTCGACGGCTCCCCCAGGAGGCGGCGTCCCCTCATTCAACCACGTCTTTATCGTGGTGGAAGAGAACAACGATTATGCGAGCGTCATCGGCAGCTCCTCGATGCCGTACCTCAACGGTCTGGCCCAGCAGTACGGGCTCGCGACGCAGTATTACGCCGATACGCACCCGTCCATCGGCAACTACTTCATGATGACGGTCGGGAAAATCATCACCAACGACGACAATTATTCGAGCATCGTGACGGACGACAACGTCGTCCGGCGGCTCCTCGCGGCCGGCAAGACGTGGAAGTCGTACGCGGAGGACCTGCCGTCGGTGGGTTACACCGGCGGCGATGTCGGCAATTACGCGCGCAAGCACAATGTCATCGCGCTGCTGTCGGACGTGGCGAACGACCCGGTGCAGAAGAACAACCTCGTCCCGTTCACGCAGTTCGCGATGGATCTGGCGAGCAGCGCGTTGCCGAGCTACTCGTTCATTGTGCCCAACCTCTGCAACGACGCGCACGACTGCTCGTTGAGCACCGCGGACGGCTGGCTCCAGACCAACATCGATCCGCTGATCAAGCGCGCGGAGTTCCAGCAAGACGGGCTGCTGATCATCCTGTTCGACGAAGCGGGCGGCGACAACAATCACGGTGGCGGACGCATCGCCTGGATCGCGGTGAGCGGGAAGGCGAAGCCCGGCTATCGGTCCACCACGCTGTACCAGCACGCGAGCACGCTGCGGTTGTCGCTCGAAGTCTTGGGCGTGACCGCGTATCCCAACGCCGCCGCCACCGCGCCGGAGATGGACGAGTTTTTCAAGCCCTGAGACGCCTTCGGGTAACTCCTAGCTAGCCTTTCAGTTGCTCCTCGGGGGACAGTATATTCCCCCCATGACTTCCGCTGAAATCCGCCGCAAGTTTCTGGAGTTCTTCAGGGCCCAAGGGCATCAGGAAGTCTCCAGCTCCCCTCTGGTCCCGGCGGACGACCCCACGCTCCTCTTCACCAACGCCGGCATGGTGCAGTTCAAGCGCGTATTTCAGGGGCTCGAGCGGCGGCCCTACACCCGGGCCGTAACGTGCCAGAAGTGCGTACGGGCGGGCGGCAAACACAACGACCTCGAGCAGGTCGGCCATACGGCCCGCCACCACACGTTTTTCGAGATGCTCGGCAATTTCTCCTTCGGCGACTACTTCAAGCAGGAGGCCATCGCGTACGCGTGGGAGTGGGTGACGGGGAACGACTGGCTCGGGATCGACCCCGATCGGCTGTATGTCACTGTTCATCATACGGACGACGACGCGCGACAGCTGTGGCGGAAGGTGGCAGGCGTCTCGGAAAAGCGTATCTACGGTCTGGGGGACGAGGACAACTTCTGGCAAATGGCCGACACCGGTCCTGCGGGCCCCAACACGGAGATCTACGTAGACCTAAGGGGGATCGGCGATTGGAAGAAGGGCAAGACCGACCTCACGCAGGACGAATTCATGAAGCTGCAGGCGAGTGGTGCCCTGCTCGAGATCTGGAATCTCGTGTTCATGCAGTATGACCTCCAGAAGGATGGGTCCCGCTCCCCGCTTCCCGCTCCCTCGGTGGACACGGGAGCCGGTATCGAGCGTATCGCCGCCGTCATGCAAGGCGTGCCCTCGAACTACGACACCGATCTCTTCGCCCCGATCGTCGAGCGTGCGGTGGAGGTCGTCGGGAAGAAGTACGACCGCGGACCGGGGGGTGCGTCCTACCGGGTGCTCGCGGACCACGCCCGGGCCGTGGCGTTCCTGCTGGCGGACGGGGTCTACCCGTCGAACGAGGGGCGCGGCTACGTGCTGCGCCGCATCCTGCGCCGCGCCGTGCGCCACGCCTGGCTGTTGGGCCGCCGCGAGCCGACGCTGGTGCATCTGGTGCATACGGTGAGCGGTCTGATGGGAAACGTGTACGCGGAGCTGGTCCAGAAGCGCAGCCACCTGGAAAGCGTCACGCGCGCCGAGGAAGAGCGCTTCTTCGACACGATCGAGGGCGGTCTCGAGCGGCTGGACCAGCTGCAGGGCGCGAAGACAATTTCCGGGGCGGAGGCGTTCAAGCTGTACGACACGTTCGGCTTCCCGATCGACCTGACCCAGCTGATCGCCGGGGAGCGCGGCCAGACGGTGGACGTCGCCGGGTTCGAGCGGGAGCTGGGCAAGCAACGCACCCGCTCGCTCGAGGCGCTGGAGCGGAGCAAGGCAGGGGACGCGGGGAAGGTCGCCGTCCACGTGAAGCGCGCCGGCGAGTGGCGTTCCGTCAAGCCCAGGGCCAAGCAAAAGTGGGTAGGCTACGATACCACGCAGGCCGAGACCGACGTGTTGAGGTTTCGGCAGGCGAGCGACGTGGTGGAGGTAGTCCTTCAGGAGAATCCGTTTTACGCCGAGTCGGGCGGGCAGGTGAGTGATACGGGGCAAGTGAAAGGTGAGGGGTGGACACTCGACGTGGAGGGCGTGGAGAAGGTGGAAGGCGTGAGCGCGGTCGTAGGTCATTTCGCCGACGAGTTCGAGCCTACGCCCGTGTTGGCCCAGGTCGACGAGCCGCGCCGCAAGAACATCGAGCGGAACCACACGGCGACGCACCTGGTGCACGCCGCGCTCCGGAAGGTGCTCGGCCCCCACGTGCGCCAACAGGGGTCGGTCGTGGCGCCCGAACGCCTGCGCTTCGACTTCTCGCACCACGGGCCGGTGGACGACCCGACGCTCGCCCGGATCGAGGAGGAAGTGAACCGCCACATCTGGGCGAACCTGCCCGTCACCACCCGGGAGCTGAAGTACAAGGAGGCAATCGCGGCGGGAGCGATGGCATTCTTCACGGAGAAGTACGGGGACATCGTGCGCGTCGTCGACGTACCGGGCGTCTCGCTGGAGTTGTGCGGGGGGACGCACGTTCCGACGACCGGTCAGATCGCGCTGTTCCGGTTCACGCACGAGACGGGCGCGGCCGCGGGCGTGCGCCGCATCGAGGCCGTGACCGGCCCGGGGGCATACGCGCTGATCCGTAAGCTCGAGGGCGAGCTCGAGCAGGCAGCGGGGACGCTGCGGACGCAACCCGAGCATCTCGTGCGTCGGATCGAGCAGCTGCTCGAGGAGAACCGGAAGCTCGAGAAACGAATCGAAGGCCTGCTCAAGCAGGGAGCAGGGAGCGGGGAGCAGGGAGCGGTAGAGCAAATCGGCGACGTGGAGCTGCATATCGCGGACTCGGACCTCGACGATCGAGACCAAATCGCGCTCGCGATGGACGCGTTCCGCTCGAGCCACAAGCGCGCGATCTCCGTCCTGTTCACGAACGGCGAGCGTGCCGGCGTGCACGTGGCTGTCACCGACGATCTGGTGCAACAGGGCGTGAAGGCGGGGGACATCGTCAACGCGATCGCGGCGGTGTCGGGCGGGAAGGGCGGGGGCCGGCCGCATTTTGCCTCCGCCGGGGCGGGTGACGTCGCGAAGCTGGGCCTGGCCCGGGCCCAGGCTCGGGCGATCGTCGAGGGGTTGCTCCGGCGATGACCCGGCGCGAGGTGCTCGCCTGGCTCGAGGCGCGGCGCCCGGTCCCCCCGGACGCGCTGCGCGCGCGTCTCGCGGCCGCGGTGAGCGACGCGGAGCTCGCCCCCCTCGTCCCGCTCCCGGACCAGCTCGCCGTGCTGGGGCGGCGAGTGCTCGGGAGGGTTGCGTGTCGGCCGGACGGCGGGCGCGAGCTGGCGCTCGAGCTGCTCGCGGCCGACGCGTTCATCACGTACGCGTTCGAGGCGCAGGCCGAGGTGGACGCCACCGGGCTCGCGGCGCTCGCCGAGCGCATCGCGTCGAGCGAGCCGTGAGCGGATTGCTCGAGCGGCGTCCTGGTCTACTGGTGCTGGTGGATCCCAGCCGCACTACGCCGGCCGAGGCCGCGGATGTGGCGCGCGCGGCGCGTGCGGCCGGCGCGGCGGGGATGATGATCGGCTCCTCGTTCGACGGGACGCAGAATACGGAGCTCGTCGCGCGGGCGATCCGGCAGGCGGCGTCCGGGCTCCCGGTGGCGCTGTTTCCCGGATCCGCGCTGCAGCTCACCGCCGAGGTCGACCTGGTGCTGTTCCTGTCGCTCATCTCGGGACGCAACGCGCAATACCTGATCGAAGAGCACGTCCGCGCGGTTCCGTTTCTCACCCGCCATCTCGTCGCCACGCTTTCGACGGGCTACATCCTGGTGGACGGTGGCCGGGTCACGAGCGTTGAAGCGGTGAGCCAGACGCGACCGTTACCGGCGGACAAGCCCGAGCTCGCCGCCGCGCACGCCAGCGCGGCGCGGCTGATCGGCATGCGGGCGATCTATCTGGACGCGGGGAGCGGCGCGCCACGCCCCGTGGCGGCGGATCTGATCCGCGCCTGTCGCGCGGCGGTACCGGATCTCACGTTGTTCGTAGGGGGCGGGATCAAGCGGCCGGCCCAAGTGCGGGCGGCACGCGCGGCGGGAGCCGACTTCGTGGTCGTCGGGACCGCGCTAGAGGAGCGGGGTGCCTCGGCCGCGGACTTGCAGGCGCTGGTACAGGCGGCGGCCGGGTGACGCCGGCCGAGCAGGCCCGCGCGGGGCTCACGACCCTGGCGGTGCTCGCGACGCGGATCGGGGAGGAGCACGCCGGGACAATCGCGGCGATCGCGGATGTCTACGTCGCCGCGTTGCGCGCCGGCGGAACGCTGTTCTTCGCGGGCAACGGTGGGAGCGCCGCCGACGCTCAGCACATCGCCACGGAATACGTCGTGCGGTACGGTCACAACCGCCGACCCCTGCCGGCGGTCGCCCTGACGACGGACACGTCCCTCCTCACCGCCTGTGCCAACGATCTGGGATTCGACGAGATCTTCGCGCGGCAGGTCGAGGCGGTGGCGCGCGCCGGAGACGTGCTCGTCCTGCACTCTACCAGCGGTGAGAGTCCCAATACCCTGCGCGCCGCTCAGGCGGCGCGGGTCAAGGGTGTGAAGGTCGTCGCCCTGCTGGGGAAGGGTGGTGGGGCTCTGAAGGGACTCGCAGACTGCGCCCTCGTCGTACCTTCCGATGAGACGTCACACATTCAGGAGTTGCACCTCGCCGTAGAGCACATCGTCTGTGCGATGGTCGAGAGCGCGCTGGGGCTGTGATCTCCCTCGAGGGCAAGCGTGCGTTCGTCACGGGTGGGGGGAGGGGGATCGGGCGCGCGACGGCCCTGATGCTGGCGCAGGCGGGTGCGAGCGTCGCGGTCGGCTATCGCAGCCGGCGGGCGGAGGCGGACGAAACGCTCGCGGCGGTACGGCGGCTCCGGCGTGTGGCGATCGGCATTGCAGGCGACTTGGGTGATTCAGCCGCGGCGGGGCGGGCCGTGGACGAGGCGGTGCAGGGCCTCGGAGGGCTCGAGCTCCTGATCGTGAATCACGGCATCTGGCCGCCCGATGACGTGCCAGTCGCGGCGATGGCCGACGCCCAGTGGGACGCGACGCTGCGCGCCAACCTCAGCAGCGTGCTGTACGTATGCCGGGCCGCCATTCCGCTCCTTCCCGACGGCGGCAGCATCGTGCTCGTGTCGTCCACGGCCGGACAGCGCGGCGAGGCGTTCCACGCCGACTACGCGGCCACCAAAGGCGCGGTCATCTCGTTTACCAAGTCGCTCGCGGTCGAGCTGGCCCCGCGCCGGATCACCGTGAACTGTGTGGCGCCGGGGTGGGTCGAGACGGAGATGAGCCAAGAGGCCTACGCGCGGGAGGCGGGAGCCCGGAGACGGGAGATCGAGCGGACGATCCCGCTGGGCCGCGTGGCGAGCGCGGAGGACTGCGCGGGGCCGATCGTATTCCTGTGCTCCGATCTGGCCCGACACATCACGGGCGAGATTCTGAACGTGAACGGGGGGAGCGTGCTGTGCGGCTGAGCGGAACGTGAGCCTCACCCACAGCGCCGGTGTCGCCGCCGCCGCCGCCGCCGTGATCCTCGACGGCTAGGGCCGGGAATGCCGTTTCCCGCCCGGCTACCGATCCCCGACGCGGTCTTGCGGATCGCCCAGCAGCTGGAATCCGCGGGGTACGAGACCTGGTGCGTCGGCGGGGCGATCCGCGACAACCTGTTGGGGGTCGCGAATCATGACTTCGACCTCACGACCGCGGCGCCGCCCACGGAGGTGCGCCGCCTCTTCAAGCGCACGGTGCCGGTGGGGATCGAGCACGGCACGATCGCCGTGCTGGACCGGCAGAAGCGCCAGCACGAAGTCACCACGTTCCGCAAGGACATCAAGACCGACGGCCGGCACGCCGTCGTGGAATTCGGCGTGTCGTTGATGGACGACCTCGCGCGCCGCGACTTCACGATCAACGCCATCGCGTACCACCCGATCCGGCACGAGTGGCGCGATCCGTTCCACGGCGCCGACGACCTCGAGCGCAAGCTGATCCGCTCGGTGGGGGACGCCAACTGGCGGTTTCAGGAGGACTATCTGCGGATCCTGCGCGCGCTGCGCTTCAGCGCGCGGTTCGAGTTCCGCATCCACCCGCGTACGCTCGAGGCCGCGAAGGCGAACGTGCAGGGGTTGGCGCAGCTCTCGGCCGAGCGGGTGCGGGACGAGTGGTTCAAAGGAATCACCACCGCCAAACGGGTGTCGAAGCTCCTGACGCTGTGGATGGACATAGGGGCGGCGCGGATCTGGCTGCCGGAGATTCGGGAGCGGGGAGGGGGGAGCGGTTCCCTCCATGCGCTCGACAAGCTACCGCGCGACCCGGTGCTGATCACGGCGTTCCTGGCATCCGATCCGGCCTCCCTACTGACCCGCCTAAAGTGCTCGAACAAGGACATCGAGCGCGGCCGCGCGATCGGGCAATGGCGGGACAAGTATCCGGACGCGAAGCATGTTCCCGACGTGCGCCGCTGGTTGTCACAAGTGGGTGAGTATGGCGACGACCTGCTGGCCCTCCTTCCGGCGGGTACCGCTCCCCGCTCTCCGCTCCCGAAGGTCGTGGCGTCGATCCGAGCTGCGAAGGACCCGCTGACGGTGAAGGACCTCGCGGTGAAAGGCGCCGATCTCCTGGCCGCCGGCGTGCGCCCCGGGCCGGAGGTGGGGGAGACCCTCCAGCGACTGCTCGCGGACGTGCTCGAGGATCCGACCCGCAACACGCGCGACTACCTGCTCTCCCGTGTCTAGCGCCTTCGCGTACGCCCTCGTAGCCGCGCTCGGCAACGTGGTGGGAGCGCTCGCAGTGACGCGGCGCGCGGCGCGGGAGCTCGCCCTGATCGAGCACTTCGTCGCGTTCGGCGCGGGGTTCATGCTGGCCGTGGCTGTGGTGGAGCTCTTGCCCGAGGCGTTCGCACGCTCGGGCGCGGCGGCGCCGGCGCTGGTCCTGGCGGGGTACCTGGCCGTACACTTCACCCAGCACACCGTGACGCCGCACTTCCATTTCGGTGAGGAGACGCACGCCGTCAACCGTGTGGCGGGCAGCTCGGCGGTCGTAGGTCTGCTGTTGCACACGTTTTTCGACGGGGTAGCCATTGCCAGCGCGTTTCTCGTACGGCCGACGCTCGGCGTGATGGTGTTCATCGCCATCTTCCTCCACAAGCTCCCGGAGGGTGTGACGGTGTCGAGCCTGATGCTGGCGGGCGGGCGTTCGGGCGGGCAAGCCATCGGGGCCGCGGCGATGCTCGGCGCGGCGACGCTCGCCGGTGTGGCCCTCACGGACCGGATCTCCTTCCTGGTGCACCACGGGCTGGCGTTGTCCGCCGGCGTCACGATCTACGTGGCGGCGTCGAATCTGGTGCCGGAGTTTCAAGGGAAGCGCGGGTGGAAGCTACCGGCGGCGTTCTTCGCGGGAGCGGCGACGTTCTACCTCACGAAACACATCTTAGATTCTGTGTCGTGAGCGGGAGACGGGAGACGGGAGGCGGGAGTGTTACCGGGACAGTTTCCGAATCAGACCTATTACGACCGCGAGCATGCGATCGCAGAGCTTCAGCCCTGCGGAGACGTCCGGCTCTGGTATGAGGTGGACTCGTCGAGCGATCTCGAGATGAGAGCGCAGCTCCGCCGTCGAAGTGCGGCACGGCGAATCTGGTCCTTAAGTGCAAAGTGCCTCTGCAACTTAGGCGAGAGAGTCAGCTGGTAGGCCAGAGTCGCCAGATCTTGACCGAGCTTCCAAGCGTCGAACGACTCCAGATTGCGCATCCACCGAAGGTGGCGAGCGCCGTCCGCAGCTGCGTCATCCAACTTCCGCGAGTTGTCGCTTTTTACACGCCGGATCACTCCCGCCTCCCGCCTCCCGTCTCCCGTGTCTGAGCCGACGTTATTCTCCCGCTCCGCCGAGCCTCTCGCGGCCCGTATGCGCCCCACGACCCTGGAGGAATTCCTCGGCCAGGAGCACCTGCTCGG
>WNGL01015406.1_pt1 | contig 11311 bp, 9 predicted proteins | sample 5400591 | NCBI WGS metagenome assembly WNGL01 (sample SAMN13153377, study PRJNA577476) | soil metagenome | isolation source: 80 cm soil or saprolite under Garry oak tree replicate 1 | place: USA:California | collected 2016-06-15
CAAGGGTGTGCTGCTCGAGGGCCTCGAGGTCTGGCTCGTCATGGTCGCTTTCGGCCTGCACGGCCGCGCCTGGGTGAGCAGCACCGCGGGTGCGCTGGCGGCGTTGCTGGCCGTTGTCGCTGCAGGCCTGATGGTCCAGGCGCCGCTTCGCAACGTCCCTGAGAACGCGATCAAGTTCGCGGTCGGCGCCATGATTACGGCGTTCGGCACCTTCTGGACGCTCGAAGCCGTCGGCGGTGCGGCTGCATGGCCATGGGGTGATTGGAGCCTGCTCGGGCTCGCCGCCTTCTACGCTCTGGGCGGGCTCGCCCTCGTGGTTTTGCTGCGCCAACGCTCGACCGCGGGAGCAACGCGATGAGCGCGTTTCTGAAGACGCTATTCGGCGACGCCGGCACCGTTGCGGTCGTCGCGATCGTCATGGCCGCCGAGGTGTCGTTGGTCGCCAACGATCAGGTGGTGTCGGCGGCATTTGCCATTCCGTCCCTCGTGCTGGTCGGTACTGCATGGCTCGCCAGGCGATGAACGGACCTGAGAGAGACACCGCCCGGAGGCAATCATGATCGGCATCGTCAAGCTCGCACTTCGGCGTCCGTACACCTTCATCGTCATGGCGCTCTTGATCATGATCTTCGGCGTTGCGTCGGCCTTGCGCACGCCGACCGACATATTTCCGAACATCAATATTCCGGTGATCAGCGTTGTCTTCAGCTATACCGGCCTGTCGCCCGATGACATGGCGGGCCGCATCGTCACGTATTACGAGCGCTCGCTCACCACCTCCGTCAACGACAGCGAGCACATCGAATCGCAGTCAATTCCCAACTATGGGATCATCAAGATCTTCTTCCAGCCAACGGTGAACATCAACGCGGCGCTGGCGCAGGTCTCCGCGATGTCGCAAACGGTGTTGAAGCAGATGCCGGCCGGCATCACGCCGCCGCTGATCCTGAGCTTCAACGCGTCGAGCGTGCCGATCCTGCAGCTCGCCCTGTCGAGCGGCAAGCTCTCCGAGACGACGTTGTTCGACGACGCGAGCAGTTTCATCCGTCCGCAATTGGCCTCGGTCGCCGGTGCCGCGATTCCCTTGCCCTATGGCGGCAAGGTTCGGCAGGTCCAGGCTGACCTCAACCAGCAGGCGCTGCATACCTACGGCATCTCGGCAAACGACGTCGTCAACGCGCTGTCGATCCAGAACCTGATCACCCCGGTGGGGACCCAGAAAATCGGCACGTTCGAATACACGGTGAACTTGAACGATTCGCCCAGCGCGATCGAGGCCTTCAACGACCTGCCGATCAAGACCGTCAACGGGACGGTCATCTACATGCGCGACGTCGCCAATGTGCATGATGGCAGTCCGCCGCAGATGAACGTCGTCCATGTCGACGGTAAGGCCGCAGTGCTGCTGGGTGTGGTGAAGGCCGGCGCCACCTCGACCCTGTCGATCATCTCCGGCATCAAGCAGCTGCTCCCGAGCGTCGCCAAGACCTTGCCGGCAAGCCTCAATCTGACGGCCGTCGGCGATCAATCGGTGTTCGTGACCAGCGCGGTCTCCGGCGTGGTCCGCGAAGGCGCGATCGCAGCCGCGCTCACCGGATTAATGATCCTGCTGTTCCTCGGCAGCTGGCGCTCGACATTGATCATCACCGTCTCGATCCCGCTCGCCATACTGGCTTCGGTGACAGCGCTCTCCCTGCTCGGCGAGACGATCAACGTGATGACGCTCGGTGGCCTTGCCCTCGCCGTCGGCATCCTGGTCGACGACGCGACGGTGACGATCGAGAATATCAACTGGCATCTCGAGCACGGTAAGGAGATCGAGACGGCAATTCTGGACGGCGCCCGACAGATCGTCGTCCCAGCCACCGTGTCACTGATGTGCATCTGCATCGCCTTCGTGCCGATGTTCGGACTGGGCGGCGTCGCCGGCTATCTGTTCCGCCCGCTCGCGGAGGCAGTCGTCTTTGCCCTGATCGCGTCTTACATCTTGTCGCGCACGCTCGTACCCACCTTGGCGAACTATCTGTTGCGCAAGCAGGTGCTTGCGCATGCCGCTCATCACGGCGTGGATGGCAATCCGGATTCCATTCCTGCCAAGTCAAGCCGCAATCCCCTGGTGCGGTTCCAGCGCGGCTTCGAGCGTGGCTTCGAGGCGATCCGCAGTGTCTATCGCGGCGTGCTCCAGCTTTGTCTGCACCACCGCGGCAAGCTGATCGCCGGGTTCATGGGCTTCACCCTGCTGTCAGGCGCGCTGGTCCCTTATCTCGGCCAGGATTTCTTCCCGAGCGTCGACGGCGGGCAGATCAAGATCCATGTGCGGGCGCAGACCGGCACGCGGATCGAAGAGACCACCAAGCTCGCGGATCGGATCGGCGAAGCGATCCACAAGATCATCCCGGCCAACGAGCTGGACGGCATCATCGACAATATCGGCCTCAGCGTCAGCGGCATCAACATGGCGTACAACAATTCGGGGACGATCGGCGTCGAGGACGCCGACATCCTGATCAGCCTCAAGCCGAACCACGCGCCGACGGCGGACTACGTCAAGACGATGCGCGAGCAGCTGCCGCGGCAATTCCCGGGCACCGCCTTCGCCTTCCTGCCGGCCGACATGGTCAGCCAGATTCTTAATTTCGGCGTCCCTGCGCCGATCGATCTGCAGGTAGTCGGCAACGACGTGCAGGCGGATAGGAGATATGCCAACGCGCTCTTGGGACGCATCAAACAGATCCCCGGCATTGCCGACGCGCGAATCCAGCAAGCCTTCGAGCAGCCGACCCTGAACGTCAACGTCGATCGTTCACTGGCCGGGCTGGTTGGTCTCAGCGAGAAGGATGCAGCGACGGCAATGCTGACCACCCTGGCCGGCAGCACGCAAACCTCTCCGACCTACTGGTTGGACCCGAAAACCGGTGTCTCGTACCCGGTCTCGATCCAAACGCCGCCGCGCGACATCGGCACGATAAGCGGGCTGCAAAGCATGCCGGTGACCACCAGTACCGGCCCGGGCACGCAGCTGCTCGGCGGCCTGGCCACGATCCAGCGGACGCCAAGCGACGCCGTCGCCTCGCATTACAACGTTCGTCCCGTCATCGACATCTATGCGACGCCGCAGGGGCGCGATCTTGGCGGCGTGGCCGCCGATATCCGCAAGGTGATGCAGGACACGGCCCACGACGTGCCGAACGGCGCTAGCGTCGTGCTGCGCGGCCAGGTGACGACGATGACGAGCGCTTATCAGCAGCTCTTCGTCGGCCTCGCCTTGGCAATCGTGCTGATCTACCTGCTGATCGTCGTCAACTTTCAGTCATGGCTCGATCCGTTCGTCATCGTCATGGCGCTGCCCAGCGCGCTTGCCGGTATCGTCTGGATGCTGTTCGCCACCGGCACGACGCTCTCCGTTCCAGCGCTCACCGGCGCCATCATGTGCATGGGCGTCGCCACCGCGAACAGCATCCTGGTGATCAGCTTCGCGCGCGAACGCATGGCGGCCGGCGCCGACGCGCTTGCCGCGGCCCTCGACGCCGGCAGCACGCGGTTCCGGCCCGTGCTGATGACGGCGCTCGCGATGATCATCGGCATGGCGCCGATGGCGATCGAGCCCGGACAAAACGCGCCACTCGGCCGCGCCGTGATCGGCGGCCTGCTATTCGCCACCTGCGCGACGCTGTTCCTGGTGCCCACGTTGTTCAGCCTCGTCCATGCCCACGACCAGCAGCAATCCGTCGCGCCGCAGCCGATCAACCCATCCCACGCCTAAGCCGATTGGAGCGACCGATGCCCCAAGAGCCTATCAAGACCCCAAGCCGTCGTCTGTTCCTGCTATTCGGAGCAGCGGCTCTCGTCGTCGCCGGCGGTGTCGCCACCCTCGGCATCGTCAGCCGGGCCGAGGCCAGTCGCCAGCTGGTGCAATGGACCAACCAGGCGGCGGTCCCGACCGTGCAGCTTGCCAAGCTGGAGCACGGTGCGGCTGAGCAGAGCCTAGTGCTGCCCGGCAATGTCCAGCCCTATTCCAAGGCGTTGATCTACGCGCGGGTCGCTGGCTATCTGAAAAGCTGGCAGCAGGATATTGGCGCCCAGGTGAAGGCCGGGCAGCTTCTGGCCTCGATCGACACGCCGGACCTCGATCAGCAGTTCGAGCAGGCCAAGGCCAATCTAGCGACCGCCGAGGCTAACGAGCGGCTGGCGGCCGTCACGGCGCAGCGCTGGCAGAGTCTGGTTGCTTCACATTGGGTGTCCCAGCAGGCGTATGATGATAAGGCCGGCGCCGCTGCGGCGACCAAGGCTACCGCAGATGCTGCCCGGGCGAACGTGCGACAGCTCGAAGCGATGGAATCCTTCAAGAGCATCGCCGCCCCATTCGACGGAGTCGTCACTCAGCGCAACACTGATGTTGGGGCGCTGGTCAACGTTGGAAGCGGCGGCACTGCCGGGCAGGCGCTGTTCGAGGTCTCGGATCTGCACAAGGTCCGCATCTACGTCCAGGTGCCGCAAGCCTTCTCGGCCGGGCTCACCCCTGGGCTGAAGGCGACCTTCGACATGCCGCAATACCCCGGCCAACAATTCGAGGCGACCCTGGTTACGACGTCGCACGCGATGGATGCCAACTCGCGCAGCATGCTAGTCGAACTCCAGGCGGACAATGCGGATGGCAAGTTCGCTCAGGGCACGTATTGCCAAGTGCATTTCCAGCTTCCGGTCGATCCGGACATGGTGCGGGTACCGGCCACTGCGCTCATGCCGGTCGACAACGGGGTCCAGGTCGCGGTGCTCGGCGAGGGCAATAAGGCAGTGCTCAAGACCGTCCAACTCGGCCGAGATTTCGGCGACAGCGTCGAATTGAAAGCCGGTCTCTCACCCTCCGATCGAGTGATCGACAGCCCGCCCGAGACATTGCAAAGCGGCGCTGCGGTCCAGCTGGTGGCCGCGACTCCGGCAAGCAAAGGGACTTGAAGATTGCGACAGCGCGCCTGCCATATTTGGAAGCGTCCTCCGCGCCGCGACGATTGATCCCCACGGCGGGAAAATGCGGCGCGGCTTGACAGAGTGTCGTTCGTGGCAAGAAAAAGCCGGAACCTGGTGGTTCCGGCTAAGTTGAACAGGGAGGCTTCACGTCTGGGAGACGTAAGGATCCGAAGACCCTCTTCCCGGGTCTTGCAACCCGGAAACTCATCATCCGCGGCGCTGCGCTGCGGAAAAATTATGCTGCGATGCGGCATCGCGCGGTCAAAGATTGGAGTCCGACGCGCGAATAAGCCATTCTTAATTTCACGGGTCACCTTTGCAAAAAGTGCAATACTATGGACTATGAGCGGCGGACGCGGCCCGGCTCGGCGCGCGGACGCGCCCCGGCTGATCAAGGGAGGCGGCCATGGCTCGGATTTTTCCGGCGAGTTGTCCGGCGAGGAAACGCGGGATCGCAGTCGCGCCAGAAGAGCGGCACCTCTTCGCGCGCCTTGCCCGCGAGCTCGATGCCGGCTGGCAAATCATCCACGATTGCACGGTACACTCGAGCGGCGAGAGCGGCGCGGTGGAGTTCGTCCTGCTGCACCGGGATTACGGCATCGCGCTTCTTGGCGTCGCCACGCCCGGTGTCGTCGAGGACCCGGAGATTGCCGTTGCGGCGATGCGGGCGACGCTCGAGGAGACCGGCTTCGCGCGCCGCTATCCCGGTCATCTTGCCGTCGTCGCGCGCACCGTGGTGCCGGCGGCGGTGAGCGATTTTGCCGCGTTTCTCGCGGTGCGCTTTGCCGCCGTGCCAGCGACTGCGATTGCCGATCCGACTTGGCCGGATTGGCTGCTGCAGCGTCTTATTCCGGAGCGGCTGGTTTCCGAGAGGGCGAGTGAAGCAATTGCGGATTCGATGCGCGTGCCGAACACGGAATTTGGCTTGCGCGCGCCGACGCCGGAGGATTCTTGGCGCGCACCCGATGCGTTGTCGGCTGCGCTGTCGCAAGACCGCTGGGCGGAGCGCGCCGCCGCGCCGCCGACCGAGATGTCGGTCGCGGCGGAACGGATTGCGGTCTCGCGCGATGTCGAGACGCGCTCGCCGCTGTGGACCGGAATGGCCCTCGCCGTCGTCGTCGTCGCCGCCGTGCTGGTTGGCATTGCCCTACTCTCGAACGGCAACCGACCGACCGAAATGCTGGCGCGGCAGTCGCCGGCGCCGCCCGCGTCGGCCGCCGGCGCCCCCAACTAGCCGGCGGTCAGGACGGTCGTGATTCCGTGACCTTGCGGATGAGAAAATCGCGGAAGACGCTGATCCGCTTCGAGCTGCGCAATTCTTCCGGATAGACGAAATAGGCCTCGACCGGCGGCCCGGTGAGCTCCGGCAGGACGCGCACCAGATCGGGCGCCTCGACGGCAACGTAGTCGGGTAGTGCCGCGATGCCGAGGCCGCTCGACACGGCGCGGAACAGGCCGTAGGTGTTGTTGACCTGAAGGATCGGCCGGCGTTCCACCCCCGGCTTCGCGCCGGCCTCGAGCGCCCAGTTGATGCTGCTCACCGGTGCGCGCGATTCGTCGCCATAGACGACGAGGCGGTGCTGATCGAGGTCCTCCGGTCGCCGCGGCGTGCCGTGCTTCTTGAGGTACTCGGGCGATGCGTAGAGATGAACGCGCACCGTCATCAGATGGCGCTGGACAAGATCGGGCTGGCGCGGTGGCGACATCCGGATGGCGACATCAGCCTCGCGCATCGACAGGTCGAGCTCACTATCGTCGACTACCATGGCGACGTGAACGTCGGGATAAAGCTCGAGGAACTCGCGGATGCGCGGCGTCAACCAGATCGAGCCGAAGGCGACGCTCGTCGTTACCTTGAGCGGCCCCTTCGGTCGGTCCTTCGATTCGGTAAGCAACCCTTCGGTCATCGCCAGCTTGGCGAACACCTCGCGTGCCGTCGAATAGAGCAGCTCGCCCTGCTCGGTAAGGATGAGGCCGCGGGCATGGCGATGGAAGAGCGGCACGCTCAGGCTTTCCTCGAGCGCGCTGATCTGCCGGCTGACTGCCGATTGGCTGAGGTTCAGCGCCTCACCGGCATGGGTGAAGCTGCCGGCCTCCGCAACCGCGTGGAACACCCTCAACTTATCCCAGTCCATCCCCTCCCCCCAACGGCATCATCCCGGAGACCCGACTGGGCGCAACCGGGGCTCGCGCCGCTCACTCCGCGGCCTTGAGCGCGCTCTCGTTCTCGTGCGCGGCGAGGAATTTCTCCGCCTCGAGCGCCGCCATGCAGCCCATCCCGGCGGCGGTGACGGCTTGGCGAAAGATCTTGTCCTTGACGTCGCCGGCGGCATAGACGCCGGCGATCTCGGTGGCGGTCGAATCGGGCCGCGTGACGATATAGCCTTCGCGGTCGAGAGTCAGCTGGCCCTTGAATATCTCCGTCACTGGCGTATGCCCGATGGCGATGAAGACGCCTTCGCAGGCGATCTGCCGCGCCGCCGCGGTCTTGGTGTCGCGTATGACGATGCCGGTAACGCGCGGCGGGTTCTCCTCGCCGACGATCTCCTCGACGATGCTGTCCCATACGACAGCGATCTTGGGATGGCGGAACAGCCGATCCTGCAAGATCTTCTCGGCGCGCAGTTGATCACGGCGATGAATGAGCGTCACGCGCGTCGCATGATTGGTCAGGTAGAGCGCCTCCTCGACCGCGGTGTTGCCGCCGCCGATGACGACGACCTCGCGGCCGCGGAAAAAGAATCCGTCACAGGTCGCGCAGGCCGAGACACCGAAGCCGCGATAAGCCTCCTCGCTCGCCAGGCCGAGCCAGCGCGCCTGCGCGCCGGTCGACACGACGATGGTCTCGCCGACATAGGTATCGCCGGAATCGCCGCGGCAGACGAAGGGCCGCCGCGACAGGTCGACCTCGGTGATGATGTCGTTGATCAGGCGCGTGCCGACATGCTCGGCCTGCTTCGCCATCTGCTCCATCAGCCAGGGACCCTGGATGACATCGGCGAAGCCGGGATAGTTTTCCACGTCCGTGGTGATCATCAGCTGACCGCCGGGCTGCAGCCCTTGGACCAGGATGGGCTGCAAATTGGCGCGCGCGGCATAGATCGCGGCGGTGTACCCGGCTGGGCCGGCGCCGATGATGAGAACCCTGGTGTCATGACGCTGCGGCATACCTTGTCGTCCCGTCAGAAAATCGTCCCGTCAGAAACCGAACATGTGATCGAGGCTGAATTCGCCCGCGCCGTTGAGCAACCCATGGTAGCCGAACAGGCGGCATGTGGTGTCGCGAATTATGACATAGGCATCGGGCCCGGCGGCCGCCCGCTCGCCCGCGTCGAACATCGTCTGATAGCGCCAGAAGAGCGAGCCCGAGCAGGCGATGGCGACGCTCCGCCGCGCGACCTCGCGCCCGTCGCGATCATGCAGCACAAGCTCGGTCTTGCTCGTCGCGTGCCAGGGCGTCGAGGCGGGATAGATCAGGTGGCAGAGCGTGTCGTGCGGCGCCGCCCCGAGTCGCAGGAACAATCGGGTCGAGAGGCCGGGCGGGCGCCCGCCATAGGATTGCGGTTCGGCTTTGTAGGTCAGCACGGTATTGAAGATGTGGGCGCCGAAACTGGTTTCCGCGATGTGGCCGCTGACGCGGTCAGCGATGCCGTGCCACCTCGTCGCCACCGCCGTCGTAGAGGATCGCCGCCACCGGCAGATTGCGCTGTCCCGTCGCCATCGGCGTCGGCAGCGCAAGCGAGCGCCAGCGGACCGGCGGCAAGACCGGTGCGGGGAGCAGGAAGCCCTTGCCCATGAGATTGCCGAGCTCCGCGATCCGCGGATCCACTTCGAGATCACTGCGCTCGACATTGACGTGCGCTATACGCAGCGACCGTCGCCCGGCGATCGATTCGCGCGCAATCTCGTAGCGCGGCCGTACAAAGTACTTGCCGGCGCGTATCTCGATCTGTTCGGGCCAGCGCGCGCGCGGCAGGAGCGCCGCAACGTCGAGAGGAAAGCTGGCGAAGGGGGCGATCTCGCGCTGCAGGACGCTGACGGCTTCGTCGCCCATCAGGTTGAGCCCGATCGCCCCTGCGGGGATGGCGCAGGGATGGCTGTTCTGCACCCAGAGCGTCACGCTCTCGCCAGCGGCCGGTGCCGGAAGCCCGGCATAGCGGTCGGCCGGCCACGAATTGGCGTCATGGCTACAGGAGAAGGCGCTCGCTCCATCGCCCTCGCCAAAGACGTCTAGCGCGTATTTGACGACGTCGTGACCGGCGGCACCGACGACGTGCAGGAAAAGCTGACCGGTGAATGACGGCAGCGAAAACCGGGCGCGGATCGCGCGGCTGTCGAGCGTGATGCTGCGAGCCGCTTCGCCGCCGACCGCCTCGCGCCATTCCGCCAGTACCTTGCCCGCTTCATCGAAGAGGATCAGCGCCAGCGTCACTTCGCATGCGCCGTAACCGCACCAGTAATTCGCCGTCACCAGCCGCGTATGGAGGCCGTCCGCGTCGCGGAAGAAGGCGAAATTCGTCGCGAAGTTGAGGGGGTCGAGATAATGCCGGCGGTTGGTCAGCAAGGCGTCGGGCAGACGCATCGCATCGAAGCTGACGATCTCGGCGCCCGGCGGCACGAGATGGCGGATGTGATCGACGAAGCGTCCGGCATCGAAGGCGGCGACCAGCACCACGTCCGGCCGCGCCGCTGCGAGGTCGGTAATCGGCTGCGCGACCGCGCCGAGCGACGTTCGGCCGAATGCGGCGACGTCCTGAACGAAGAGCCCGGCGACATGCAGGGCCGAAAAATCATAGAACTCGGCGAAGCCCGCGGCAAAGCCAAGCGGATCGTAAATGGCGAGCGCCCGCGCGGAGCCGAGTCGGGACATCAAATCCGCAGCGCGCCGTGCCGCTACCGGATGTGTCACCGCCTTGAAAAAGCTGTTGCCGCCCTTGCTGTTGTTGAACGTTTCGATGTTGAGCTGATGCATCGGGCCTGCCGCCGCCGCGTGGAACGCACTCGATACTATATAGGCCGGGCGGAGTACATATTTGTTGGCGGCGGGCCATTCGCGGGCAGGCCCGCTGCTCCCGGCGCGCCGTCTATAGTTCAACCTAAACCGTTCTAACGATTGACGAAATTCGTCGCTCGATCAGCCGAGTTTGACGCCGAGGAAGACCAGGACAGCGGAAACCGTCAAGAATCCCCAGAAGGCAAATCCGGCCCATTGGATGGACGATTCGATGCGGGCGGCGATCGCCAATGCGACTTTGCCTCGGCGCGGAGACGGCCGCGTGGCGCGGCTTGAGACGGGCATGGGCGCGGACCCTATGTTGCATTGCAGCGAAGGTCAACTGGGATCGATGCCGCACTTTCTCAACTTAGAGTGGTATCGCCGGGGCCGCACGCATGAGAGTCTTGTCGATTGCCGCCTCGAGCTCGCGTCTGTCATATGGTTTGAGCAGGATAAGCCCGGGTAGCAGGCCCGGCTGGTTGTCGACATCGCGCAGCTTCTCCCGCGTCGTCGTGAACACCACGCGCAGCCCTGGCCAGCGTCGCAACGCCTGACCGGCGAGGGCGAATCCATTCATCCCCGGCAGGATGACATCGGTGAAAAGCACGGCGATGGTCGGATTCTCCTCGATCAGGCGCATACCGTCCTCGGCACTTGCCGCGTCGAGCACGGGATATCCTGCGGCCACCAGGATGCGGGCGGACGCCTTGCGTAGGAGGTCGTCGTCCTCGACGATGAGGATCAAAGGGTCGAGAGGCGATCGGGCGCCGCGAGCGATCATTAGGCCTAGTAACGACGCCGGCGCCAAGAAGGTTCCCGCAGGTCGCGCCGGTGATCCCGCACCGTGCGGTCGAAGTGCGACCGGAAAACCGGTGGCGGCGGCGCGCCGCCGCCGATAGTCTGCGCCGCGCCATGGCCGCGCGCGACACGACATCCGACCCTGCCGCGCTCGCTCCCGACGCGGCGTTGCCCGACGCGACAGTGGACGAGCGAAGCTATCAGCGCATCGCCGTCTATGCGCTGCTTGCCGTCACCGTGTTGCGCCTGGTCTGGCTCGCCGGCAATCCCATCAATCTCTATCCCGACGAGGCGCAGTATTGGCTGTGGTCCCGCCATCTCGCATTCGGCTATTTCTCGAAACCGCCATTGCTGCCGTGGATCATCGCGCTGACGACGTCGATCCTCGGCGAGGACGAGTTTGCCATTCGCGTCGCCTCGCCGCTCTTGCACCTGGCGACCGGGCTCGTCGTCTACGCGATCGCCCGGCGGCTTTACGATGCGCGTGTCGCCTGCTGGTCTGCCGTACTCTACGCAACACTGCCGGCGGTGTCGCTATCCTCCGCCATC
>WNGL01028615.1_pt1 | contig 11311 bp, 14 predicted proteins | sample 5400591 | NCBI WGS metagenome assembly WNGL01 (sample SAMN13153377, study PRJNA577476) | soil metagenome | isolation source: 80 cm soil or saprolite under Garry oak tree replicate 1 | place: USA:California | collected 2016-06-15
CCGGTCGAAGCCGGCGAGACCCTCACGCTGCAGCCAGTGGAACTGGCCGATGCGGAATCCGCCGAACGCCTTCTCCTTGCCCCAGGCGCTCGCCACGTTGGCGACGAGCTCGAGCTCGCCCGTCGCGCGCTCCAGCTCGAAGAAGGCGCCGTAGTTCTTTCCGAACGGGCCCCCGTAGAAGATCGTGTAGTCCTCGAAGGCGAACTGGCTGTTGGAGGCAGGCTGGTTCTCGGTCTTGTTGTACTGATACCGCATGCGGCCGCGGACCGCGATGTAGTTTTCCACCTTCGCCACGTTTACCTGCTCGCCCAGCTCGTCCGGCGGTCTGTAGCCGGCCCATTTGAACCGCATGCCGTACGCGTTGAGCCGGGGCACCGCGGGCCAATGGCAGTCATTGCAGTTTTTGTTGTAACGCCGCGCCCACGCGGGGATCATAGCGTGGGCCTTTTCGAGTCGGCTGGCGGAGTACTCCGCCATGTAGGCGCGAACCGCGGCGGGCGTCTCACCAGCGCCCGCAACAGAGGGCGCGACCACGGCGCCGAGCAGTACCAATCCGATTCTTCGCATTGGCTCCTCCTCGATTGATTCGGTGCGACGACGGCGACACACACCCCGGCAAAACCCAATTCACCAGGGCGCCCATGAAGGCAGTCTGAAGGACCCGCGAGCGCTTCCTCAGGGATTGCCCGCCCCGCCGAACTTCGTCCGGATGTACTTCACGACGGCGACCATCTCCTGCGGCGTGAGCTTCTCCTTGAACGACTTCATCTCCTTGCCGTCCTTCGCCCCATGTTGCAGCACGGCGACGAGGGAGTCGTCCGACCGACCGGCCAGGAATTCGGCGTCGAAGGGCTTGATGTCCTTGTACTTGCTCACGGCCTGTTTGGTCGGGCGCCCCGCGGCGCCGTGGCACTCCTTGCACTGCTCGCGGTACAGCGCGGCGCCGTCGGGCTGCTGCGCGGCGAGCGGTGTCGCGAGCAGCGTCGCGCACCCCAGCAATTGTGCGATCCGCTTCATGGGAACCTCCTCAGAGGCCGTGCTTCTTGGATTCCCCGTCTTTCGGCTTGGGCGGCTCGGGGAACGTGTCGTGATACTCGGGCTGGGCTGCGGGCCCCGCCTTGCCACGCAGGGTAGAGAGATATTGGGCCAGCTCCTCGATCTCCTCGTGGGACAGCGTCGGCGGGCCGTAGGCGGACATCTCCGTTTCGGGGTGGAACCGCTCAGGAGCCTCGATGAAGCTGTGCAGCCATGCCGCCGAGTGATGCAGTCCGATGTCGGTAAGCTCCGGGCCTTTGTCGCCGCCCTGCCTCGCCACGACGTGGCAGTCGCCGCACTTCTGCGACCCGAACAGCGCCCGCCCGGCGCGCTCCATGGACGTGAGCGGGCGCCCGACCTCGGGTGGGATGTTCGGCCCCGCCCCGCGCAGCGACGCTCCGATGAGCAGTCCGGAGCCTCCCAGGAGCACCACCAGGGCGCCGAGTCCCACGGGGCGGTGCAACAAGTTCCGCGTGCTCCGCCGGTCGAAGAAGGGCAGCGTGAGCAAAACGATGACCAGCGCCATCGGCACGCCGACGGCCACGAGGCTCTCCATCGATCCGGGAACGAGCTTCAAGAGTTGGTATAGCGGCAGGAAGTACCACTCGGGGCGCGGCACGTACGCGGTGTCCGTGGGGTCCGCCGGGAGCTCGAGCGGCGCGCCCAGGGCGAGCGCCAGGAGCACGATCGCCGCCACGACCGCGAGCGACACGATGGCGTCCTTCCCGATGATATCCGGCCAGAAGCGCACGCCGGCCCGCTTTGTGGCGGCGTACGCCTCGCGATAATAGGCCGGATAGCCGGGATCGGCCGTGCGCGGCGGCGCACCTTGCTCCAGCGCCGCCGGTCGCGGCGCGATCCCCTGCCGAACGAGGATCACGAGGTGCGCCAGCACCAGGCCGCCGAGCAGCCCCGGGAGCCACAGCACGTGGAACGAATAGAAGCGCGTCAGGGTGGCAGCGCCGAGCTCCGCCCCACCCCGGAGCAGCGCTACCAGCTTCGCGCCGATCCACGGCGTCGTGCCGGCGATGTTCGTGCCGACAGCCGTCGCCCAGTATGCCTTCTGGTCCCACGGGAGCAGGTATCCGGTGAAGCTGAACCCGAGGACGAGAAACAGCAGACCCACGCCGACCAGCCAGTTGATCTCCCGGGGGTACTTGTAGGCGCCCACCGAAAACACGCGGATCGTGTGTGCCAGGATGAGCACCACCATCGCGCTTGCCCCCCAGTGGTGGATGCCCCGTAGCAGCGCGCCGCTCGCTACCTGCCGATCGATGAAGCGGATGCTCTCGTAGGCGTGGTCGGGCGAAGGCGAGTAGTAGGTCGCGAGCACGATCCCCGTGACGACCTGCACGGCAAAGGCGGTGAGGGTGGCGCTTCCCAGCGTGTGCCACCAGGTGAGTCGCGCAGGGACCTCGCGGTCGAGCAGGGCGCGCTTGGCCCCAGCGAGGTCCACTCGCTCGTCGAGCCAGCGGAACAGGGCGCCCACGCTACACGGCGACCTTTTCCGGGACTCCGACACGGAAATCCCGGTACGCGCAGTAGAGATCGCCGTTCTCGATCTTCGTCTCGAGCCGGTCCAGCGCGCGCGGCGGCGGGCCGGCGAGTACGGCGCCGGTCTTCAAGTCGAACACGCCTTCGTGGCAGGGGCAGCGGAACTGCTGCTTGGCCTTGTCGAAGCCGAAGCCGCAGCCGAGGTGCGTGCAGCGCCCGCTGTAGACCGTGAACTTCTCGCCGTCCTCCGTATGGACCCAGACGCTCCGGAGGGCGCGGCTCTCGACCCAGGCGTCGGTCACCGTCTCAACGAAGTCCACCTTGGTGGGGATGTCGAGGTCGAAGGTCTCGACGTCGCCGAGCTTAATCCAGGTCTCGGGGGTCGGCCGCTTGAACGCAGGGGAGACAAACGCGCGCACTACCGGAATGCCGGCAAGCACGGCCGTGCCCAACGCGCTCACACCAGTGGACCACTTGAGGAACGCCCGCCGCCCTGCGCTGGGACCCTGCGCGGATGCCGGCTCGGCCACAGGAGCCTCCCAGATCGGTCGGCGAGAATCTACGAGGGGCCCTTCAAAGATTTATGAAGGAACGGTGAAGGGAAGCGTAGCGGCCCCGCCACAGTCGCCCGTGGACGCAGGCCAGTAGCGCCAATCCCGCCTATGGTCGGGTGTAAGCGAAGTCCAGCGTCGCGGTCGCGTTCTCCGTCACTGTGATGGTCGCCGTCCGCGTGCCGAACGTCTCGTGCCACGCTTCGACGGTATAGGTGCCCGGCGGCCCGGGAACGGTGAACTGGCCGTCGGTGCCGGTGGTCGCGAAAAACGGGTGTGGGAGCACACCGGCGTAGGCGCGCATCCAACCGTGGGCGTCGCACACAAGCGTCAGCATGACCTCCGGGGCCGTGAACGTGCGGGTCACGGTCGTGCCCGCCGTCGGTGGGCGAGGTTGAAGGATTCGTTCTGCTTCGCGAGCACCCTGATGTTGTGGAGCGGCGGATCCCTGTTCCTGACTTCGAGCCGCTGGCCCACCATGATCCCAAACACGCGGGGATGGTGCTCACAGACCGTCTGCTCGAGGACGACGGGTGACGTGGGTGCGGGGTAGGTCGCGCCGTCCGGCAGCCCCGTCTTCACGTATACGAAGACGTTCGCCAGCGTCCCGTTCGGATTCACCACGACTAGTTGCAGGTGCGGCATCTTCTCGTAGCTGGCGGCGCATCTCGGGTCCGCGCTCATGTTCATCACGGGGTTGCTCGGGACCCTCCCGGTGAAGGTCACCTTTCCCGTGACCGTCCCGCCCCGCCCAGCACCCCAGGGCGTCTTCACCGAGAATTCATCGCCGCTTTAGCACGGCGCGGTTAAGATGGGTCCGAGGGGGGAGGGGGGAGCGATGAGTCTCACAGTCCTGGTGCCGGTGGCGTTGCTCTGCACGACCACTGCGCTGAGCGCCGCTGCAGCATGGTCGCTCAGCGAAACGGCGTCGCCGCGCGTCGGCTACGAACCGCCGGAAGGTGTACCGGTCCGCGTCGTGTGCCCCGTGTCAGGCGGAGCCGCCCTGGTGCAGGTGGCCATCAGCATCGCCAATCCCGCCTTCGTCGTGTTGTCGTGCGAGCGCTTCCCCGACGGAGCGTGCGAGTGCGATCGCGCCTGCTTCCCGCTCGATCTGGAGCGCCGCCGGCCGTTCGCGCTCGCCGTGCAGGCGTAATCCCCCCGCGGCGCGTTGGCGCCGCGGGGAGATTGTCACACCCGCCAGAGCAACTACTTCAGCGTCTTCTGGGGCGGTCTTTCCAACGCGGCCGTGAAGCGCCATGCGAGTGCGCCACCGCTGACCGTCAGCAGGACGAAGAACGCGGTGTACGCCGCAGGGGCGCCGAACCCTTGCCGGGCGCTGAGCCAGATCATGGTCACCACCCACAGGCCGATGGTCGTCGCCTTCACGAGCAGCATCCCCGCCAGAACGTAGCCCCACGGCCGATCCCGCAGGAGCTGCACCGCTACGACCAGCATCGCCGGCAGGACGACGCCCAGGTCGAAGACGTGGACGATATTCGTCGGGCTCTCGAACTGGACCACCGAGGGCGGGACGGTGCCGTTGAGCAGCGCACGCAGCTCCTCTGCGAGCCACATCGCGGCCACGAGCACAGCGACGAGCGTCAGGTAGGCGGCGACGGACCAAACGGGCGCCCGCCTGGTGAGCCCGGCACGAGTCTCTGCGGCGTCGGTCCTCACGAGCCCGATGAGCAGCGCAAAGAGCGAGAGGCCGAAGAGCGCGACATACACCAAGAACAACCGGTTCCACCGCACGCCGAGCGCGTACATCCCGTAGGCGTAGACCAGGTAGCCCAGAGCGCCGAGCCAGAGCAACCGGGCGCGCAGCGATCCCCGCCGCATCGCCACGGTCGTCAACGCGAGCAGCGGGACGACCACGCACAGCGTGACGAGGTCGGTCCCCAAGTTTTGGGGCAGCAGGATGGGCGGGTCGCGGTAGATCGAAGGCGTCAACAGGCCGATCAGGTGGGCGGGGAGCGCCAGGGCGACGATCAGGGACGAGAGCCAGAGCTCGCTGAGACGGTTCATGGAGCGTAGTCTAGGGAGGCGGCACTGAAGGCAAGCAATGACGGGGATGAAGGGCGGCTCAATGTCGTCTCAACGCGGCTTCAGGCGTCCATCATCACCTTTCGACAGAGGAGCTAGGGAGCCATGGCAAACCGCTCGGCTGGATTTCCGGCGACGCTCGAGATTGACTACCCGGACCGGGAATTGAACCGGCTGACCACCTTCTTCCGGCCGTTCACGGTCATTCCCATCGCCATCATCCTGGCTCTAATAACGAGGGCCACGCTTCGCGCCGGTTCGGCGAATTATCTCGTCGGATCCGGTGGCATCGTCTTTCCGGCGACCGTGCTCATGCTGCTGTTCCGCCGGAAGTACCCGCGGTGGTGGTTCGACTGGAACCTGGCGCTGACGCGGTTCAGTACCCGCGTGTCAGCGTATCTCGCGCTGCTAGGCGACGAATATCCATCCACTGACGCGGAACAAGGCGCGATCTTGTGCGTCATCGTAGCCTGGTTCGCGATTCTCGTCACTGGTCGCTATCCGCGCGGACTGTTCGATTTCGTCGTCGGCGTGTTCCGCTGGTGGCTCCGGGTGGCGGCCTACGCGTTCCTGCTCACGACCGATCGTTATCCACCGTTCACCACCGCCGCCTGACGGAGGGTGCCATGGAGCGGATGAGAATCAGCCCCTCCGTTCAGGCCGACGGCTTGAGCGCCTCACCCACCGATTCGAGCAGCGCATCGAGCCTCTGGCGCGGCACCGCGCCCACCTGACGGGCCACCTCACGGCCGCCTAAGAACACGATCAGCGTGGGAATCCCGCGCACCTTGAACCGCACGGCGGCGTACGGATGCCGGGCGGTGTCGAGCGTGCCCACGAGCACCTCGCCGGCCCGGTCCCGCGCGAACTCGTCCAGCACGGGCGCCATGATGCGGCAGGGGCCGCACCAGTCCGCGGAGAAGTCGATCAGCAGCGGCGCCTCGGCCTCGGCGATGATGCGATCCAGCGCCTCGCCGGGGATGGGTTGGGCACGGTCTAAGAGCAGCGGCTGGCCGCAGCCGGCGCACCGCGGTCCGTTGCCCAGGCCGGCCAGATCGACGCGATTCAGCGTGTCGCAGAGCGGGCAGCTCGTGGTCACGTGCGACATCAAGTCCTCCTTGGTCTAGTCCGTCAGCGAATCGTCGCCAGCACGCGCTCGAGCCCCTCCGGAGTCTGTTCCACCATAGTCTCCCCTCTCCGCTCCGCTACGCGTCCCGGAATGCCTCTTGCCTCGCGCCACCGCGGATCACCGCCGCGGCGCGGCTCAACACCTCGACGCTGATGCGCGTGTCCGTGATCACGTGAAGACGATCTGGCCGCCGGCGGCCTTCTCGTAAAACTCGCCGACGGTCAGAATCCCCTCGAGCGTGTCCACGAAGTCTTCCTGCGTCAGGCCGAACATGTCCACCGACGCCTTGCAGGCGTACAGCTTCGCGCCTGAATCGGCGATCAGCTGGATGAATTCGGGAATCGGCGGGATGTCGAGCTCTTCCATCTTCTTCGCCATCTGCCGGGTGACGAACGCCGACATCCCCGGAATGATGCCAAGCAGGGCGGGCACGCCCAGCGCCGGGTTCCCGACCGTCGCGACCTTCACCTTGTCCATCTTCCGCTTCGTGATGGCGTCCATGCCGAAGAACGTGAAGAACACGTTCGCCTCGATCCCTTCCATCCGGGCGCCGTTCGCCATGATGAGTCCCGGGTAGATCCCCTCGAGCGTGCCCTTGGACACGATGATCGAAACCTTCGTGATCGCCTCGGGCTTCTGCTCCTCTTGGAGCAGGGCCTCAGGAAGCAGTGCGGTCGCGCTCATATGCACCCCTTTGGCTTGGGAATGCCGCCGATCTTGGCGGCGAGCTTCGCGGGCCCCCGCGGGAACAGCAGGTACAGCTCCTTGATGGGCACGCCGGATTCCCTGCCGAGCGTGCGGATCGACGGGGCGGTGCCGGCCGTCAGGAACCGCTCGCGCATGAACTTGATCACGCGCCAGTGGCGATCGGTGAGCGGCTCGATGCCCGCTTCCTGGGCGATCGCCGCGGCGACGCGCTCGTCCCACTGCTCGGCGTGCGTGAGGAACCCTTCAGCGTCGACCTCGAGGTCCTTGCTCGCTAGCGTCATGGTCGTCACGGTGCATCCTCCTCTGTGGTTCGGGCCCGAGCGGCCGTTATCGCGCCTTCCACCTCTCGCTCTTGCCGCGGCTCGGCCGCCGCTGGCTGCGGCCGGCGTTTCCCAAGCATCGACATCCGCGTTGGGATGCCGACGAGGTCGCGTCCGGGGAGGAGCAGGTGCCAGTAGATCCAGCGGAACAGCAGTTTCCCGAGGTGATTGAGCCGCGTCTCCTTGAGGAGCGACAGCGGCCCGAACGCGAACGGGAACTTCCCCGGCAACGGCTCTACGTCGTAGTTGAAGTCGATGAGGAGACCGCGGCCGTAGCCGGTCTCGATGAAGCAGTTGGAGTGCCCGTCGAAGGACGCCGGGAGCTCCCGCTCCGCGAGATACGCCACGACGTTCTCGGTCAGGATCTCGGCCTGGAAGTGCGCCACGGATCCGGCTTTCGACGCGGGGACGTTGGTCGCGTCGCCCAACGCGAAGATGTTCCGCTTCACCTTCGCCTGCAGGGTGGCGGGGTCGGTGAGTACGAACCCCATGTCGTCGCCGAGGCCCGGCGACCGCTGCACGAACTCGGCGCCCATGTGCAGCGGCACCGCCACGAGCAGGTCGAAGGGCTCCACCCGCTCGTCCCAGGAGACGAGCTCGCCGGCCGTGCCGTCCACCCGGCCGGTGCCGAACTCGGTCACCAGGCGGATATTGCGGTCGGCGAGCAGGTGGCTCAGCGCCTGGGACGCGACCGGCTTCGTGAAGGCGCCGTCCAGCGGCGTCACGTAGACGAGGTCGACTTTGTGGCGCATCCCTCTCTTCGTGAAGAACGCGTCGGCGAGGAACGCGAACTCGAGCGGCGCCACCGGGCACTTGATCGGCAGCTCGACGATGTTGATGACGAGGCGCCCTCCGGGCCAGGTCCGGAGCTTTCGCGCGAGCGAGGCGGAGCCGACAGGCGTGTAGAAGTCGAACGTCTTGTCGCGCCAGCCCGGCCCCGTGAGGCCTTCTGTCTCCTCCGGCACGACGCGGCTGCCCGTGGCCACCACGAGCACGTCGTAGTCGAGCGGATCGCCGTGCTCGAGATACACACGGTTCTCCTCGGGGGCGACGTGATCAATGGCGCTCGACACGTACCGCACACGCTTCGGCAAGAAGTTCCGACGCGGCTTGACGATTTGCTCGGGGCGGTAGGTGCCGAAGGGGACGAAGAGCAGCCCGGGCTGGTACACGTGCTCGTTGTCCCGGTCGACGACGGTGATGCTGACGTCCGGCGCGTCCGGGTCCCCCCCGTAACGCCTGGCGAGCCGGTTGGCCATGATCGTGCCGGCGGTGCCGGCGCCGAGAATCACGATGCGCTTCATGCGGGCCATGCCTCGCGGGTTCGGGTCACGGCCGCAACATCGCGACACCACGATCTGGCGATGCCAGGATTTCTCAGAAGAGATCTTCACGTCGCGCTGGCACGCCACGTGCGACACGACCGTTGCAAGCTGCGACCGTGGATCGGCTCACGCGCGCTTCACGGGATCTTCACGGACTCGGCGTTAGACAAGGATGTATTAGCTTGACCCGAACCCGGAGCGAGGCAACCATGCGCACCGCAAGTCTGATGACGCTCGCCGGAGTGGCGACGCTCGCCGCGGCGGCACTCGTCCGCCAGGATGCCGTGGCGGCCAAGGGCCTGAGGGTGGACGCCCACACCATCCACCGCGAGGTCATCCCCAGCTTCACCCGCCAGACCGGTCTGGCGTGCAACGTGTGCCATACGACGTTCCCCCAGCTCACGCCGTTCGGCCGGCGGTTCAAGCTCAACGGCTACACGCTCACGGGCCTGCAAGTCGTGGAGGCAGGCGACACCGCGAAGCGGTCCCTCAGGATCGGTCTGATCCCGCCCGTGTCCGCGATGGTGATGTCGTCGGTGACCCAGGTGAAGAGGGCGCAGGCGGGGACGCAGAACGGCAACGCGGAGCTACCGCAAGAGCTGAGTCTGTTCCTCGGCGAGGAGATCACGCCGCGCCTCGGGACGTTCCTCCAGTTCACGTATAGCGCACCCGACGCCTCCTTCGGCATCGATAACTTCGACGTCCGCTACGCCAACCAGGCGAAGCTCGCCGGCAAGGAGCTGATCTACGGCGCGTCGCTGAACAACAATCCGACCGTCCAGGACGTGTGGAATACGACCCCGGCGTGGGGGTTCCCCTGGGCCTCCTCGGAAGATGCGCCGACGCCAGCCGCCGCGCCCATGATTGCCGGCGGTCTCGAACAGCAGGTCGCCGGGCTCGGCACGTACGCGCTGTGGAACAACAAGCTGTACGGGGAATTCAGCGTATACCGCTCGGCACCGCAGGGCGGGCCCCATCCGGCCGACGCCACGGCGAAGAACACCCTAAAGGGGGTCACCCCGTACTGGCGGGCCGCCGTCCAAAACCAGTGGAGCGGTCAGTACCTCGAGCTCGGCACGTACGGGATGTCGACGCGGCTCTATCCAGCGGGCGTGACCGGACTCACCGATCGCTTCACCGACGTCGCGCTCGACGCGCAGTACGAGCGGCGCGCGGGGCGCGGCACCATGACGGCGCACACGACGTGGATCCACGAGTCGCAGAGCCTCGCTGCCTCCGTGGTGGGCGGCACCGCCACCAACGCTGCGAACACACTCAACGCGTTCAAGATCGACGGGTCCTATTACACGCCCGGCCGGGTGGGCCTTACGGTCTCCTACTTCGCGACGAGCGGCGACGCGGACGCGCTGCGCTACCCCGGGAGCGCCACCGGCAAGCCGAACAGCAATGGGGTGATCGGGGAGCTCGATTTCCTGCCCTGGCTCAATACGCGATTCGCGCTGCAGTACATTGCCTATGGCAAGTTTGACGGCGCTCGCAACCTCTACGACGGCACGCGCAACGCGTCGGACAACAACACCCTGTTCCTGCTCGCGTGGCTCATCTTCTAGCGAAACGGAGCGTCGCATGATCACAGCTTCGGGTGGCCGTGGGGCGCTCCTCGCTGCATCGCTCTTCGCCGCCGTGACCGTGCGCCCGGCAGTGGCACAGCACCCCACGGCTCCCGCACCGAGCCCCAGCGCCATCACGCCCGCAATGATCACGCTCGGCGACAGCGTGTTCCACGGCACGGCCGGTGGTGGCACGTGCGCCGTGTGTCATGGGGCGAACGCGAAAGGCACGCCCGGCCTCGCACCCGACCTCACCGACGCCAAGTGGCTGAACGGGGACGGGAGCTACGGTTTCATCGTGGGCGTCGTGCAGCAAGGCGTAGCCGAGCCGAAGGAGTCACCGGCGCCCATGCCGCCGATGGGAGGGGCAACCCTGAGCGCTGAGCAGGTGCGCGCCGTGGCCGCGTACGTGTATGCGCTCAGCCATCCCGAGCATCGCGGGCCCTAGCTCGCCGTGCCGCGACCGCCTTGACACCTCGGTGAGCGAACGGAGCTCCTCCGGGGAGAGTTCGGACACCGACGCGGCAGCGCTGGTCGCGGTCAGCGCACTCGTAGCGCGTTGAGGATCACGGCCGCGTCGAGCGCCTCCTGCAGCACGGCACCAACGGGCGGCGACAAGAGCCCGAGGCTCGCGACGATCATCAACGCGAAGCTCAACCCCAGCCCCACGCCGATGCTCTGCAACGCGATCCGGCGCATATGGCGGCTGATCGCCATCGCGTCACCCACCCGCGCGATGTCGTCCACCAGCAGCACCACGTCCGCCGCTTCCGCCGAGATCGCGGTGCCGTGGGCCCCCATCGCGATGCCGACGGTCGCCGCGGCCAGCGCGGGCGCGTCGTTGATCCCGTCTCCCACCATCACCGTCGTCCCGTAGCGACGCTTCAACTCCTCAACCGCGGCCACCTTGTCCGCGGGGAGCAGGTTCGCCCGCACGGTGCGGATGCCGGCCTGCGCCGCGATCACCTCGGCGCTCGCCTCTCTATCCCCGGTCAGCATCATCGTCTCGGTCACCCCCAGCACCGCCAGACGCTGCAGCAGCGACGGCACCTGATGCCTGAGCCGGTCGGCAAATTCGATTGCGCCGGCGAGCCGGCCGTCCACGCTCACGAACGCCGTGGTGTGGTCGTCCGGC
>WNGL01018198.1_pt1 | contig 11310 bp, 7 predicted proteins | sample 5400591 | NCBI WGS metagenome assembly WNGL01 (sample SAMN13153377, study PRJNA577476) | soil metagenome | isolation source: 80 cm soil or saprolite under Garry oak tree replicate 1 | place: USA:California | collected 2016-06-15
ACCTGGCCTGCCCTGATACGCAAATTGCCAAAGAGACAACTCCAGGCCGTCGCGTAGGATTCGGGGATGGCAGCCAGAGTTGCCCAGTCCAGCTCGGTGTGGAGAGGAAAGACAAAGCTCGAAGGCACACACGTATACTCGGCATAGCTGCCATTTCTCGTGCGGCCCATCCCGCCCATAATGGCAGCCACGGTCTGACCTTGCACGAGGCTCCCGCTAGGATCGTACTCCACCTGTCCCACGCATTCAATGCCACTGACGGGTGCGGCCTCAAACCAGGTGCCCGCGCGCATCTGGGTTTCCGCACGATTGATGCCAAAGGCTTTTACTTTGATCAGGACTTCGCCTTCCTCTGGAGCGGGTGTTGGGATGTCTCTAAGTACAAGTTGTTCTGGACCACCGAACTGGTTGATGACGATTGCTTGCATTGAAAGCTCCTTCTGTTGTGTGTTTTCGTTTTCTCTGTTGGTTTTTTCTCACGCTGTTGGATGAGCCACGCCTGTCGTGATGAAGCGGCCTGCATTCACGACAGGTGTGGCTCATCCAACAGGCTGGGGTAAGCTCTGCCCGCCGATCAATGGGTACTTGCTCCATGTGCCAGACTTCCCCACGTTTCGTTTGACGAAGCGGAACCTGCAAGCTGTGTGAGGCGCTCTAGGAAGTAATCGCGCCACGCTTGGGGCAACGCTTCCGCCGTCACCACGCGTCGCAGCAGGTCCAGGTTGTGCTTCTCCTCTCGATAGAGGCGCGTGATATCAGCCACCTTCACCTGGTCTTCGTCGCGATGCAGCAGCCTGATGGGGTCTCCGGCAGCCACCTCGCCCTCCTTGAGCACCGCGAAGTAGAAACCCGTCAGCCCGCTCTGCAGGAAACGCTTGAGGATGTCGTCGCGCCCAAACTTGAGGCCGAGCTTGTAGCAAGGCAGCCTGGGCTGGGTCACCACCAGATGAGCGGAGCCGACCTGAAAGCGATCGCCAATATGCACGCTTTCGTCTAGCAGCCCCTCGATCGTGAGGTTCTCGCCGAACATGCCCCACGGCAGTTCCCTCTCAGGAAATTGCTCGCGCCAGAACGCATAGTATTCGGCTGGATAGGCATAGACGGCCTTCTCAGGCCCTCCATGGACGGTTAGATCCGCCTGGCGATCTCCCTCAAGGTTGAGCCGCCTGATGGCGACGCGTCCCGCCACAGGCTCTTTGAAGATGCCGGTCACGACCGTGCGGCCTTTCCAGACGACTGCCCTCGGCAACCCGACGTTGACCGATAGCACTTGCAGTGCAGATGATGGGTGCATGCTCTTGCTCCTTCTAATCCCCAGTTTTCGCTTCACCTCGTGTTCGAGGTTCGCTTCGACGCTGGGAGGCGAGAGGTGTCGGCGAAGATCCACCGCCTCACTTCCCAGCATGTCGTATTCAATAATATGCATATCTATACTGTCTTAGACATGTATAAACCATACCATAGAAAAATGTACTTGTCAATACCCTGTTAGTATCGTATAATTTTGGGAAGGACATCTCTCATATGCAAAGGGGACACTCTGGTGATGGAAGCGAGCAGAGCTCATGGTCACAGGACCACAGCACCAAAAAGGCAGACAGCGACCAGACCTGCGATAGACTACCTGTTTGTGAGCGGGGTCTTAGCACTGGATCTGGTCAATACGGAGGTGATCGTGCGGGGAAAAAGATATGACTTGTTTGCTACCCCCGAGGATGTGGCCGTCTGGTGGCAGCAAGCCCGCACGCACCATCCCAATGCGGAGGCAAACACTGATACCGTCATCTGGAGTGCTCAACTGCTGGAGCGGATCAAACGGGTTCGGGCAGCGATCAGGACGGTGTCTACCAATCTGGTGGAGCGGCAGTCATTGGATGTGGAGGCGCTTACGACGCTGAACACCATCCTTGCCATGGGCTATCCCGCGCTGGAGGCTGCCTCAGGACAGGAGATGATCGCGGTGTATCGTCCCCGCGATGACGACCAGGGGGCTGTTCTCCTGCCTCTTGCGCTCTCAGCACTTCATTTGTTCACCCAAGCAGAGAAACATCGACTGCACCACTGTAAAAATGAGCGCTGTATCCTCTTCTTCTATGACACGACCAAAAGTGCCACGCGACAGTGGTGCAGCCTCGAGTGCATGAATCGCGCGCGCTCTTTACAACATTATCGACACGTCAAGGAAGAACGTGTTGTCTGAACTAATTAAAGTTGCAAATACGCCACAAAATATTTCGTCAAATTACTTGAACGTTTGGTGTGAATTAGATCAAAGGGCATCCAAAGCCGGGTCATTTTTGCAAAATCATGCGGATTGGTATCATACCTACAAAGTGAATCCGCTTGAGAAGCTAAAGAGCATTTTTTAATTCACACCAAACGTTTGAGACAAGATGAGAAGCGACATTGCACTGAGAGCTTCTGATGCATAATATGGTTCTCGGACGGGTTTGGCGAGAAGAAAGAGAACTGGATCGGTCTGGGAACGAGAAAGAGTGGCTTTGATCAGAGCAAATGCTCTAAAGAGTGATGCAAGAGCCAGAGGCCTTCTCGAATGCACCATCCGCATCACCAAACGGGTCGGAGAACCCAAATTTCTGTCAACGCCAAAGTACTTTCGGCTCTGTAGCACTTTTTCTAGATGTCACTTCTTACGACCAATCAGCGTGTATTAAAATGAAGCCCGTGCCATTGGCAGGTGGACCAGGCTACGAAGAGCGCTTGCCAGTATTTTGTGGTGCGCGAACTACATTTCAAATCGTCAGCAGGATGCCATGCATCGAGAGCAGGCAAAGGAGAAAAAATCATCTATGCAGTACAGACAATTGGGACGCGCAGGCGTGCGTGTCAGTACTATCGCGCTAGGCAGTTGGTTGACTTATGGCAACTCGGTAGAAGAAGAGGCCGCTATTCAGTGCATACATAAAGCCTACGAAATCGGCATCAACTTCTTTGATACCGCGAATGTTTACAACCGAGGTGCAGCTGAACAGGTGGTAGGACGCGCCCTGAAAGACTTCTCGCGTGACTCATTTGTCCTGGCCACGAAAGTCTATTTTCCCATGGGAGATGGACCAAACGACCGTGGGCTTTCTCGCAAACACATTCTGGAACAGTGCCACGCCAGCTTGCGCCGTCTTGGAACCGACTACATCGACTTGTACCAGTGCCACCGCTACGATCCTCAGGTTCCACTCGAAGAGACTCTGCGTGCTCTTGACGATCTGGTCACGCAAGGCAAAGTGCTCTCTGTTGGGGTCTCCGAGTGGTCAGCCACACAGATTGCCGATGCCGTCTACATGGCACGTGAGCTCAACCTTGACCGCATCGTCTCCAACCAACCCATTTACAACATGCTCCAACGCTATATCGAGCGCGATGTGCTGCCACTATGTGAGCGTGAGGGGATTGGCCAGGTGGTCTTCTCGCCCCTCTCCCAAGGGATCCTCACGGGCAAGTACAAACCCGGTCAGCCGCCGCAAGCCGGGACACGTGCCGCTGATCCCAATCTCAATACCTTCATGCATGATTTGATGCATGAGAAGACGCTGACTGCTGTACAACACCTGCAAACGCTGGCACAACAGGGCGGCTACTCACTCCCACAAATGGCTCTGGCCTGGGTGCTACGCAAGCAGATCGTCAGTGCTGCCATCATCGGTGCGACACGTCCTCAGCAAGTCGAAGAAAACGCCAAAGCCGGTGAGATAATAAAGCATATTCACTTGTGAGAAAGGTAAACACAACTTCTACCTTCCGCGCACCGGGTACGATCTTTCACAGATGCAGCGACTTGCCAGCCAGGTCATCCCTCATTTTCGTCAGTTCTGAGATACTGCAAAATCGAGGGTAAGCACTAACGCCCTCCACGCAAACGCTGGGCCTGTGCCTCCGCTTCACGTGCCTCGCGGCGGCGACGCAAGCGGCGCAGAACCTCAGCTTTGCGCATCCAGTTGTCCGGATCGTTGGGAGCGAGACGAATGGCATGCTCGGCAGCATTCAGCGCTTCCTGGTAGCGACCCAGTTTCTTGAGAACCAGAGCGGTGTTATGCCACACGGAAGCCATCTGGGGATTGAGCTTGGCTGCTCGTTCGTAGGCAGTGAGAGCTTGCTCATAGTTCTCAAGATGATAGTAGACGTTCCCTCTGCCGTTCCAGGCCGGTGCGAAATCAGCTTTGAGGTTCAGCACATAGTTGTAGGCGCTCAAGGACTCGTTATAACGTTGCAATTGACAAAGTACACTAGCCTTGGCATTCCAGGTTGAAACATTGCGTGGGTCCAGGCGCGTAGCCCGCTCGTAGGAATTGAGAGCCTCAAGGGTTCTACCCATTTCGTTGAGAACGTTACCGCGTCTATACCACGCTCGGGCATAGTTGGCATCACAGCGCAAGGCTGCATCTAGCATACTCAATGCTTCCGTCGGCTTTTGCTGAGCGTAAAGCACGCTACCCATACCATAGTAGGCAGGAGCATAGTTTTTATCCAGCTGTAGTGCTTTCTGAAACGCATCGGTAGCCTCCTGGAACATATGCCATGCCTGCTTAAGATCTGCCTTATTAAGCCACTCCTGCCCCATGTCATAGAGCACTGAGCCTTTGCCGTTCCAGGCCGCCACGAGGGCCGGGTTACAACTACATGCCTGCTCATAAGCGTCCAGGGCCTTTTGCAGAAATCCCATCTCGTGAAGGACGCTGGCCTTGCCGCTCCACGAAGTGGCGATCTTAGAATCGTAGATTAGGGCCTTCTCAAAAGCCTCGAGAGCCTCTGTATATTTTCTCTGCTGGCGCAGTACCAGCCCCTTATTATTCCATGCCTGTGCCAGATGAGGATCGTAGCTCAGGGACATATCAAATGCATGCAAGGCATCTACAGTGCGTCCCAACGCACTCAGAACGGCACCTTTGCCGTTCCAAGCAGAAGCATTACCGGGTTCCAGCTTCAATGCTCGCTCAAACGCATCCAGAGCTTCCTGGTAACGTTGCAGGTTGCTCAGTGCTGTACCCTTCCCATTCCACGAGATAACCAGCGAGGAATTGATCTTCAAAGCCTGATCAAATGACTTCAGGGCCTCGGTGTGGCGTGCTAGCAATCCCTGAGTTAAGCCGCGTCCCTGCCAACCGAAAGGATTAGTACCGTTCAACTGGAGAGCACGCGTATACACCTGCTCAGCTTCCTTGAGGCGTTTCTGGCTGTAAAGCGTGTGGGCCTCTTCTAAGAGCAGGTGTTCACCGGTCTGTACGCTTGTACTCTGGGTACGGGTGGCAGTGGTGGAGATAGTGATGGTCTTCGTATCTTCACTGCGCAGTCGCTGTAGCACTGCTTGTGCCGAAGCTGGACGCATTTCAGTATTCATCTCCAACATCTGTTGAAGCAGAGCTTCGAGAGCAGGTGAGACCATCGCATTGACCTCTGAAACCGGGCGGAAGAAAAAAGGGCGTTCGCTGGGATCAAGCCCGGTTAAGAGGCAGTGCAGCAAAGCCCCTAAGCTGTAAAGATCGGAGCGCGGCGTACTCTGGGCCTTGCCATATTGTTCAGGGGCAGCAAAACCCGGTGAGCCAAGGGCGACTGTATCATGCGACTGTCCAGGCTTGAAAATACGGGCAATACCGAAATCGATCAAATAGATATGACCGCTCTCACTCACCATCACATTAGCCGGTTTGAGGTCGCGGAAGATAATTGGTGGCTGGTGATTATGCAAATAATCCAGCACTTTGCACAACTGCTCGGCCCAATCCAGCACATCTTCAACGGGGAACGGCTTACCATTTCTATCTTCTAGATATTTTTCCAGCGTTTCACCCTCGATAAAATCCATGACCAGATAGGAGCGATCGTTTTCGGTAAAATGGTCATAGATGCGCGGCAAATTGGGATGATTGAGATCGGCCAACAGCCGAGCCTCACGTTCAAATGATGCCTCAGCTTCTTCTACCCGCTGTGGAGGTAGGCCTGCCTTGCTCATCTCTTTAATCGCCACAAGGCGATCAAAGAGAAGGGTATCGCTGGCCTTATAAACAGCACCCATTCCCCCCTGACCGATACGGCTGATCAGTTGAAAGCGATTATTCAGCAGGGTTTGTTCGGGTAAAGCCCCTGTCATATGTGTAACAGGCAGTGGCGAGGCGCAATGCTGACAGAAACGCGCTGTCGGCGGATTAGCCGCGCCACATTGATCACAAAATTGCTCCTGTGTTGTCATAGACTCTATTACTTCCAATTTTTAGTATATGAAAGTGTATCATGCCCTTTTATAATAACACATCAAGATAATAGACTCATTCCTGGTTCTCTATTGTTTTCCATAATCTCAACCACTCGTCAATACTCAACGTCTCCGCCCTACGACTGCTGTCGATATTGGCGGCGGCCAGCCAATCACGGACAGCTTCGTTTTTGCGATGCAAGCCATGCGTCAGAGCATTGTGCAGTTGTTTGCGCCGTTCGGAAAAGCCTGCCTGAACAAGGCGAAAGAAATGGTCGCGTTCCTCAGCGGTAAGCGGAGCCTGCTCATTGACGCGAATCCGCAAAATTGCCGAATCGACTTTGGGTGCGGGATAAAACGCTCCCGCTGGCACCAGCGCCACAATCTCCGGCCGACCATAAAATTGAATACTGACCGCCAGCAGGCTGAGATCACCAGGAGTTGCTACGATGCGCTGGGCCACCTCCTGCTGTACCATCACAACTATTAGACGCGGTGGATTCCCACTTTCCAAAAAGTGGCGAAACGTAGGAGCCGTAATATAGTAGGGCAGGTTCGCCACCAGCTTATAGGTCACCTCACCAAAGACTTCACCTGGATCAAGATAGAGCAGGTTACGTGCAATGAGCTCGACATTGCGATACTGACGCGTGGTCTCTGCCAGTAGAGTCAGCATATCTCGCTCTAATTCAACCGCTACTACGCGCTGTGCTTCCCGTGCCAGTTCACGGGTCAGCACTCCCGTACCCGCACCAACCTCAAGAACCTGATCGTTTGAATGAATTTCGGCTGCCTCAACAATTTTATGCAACACTGAGCGGTCAATTAAAAAATTCTGCCCAAACGCTTTGTTCGGACGCATGTTATGCGTGTAGAGTAAATTACGCAATTCGCGAACATTTGTTAAATCTATCTCATCAGGCACCTGAAAAGTGCCAGGATTATTATCCGTCACAGCTTCTCTCAATCATCTACGTAATACTACGTCCTATTGTAACAGAAAGGCGCGAAAAAGGATACTTTAGAAGACACAGAGGGTGAGGTTCATTTTTTGGCGGGCCTGACCCCCACAAGATGTAGTGACCCCCCTTGTGGGGCTCTCAAGGGTAGGTTTTTGCCATGGCGAGAGGCATCGCGGAGGGGCAGGAGCGGCGTGGTGTGGGGTAGGGGCCCTTGTGGCTGCCCGTCGTGCCTCGTGCAGAGTTGGCCCTTCCATCCCCCACGGGCGGCCACAAGGGCCCCACACACAATCCCCCAGATTGCATCCCCGCATCCACGCCACTCCCGCCCCTCCGCGAGGTGGCATCTCTGCTCCCCAAAAACCTACCCCTGAGAGCCTTGTGGGGGTCAGGCTGGCCCACCTGCGCTCTGTGCAAAAAAAAGAAACGCACCCAGACACAGCATGGATTCTGTTCTCGTATCTACCACCAGCGGCTACGCCAGCGCCGTTGTGGAAAAGACCGACCCGATATGCCGCGAGCGAGGATAAAAGGGAGGCTCACCAGGAAGACCAGCCCGAAGGGAATGATCAGCACAAACGCTATGATCACCAGGGGAATCACTACAGCCAGAACCAGCGCACCAAAAATGGCAAAAAGGATAAGTAGAGGTTTGATGAGCAGTAGAGCTACTATCACAAACAACGCTATTCTTGACCAGCGTTTGTTCTGTTTCTGCGGTCGTGCCCAGCGTGGCACACTCCACTGTGAGCGATTATACGAGGCATAGGGACGGTATTGCTGCTCAAAAGCATCGCCATCAGGACTAAATCGTTGCTGCTCTTGCTTTTGAAACTTGCCCTTGGAAGCCTGAGACTCGCTGAACTGGCCGCCAGCAGGCTTCGTCGCAGCACTGTCTTGATAACGAGTACCCTGAGCCATATAACCGTTCTGGTAGTCGCCCTGCACCATTGGCTCATCATAGTGCAAGACGTGTTCCTCTTTCGGCTCATTTGGCTTACTTGACCAGTAATAAGGTTGCTGTGGATATTCTATTGCTTCTTCATCAACAGGTCGCTGCTCTTGCGGCCCTTGAAAAAATTCTTGTTGGCTCATATATAAGGAACTCCTTCCCTGTGCATCATGGAACCGTTATAGCATATACGTAATACAGACGTAAGAGTTGCGGCTATCTCCAAGAAACAAGGTACTCAGGGCGATTTAAAAGTCCACACGAGGCGAGAAACGATGGTCTAGCTACCGCCCCGCCCCATGACGACCGCAAGGGTCGTCACTACTATACTACGTTTCATGCCCGTTGTACCCGCCGTATATAGTAGTGACGACCCTTGCGGTCGTCATGGGGGTGACTTTTCAATCGCCCTACAAGGTACTATACATGCAACAGAACAAACCCTACCATCGTATAATAAAATAGTGTATTGTTGCGTCTTTATATAAGGAAAGACTATCAACAACCGTCGTATGTTTTCTAGCAGAAGGTCGTGCCTATCTTCCTGGGAAGGTTACAATATTTCTATGGCTGAACATGACAACAATCATCATAACGAACTCATTACTGTTTTCGATGATGATGATAATGATACAACCAACAAACGTCTGCCTGTTGCTGTGCGCCCCCAACCTCTAGGTGAAACACCTTTACCAGCTACGCAACAGGTAGCCATACGGCGCAACCGTGTAAACCGTATTCTCATGCGCAAGCGCAAACATCAACGCTACAGCCACGACCTAGCTCCGCGCCTTATGATTGTCACTCTTATCCTCTTTGCGCTGTTGTTTTCTCTGCTTTCCACAAGCGTTGGCGCAGCATATGCCTATTATCGTTCACAGTTGCCCTTACTAAATGGGGTAGCCGATCATTCGCTGTTCCAATCAACGCATATCTATGACCGCAACGGCCAATTGCTCTATGAACTCTACGATCCACGTGATGGGCATGGTCGCCGTACGTATATCAACTACACAGAAATTGCGCCGATACTGATTAAAGCAACGGTGGCAGCTGAGGATCATACTTTCTGGCAGAATAGCGGGGTTGACGTACAGGGTACCCTGCGTGCAGCAATAACTGACCTGCAAAGCCGTACAGTTGTTGAAGGCGGTAGTACGGTGACGCAACAGCTTGTCAAAAATCAGTTGTTCCTAACCCAACCACGCACACTGCAAGTGAAGAGCGATGAGGCTATTTTGGCCTATGGGTTGACACAACAATATCCTAAGTGGAAGATTATGGAGATGTATCTCAACACGGTGTACTATGGCGACTTGAACTATGGTATTGAGGCCGCTGCTGAGGATTACTTTAATTTGCAACCAACCTGTACTACTCATCAGTGTACACCTGCGGTCTACAAGCTTGACCTTGCCCAGGCGTCCTTACTGGCCGGTTTGCCCCAGAGTCCCTCCTACTACAACCCCGTGATCAATAAGCAGGCGGCTCTCGATCGACAAAAGCTGGTACTGCAATCGATGGTGGGACTGGGGATGATTACGCCAAACGAGGCAACACATGCCGAAACGGAGATGGCGAAGTACACGTTCAAATCCTACGCCAACGATCAGGCCATCAAGGCCCCCCATTTTGTCCGCTATGTGATCGATGAGGTATTGGTGCCTCTGCTGGGCGCACAGAACCTCTACGATGGCGGCTACAACATCTACACCACCCTGGACTATAACCTGGAGAAGAAGGTAGAGCAGATCGCTTATGACCATCTTTACAAGGTCAACTACGACTCCTACCTGGGGACCTACGAAAATTTGAGCGTCGATAATAATGTCAATAATGCCGCCGTCATGGTGATGAGTCCTTCCAATGGCGAGATTCTGGCCATGGATGGTAGTGTGAATTATAACGATAAGCGACCCGAAGTGCGCGGAGAGTATAATGCGGCCATTGCACTGCGCCAGCCCGGTTCCTCCTTCAAACCCATTGTCTATGCCACCGCCTTTGAGATGGGCTGGTACCCCGCGATGATCATTCCCGATCATCAGACCACCTATCCTGGAGATCCCACTGGCTATCCTCCCCAGTATTATACACCTCAAAACTATGACGGGACCTTCCACACAGGCTATCCCATGACTGTGCGTACCGCCATTGCCAACTCCTTCAATATTCCGGCTATCGATGCCGCCGAATACGCTGGCATTCCCAATATCCTGAACATGGCCGGTCGGCTAGGCTTACGTGAGGTTGCCAGCCGTGACCCCAACACGCTTGGGCCAGCTATCGCCCTGGGCACCACGGAAGTCTCTCTGCTCGACCTGACCTCAGCCTATGCCACCTTTGCCAATAGTGGTGTACGTGTGCCACCCTCCTCTATTCTCGAGATTACCGATAACCAGGGCCACCCCCTCTATACCTACGATGCCAATCACCCTCATGGGGTACAGGCTATTAGTGCAGAGGTCGCTTTCCTGATGAGTAGTATTCTCTCAGATAAAACCGCACGCTACCATGAATTTGCACCAGGCAATCCCCTCGAATTACAGGATCGCCCAGCTGCCGCCAAAACAGGGACCACCCAAAGTTTCCGCGATAACTGGACCATGGGCTACACTCCCCATATCGCCGTAGGGGTCTGGGCCGGCAACAGCGATAACAGTATCATGAACAATGTGATCGGTATTACCGGCGCTGGCCCCATCTGGCACGATGTGATGGAGTACGTCTCCAACCTCTATCATTTCCCCGCCGATGATTTCGTCCGGCCCACCGATGTGCATGCTGGCTCCGTCTCAGCCTATACCGGCCTCTTACCACACCTGGGTGAACGAACCGTCACCGACTGGTTTATTGATGGGACCATACCCACGATTCAAGGGAGTGGCAGCTCCTACATAGGAGGGCCCAAATGCCGTCCTGGCAATGGCAAGCACTGTACTGGCGTCTCAGGCGGTTGAGAAACACGACAGACATTTGGAGAGAAGACTTCCCGTGAGCGGACGTGAGTGCTGTCCTGCGTGTCATCCCTTCGCTTCGCTCAGAGCCTGCCCTGAGCGAAGCGAAGGGATGACACGCATTCTCTCCAAATGTCTAGAAACACGAAGTGATACTAGACACTAACCATAAACGTGTAAAAATAAGAGATAGAAACATGTTAGCAGAGGGAGATCTAGCAATTCATGGATGATCAAAGA
>WNGL01026311.1_pt1 | contig 11310 bp, 6 predicted proteins | sample 5400591 | NCBI WGS metagenome assembly WNGL01 (sample SAMN13153377, study PRJNA577476) | soil metagenome | isolation source: 80 cm soil or saprolite under Garry oak tree replicate 1 | place: USA:California | collected 2016-06-15
TCGACTTCGGCAAGGAAGTCATTCCCGCGAGCGTTCACAAGTACAACGTGCAGGCATATCTCTTCAATGGTTATTGGGAAGACATCGGAACCATCGCGGCCTTCTATAAAGCGAACCTCGATATGACTTCGGCAATTCCACCTTTCAATCTGTTCGATGCGGAAGCGCCGATGTTCACACGGGCGCGCTATCTGCCTCCGTCAAAAATCAACAAGTGCGAAATTCGCGAATCGATGATCAGCGAAGGCTGCATTATCAACGGCGCCAGGATAGATAAATCGCTAATTGGCCTGCGCAGCCGCATCGGCGAGGGCACGCACATAGATGCGTCCTACATCATGGGCGCCGATTACTATCAGACTTTGGAAGACATGCAACGCGACACGCAGGCAAACCGTCCGCGCGTCGGCATCGGCGACGGCTCAATCATCCGCCGTGCGATTATCGACAAGAACGTTCGCATTGGAACGAATGTGCGTTTACTGAATGAAGCGGGAGTTGAGAACGCGGATGGGCCTGACGGCAGTTACTATATACGCGATCGCATCATCATCGTGCCGAAGAATGGATTGATTCCGGATGGGACGGTGGTGTAAGCACAGACCAGGGGCCGGCAAGATGCCGGCGTAGCGCACGCAAGGATGCGTGCGCTCCCGCGCTCCGCTAAAAAGTTCCGCTAAAATCCTTTTTCAACACCGGGGGCTTCGGTTGTTGAGTGTTTCCTCCCTGCGCCGTCGCGCTGGCTCCCGGTTGGAAAACGTAACTGTCGCGCGTGCGCGCAACCAATTCAGGACGATTCACACGAACCTTGATGCTGCGGCGCTCTCCCGGATGCGGCGTGTTCTTTGGATAGTAGCCGAGGCTGTATTGTCTTCGCAGTTCTTCCGCGACCATCTGAAAAGCGTAACTGAGATCCTGCTTCTCGGAATCGTAGAGCCGGGCGCCCGTCACCCGCGCCAGATCATTTAGGTAGCGCTCTCCTCGCTCATATTCCTCGCGACTATTGCCGATACCGCCGCCAGGCCAACCGCCGCCGCCACGACCTCCGCGTCGTCCACCTCCACCCGGATAACCACCGCCACCGCCCGGATAACTACCACCGCCCCCGCCTCCGTTAAGAATTGCGCCGAGAATATCCAGAATGCTTCCGCCGCCGCCGCTACGGGGATTGCCACCACCGCCGCCACCTGGATAGCCACCACCGCCACCTGGATAGCCACCACCGCCGCGACGCGACCCACCACCACCGGGCCAGCCACCGCCCATGTCTGAATAGGTATCGAACTCAACCGGATAGATCAGCGCGTCGAGTTCCTCCGCCTCGCTCACCGTACTTTCGTAAGTCGAATGTTTACTGGTCGTGTCGACTCCATCAGTAAACAGGACGATGGCTTTGCGTCCCTCAATTCGATTCAACTCATTCATCACTTGGTGCACAGCGTCGTAAAGCTTCGTGCCTGAGCCTAAACGTGTCTGTTGAATCTCATCGCGCAGCCTGGCGCGATCGTTTGTGGCGGGGAAAATCCTGATGTGATCGTCAAAGGAAGCCACTATTACCTTATCGTCAGCTCGCAGTTGATTCACGAAAGCAATCGCCGCGTCCTGAATCTCTTCCATGCGAAAGCGAACCGAGCCACTGGTATCAAGCACCAGCGCAACGGTGAAGGGCTTTTCGGTCGAGGCAAAGTAAGCGACCTGCTGCTCCACGCCGTCTTCCCAAATGCGAAAATCTTCTTTGCGTAAATTAGGAATGTATTTACCGTCGCGATCCATTACGCTGACCGGAATGCTGACGAGCGTCGTATCAACGCGCACCACATCGCCGGCGCCGACTTCTTCGGGACCCGCATCCTTCTGTTGGGTCGATGACGGTTTCTGTTCATTCGGACTGCGGTTCGCGCCCCCGAGCACCGGCGGCCGCGAGGGTCGCGCAGTTTGTGAGGCATCATCTGACTGTTGCTGGGGTTGGGTTTGGTCTTCCGACTGCGTCGGCGCAGGCGGCGTCTGTCCCACTCGCCGCGGGCGCGACTGCGCATTAACAGTTTGATTTGCGCAGGCTGCGAATGAACACAGCAAGGCGAGAACGATAATTCTTTTCATGGCGTGAACTCCCATCGAGGAGGCTGAAATTCCACCGCAGGCGACCGGAGAGGAGAGGACCGAGCGCCCGCATTGCCTCACTTTGATGCAAACAAACTAAAAGAGATGGCTCTTGCCGCAGCAAGTTTGTAACTTGCGCCCTCAAATGCCACTACGCAATTAGCCAAGAGCGCATTATACACCATCATTTTTGGGGAGACATGGGGAGAGATATCCGATTTGCCAAATGAAGATAGCACCGGCACCTCAACAAGAGCAAGGTCTCGTCGCGGTCGTCAAGGACCGAATCGCTGCCGGTATTCCGTCGAAGTGATGAAAGCTTTGACCATTTCGGCATTCACAAAGTTGCCGTTGAATTGATTCAGCTTCGCCAGCCAGAACTCCCAACCGGTGTAGTCAGTGTCCTGTGGATCGTTTGGATTGCGTCGCAGATAACCGAAGTACTGCATTAGCACAAAGGCGCGGTTGAATTCGGCGTTGTAGAGATTCTGATTCTCGGCGAAAACAAGGCAATCGCGGCGGTCCGGTCACTGGCTGAGAGCACACTGCCGGCATTCTGGTTAAGCTTGTCGACAAACTGTGCCGGCGTCATGGTCGTCGGCAAGGCGGTCGTGAATCGTGAACGTTGCGCGAACTCGCTTGCGAACGCTTGCTTGTTGTTCTCCAACACCGTCTCCCAGCCTGGTTGCAGCACGACCACCCCCAGTCCCATCGCCTGCGTGTCGCGCAGAAATTCCTTGAAGCGCACAATCGGCACCGGTAGTTGATGCGCCCCGCCAAACGTAGACCCGGCCGTGGCGTCACCGTAAGCAACTTTGTACATGCGCTCGACCAGATAACCGGTCTGCTGAAATTCTATCGATAGGAAGTAAGCCCCTGAGACGTTGATGCGTTTCAGTTGAATGCAGGCCTGGTCCGTGCCGCAGGAAGTGATTTGATTGGCGTGATAGTGCTGGCAGACATAGTTCTGCGGGTTGTCAATCACGTTTGTGGGCGGCTCCGTCGGATTATCATTAATGGTCACCGTGGCAATCGACGGTGCGCCCAGACTGGCTCCTGAAGGATTACTCAAATTGACGTTGAAGGTCTCGTTGCCTTCGACGTAGGAATCGTCGTTAATGAGCACGACGAAACTCTTCGAAGTTTCGCCGGGCGCAAAGCTAAGGTTGCCGAGCGCAGTGATGTAGTCCCCGCGCTCAGTAGCGGTAACGTCTGAAGTATTGTAGTCAACACTCGCCGCGCCTGAAGTATTGCCGATGCGGTTCACGGTAATCGTGATCGCGGTGCAGGCTTCAACGACGCTGTAATTCGAAGAGCTGAACTGCACTGCATTCGCGGGCGTGGGCGATGGCGTGGGCGTTGTAGTTGGCGTCGGTGTCGGAGGGGGCGTTGGTGTTGGCGTAGGGGTCGGAGTAGGTGTCGGAGTTGGCGTCACGACAGTTTCGGGTTGCCAAAAGCCAGCCGTCACCGTGAACTGGCCGCCGCTCGACGTCGTGCCCGCTAAGGTCTGGCCGTTTGTGCCGCTGAGGCCAAGACTGCCGCCCAAACTTGTGCCGCCACCGCCGGCAATCACGTGGCGCGAGAGATCGAATTGAGTGCTTGTTTGTGGTGGTGGAGCGAAGACGACTCTTGTCACCGGCTCGATTTCCGGCGCAAGGTCGGGTGCGGCGACGGGCTTCGTCATCAGTTGAGGTGGCGAGAAATGTTGACGCGCCAGAGGCAGGGCGAGAGCAACGCAGCAGAGCAGTACGCAGAGCGTGAGCGCCAAAAGAGTTCGCTTGCTTTTGATTGATGGTCTGCTCCTTAACATTGGATTCACCTGTGACACATCGGTGGCCGATGGAGAATCTGATCTGCTCCGCGACGCACGGCTTCAACTTAAAGATTTAGCGTCGCCGTTTTCCTTGACGCCTCTCCAAGGCGCGCAGGCGTGCGTTGAGCGCCGCGTTCTGTGCGCGCAAGGTTTCGAGCTGTTGCTGTTGCTCTTTGACGGCGTTGATTAGAATTGGGACTTCTCCCGAAAGCTAGACAAGAATCAGCCGTCTGGGTTCCATTCATTGACCACGCCGCCCGTCTCGTTGGCGTCACGCCCTCTCCGGGCCGCTCGACATTTGCCTCGCTCGAAGTTCCGTCGTTCATTCACCATGCTGCGCCCTGCCGACGAATGCGGTACGCGGGCCAGGTCTCGTTACCGCCAGAATCAATAAGGGCGTGTCAGTACACGATGACCATAAAAGCTCTATCCTTGGTATCGCTTGAGTTCGTCTGAAAGGTGAAGAAGTGCAGGCTCGTCGCGGTAAAGAAATCAAAGTTGACTCCGGTATTTTGGCTGTTTCCCCCAAAACAGCCATCACAGTATTTGGGTGTAACAGAGACAAAACGGTCTGATACTTGAAACCCAAAGTCCACTGTGTAACCGCCGGCGGTAAAGTGATCGGTAGTGAACCCACACGGTGCTGTGGTGGCGGCGCTGCCGGTCAGTAGTGAGTTGTAGCACTCGATAATCCCACCATCCGTACCAACATATGCCATTGCCTTAACCAAGCCGCCCTTGTCGGCTGGTTGCGTGATGTTACCGTTTGACTGAAACTTGATCAGGTCAGCCCCCCCGTATCTAAACAGCAGCGCGTTACCGTTGAAGTTGTCCTGTGTCCCTATGATCCAAGGATTGGTTGCGCCGCTCTGTAGTTGATACTGCGCGAACGCATTGGTCGGGGTCTGGACGAGCACAGCGGCATTGCCGCTCCCGCTATTAACGTGGAGCAGTTGTGATGGATTCGACGTGCCGATGCCGACGTTGCCGCTCACATCTTTCAGCACCAGCGCCGCGCGACTGTTGGTCAGCAGGACGGCGTCGCCGTTCACGCCTTGCATGAAGGCGCTCTTATTGCCGCCGCTCGTGTCGCGCAAAGTCAAGAACGGCTGGCCGCCGCTGATCTTCAATCCATCCTGCGCTGCTATCTCCAACTTGCTCGTCGGTGCGGTCGTGCCGATGCCAACGAAAGTATCAGCGGTCGCGTTGTTGACGCCGTTGATTGAGCCGAGCACGAGGGTGTTGCTCCGATTAGCGAAGGCGTTCGCGCCGATGGCAGTGGCGTTCGTCACGTTGTTGTTGCCCGCGTCAAGACCGATCATAGCGCCGAGGCCGAGGGCCGTGTCGTTGCTCCCCGAAGTGTTGCCCGGCCCCGCGCTGCTAAAACCCGTGTTCGAGCCGATGAAGGTGTTGAACCCGCCGGTCGTGTTATTGAAGTCCCGATACCTACGTTGCCACCCTGCCGGTTCAAGACAAGTGCGTTGGGAGCGATTCCCATGTGCGAACTCTGAATTTCGCTGTAAAGAGAGGCTTGGTTGACGCCAAACACAAGCCCCTGCGGGTTGGCGACTCCTCCCTTGGCTATGCTTACGGCGTTGAAGCCGTCGCTTGGGGCGACGAACGTGGCCACGTTGCCGCTGTTATACACAGTAGGAAGCGTCGTGCCGGCGCCAACCACAGTCAGCGGCGCGTCCGGGCTTGCCGTCCCGATCGCGAGGCGCGGGGAAGCCGTCACGCTTGAGGTCACCGGATTCAGCGTCACGTCGCCGTTGCCGTTGATCGTCAGCAGATTAGCCGCGAAGTTTGCCACACGGCCGTTCGCTTCCCTCTCTACATAATTGAACCGCGACTGGCTTGAGGCTGCCGTGTTGCCGTAGACGTATTGCAGCTCGAAGCCAGGGAATTTGCCGTTGACCTGCAAGTTGGTTGAACCGAACGTCAGGGCGGCGCTCGGGTTGGAACTGGTCGCCGAGGAGTAAACGCCGAACTTAGCGTCGGCGTCATATTCGAAGCTGCTCATCTCGTAAAAACTCTTGGCCATCTGGCCCGCCGTGCCGCGCACGATGTCGAGTTTATTGGCGGGACTCGCGGTGCCTACGCCGATGTTGCCGCCTGCCGTTTCAAAGATGCCTGAGTTTTGGAGAGTCCCTGCGCCGCCCGTCTCCGCCCACTTAGCTAGGTAATTCTGCGTGCCAGTCCCGGCCACATTCGGAGTGACAGTTCCACCATCATTGGTAAGCGTCAACGTGCTCCTTCGGTCACTGTTGCTCAGCGTCAAGGCGCCCTTGTCGTTCACGTTCAAGGTGCTGCCGTCCTTGAAGACGAACCCCTCGCGCGCGCGAACAGCGCCGGCTACATCCAGTTTGAATCTAGGTTTCGTCGTGCCGATGCCGAGATTCCCTTCTTCAGTCAAACGCATCTGCTCCTTATCGTTGCCGCTGAAGAAATCACCAATCCGAAAGCTCAATGCTCCGCGCGTGCGTGTCAACTGCCCGTCACGGCCATCGTGGGCAATAACGGTAGCGGCGTCCACTGCGCCAGAGTCGATCACTTTCAATACAACGTCTTGCTCGACCGGACCCACGGCCTGTGCTTGCATAGTCGTCAGGCGCCCTGACGCGATCGGCTGTAACGTTACTGTTTGTGCGCCCACCTGAACCGAGGCCAACGTCTGTCGCAGCCGTCCGGATAAATCCTTGATCGTCAGCAGGCACAGATAAGCCGCGTCGGTAAGCGGTGCGCCCGTGCCATCCTGCAAGTTCCAATCGAGCACATTGCCGCCCCGCTGTTCTGTATCGAAGAGTCTCTGACCATTTTCGGCATAAACCTCGAGCCGCAGTTGCGCAACCCTGTTGGGTGCGGCAAAGCGTACCCGCTCTGAACTCACCGTCGCTGTCACCAGAGTTGCGGCCGCGGATTGTGTATTCTCTGGTGTTTCTTGCGCGACTGCGCACACCGCCAGTAAGAGTGCCAGACCAACTCCGCTAACTATGAACAAAGTGCGATTCATGCGTTTGCCTCCGTTCGTGACTGGAATTGAGCTAACCGCGACGTTGAGACACGGTCAAAACTCGTAGGGACTGTCACCACCGTAGCTTGCTTGTAGCAGCATGATGACCGGCATTGTAACTACCCATTCGTGTAGGCAGGAGATGTTGGTTTGTGATCTGGAGAGTTCAGATTAGCCGTTCGCGCAGGGCTTTGGCGACGGCCTCTGTTTTCGAATGAACTTGCAGCTTCGAATAGATGTTCTTGAGGTGAAACGAAACGGTATTTGTAGAAATTCCCATCGCTCGAGCGGCGGTTTTTTTGTAATGGCCCTCGATGAGAAGTTTGAGCAGTTCAGTCTCTTGCGGGGTAAGGTGGTACGAGGCGGTTTCCGGCGGGCGAAACTCACGGAACAATCTGATGACCCGTCGCGCTACTTCGGGCGACATCGGAGCGCCGCCATCAAAGGCTTCGCGAATTGATTCGAGCAAACGTGCTGGCGCCGTGTTCTTCAGTAAATAACCACTGGCTCCGGCGCAAAGCGCGTCGAACACCTGATCGTCATTGTCATAGACCGTGAGGGCCAGAATGGGAACCTCGGGAAAACGCTCGCGCAGGATTTCGGCGCCGCGGATTCCCGACATACCCGGCAAGCCGATGTCAGTGAGGATTACATCCGGAGCTTGATTGCCAATTCCCGCGAGTGCAGCTTCCATGCTGTAGTAACTGCCGACACACTTGAACCCGCGCGTACCATTGATCAACGCCGCCAAGCCCTCGCGCACTTCGCGGATATCTTCAACCAGCGCTACGCTTATCGGGCTGCCGGCTGACGCAGTTAATTCGCTAATCTTTGAGGCAGACTGAGACGATTGCATCTTCGTTCCTCATGACGTTTGAGCAAAATACCGACAATTTACCTCAGTGTCTCCTACTCACTGAGGTAGGTATGATGAGCACGGCCCACGGGGATCTCGACGCGCACGGTTGTGCCGCGCCCGGCGCTTGAATCGATCTCGAACCTTCCATTCAGCTTCTGCGCCCGGCGACCCATGCTCACCAAACCATGACCGGCGCTTTCTGACGTGGAATCGAACCCGGTCCCGTTATCAGCAACGCGCAGTAACAGCCGCCGACTGTCGGATGAGAAATCAATCACCACACGCGAACAATCGGAATGGCGCGCCGCATTACTTACGGCCTCTTTAAAAATTAGCAAGAGATCGCGCCTAACGTTTACACCTAGCTTCAAGTCCTTATCTGAATCTGGTGCATTGAATTCGAGGTCTATGTCGCGCAACGTGAACACCTCGTCGGCATGCTGGCGCATCTTGCGCCTTAGATCGCGAAGACTGTCTCGTTCAGGATCGATCGCCCAAACGATGTCGCTCATCGAAGTTACTGACTCGCGCGCGATTTCGGCAATCGAAGTGAGCGGGTTTGGCGAATCCTCGTCGCCGTTTCCAAACTGTTGCTTGGCCACCTCGCTGAGAATGCTGATGCGGGTGAGATTTGCCCCGATGTCATCGTGCAAATCGGTGGCGATGCGTGTGCGCATATTGGCGACTTCCAACAGCCGCGTCACACGATAGCGATAGATTGCATAAGCAAGCGCGGCGAACGCCAACGCCGCGAAGGTTAGGAACCACCAACGCAACCAAAGCGGCGGCGGAATCGTGAAAGTGACCATCGCCGGTTCGGAGCTGACCGCGCCGTCCGAGTTTACGGCGCGCACCAGAAACCTGTAGCTATGCGGCGAGAGATTGGCAAAGTTCACCACCCGCTGTTCGGTTGGCCGGCTCCAGTCGGCTTCTCCAAGCTTGTACTGGTAACGAAGCACGTCCCCAGGTGTGAAACTCAAGCCAACGAAATCAATCTGCACCTCGTTTTGATTGGCACGCAGCTCCGGTAAGGCAATGTGGCTTTCACCCAACGCGGAGACATTGTGCGTCGAGCCCGCTACGCGTAAGCCGGTAATTAAGATCACAGGCGGCGGCGATGGCTTATCATCGATGGTCGGCGTGAAACGCGACAAGCCCTTGCTGGTGCCAAACCAAAGCGTGCCGTTGCGATCACGGAAGGCACTCAAGAATGCGCCGGCCGCTAGTCCATCGGCGGTCGTAAAATGCTTGACGCGGCCAGTGGCGGGATCGAGTTCATCCAATCCGCGTCCGGTGCCGGCGTAAATATGGCCTTCCAAGTCTTCGGTAATCACATCGATGCTGTTGCTCGACAAACCTTCGGCGGTGGTATAGCTGGTGAAGACCGGATGCTCGGCGTTCGGATCATCGATACGCGCCAGACCGCCACGTGAAGAAGCAATCCACAATCGTCCAGCACGATCTGTGTAAATAGCCTGGATACCGCCGGCAGGCACGCCATCTTTTACGCTGAAAAGGGAAAACTCTTCTCCGCGCGCGCGTGCCAACCCAGTGTTGAATCCGATCCAGACGTTGCCAGATCGGTCTTCACCGAACGAGCGCGCAAGATCCTCGTGCAACGAAGGCAGGTTTGCAGTCTCAGTCAGGTCGCGTAGACCCTGACTCCCACGCTCCCAAAGGGCGAGGCCGTTGCCGGCAGAGTCGATTATCGAAATCCAAATACGTTCGTGTGAATCTTCGAAAAGCCGCCAGACCTGGCGCCCGCCAAGCACCGGCGCATTGCCAAAGTATGCGGGCGGTCGCGCGGTCTTGAGTTGCGTGAAATTGTCCGCGACGGGGAAGTGATTAAGACCATTCGCTATCCACCACTCGCCGCTGTGAGCTTGCAACGTCACGCCTTCGTTCACCCAACCTGGGTCATGGCCTTTGAAGGCATCGAGCATGAACCAGGTAATGCGCTGCCCGTCGAAGCGGCCGAAGCGCGGAACAAAGTTGGCTTCGCTGAGCGGGTCAACCTGCCCGCCCTCAAAGATGCTTGCGCGCTTATCTCCCAGAACGAATCCGCGGAAGCACACGCCACCGGCACGATCGCCGAAGATGGCGTTCACCGACACCACGCCGTCTTGCTCGCCATAACTGACAAACCCGTTGCGGGCCAGCCTCATCACTCCGTTTCCGTTGGCGCTCCCCAGCCAGAGGTTGCCGCCTGCATCTTCGCCCACTGCGGTGATGTTGTGATCATTCAAGCCGTTTCTTGGCGTGTACACACGGTAGCGCCGGCCCTCAGCGTCGCCTTCGGGGATGAATTCAAGGAGCCCCCGCGCGGTCGCGGCCCACATTTTATGATCTGAAGTCTCGAAGAGTTGATTAATCCATTCGCTCTGTGGGAAGTCGCGCGGCGTGAGCGTGAAGGCAACAGTTGGCAGCGCACGTGTTTCGTCGAAGGTTAGCCGGAAGAAGCCTGAGCTGCGCGTACTCACCCATAACTGCCCTTGATGATCAAGCAGGAGGTCATGGAGAAAATCCTCGGGCAAGCCGTCATGTTTCGTATAGCGGGCGACCGCGCCATCCGACCAGCGGCGATAAAGACCAGCAGGCGTGGCAACCCAAAGCGAGCCGTAACGGTCTTCGACCAGGTCGTTGATAAAGCGTTGTTCCAGATAATCGCCCGGCATCCCTGTATCAACAGGCAGGAGCGTGAGCCGACTGCCACTCGCGTCCAGCCGATAGAGACCTTTGTATGTCCCGCACCATACGCGGCCGTCGCGTCCTTCTAATAGCGCAGTGGTGTAACGCGCGCGCCGATCTGTATCTTCGGGCAGCACCACGACGAACATTGGCGGCGCTTCCGTTGGCGCTTCCTTCGCCGTCACAACGCGGCTTGAGGGCGCGCCTTTCGGGTTGAAGTGAACCAGCCCGCCGCTGGTCGCCACCCAGTAATCGCCCTCGCGCGTTTCCAGGATGTCGTTAACGCTCGTATGCGGCAAGCCTTGATCTGTGCCGTAGTTGGTGAACGCGTAGCCGTCGAACCGCGACAGACCATCGGCCGTGCAAAACCAGAGAAAACCGCGCGAGTCGCGCACGATTTTGTTAACGATGTTATGTGCGAGGCCGTCGGCGGTCGTGTAGTTTTTGATTGGCAGTCTTTCCGCGTGGGATGGGAGCGTGCCCAATAAAACAAAAGCCAACGCCAAAAGAGCCTTGGTACAGAACGATGAGCAGTAGTAAGCCGTCTCACTACTACCTTGTCCCGTGGAATGAAAACAAAAACTTCGGAACCGCATGTTTCTGAAATTCCAGTTCATGGACGGCTCGCGTTAATAGCGTTCCAGATGAATGGAAACGTACCCCAGGTTTGGCCCCGATGCTGGGGACGAAAAGCGAAGAGTACGACGCGGCCTTTGCCCATGGCGATTTCGGCGAGTGCGATCTTGTCTTTGATCTTATCCTCACCACGCAACCAGCCGGATCGGAGTACTTCGTCTTTCGCGTAGCGTGCGATCACGTGAACCTTATCGCGATCGGTTG
>WNGL01009453.1_pt1 | contig 11309 bp, 10 predicted proteins | sample 5400591 | NCBI WGS metagenome assembly WNGL01 (sample SAMN13153377, study PRJNA577476) | soil metagenome | isolation source: 80 cm soil or saprolite under Garry oak tree replicate 1 | place: USA:California | collected 2016-06-15
CGAAAACATCCTCGCTCTGCGCTGCATCCACAGCAGCCGCAGACTCGACGAGTTCTGGAAACACCGCCTCAATAAGCGGGCGGCACTTAACGACGCGCTGCCGCTGGTGGCCTAAAGGAAGAATTTTGTCTCACACCCACCACCGTTTCTCAAGTTATTAGCTCTTTGCTCATCGGTCTCGGCGGTGGTAGGTTTCTCAAAATGGCTGTGGAGAAGAAAGCGGACGAGCTTACAAAGTTGAAGCTCACTGAAGCACTGAAACAGCTCGTGAACAAATAGGCATCATGGACATCCCAGAAGACAAAAAGGCCGACATCAATTCCATATTGCTCCAGATTCCCACCTCTGGGTCATTCGCGTCCGCCAGCTTAGCGTCCGACTTGGTCTACCTGCTATCCGGCGACTACGTTCAATGCCCCGACTGCGATGGAACTGGCACCGTGCCCAATAGTAAAAACACTGATTCCCGCAGCACGATGTCAATATACCTCTCGGGAAGTCCACCGTGCCCGCGCTGCTGCGGGAAGGGCTTCATCCCCAAACCGAAGCAAGAAAGGGGCACACCTACAGCCCCCTGAGCTTGTCAGAGGGGTCAGTCCTCGTCGTGATCTTCGTTTTCTTCATTGTACGCCCTGGCGGTAAAAGACTCCCGATATTGCGCGAGGATTTGTTTGAGGCTGCTTACAAAATTGTCGGGCGGCATGGCGGGTGCAGTTTTGGTTTGAGGTTTACACCTTCCAGATTTTGTCGTAGGCCTGCTTGGCCATTTGCTTCGTACGCTTGAGGATTTCTGCCGCTTGCCAACCGTTGGCGCGGCGGATTAAGTCGTCCAAGGGAACATTGGACTTGACCAGTACCGCTTTCTTGTCCGTGAACGACTTGTTATCGAGCTTGCCGTTTAGTTTGCTATCAACGAGTAGCAGGTTGCCGATTTTGGCAATGTCGTTCGCTGACAGACCGGTGGGCTGCCTTGCGTTCTGAGAGGCAAGGTGTTCTATCGTCATTTTATCCATGTCGATTGCAATTCCGCTTGTTGCTGCTAAGGTGAACCTGGCGAGGACGTACTGGACAAGTTTTTTTTGCTTTGTGAACTGCTCTGAGTAGCCGAGTTCACGGAAGGTCGCCTCGAATTCTTGGTAGCTCGGCACTTTTCCTTTGAGTTTTGCCTTGAGGTCATTGATCTCCTTCAGTTTTGCTGGGAGGGTTGTTGCGGCCAACAGGTTGCGCGCGTGGAGCGCGTACATGAAGGAAATTCCGCCGGAGGACCGTTGGGAGGAAATTGCGGTAAATTTAAAGTGAAAATTCTCGATTGCCTGCAAGACGTCTATCGCGTGTTTGAGCTTGATGCCGCCTTTGCGATACTCCCTGAGCACTGACAGGACCATGGGGATCTGCTGCTTTACGCGAAACAGGCTCAGTGCCCGCAATGACGCTTGAATTGGTTCCTCCTCCTTCGTCCACTTTCCGTACGAGGGCTCGTGGATTTGGCGATATAGCTTGGATTCTCTTACGAGCGTGTCGAGGAAGTTTTTCGCCGCGGTCTTCTGGACTTCCTTCCGAATCGCTTTGAACAGCTTCTTGGCGGTGGTGTATTCGTATTCGGAAAGCCAAAGGTGATGCAAAAATTCCTCGACCCGCAGATCGGCTTCCGAATCCTCGAGCGTTTCGACAACCGTATTCCATTTATCCTTTGTTGTGTCAACGTTCGCGTTTTTCGTGCGGATGAGTTTCGTGAGATGATTTTTGACGAGGTCTGCCACGGTGAGGTCCTTCCCGCGTGTATTGAGGGTCTCAAATGCCAAATAGGCATCGTCCTCGTCGTCGAGCTCGATGAAAATCAGTTTGAGGCACAGGATTTTATCCCGAATTGTGGATAGGCTCTTTTCGATCCGCTTCTTTTGCTCCTCTTCGGAGAGAGATTGGTCTGCCTCAACTGCTTGAATGGTGCTCTCGATTTTGACGGTGAGCAGATCAAAAGCGGCTTTGAGAAGCGCTTCCTCGGCGCCGATGTCGGGTTCCACGTCCGGTGGCTCGAATTTCTGAATGAACTCCTGGAGATACGGATACGAGGTCTCGGTTTGGAGCACGAATTGATCCTTGTTCGTGATGTCAGGGCGCTCCACTAACTTTTGGACTCCCTGCGCAAGGCTGGCGTGGCTATGCGCCTTGAGTGCGTTCCTGAGCGCGCACAGGAGCATCGTGATGGTGGTGAGGCGTTGCTGGCCATCCACGATGCCTTTGACGGTATCCTTCATTTTGAAAACCACTATTGAGCCAATGAAATAATCGCCTTCGCTGTTTACGATGGAATCGCTCCAGAAGTCTTCCACGTTCTCCCTGTCCCAAGAGTAGGGACGCTGGAATCGGGGGACCCTATAATACGCGGTTTGCAGGATTTCCCGGATTTCTTTGTCAATGCACGAGATTTTCATGTTTAGCCAGCACAGAGGCTGAGGGGCTTTCGCGGGGTAATCAATCCTAAACCCTGACCTTTGGCTATGCCGGGCCGTCAACAAGTTCCTTCAAGGAAAGTTGCAATCGGTTGCAGTCGTTCTGCAATCGTGTGCAATCGTTTTTGGGTGTTACTGCGCGCTTGCCGAATTTCTGCAAAAGGCGGTGCTAAGGTGCGGGGATGTCGGTTAATTCGACGCGTCCTGATAATTAGAACGCATGAGCCGCAGACCCAAAAAAATAAGCATTGGGGTAACACCTCGCCCTCGTCCTTGCTTATTCTCGCAAAGTCCATAATTCTGGCTGAAAACGAATGAGCGCTACAGCCTCTCCTGTCCTGCCTGGCCGCGTGGCTTCGCTCCATTTGCACCCGCCGCAACCCGGCGCGCCGCTGCAATGCGTCGAGGCCATCGAAGTTATCGAGGCGAAAGGAATCTTCGGCGAACCGCGTTATTTCGGCCGACTCAGCCGCGATATTGGCCGGCCCAACCGCCGGCAGATAAGCCTCATCGAGCGCGAGCAACTCGCCGAGCACGCCGCCGGACTCCGATTGCAATCCATTCCGCCAGGCGCAGTGCGCGCCAACATCGAGACTCTCGGCATAAATCTGGTCGCGCTGGTGGGCCGCGAGGTTCAGCTTGGCCAGGCGTTGTTGCTGATTTATGCAGCGCGCGAGCCGTGCGCCAAGATGGACGCCGTTTGCAGGGGCTTGCGCGAACGGATGACCAACAACCGCCAGGGCGTGCTTGCCCAAGTGCTGCGCTCCGGCAATATCCGTGTCGGCGATTCCATCACGGTGGGCAACCTCAAGTCACCGCCATCGGACCCGAGCCCGGCGGGGAGCGGCCACGGACACGGGTGATGGGCCGCCGACCCACAGCGTGAAGCCTGTAGCCAAAAATCAATGACCAACATACCCATTGATGAGCATCGGCCGCGAAACCGTTGCCCGATTTGCTGCGCCTTTACGCTGCTTGAACTGATCCTCGTGATTGCCATCATCGCTGTCTTGGCAGCTTTGCTGTTGCCGGTGTTGGGCAAGTCAAAAACCAAGGCCGAAGGCATGACCTGCGCCAGCAATCTGAGGCAACTGTCGCTGGCTTGGGTCTTGTACGCAGATGATAATGGCGAACTGCTGGTAAATAACCATGGCGTGCCGGAAACTTTGGCCAGACGCCAGACCTGGGCTAATAACGTCGAGGATTGGCTCGATGGTCCGGACAATACCAACACCATTTACCTTACCGACTCAAAACTCGGCCCTTATGCCAATCGGTCGGCGAAAATTTACAAATGCCCCACCGACCGCGAGCCGGCGGCAAATGGCCCGCGCATCCGCAGCATGTCCATGAACGCGATGGTGGGTAACCCGGGGGAATTGACCAACCGCTTCAATCCCCTGTACCTCCAGTTCTACAAGGCAGCCCAGGTGCCGAATCCTTCGATGATTTTTGTTTTCCTGGATGAGCATTGCGATACTCTCAATGACGGCTTTTTCGTCAATCGTTTGGAGGATTACCGTTGGGGCAACGTGCCAGGGTCTTACCACAATGGGGCTGTCAACTTGTCCTTCGTTGATGGCCATCAGGAGTCGCATCGTTGGATTATCGCCAACACGGTCCGTCCCGCGCGGCAAGGCGCAGCCCGCGGCGGTTTTCCCGCAACTCCGCCAACGGACTTCGAGTGGCTAAAGGCAAGGACAAGTTTCAAAAAACCCTAACATCGCTCCCGAACGTTCGATCGATGACGGCTGAAACGCTGAAAAGCTGAAAGGCTGAAACGCCCCTTTCAGCATTTCAGCGTTTCAGCTTTCAGCGTTTTCCCCGATACTATTGGGATTGCGCTGGTGTGGCTGCCGGCCATAATGAGCCCCTCACACCGCTATTGATTGAGCTTGATGACTGAGTGGAACATTCAATCTCGCGCCCAGACGTGCGCGGCTTGCGGCAAAGCTTTTGCCGATAAACAGACGTATCACACCCTGCTTTTCGATGAGAAAGCCGATTTCCGGCGCTCCGATATTTGTGCGGCCTGCTGGCAGAGTCAATACAGCCAGGGGGCGCGCGAGCGCAAAGGATTCATTTCCTACTGGCAGGGCGTTTATGAGGCGCCGCCGTTCCGCCCTGAGCCCATTCAAAAGGAAACCGCCGAGTCACTGCTGCGGAAACTCATCGAGGTGAACGACCCGAAATACATTCCGGCAGGGTACATTCTGGCGGTCATGCTTGAGCGCAAACGGCTGCTCAAAGTCAAGGAGCAGCTTGTGCGCGACGGCCAACGCATTTTCATCTATGAACAGCCGGCAACCGGCGACGTGTTTACTGTTACCGATCCCAATCTGCAGCTCAGCCAACTTGAGGCGGTTCAGCGCGACGTCGCCGCCCTGCTCGAGCACGGCTTGAACCCGCCGGCGCCGGCGTCTGCCGCTGAAACGCTGAAAGGCTGAAATGCTGAAATGCTGAAATGCTGAGACGGTGAAACGCTGAAACGCCCTTTCAGCATTTCAGCGTTTCAGCTTTCAGCGTTTTCCCCGAAACTCTGTGTCCGCATCCGAAGAACTGCAAAACCAATTGGGCTACCCCTTCCGCGATCTGGACTTGCTCAGGTTGGCGCTGACCCACCCATCAGTGGCCCACGAGAAGGGTGCGCCACTTCAAACTAACCAGCGGCTCGAATTCCTTGGCGACGCCGTACTGCAACTTGTCCTGACCCGCGAGCTTTACGAGACCTTTCCCCACGTTGGCGAAGGTCCGCTCACCAAGGCCCGCGCCAAACTGGTCAATCGCCGCACCTTGGCTGAGCATGGGCGGCAGCTTGGGTTGGGCAAGAACTTGATCCTCAGTCGAGGCGAAGACCTTCATGGTGGCCGGGAGCGCCCTTCGGCCCTGGCCGACGCGTTCGAAGCGCTATTGGGCGCGATTTTTCTCGATGGTGGGTTTGAGGCCGCGCGCGAGTTTATCCTGCGCCAGTTTCGAGGCGCTTTTGGCCAGTTGTCGGTGATCCCCATACTCGAAAACCCTAAAGGCGAGTTGCAGGAGTTGCTGCAATCGGTTTCTTCCGAGGCGCCCCAATACCGCGTCATTTCCGCCACCGGCCCTGATCACGACCGCGTGTTCGAATGTACGGTGCTCCACGAGGGCGTCGAACTGGCCCGTGGTCATGGCAAAAGCAAAAAAGCCGCTGAAAGCGAAGCCGCCCTGGCAGCGCTGACCCGGTTGCGTGAGGCCAGAAGCGCCGGTGGAGTTCGCAGCGAATAGAATAATGCTGAAACGCTGAAACGCTGAAATGCCGAAATGCTGAAATGGGAGGTTTGAAATGTGAACGTTGAAAGCTCTCAGCTTTTCAGCTTTTCAGCTTTTCAGCTTTTTATATGAAGCACTCGCCAAGGTGCCACGAATTTTTCTGTGCTTCGCCGATCGTTTCATCTCAAATTAAGGCATGTCTGCGTCGGCGCCTCTGCTGAAGCTGAGCAACGTGACCAAGCGCTACGATTCGCCGGAGCGATCAGGCTCGCTTACTGTGCTTAACGATGTCTCGTTCGATCTGGCGCGCGGCCAATCGCTGGCCATCGTCGGCCCGTCCGGGTCGGGCAAGAGCACTTTGCTCCACATCATCGGCACCCTGGATCGCCCTAGTCGCGGGGTGGTGGCGCTCGATGGCCAGGACTTGAACCAACTAGACGAGCTCCACTTGGCGTCGGTGCGCAATCGCCAGCTCGGTTTCGTTTTCCAGGCGCACTACCTCCTGCCGCAATGCAGCGTCTTGGAAAATGTTTTGGTGCCGACGCTCGCGGCCCTCTCCCTTCCCCTCTCCCATCGGATGGGAGAGGGAAAGGGAGAGGGCCGCCTGACCCCGCCTGACCGGCCATCTGAACCTGAATCTGCTGAAAGCCGCGCCACCCGACTGCTTCAGCGCGTCGGTCTTGCCGATCGCTTCTCGCATCGTCCGGGCCAACTCTCCGGCGGGGAGCGCCAACGCGTCGCGGTAGTCCGCGCGCTCATCAACCAACCACAGATTCTTCTAGCCGATGAACCCACCGGCTCACTTGACCATGCCTCCGCGCAGCAACTTGGAGAATTGTTGGTCGAGTTGAACCGCGAAGAAGGCGTGACGCTATTGGTCGTGACTCACGCGCGCGAGTTGGCCAAAAGAATGGGGCTGGTGATGGAATTGAAGGACGGCCGCTTGAGCACTATGAGCGAATGGAAACCTGGCGAATGAAGAATGCGGTGGTGCACGAAGCTTCAAACTCCAAAGGCCAAAAGCTGAAACTCTGAAACTCTGAAATGCTGAAACTTGATATGTATGGACTTTGAAACCTTTCAGCGTTTTAGCTTTTCAGCTTTTCAGTGTTTTGGATTTGTGGCTTGTGGCTTGTGGCTTCCCTGGTGCTTGGAGTTTGGTGCTTGGAGTTTACTTTTATCTGCCTCATGACTTGCTGGACGCTCATCCGCCGCAGCTTCCGGTTCCACGCCCGAGCACATTTGGGCGCCGGGCTGGGGGCTGCCATCGGCAGCGCGGCGTTGACCGGGGCGCTGCTGGTCGGCGATTCGGTTCGAGAGACTTTGCGCCAGCGGGCCCTTCAACGACTCGCGAATGCCTCCTTTGCCCTGGCGCCCGGGGACCGCCTGTTCACTCGCGACCTGGAGCACTACCCCATGTATCCTCTGAGTCCACCATTTGGCACGACAATGCTCGCTTTGCCAGGGACCGTTTCCCGGCCTTCCGGCAGCGCCCGCGCAAACCACGTTCAGGTCTTTGGGGTCGGCGATAGTTTTTGGGGCTTTGTCGGCGCTCCGGAATTGAAAGCCGCTACGGAAGGCTCTGTGTTTCTGAACCAATCCTTGGCCGCCCAACTTGGCGTGCGCGAGGGTGACGAGGTAATCCTGCGGGCTCAACGGCCGGCGGGTCTTTCCTTGGAAGCGGCAGTCACCCAACGCAGGAATCAGAGTGTGGCTCTGCGCCTGAAGATGAGGGGCGTAGTCCCGCCGGAGTGGGGCGGAGATCTCGACTTGAACGCCGGCGCCGCGGCCCCGATGAACGCCTTTGTCGGTTTGGACGAGCTGTCAACTCACACGGGTCTGGCTGGGAAAGCGAACCTATTCCTGTCGGGTGCCATTGTCCGAAGAAACCCTGGCCAAGCCAAAGGGTTGGCGGGGCTTTTACTGGCTGCACGGCAACGCTGGGACTGGTTCGTCTTCCACCGCGCGTATTGGCCGCCACCACAATTTGCCTCGACCGATGACTCGCTTAAATTCCTTACAGCCCAGGTCCAACACAACTGGACCTTACAAGACGCCGATCTGAAGCTTGAGTACGCGCCGGCTCCCCGGGGCATTGAGCTTCGCTCCCCACGAATTTTCCTGGAGCCGCCCGTGGTGGCCGCCGCAACCCGGATCGAAGACACCAACGCCACTTTCATCCTGACCTACCTGGCCAACCTGATCACGGCGGGCTCCAACGCCACACCTTACTCAATGGTCAGCGCCGCTGGCCCGCCGTTCACGCCGGCGGGGATAGGCGACGACCAAATAGTCGTCAACCAATGGCTGGCGGACGATTTGCAAATCCGACCGGGCGACACAGTGGACCTGACTTACTTCTTGCCCGAGTCCGGCGTGCAGTTGACGGAAACAACCAACCACTTCCACGTTCATAGCATCGTGCCGCTGGAGCCGCCGTGGGCCGACCGCACCCTCATGCCGGACTTTCCAGGGATCGAGAAGGCCGAAAGCACGCGCGATTGGGATGCTGGCTTCCCGCTCGTGTATAAGATTCGACCCAAAGATGAACAGTATTGGAAGGAGCGTCAAGGCACGCCGAAGGCCTTTGTAACTTTGGCTGCGGGACAAAAAATGTGGGCGAACCGTTTCGGCAAGTTCACCGCCATCCGCTTTGCCGACCCACCGGGCATGCCAACTGCAGAGCATTGGGGCAGGTTCAAAGACAAACTCCTCGCCACGCTCAAACCTGAAGAAATCGGTCTTCGCTTCGAGCCTGTCCGGGAGCAGGCGCTTAGGGCGGCGGAGCAATCACAAGATTTCGGCCAACTGTTTCTTGGCTTCAGCATCTTTCTGGTCGTCGCCGCGTTGCTGCTGATGGCCCTGCTCTTTCAATTCGGACTGGAGCAGCGCGCGGCGGAAGTCGGCACCTTGCTGGCGTTGGGTTTCACGGTCAAGCAGGTGAGGCGATTGTTTTTGGGAGAGGGCGCCGCCCTGGCGCTGGCAGGGGGCATCCTCGGCACGCTCGGCGGCCTGGCTTACGCCAGAGCGATGTTGTGGGGACTTGGCACTGTGTGGCGCAGCGCGGTAGGCAGTTCAACTCTGCGCTTCCATGCCACAGCACCCACTTTGATTACCGGGCTCGGTGCCGGCTCGGTAGTGGGCCTGGTCACTGTGTGGCTGACGTTGCGCGCGCAGGCAGCCCGGCCCGCGCGCGAGTTGCTCGCGGGAGACGTCCACGGCCCGCAGTCGACAGCCCGCGGCCCAGGAGGATGGGCCGCGCTGGTGGCGGGCTTGGGCGCGGCGGCAATCCTCGCCTGGGCCTTGGTCAGCGGCGACACTTCAAACGCTGGTGCGTTTTTCGCCGCAGGGGCCTTGTTGCTGGTGGCGGGCTTGGGTTTGGCGGCCCGCTGGCTGGGTGCGTTGGCGCGCAAGGCGGCTCCAACTGGATTCTCTTTGGCAGGCTTGGGAGTGCGCAGTTGTGCGCGGCGGCGCAAACGAAGTCTCGCCACGGCGGCCCTGCTGGCGTGCGGGTGCTTTGTCATTGTCGCCATTGGCGTCTTCCGCCTCGACGCAAATCGTGACGCCACGGAACGCACCTCCGGCACTGGCGGGTTCGCATTGGTGGGCGATTGCACCATTCCGGTCGTGCAGGACCTTGACACCAGGGCAGGCCGCGAGTTTTTCGGCTTGGGCGCGGGGGACCTTCCCGGGGTGCGCGTGGTGCCCTTTCGGGTCCTCGATGGTGATGAGGCCAGTTGCCTGAATCTGAACCGTGCGCAGAAGCCGCGATTGATTGGAGTCCAGCCTGGTTTACTCGCGGGACGGTTCACTTTCACCAGAGTAGCTAATGGCCTCGATAGGAAAAGTGGATGGGAGCTGCTGAAAGCCGCCTCCCCCTCCTCTCCATTTCGCACCCTCTCCCATCCGATGGGAGAGGGCCGGGGAGAGGGTCCGCAGCCGCAAGAAGTCCCTGCCATCGGCGATGCCAACTCCATCCAATGGGCGCTGGGTAAGAAAGTCGGCGACACGATTGATTACACCGATGAATATGGCCGCACGTTCAAGCTGCGCTTGGTCGGAGCAGTGGCCAACTCCATCTTGCAGGGCAACCTGATTGTTGGTGAAGCGGAATTGCTCAGGCACTTTCCGAGCCAAAGCGGGCACCGCCTGTTTTTAATTGATGCGCCGCCTCTCCCTGGCCCTCTCCCATCGGATGGGAGAGGGGAACGGGAGAGGGTGGCCCAGGTTAAGACCACCCTATCGCGGGCAATGCAGGATGTCGGTTTGGAACTCACGCCCGCTGTGGAAAAGCTTAAGGCATTCAATGCGGTGCAAAACACTTACCTCGGCACCTTCCAAGTGCTCGGCGGTCTGGGTCTGCTGCTGGGCAGCGCAGGCCTTGGAGTCGTCGTACTGCGCAACGTTTTGGAGCGTCGCGGCGAACTTGGCCTGCTGGTGGCAGTAGGTTTTCGCCGGCGCGCGCTGCAAATTCTGGTGCTCAGTGAGCACGGCGCGCTCCTGGGTCTGGGCTTGGGGATCGGAATTATTGCTGCCGCAGTCGCAGTCCTCCCGGCGTTGCTTTCGCCGGCGACGCGTTTGCCTTATACTTCACTGGCGCTGACACTCAGCGCAGTGTTCATCAATGGCGCAGTCTGGACAGGGTTGGCCACGCGCCATGCGCTGCGCGGCGATTTGCTTGAGACGCTGAGGAATGAATGAGACTGGTGCATAAAGCTTCAAACTCCAAGCTCCAAGCTTCAAGGAAACTCCAAACTTCCCTGGTGCTTGGAGTTTGGTGCTTGCAGTTTACCTTCGGGCTTTCTGCCCAAACCAAGCCGCTTTACGAAAACAATTTTGAAAAAACTGAGGTGGGCAAAGTCCCGAACGATTTTCTGGTACTCGATGGCGCCTTCGTGGTGAAAGAGCAAAGCGGCAACCGATTTCTCGAATTGCCGGGCGCGCCGCTGGATAGCTTCGCAACTCAGTTTGGACCTGCGGTAACTTCGGACGTTGCGGTTTCCGCGCGCATCCGCGGAACCAGCAAGGGCCGGCGCTATCCAACGTTCGGTGTCGGTTTGAACGGCGTCGCCGGTTACAGGCTGCAAGTGTCGCCGGCAAAGAAATTGTTGGAGCTTTACAAGGACCAGGAGGTCCAAGCGAGTGTCGCTTACGATTGGGCGTCGGGCCAGTGGGCAACCCTTCACTTGCAAGTTCGAAAAGTCAAAGACGGAGAATGGAAAGTCGAAGCAAAGGCCTGGACCCAAGGCCAACCCGAGCCGCAACAGTGGATGATAGTTGTGGAGCAAAAGACGGAGCCTCTGGCGGGTCGCGCTTCGGTCTTCGGCAGCCCATTTTCCGGCACACCGATCCAGTTCGATGATTTGATCCTGTCCGCAGTGCAGCCCAAGCAGTGACCGGCTTCGAAGCTTGTGGCTTCCCTGGTGCTTGGAGTTTGAGCCTTGGAGTTTTTCTCCGCACCTCCTTCTGGCTTTGGGGGGGATCCTGTGGCATTGTTTTCGCGGACCATGAAGCAGCCGGCGAAGCGCATACGGAATTTGGCTGCGCTGCTGCTGATGGGTCTGCTGATTGTCATGCTGCTCCGCTGGTTTGAACGAAGTCAGGTCTATCAACCGG
>WNGL01041958.1_pt1 | contig 11309 bp, 12 predicted proteins | sample 5400591 | NCBI WGS metagenome assembly WNGL01 (sample SAMN13153377, study PRJNA577476) | soil metagenome | isolation source: 80 cm soil or saprolite under Garry oak tree replicate 1 | place: USA:California | collected 2016-06-15
TCGTGGTAGATCGTGTCGATCTGGAGGTCCTCCGCGATGTTGTACCAGTCCTGGTTCTCGATCAGGAAAGTCCCGCCCCGGGTGAGGAGCCTGTTCACCCCGTCGAGGAAATCGTGCGGGTCGGGGATGTGCCCGAACACGTTCGATGCGACGATGACCTGCGCTGCGCCGTGTGATTCGCGGATCTGGTTAGCCAGGGCAGCGGTGAAGTATTCCTGCACGACCTCAATCTTCGGGTCGTCACACTTCTTCGCCTGGTCAGTCGGTTCGATCAGCAGGAGCTGCGCGTCGGGTGCCTCTACGCGGAGGGCCTTGCAGAACGTCCCGTCGTTCCCCCCGATGTCGATGACCAGGGGCCCGGAATCCTCGGGGACTTCGGTGCTGTGCCACAGCATCGCGTCGACGGTACGTGCTGTCGAGACGAGGTGAGCACGCAGCACAGCGGTGTTCCCGGTGGTGTACGGGTAGTCCAGCGGGAACACTTCGTCCTGCGGCGCTATGTAATCAAGCTGGACGAGGGTGCAGCGCATGCACTCCACTAGGCGCAGTGGGTACCGCTTGTTCTCATAGCCTTTTTTTGCCTGCGGGGTCGGCTGTACCCCTAGATCCAGGACGAGTGGCAGGTCAGGGCACCCGCAGGAACCGCAGCTGGTAACGGGACCCTGGATCACGGGTTCTCCTGGTGCCACGCAGCGGCACGGGCCAGTCCCTCATCGAAACTGACCACGGGGCCGCGGTAACCGAGCCTGCCCAGCTTCCCGATGTCAGGCAGCCGGCGTGACGGTGATCCCTTCGGGAGGATCCCCGGTTCGATCTTGATTACCCGCCCGTAACACGCAGCGACCCGGTGCGCCACGTCAGCCACGGTGTGCTCGTCCATCGTGCCCATGTGGTAAATCTCCGCGCCCTCCGGGGCGTACCTCAGCAGGAACATGAACTGTTCCACGCAGTCGCTGATGTAGCAGAACGACCGGGTTTCCTCACCGCTCCCCTGGATCGGGAATGCGATAGGGCCGTCCGGGTGACAGGTAGTCAGCTCGTTCATCCGCTGGCAGAACTCGGGGATGACATGGTGAGTACCCATGTCCGGGCCGAAAATGTTATGCGGCCTCACGATGATCAGCCGGTCCAGTATCCCGGTCCGCTGCCACGCCAGCGCGGCCAGCTCAGACGCGATCTTCCCGCCACCGTAGGAGTAGCGGGGGTTCAGCGCGTCCGGTACGACCAGGGGCACGTCTTCCGGTGTGGGCCACACCGGGGGTGTCTCGTACGCCTCCGACGACGAGACCAGGAGAAGTTCCCGGCAGCCTGTTTTCCTGCACCCGTCGAGGATGTTCACGATCCCGCGGAGCGCCACGTCGAGCACGGCGCGGGGTTCCGAGTAGAACGTCTGGGTTCCCTGCATGTACGCCAGGTGGATGACCGACTCGGCTCCCTGCATCGACCTGGTGACTGTCTCCGGGTCGCGCACGTCACCGCAGGCGATCTCGCAGCGGACCCCGTCGAGGCGGTCCCGGCGGCCACGGCTCATGTCATCCAGGACGACGACATCGTGCCCGCGGCGGTCAAGTTCTTTCACCACTGCGCTGCCGATGAAACCAGCACCGCCCGTTACCAAGTAGCGTGTCATGGGGGCTATCCTAGCCTGCCCTGGGACGGAACCAGTTATCAGGGCAGTGCCGCTCATGCACCCAGCGGGGCCACGACTCGTCCACGTCCACCGGGATCAGTCCCCCGGAGTACCCGAACTTCCCGAACGGGTTATATCCGTCCTGGTAGCACAAGTCGTCGGCGTTACCCCGGGCCACGTCTTCGTTGCATTCGGTGTGGCAGTGCGCGGTCATTTTCGACGCGATACCATCCTGCCCGCCCAGCCACGTCAGGTGGTGGCCCGCGTCCCCGATCGCAGGACCAGCCGACCATCCGTCCCTACGTGCCTGGGATAGCTGCCCGCCGCAACCAGCGGGGAGGATCACGGATGTTCTCAGCGGCTCACCCCACAGCCAGTCCACCGCGAACACGCAGCAGATCATCTCCAGCACGCCCACCTCGCGGTTCTTCACCGCTGCCAGCGCTGTATCGTTCGGTATCTCATCCACGTCCGCGAGGATCAGCCAGTCCCCCGCCTCCACGCCGGTCAGGCCGTCAGCTACCCGGTCGCGTTGCGCTGCTTCACGTGCCATCGGGTCCGCGTCGGGGAGGTTCCCTGCGATCACGTGGGTGATCCGGTCAGCCCACGGCGCGAACCGGGACCTGTTATCAGCGTAGGACAACGGCTTGGGGTGCCCCTGGTGGTCCACGGGGGATTCGACCAGGATGTGGCGGTACACGGGCCAGTGTTCCATCTGCACCAGGCGGCATTCCAGCAGGTCCAGCTCGTCGCGGAACAGGAAGGTGTCTCAGCGGCCCGCTGGGTTTCCCCCCACGCCCTGTAAGCATCACCGTCTTCGTCGTACCGGGCGCGGGCCTCAGCATACGTGGAGTCCATGTCAGCGGTACCGTAGTTCGGGTTGTAATGCTTGATGATCACCCCGGGCACGTACGCCAGGCAGCACGCCCACGCTATTTCTTTCCACACCAGGTCAGCGTAGAAGTGGTTCATGGTCGGCTGGAACACCCAGCCGAGTGCCCGTACTATGTCGGTGCTGATCACCGCGGCGGTCGGGACGTCTTCCCCGTGGGCGGTGTCGTCCCCGTACGCGATGCCTGTACCGTGCATGTAGCTGATCGCGTTGAGCAGCAGGGTGTCCCACCCGTAGGTCTGTGGTTCATGATCGTCGCCAATAGATGCTACCGCCCGGTAACCCTGGGCTCGCTCAGCGGCGATCTTATTCGTCCACCCGCCGCACGTATCCCGCGGACCGCACGTGCACTCAAACTGACCGGTCAGGTTACCGTAAGACGAATCATCATCGTCAACCGCCAGGACCAGGTCCGTCTTCGACGTACACGTGGCAGCCACCGCGTCGATCAGCCGCTGCGCGCCTTGCGGGCGGCCCCGGGTAGGAGTGATAATCAGCAGGTCACGCATGGCCCGTTCCGATCTCCACTTCTCCACGCACCGCCCGCACATGCACGAACAATCAAGAAACGCCCAGTGGCCGCACCAGAAACAGTACCCCACATGCTCCCTCCAGGGGTCTCGGTGCGGAGTCTAGGCGCCGGACTAGAAGGTCAGGTCTGCTTCCAGGGTGCAGGACCGTTTTCAAAATCACCGGACGCCTGCCCCTGCGCGTTAGCGGGACCCGAATCGACCGTCCCCCAGCCGCTGATCGTAGCGTCACTGGTCGCGTCATAAGGCTGCCCCGGGACATCCGGGGCCGACGTGACCGGACTTGGTGTACTAGCCATAACTCAGGCTCCCTTCCAGCTGGGCGGGCCTGGCGGAGACCAGTCCTCACCCCTCGCTTGCGGCTTCCCGTCATCACCCGGGGAACTTTTCTCCTGCTTCTCGATCACCGGCGGCTCAGCCGTCACCGGGACCATCGCGAACGTGCTGTGATCAGCGGCGGGTACCGAACCACGCGCGGTCACCGCGTTCTCATTCGACCGCGGCACGTGCCCCCCCGCCTGGCTGGTCGGGGTCAGCGCGGTAACCGGGTCCGGCTTCAGCAAACCGGAAAGGTCTTCCACGGCAGCCTCCTACCTCGTCCTATCGTCGTGGTAGTCATGTGCCAGGTCGCGGTTGGCGTGCGTGGCCAGCTCCTGCCCGTTCGGGTACGGCTTCCCGCCGGTCTGACCGCCTTTAGCCGGTTCGGAACCCGCAGGATACGGGCGCGCCACATCGCTCATCCCCGCACCGGCCTTCCCCCGCGCAGCACCGTGCCGGAACCCGGCTGGTACCGGCCCCGGCCCGCCTCCGGCTCGTTACCCTTGATACCGGGGAGCTGCGGGCCACCAGTCGCGTAACCCTCGCTGTTTGCCTCGCTGGCGCTTGCCGGGCCGTCGATGGTCTCACTCGCCGTGTCCGATTCATACGTCCCGGTGAACGGGGAACCCGCCCGGGTGTAACTGACCGAAGTGCCGCCCGGCCTGTTCGGGGTAGTTGACGTACCCGGCGCGCCCGTCTGGGTGATCTGCGCGTCGGTGACACCAGTCAGCCCGTCGCTGACCTGACCCGGTTCGTTCGTTACGTCAGAAGAACCCGACGAACCCCGGGTCCCCGGCGCGCCCGTACCAGTCGGCAGGGGGCCACCAAAGATGTCGGTCCTCGACGGAGGGTACTGACCCGGCTGGCTCGTCTCATCCGTGCCACCCGCAGGCGTGCCGCTACGCGACGCGTTGCCACCTGACACCTTGCCGCCGCCTGCCGGCTTCTGGCTTGGCACATTACCTGCCATGACCTATCTCCTTCACCTATATCTACTGCTGGCAGCACCGGCGGGTTTGCCCGTACCCGCCCGCCGGTGCCACCAGTGTCCTACCTGCCCTACTACTATTCTGCTTCTTGTGCAACGACTAGGACTGTAAGAGTGAAAACTGCCTGTCCTCCATATAGCGTGAGCACAGATGCGCCTGCGCGTACAAACTGAGCAGGAACATTCTCAGCTTGAAGCAACTGGTTACTATCCGCAGAACCAGTTATCTGATAGAAGTTCGTTCCATCAAGTGATCCGTAAAGATGCACCGAAATCCCGCCATCGCTGGCACCCGTAGAGGTCGGGATGACTTGCGCAGCGTGTGAATTCATCACCCGTTCGTGGTTGACGGTATCGCCAAAAACGATAACACTATACGCGGGACCGGTAGCAGGACCGTTAATCGTTTCGGAAGCGAAACTTGTTGATGGTTCTGTCCAGGCGCTCATGTCGTTTTCCTCCTTGGCATGCCGAACTTCGCATTTCCGAACTTCCCGGCTACCGGGGAACACTTCGGACACTGCATCGTACTGTGATCTTCACTGTCCGAGCTGATCAATGTACCCGGCAGTGCATAATGCCCGCACGCAAGCTGGGGAAGCTCCCCGTTCTGTCGGCACTTCGGGCAGATAATCTGTCCTGTACGCAGGCGCAGAGCATCAGCGTTAGCGCCGACACGACGACCGCAGGACGTACACCGTTCCGCGGTCCCCGCATCAGCCACCTTCAGCTTCCGCTTGTTACTCATTAGTATCCCTGCGTTCGGTCGTACCAAGGCATAGCCGTTCCCAGTCGAACTAGAAGCCCTGTGGGTGCTGCTATGACATCCAGGGGTTCGACAGCTATGCGGCGCTGTACTGCGTTCTTACCACCGCATGCTTCTTCTAGTTCATCGTAGGGCATCGTATCAAGAGGATCGTAATAACCCTGCTGGTACGCATGGCGTGCGCTCTGAAACGACCTGAACTCCACGGTGCCTCTCTATATACGCTGCTGCTGCGCGAAGAAGCTCCGGGTTGTCCTGGAACAGACCCAGGCCCTGATTGCAGGAGTTGCACAGCAAATCCCGCCATTTACCGGTCACATGATCGTGATCACGGTGTAGAGCGGGCATTCGCCCACCGTCGACCTTGAAACCATCCTTCGGCTCCCGGCCACACAACGCGCACCGGCCATCCTGCTCAGCCAGCTTCGCCTCATACTCCTCGACGGTCATACCGACCCGGCGGAGAGCTGTCTTGCGGTAACCACCTTGTCGACGTAGCTCATTCTGACGTTCCCGGCGTTCGGGTTTCCCATCATGACGCTGGCAAACCTGCCGCCAGGCTTCCGTCTTCCGGTAGCACTTTGGTGAACACGCGATCTGATTCTCCCGAATCGGCGTGTACTCCTGTCCACACTCCGGGTTCTCGCACACCCTGGGTGTGAGCCCAGCCTTAGCGCGCAGGCCACCTGAATGGTCCCTAACCTGCGCCACTAGCCAGCCGCGGCATTGCACCCCGCAGACCAACTGACCGGGCTTCTTCTGCTGAAACTCCCGCCCACACGACGGGTTAATGCACGTTCGCGTATAACGCGGATCCTCCAGGTTCCGACGGGCCATGGTAGCTCCTCTCCACGAGGAGTCTACCACAGCTCCGTACAGAAAAACCCGCAGGTCAGAGACTCAGGTAGCAGCCCCAACGTACAGCTTAATTGCACCCGTGCGGTCAACGAGTGTACCATCTCCACGGAGTATCGCGCGAAACGTGACCAAGTCCGTCCCGAAGGCGAAGTCATCGGACCTCTCAAAGCGCACCCCTCCCACGAGCCTCACGAAGTACTGGGAGAAGTCCCCGAATGCGATGCACTTCGCGGAGACCGCCTGCGCGGGCATGAACGGGTCCGCGACGAGTGGCTTGCCCAGGAGCAGGTCAGGTGAGCCGAGTACCGCGGATGGCTCCCAGATCGGGCGGCCTGTGGTGTCGGTGATCTTCCTGAACCCGCCGATGGTCTTGTCAGCCGCGAGCCAGTAGCAGCTCCTGGACTGGCGGTACGGCGCGATAACGCTGTATTCCAGGTCGACCAGGTTCGCGTACGACGGTGCGCCGGAAACACCAGTGGTTGCACCGGTAACGCCAGTCGTAGCGGTGGTGACGATACCCGAGGGCTGCGCGGTACCGGTGCCGTTAACGAGGTCGGTGCCGAACGCGTTGCCGAGTGCCCGGCCTGCTTGCATCGCGAGGTATCCGAGCAGGTCCACCGCGGTGTCATCGATCAGCTCGCGGGCGACCTGCAAGAGGATGCCGTACTTGTAAGCCGAGAGCGGCTGCATCGAGAACGTCGGGTCGGCTGACGGAATCAGGCCGGCCTGCGCAGCGGAGGCTGCGGTGGAATGGGCGGTGGTCTTCGGCACCTGGAGCGTTTCGCCGCCACCGGTGTTCAGGACCGTGGGCCCGCACTGCATCACGCCGGAAACCTCGATGAGGTGGGCGATCAGCTGGTCGTAGAAATCGGTAGGCACGATGGAGGATGCGGTGCCGGTGGTCACCAGGGTCCGGTAGTTAACCGGTCCTGCGGCCTGACGCCGGATCTCCAGGGAACGGGGAGCACCGTCCTCGCCACGCGCCCACTTGCGGACCTCGGCTTCCATGTCGGACGGCTGGCGCTGCTCGCCGCCACCCTCACGCGGGCGACCCTCAAGGTCGTTGAACGCGTCGTCGGCGGCCTTGGCGCGCTTCTCGGTGTCGAGAACGGCACCGATCCGCGTGTCGAGGGTCCGCATCTCTTCCTGCATCGCGTCCCGGTGACACTATTCAGTTATGACACCGTTCTAGCCTGGCGTCTTATTTATCTGCGCCCGGCCCGCACGGCCACGGTGTCACAGCCCTGCGATTTTTCTATGTTTTGCCGCACATCGGGCATTTACCCGGGGGCGGCATGCACTGAAGATGCCCGCAGTGCGGGCACCGCCAGCGGTGCATCTTACTCAGCGTCGACGTAGGGGTCTTCGGCGTTGTCCAGCAGGTCCAGCATGGCCAGCGCACCGGTGAGGGTCTTCTTCCGCTCCTGCTGCTGCTTCGCCTGCCGGGCGGGGCCGATGTTGTCGGTCCTCTTGAAGAACTCCATCGCGCGGTTCTCTACCAGGCGTTCCCGGACCTCATCTGGTTCTGCCTGCACCCACTCGGATAGTGAGCGGACCGCACCGTCCATCGCCCGGGCGGCTGCGGTAGCATCCGGGTACGCCGGGTCCAGTACCGGGGCGACGTCGATGAGCTGCACCGCGTGCAGGGTCCGCATCGGGTAGTCGAATTCCGATACGCCCCACTCGTCACCACCGGGGAACACCCGGAAAGCGAACGACGAATGCCGTATGTCACCCCGCTGGACGTATTCCACGATGTCCCGGCGTGACTGCGGGGGTTCCACGTCGTACATCAGGCCCGTGTCATCGGTGTGCAGCGTAAGCGTCCGGGCGTACGTGGTCCCCAAAAGCGCGTCGTCCTTGTGGTTATACCGGCATACCACGTCAGGCCAGCCGCCCTCCTTCGACTCATCGAAAGCGTTCCGGTTGACCTGCTCCACGAACCCGCCCAGCCTGCGGGACAGCTTCCCGAAGCACGCCGCGTAACCCCAGATGTGCTGCGGTCCCGACTCGCCTTGTTCGGCGCGCAGCTCCAGCGGGAAACGGGTGAACCGCCGCTCAGGGAACTGGCTCGTGTCGGTGTCCATGCCAGCGAAAGCACGCTGCCCAGCGGTCACCGTGACCCCGAACTTCCGGGCGGCACTGAGTATGCGTGGCATAGCCAGCTTGCCGAACGGGTCGTTCGGTGCCTGCGACAGTGAGCGCCGCACCGCGTCCACCGTGTGGATCGGGAAGTGCCGCTTGCTCCGCGGCGTGGTCTTCCCGCCCGGGTCGCGCATGCCACCTGGCTCGATCCAGGCGAATTGCGAGTCAAGCAGGTTAGGGGTGTCCAGCTCAGCCATATCTCCTGTCCCTCTCTGTGTGCTTACGCCGGTCAGGATTTCCTGGCGGGCCGGGCCTTCTTAGATGTTGACGATGCGGGCTTCGACTTAGCCGCAGCGGAGTCGCCTTCACCCTTACTGGACGGCAGGTCCGGGTACTTCCGTTTCACCGCCGCCCGGACCTTCGCCTTCTCTGCGGGTGTCCCGTTCTGTTCCACCCGCGCCAGCGCGTTCGCGCCCCGCGCCTTGGTGTTCACTGGATACGCGTCAGCACCTCCAGGACCCCCACCAGGCAGAGCGTACGAACCAGCGGGGGCCTTCGTGTTCGGCGCGGGCTTACCTGTCCGCGACGGGTGCGACATCCTGCGAGGCGGCATAACATTTCTCCTGATCAGTGACGACCGTTGCCGTTCGGGCTGGCCTTCGGCGGGATCCACGGGCCCACGAACTCGGGACCTAGCTGATCGTCGCGTTCGGCTTGCCTCACGGCGGCGACGATCTGCCCGAGAATCGGGTCGACGGTCCCGTCGCTGCGGACCGACAGCATGTCCTTGACGATCTGCTGGAGCACGTTCGGCGGCTGGAACCCGCCACCGCCGGTGCCGTTCGGCCCGCCACTGGTGGGTTCGTTCGCGCCGAGCGCACCGGGTACGTTGACCGCTAGTGGCGCGTTCCCGGCGCCCTGACCGATGGCCTGACCCGCACCCGGTGGCAAACCAGATGGTTCCTGTCCGGCGACGAGGGACTGGAGGTATTCGTACAGCAGGCGCTGTTCCAGGGTGACCTGCGGCAGCAGCGTGTTCGGGATCGCCCGGGTGGACCGGGACATCGCGATGATCGCGTCGAGCGGGATGTTGTCCGAACCCACGTCGTTGGGCAGCGGGCCCAGGTCTTCGGATTCGCGCATCTCATCGACCGACTTGAACCCGATGTCACGCCAGATCTTGTAGATCGCCGCCCGTTCTTGCAGGTCGGTCCGCAGTAGCGCGTCAGCGAAGAACCGTGCCGTCCTGCGCTGCGGCAGGATCCTGTCGAACGCTGTCTCGAACCGGACCAGCCACGGGCGGAGCGCCTCGATGATCTGCAACGCCGCCTGCTGCACCGTGGAGTAGGTGAGCGAGTCCCCGCGTTTGCCACCAACCCGGTCCGGTGGGAGACCGTACACGGCGGCGAGCTGCGTCGCGTTCATCTGCATCGCCTCGATGAACTGTGCTTCGCTCGGCGGGACTGTTACCGGGTGGTAGTCCCAGTCCCGGCCGTATACCAAGGGCTCGCGCCTGCGGATCGACGTGTTCAGCATCGACCGGATCTCGGCGGCGTCCTCGGGGTTGATTTCGATCTCGTTGTTCTTGAACGTGCCCGGGGGGAACCCGCCAGCGCGGAACCAGTCGGTTCCGTACCGGGTCGCCTCGATGCCGTTCAGGATCGTCATGGCGAACGCCCGCAGCGGTGAGATCCCCTCGGTCCGGCCGGGGAGGGAAAACGCCTTGATGTGGAAGTACTCTTCCCGCTGCATGATCCGGCCGTAGAAGTACACCCGGGAGCGGAGCGGGTTGAACGGCCCCACCTCGTCATCGATGACGGTGACCATATCCGGTGGCATCCACTGGATTTGCGTCGGGTACCCGTACCCGTCACGCCCCAGGATGTAACCCCACGCGTTCCCGTGCAGCAACAGGCTGGTGAGCGCCTCATACAGCCAGTCCATGATGTTGGTCGAGGGGGCAGGGTCGTCGAATATCGACGGGCCCATCCACACCTTCTTGTTCCCGTCGTCGTCGCTGATGTAAATCTTCAGCGGCAGGGAACTGATGTACTCGGCGATCAGCCGGACCGACGCGTACAGGGGGACCAGTCTCAAAGCTTCATCAGCACCGTAGAACGAACGGGACGGATGGTTTGGACCCCCGGAATCAAACTTGAGGAACGGATTCGCCCAGGGGCAGTAATCGCCAGGGCACGCCCGCGATAGAGCGCTGCTCGTTACGGCTCTCCCGTACGCGGTCGACAAGTCCCATGGCCAAATCACCTCCCTTAAAGCCTTGTGCACTGATGCGTGCATTGATACACTCTTCCTACAGAGCCGAGCAGAGAGCAGCTCAGCTCAGCGCAGCCCAGCTAAGCAAAGCTCAGCTCAGAAACGGAGAGCGGCATGGCGATGACGTCCCTGACGGACATCTACAAGGCGAAGGTCGAGATCAAGGGCACAACCGGGCTCGTGCTCGACAACATCGACTCGATGGACCCGGACAGTAAGGTGGCCCAGGAGATTCGCAAAATCACCAGCAAGAGCGAGATGACGGAGGAGGATCGCTACCGTAAGGACTGGCTCTCTTACAACGGCTCGCTGTACCTCGACGCCGACCGGAAGCTGATACTGCCCTACCGCTGCATCAAACGCTCGTTCATATCGGGCGCTTATCAGATCGGTAGCACGAGCCTGGCTGGCAAGATGGACAAGGGCGTCGAAACCTCGGCGACCGAGTTCCTTCTTGACTACGAAGGTCCCGAACCGGACAAGCTGTTCGATGACGAACGGTTCCGCTTTCGGCTCATGGTCAACAAGAACCCGACCGGCAAGAAGGCTATGGTGCCGAGCGTTCGACCCATACTGCCCGAGTGGGGCATGACCTGCATACTTACCGTATTCAACGGAATCATCGGCTGGGAAAAATTCGCTGAATCTGTCAAGGCTGCTGGGATGCTGATCGGCGTCGGCAACGCCCGAAAGCTAGGAAATGGTCGGTTCACCGCGAAGGTCACGAAGCTATGAGCGCGTTCCAGCCGCGCGGTTCACGCGCACTGCGTGTCATCATCGCTGAGATGGCGTCTTCCTCACAGCTTGGTGATGTTCTGACGTACACCCAGCTTGCGGACGCGATCGACGTGAACGACAACGAAGACGGACGCGCCCGCGTCCGTCAGGCAGTCAGCGCGGCGCGTCCGCTACTGCTACGCGATAACGGACGGGCACTGGTCGCTGAACGTGGCAAGGGATACCGGGTG
>WNGL01018538.1_pt1 | contig 11308 bp, 10 predicted proteins | sample 5400591 | NCBI WGS metagenome assembly WNGL01 (sample SAMN13153377, study PRJNA577476) | soil metagenome | isolation source: 80 cm soil or saprolite under Garry oak tree replicate 1 | place: USA:California | collected 2016-06-15
GCAGCTCAAGCCCGCGATCCTCGGCGCCATCATGGAGCATTTCATGTCCGGCGCGCCGGTCGTTCGCAGCGCCGAGGCGGCGGCAGCGGCGGGACAGGACGAGTTCTTCGCGCCCGAGGATTCCGAGACCGTCGCCGCCATCAAGGAACTGATCGAGACCCGGGTGCGGCCGGCCGTCGCCAACGATGGCGGCGACATCACCTTTCGCGGCTTCAAGGAGGGTGTGGTCTATCTCGACATGAAGGGGGCCTGTTCGGGCTGCCCATCCTCGACCGCGACCTTGCGCCACGGCATCCAGAATCTGCTGCGGCATTACGTTCCCGACGTGGTCGAAGTCAGGCCGATGTGAGCCGGACGACAGACGACAGACGACGGATCGTCATGGACCATTTCCGCCATCCGTCATCCGTTCTCTGTCATCGGTCAGCTGATCAGCATGCGCGTCCTTGCCATCGACACCGCGCTCGAGGCCTGCTCGGCCGCCGTGCTCGATACCGATCGCGCCGCGATCATCGCGAGCGAGAGCCGCGCCATGACGCGCGGCCATGCGGAGGCCATCATGCCACTCCTGGCGCGGGTGATGGATCAGGCCGACATCGAGTTCAGGGAGCTTGACCGCATCGCCGTCACCGCCGGCCCGGGCAGCTTCACCGGCCTGCGGGTCGGCATTTCGGCGGCACGCGGCATCGCGCTCGCCGCGGCGAAACCCGCCATCGGCCTCACCACGCTTGCCGCCTTCGCCGCCCCGCATATCGCCGCGGACGACGCCTCGCCGGTGGTGGCGGTGATCGATGCCCGCCACGAGCAGGTCTATCTGCAGGTCTTCGGCGCCGGCGGGCGTACCCTGGTCGCGCCGCGGATCGCGCTGCTGCGCGAGGCGGTGCGCGCCGCCGTGACCGGGCCCGCCCGCATCGTCGGCTCGGCGGCGCAACTCGTGGCCGCGGCGTGGCCTAAATCGGAGCCGGCCCCTGCGCTCGTCGACCAGCGCGGCGCGCCGGCGATCGACTGGGTCGCTCGACTCGGCGCCGCCGCGGCCGAAGGCCATGGGCCGCCGAAGCCGCTCTATCTGCGCGCCCCCGACGCGCAGCCGCAGGACGCCGCCCGCCTGCCGCGCCGATGATCGATATCGTCAGCCGCCTGTTCGCGCGCGGCGAGCCCGCGCTCTCGGAAGCGACACCGCGCGATGCCGCCGCGATCGCGGCGCTGCATACCGCCTCCTTCCACCGCGGCTGGAGCGAGGAGGAATTCGAGCGGCTCCTTCTCGACCGCGCCGTCATCGCCCATCGCGCCACCATCGGCGGCAGCCTCAAGGGCTTCATCCTGTCGCGGCTCGTCGACAACGAAGCCGAGATTCTCTCGGTCGCAGTCGCGGCTTCCTGGCGCGGCCGGGGACTGGCCCGGCGGCTGCTCGATTTGCATCTGCGCCGGCTCGCGGGCCTCGGCGCGGGCGCGGTCTTCCTCGAAGTCGGCGATGACAACGAGCCGGCGCTGCGGCTCTATCGGCGCGCGGGCTTCCGCCAGGTCGGCCGGCGGGAGGGCTACTATCAACGCCCGGCGGGCGAAGCAGGCTCCGCACTCGTGTTGCGGCGGGACCTTGCGTGATCGGTAGTCAGTGATCAGGCCGGTCCGGGATCCGCCGGCTTTCCAGGATTCTGATGACTGACCTCTGATGACTGACTTCTGATTTTTGTGGTATGCGGAACCGACGGAGAACGGTCGTGACCGCGTCGAAACCCAAGGACATCGAAGCTGCCTGCGCCGCCAAGGGCATGCGCATGACCGAGCAGCGCCGCGTCATCGCCCGGGTGCTGGCGGCGGCGGAGGACCACCCGGACGTCGAAGAGCTCTACCGGCGTTGCGCGGCGATCGACGAGCACATCTCCATCTCCACTGTCTATCGCACGGTAAAATTGTTCGAGGACGCCGGCATCATCGAGCGCCACGAATTCCGCGACGGCCGCGCGCGCTACGAGCAGATGCCCGACACCCACCACGACCACCTCATCAACCTGCGCACCGGCGAGGTGATCGAATTCCAGTCCGAGGAGATCGAGCGCCTGCAGGCCGAGATCGCCAAGCGGCTCGGCTACCGCCTGGTCGATCATCGGCTCGAACTCTATGCGCTGCCGCTCGACGACAAACCCCGCCGGTGACCCGCATCTAATCGTGGCCCGGATGGAGCGAAGCCGAGCTACGTGGGCTCGGCTCTCTTCCCTTCGAGGCCCTGGAGTCGTAGCCTTCCCCGCAAGCTGCCCAAGAAGCCGCCTATTCGGGAGTACGCCCCTATGAAGCGCAGCGCCTGGATGCTGCTGGTGTTGATTGCCGCGTGGGCGCAAGGCGCGACCGCGCAGCAGGCCGAACCTCTCAACGACAAGCAGCTCCTGGGGCGAAACCTCTTCGCCCAGTCCTGCGTGGTCTGCCACATGAAGACGCAGGTCACGACTGGCGGGCATTATGGTCCGCCCCTGTCCAGGGCCTCCCTTGGGGGGCAGGAAGATGTCATGCGTGAGCTCATCAGCAACGGCACGCCGAACATGCCGGGCTTCAAGTATCATTTCAAACCCGAGCAGATCGACGCGATTGTCGCCTACCTCAAGACCCTGCCGACGCCATAGCCCGCCACACCCGCAACTCCCGCCCCGCGCCAAGCGGATCGGAGACTCTGGAGAACGCGCGATGAAACACACACGAAGCCTCGCAAGCGTCGCCGCTACCGCCGCCGCCAGCGTAGCACTCGGCCTCATCTTGTCGACCTCCGGTCATGCCGCCGAGGTCGTGCTGTCGGGCTCGATCAAGTCGGCTGCGGGCGAGAAGATGGGCGGCGTCACCGTGTCGGCCAAGGCCGAGGGAACGCCCATCACCACCACGGTCTTCACCGACGAGGCGGGCGATTACTACTTCCCGCCGATGGAGGCCGGGAAATACCGGGTCTGGGCGCAGGCACTGGCCTTCGAGACCGCCAAGAGCGAGGTCGATCTCGCCGCCAAGCGCAAGCAGGATTTCGTGCTCCAGCCGATGACCGACTTCGAGCGGCAGGTGAAGCAGTTGCCGGGCGACCTGATCCTCGCCGGCTTGCCCGAGGACACGACCGACGACAAGCGCATGAAGCGCATCTTCCGCAACAATTGCACGAGCTGCCACACGCCGAGCTACACGCTGCAGCATCGCTTCGACGAGAGCGGCTGGAACGCGATCATCCAGACCATGAAGCTGATCAACGTCTACGGCATCTATCGCGGGCCGAACACGCCGCCCAACCAGGTCATCGATTTCCACCAGAAGGAACTTGCCGGCTATCTCGCGCGCGCGCGCGGCCCGGGCGAGAACGGCTTCAAGATCATGTCGCGTCCGCGCCCCTCGGGTGACGCGGCGCGCGCGGTCTACAAGGAATACGACGTGCCGCTCAATCCCGATGTCGTGCTGCCCTCCCGCATCCCCCCGGTCAACGGCAGCGATTGGGCGATGGGAACCAGCTCGCGCGGCGGCTCGCTCCCGCACGACGCGGCGGCCGATCTCGACGGCAATCTCTGGTTCGCCGCGGTGACCGTCAACAAGACGATGACGGTCGGCCGCATCGACGCCAAGACCGGCGAAGTCAAGCCGTTCAAGATCAACGCGCCGACCGGCAATGCGGCGACCGCGCATGGACTAATCCGCGACGAGAAGGGGATGATCTGGTTCAATGCGCATGTGCAGCGGGGCGCCCTGGCCAAGGTCGATCCGAAGACCGAAAAGGTCGAGGTCTTCATCCCGCCACTCAACATGTCGCAGATCGATGGGCCGGTGACGCTCGATTACGACGGCACCGGCGGCATCTGGGCGGGCACGCTCGACGGCGTGCTGCGCTTCGATCCAGCGGCGGAACGGTTCGCCGAGTTCAAGTCGGTGACGCCGAAGACCGCGAATGGCGGTCTGGGCTCCACCTATGGCATCGCCGGCGATCGCGACGGCAATGTGTGGTGGACGCAGATGGCGTTCGACATCGTGGCCAAGAGCGACATCAAGACCGGCAAATCCCTGGAATGGCGGCTGCCGCCGGTGAAGGAAGAGATGGCGATCGTGACCACGGCGGATCAGAAGTTCTACGACAGCTACGCGCCGAAGGACATCGGCACGCCGTTCCCATGGTCGCAAGGACCGCGCCGGATCGGGATCGACCGCACGGCCGGCGTGCTGTGGGTCGCGAACTCCTGGGGCGGCAGCCTGACCCGGGTCGATACCAGCACCGGCAATATGAGCTTCGTGCCGTTCCCCAACCCGACCGGCCACCAGCCCTATGCGACGATCGTGGACAAGAACCACAATGTGTGGGCGCCGATGTGGACCACGGATCAGATCGCGAAATACGACCCCACGGCAGCCAAATGGACGCTCTACGATCTGCCGACGCGCGGGACCGAGGTTCGAATCGCATCGCTGCGCGACTTGCCCGGCGGCAAGCTCGAAGTGGTCTTCTGCTACCCGCGATCGAGCAAGGTCGTGGCGATGACCTTCCGCAGCGACGCCGACGTGGCGGAGCTCAAGCGGCAGGCGCAGTAGCCGATACCGCCTGCCTCATCCCATGGCCGTGCCGCAGCCAAGCGGCGCGGCCATTCGTTTGCTGCGCTTCGATCGGGGGCGCGATGAGCCGCCGGTCGGCCGATGGGCATCTACCCCCGGCATTCCTTTTTGCGGCAAAAACGGCTAAGACGGACCGGCCGTGCGGGCGGTCCCGCGCAGGTACAGATTCATCAGCCGTTGCAAAGGCTTAAAGTCTCCAAACCCGGCATGAGCGGAGCCCGCAAAGTCCATATCAAGTCGTTCGGCTGCCAGATGAACGTCTACGATTCCCATCGTATGGCGGACACGCTCGCGCCCGAGGGTTTTGCCGAGACCGCGACGCCCGAGGATGCCGATCTCGTCATCCTCAATACCTGCCACATCCGCGAGAAGGCGGCGGAGAAGGTCTATTCCGAGTTGGGCCGGGTTCGGGCGCTCAAACAGGCCGCCGCCCGTGACGGCCGCCGCATCGTGGTCGCGGTCGCGGGCTGCGTCGCCCAGGCCGAAGGCCGGGAAATTCTTCGCCGCGCGCCGTCGGTCGATCTCGTGGTCGGGCCGCAGAGCTATCATCGCCTGCCGGCGCTGCTCGCCCGCGTCGAGCGCGGGGAGGCGGTCATCGACACCGAGTTCCCGGTCGAGGACAAGTTCGACATCCTCAAGGCGCCGAGCCGCGAGGCGACCCGGGCACGCGGCGTGTCTGCCTTCGTCACGGTGCAGGAGGGCTGCGACAAGTTCTGCACCTTCTGCGTCGTGCCCTATACGCGCGGCGCCGAAGTCTCGCGGCCGGTGGCAAAGATCGTCGCCGAGGTCGAGCACCTCGCCGACGCCGGCGTGCGCGAAGTCACGCTGATCGGGCAGAACGTCAATGCCTATCACGGCGAGGGCCCGGACGGGTCGCCGTGGACGCTCGGACGGCTCTTGGAGAGGATTGCCGATGTGCGCGGCATCGGCCGACTTCGCTATACCACCAGCCATCCCTGCGACGTCGAGGCGAGCCTGATCGCCGCCCATCGCGACCTCCCCAGCCTGATGCCGCATCTGCACCTGCCGGTGCAGTCGGGATCGGACCGCATCCTCGTCGCCATGAACCGCCGGCACGGACGCGCCGATTATCTTGACGCCATCGCCCGCATGCGGGGCGCGCGCGCCGACATGGCATTCTCCTCCGACTTCATCGTCGGCTTCCCGGGCGAAAGCGAGCAGGATTTCCGCGCGACCCTCTCGCTGCTCGACGAAGTCGGCTATGCGGGCGCCTTCTCGTTCAAATATTCGGCACGCCCGGGAACGCCAGCGGCCGAGATGGCGGATCAGGTGCCCGAGGAGGTGAAATCCGAACGGCTGCAGCGCCTGCAGGCGGCCATCGACCGTCGGCAGGCCGCGTTCAATGCGCGCTCGCTTCACCGCAGCTTCGATATCCTGTTCGAGAAGGCAGGGCGTCGACCGGGCCAGATCGTCGGCCGCTCGCCCTATCTCCAGGCGGTTGTGGTCACGGCGCCTTCGACCGCGATCGGCGACATCCGTTCGGTGACGATCACCGAGATCCGCACCAACAGTCTGTTCGGCGCGCTTAACGCGACGCCTGTGCGCGCGCGCGAGCCGATGCCGGCGGAAGCGGGAGGCTAGAGCCGTTGCGCACCACGCGGTCGGACAATGGAACGTTCATTCCCTCGGCGGATGCCGTCGGAACGAATGCCGCGACACAGGTCGTGCTCAGTTTCGATGATAACCGCCTCGCTTCGCTCCTGTTCGGCCAGTACGGGCAGAATCTCGCGCTGATCGAGCGCAGGCTCGGCATCGTCGCCGAGCAGCGCGGCAATCACGTCACCATCGAAGGATCGCGCGACGCCTGCGAGCAAGCTCGGCGCGTGCTCGAAGGACTCTATGACCGGCTCAAGCGCGGCGACGAGCTGGTCACGGGCGACGTCGAGGGGGCGATCCGGCTCGCGATCGCGCAGGGCTCGCTGTTCGACTACGACCCGGCGACCACGCGGCCGAGCTTCGAGGAGATCAACCTGCGCAAGCGGCCCGTGCGTGCGCGCACGCCGGCGCAGGACGCCTATATTCGCGCGCTGCGGCGTCACGCGCTGGTGTTCGGCACTGGGCCCGCCGGCACCGGCAAGACCTGGCTTGCGGTCGCGCATGCGGTGCAACTCTTCGAGCGCAAGGAGGTCGATCGCATCGTATTGTCACGGCCGGCGGTCGAGGCGGGCGAGCGGCTCGGCTTCCTCCCCGGCGACATGCGCGAGAAGGTCGATCCCTATCTGCGCCCGATCTACGACGCGCTCTACGACCTCACCGACGCGCGCATCGTCGAGCGCGCCCTGCAGACCGGCGAGATCGAGATCGCGCCGCTCGCTTTCATGCGCGGGCGCACGCTCTCGAACGCGGTGGTGATCCTCGACGAGGCACAGAACACCACCTCGATGCAGATGAAGATGTTCCTCACCCGGCTGGGCGAAAACAGCCGCATGATCGTCACCGGCGATCCGAGCCAGGTCGATCTGCCGCACGGCCAGACTTCGGGGCTCCATGAGGCGACGCGGCTGCTCACAGGCGTCGAGGGAATCGGCCATGTCGTCTTCACCGCCGAGGACGTGATCCGCCACGAGCTGGTGGCGCGAATCGTGCAGGCCTACGACCGTGCCGCCCTCAGGACGTTACTCCCGCGCGAGGGAAAGGAATGAGAGCGGCGAGAGTACCCGCCTCCCGCGCTGGCGGAAAAGTCCGTGGCGCACCACAGGCAAGGTCACGCCGCCCGCCCAAACGTGCAAGCGGGGGAGGGAGATGAAGGCGAGGGCGCGCAGGAAGCCCGCTCGAGTCTCGGCGCGTTCGGTCCTCTTGGTGCCCGTCATCGACATTGTCGTCGATTCCCCGCTCTGGAAAGCACGGCGCGGCGTGCGCCCCATGCTGCGCCGCGCGATCGCAACGGCTGCCGCCGCCGCGTCAACAAAGGATGGCGAGATTGCTATCGTGCTCGCCGATGATTCGGCTATTCGGGCGCTCAACCGGACCTGGCGCGGAAAGGATCAGGCGACCAACGTGCTGTCCTTCCCCACGCGCAATGATCCTTCCCCGCCCCCGCTTGCGGGGGGAAGTTGGGGAGAGGGCACGCGGCAAGGTCGGATCGGCCGGCGGGGCGCGCGCCGCAGGTTCAGTCCACCTTGCCCGCTGGGTGACATCGTGATCGCCTACCAGACGACAGCGCATCAGGCCGACACCGAGGCCGAGGTCATGGAAGCGCTGGAAATCGCGATCCTCGCGCGCCTTGGCGTTCCCGATCCCTACGTTGCGCGCGGCACCAAGGGCTGACATCTAGTCTCCATGCCCGAATCCGACTCCACCAGTCCGAGCGATCCGGCCGGTTCCGCGAGCGGCACGCGCAACCTTCCGGTCCCGGTGCCGCGCCCAGTCGCGCGCGAGGGCGGCGAAGGCTGGTTGGCACGGACGTTGCGGGCGATCTTCGGCTGGAAGTCGAGCTCGATCCGCGCCGACCTCAAGGACGTGCTGGAGGGCGACGCGGGGGAGAGCGGCTTCTCGCCGAAAGAGAGCGCGATGCTCAAGAATATCCTCGGCCTGCGCGAGCGGCGGGTCGTGGACGTCATGGTGCCGCGCGCCGACATCGTGGCCGTGCAGCAGGAGATCGCGCTCGGCGAGCTGATCAAGGTGTTCGCCAGCGCCGGCCATTCGCGGCTCGTCGTCTATAGCGACACGCTCGACGACGCAGTCGGCATGGTCCACATCCGCGACCTCATCGCCTTCATGACTGCGCGCGCGGCCGCGAGCGCGAAGGCGAACACCCGGCGCAAGAAGCCATTTCCGGCCGGCCTCGACCTCAAGGCGGTCAATCTCGCGACCTCGCTCTCGGCGAGCAAGATCATCCGCGAAATGCTGTTCGCCCCGCCCTCGATGCCGGTGCTCGACCTGCTTGCCCGAATGCAGACGACCCGCATCCATCTCGCTCTCGTGGTCGACGAATATGGCGGCGCCGACGGCGTGGTCTCGATCGAGGACATCGTCGAAGAGATCGTGGGCGAGATCGCCGACGAGCACGACGAGGATGTGGCCCCGGCCGTGGTTCGCCAGGCCGACGGGTCCTACCTCGCCGACGCCCGCGCGAGCCTCGAAGACGTCACCGCGACCGTCGGCCCGGAATTCGATGTCGGCGAGGTCGCCAACGAGGTGGACACGCTCGCGGGCTATATCGCGACCCGCATTGGCCGCGTGCCAGTGCGGGGCGAACTGGTGCCCGGACCCGGCCGGTTCGAGATCGAGGTGCTCGACGCCGACCCGCGCCGGGTGAAGAAGCTCAGGGTCTACGCCAGCACCGACCGGCCGAACGGCAGCAGCCCGCAAGCGCCAGGACGCTCCGGCGACATTGGAGCGCCCTCCGCGCCGGCCTCGCCGAGCGATACGCCCACGCCCCCGCCCGACCTGCCCGTCACCCGCGACGCATCGGTGAAGCTCTCGCCCGAGGCGCCGCCCACCAAGGCCACTCGCCGCCCGTGACGCCCACTCGCCTCGCCCATCGGATCATGCTGGCCTGGGGATGGCGGCGCCTCCTCATCGCCTTGGCCGGCGGCGCTGTGACCGCGCTCGCATTGCCGCCGCTCTATGTGTGGCCAGCGCCATTCTTCACCTTCCCGATCCTGGTCTGGCTGGTCGATGGCGCGGCCGCCGGTAAATTCGGCGGCGTGCGAGCCGCCGCTGCGGCGGGCTGGTGGTTCGGCTTCGGATACTTTCTCGCCGGCCTCTACTGGGTCGGCAATGCGTTTCTGGTCGATGCCAAGACCTTCGGCTGGCTGTTGCCCTTCGCGGTCATCTCTTTGCCGGCGGGTCTGGCCTTGTTCACGGCCTTCGGTCTGGCGCTGGCGCGGCTGATCTGGAGCCGGGGGGCGAGCCGCGTTCTGGCGCTCGCGGTCGCGCTCACGGTCGCGGAGTGGCTGCGCGGCCATCTGCTGACCGGGTTCCCTTGGAACGCCTTCGGCTACGCGCTGGCGACGCCGTTGCCGCTCGCGCAGCCCGCCGCTCTCGTCGGCCTCTGGGGCCTGACCTTTGTCGCGGTCGCCGTCTATGCATCGCCCGCGGTGCTCGCCGACGATCCAGCCGAAACATCGCGGCCATGGCTTGCCCCCGCGCTCGCTCTGCTGGCCGTCATCGGCATGGCCGGCTACGGAGTGGTGCGCCTGAATTCCACACCGACGACCTACGTCGATGGCGTGAAACTCCGCATCATGCAGCCCAACCTGCAGCAGAACGAAAAATTCAATTATTCACAGAAGCAGCAGGTCATGAGCAGCTATGTCACCTTGTCCGATCGCGCCAGCGGACCGCAATCGACCGGCGTCGGCGACGTGACGCATCTGATCTGGCCGGAATCCGCGTTCCCGTTCTTCCTTACCCGCGAAGCCGATGCGCTCGCGCAGATTGCGGCCCTGCTGCCCGTGGGAACTGCGCTGATCACCGGAGCGGTGCGAGCCCCCGAAACGGTGCCTCCCGATGCCCCGGTCACGCGAGCCTATAATTCGATCTATGTGATCGACCACGACGGCTCGATCCTGTCGATCTACGACAAGATCCATCTCGTTCCCTTCGGCGAATATCTGCCGTTCCAGGACTTCCTCGAGCGGCTCGGGCTGATGCAGCTCACCAAGGTCCGCGGCGGCTTCATTGCGGGCGACCGGCGTCGCGCGCTCCCGGTGCCGGGGGCGCCGAATTTTCTGCCGCTGGTCTGCTACGAGATCATTTTTCCGGGCCAGGCGGTGCCGAGGGGCGAGCGGCCGGGCTGGGTGCTCAATCTCACCAATGACGGCTGGTTCGGCGCCAGCCCCGGGCCTTACCAGCACTTCCAGCAGGCGCGCCTGCGCGCGATCGAGGAGGGGCTTCCTCTGGTGCGGGCAGCCAATACCGGGATCTCGGCCGTGGTCGATCCGCTCGGACGCGTCATTCGGTCGCTGCCGCTGGGCAGCGAGGGCGTGCTCGACTCCGCCCTGCCGCGATCACTCCCGCCGACGATCTACGCGCGCGTGGGCGACGTGCCGGCCGCGCTGATCGTGGGCATCGCTCTTATTCTGGCGCTGCGGCGGCGTCGGCACCCCAGCGATGCATGACAGCCGCATGGCAACCGGGTCTGACGTACCGGCTCGCCGCGGTGATATCCCGCAATAAAAAAAATTCTCCAATTCAGGGGCGAACCCCAATAAAGATTCCTGCATTACGTGCAACATGCATTCTCATGATGTCCAGCAGCGATAAAATAGGAATAAACTTCTAACTGTATTTTACGCATTTTTGGCGTTGAAGGACAACCGCAGGAGGGGTACGGGTTGCATTAAAATGCCAGAAGGGGAACATTACCCGGAACCGCAGCCGCATAGGAGATCTTTATGGCCAAAAAGGCCCCCAATCCCATCGACAAGCACGTGGGAAGCCGGGTGCGCATGCGCCGGATGATGCTCGAAATGAGCCAGGAAAAGCTCGGTGATGCGCTTGGTCTAACGTTCCAACAAGTCCAGAAATACGAGAAGGGAACCAACCGCATCGGCGCCAGCCGCCTGCAACAGATTTCCCACATCCTGCAGGTTCCGGTGGCATTTTTTTTCGAGGGCGCGCCGATCCTGCATGGCCAGGGGGAGGGAATGAAGGATGCCCCTTCCCCCGCCTATGTCGCCGACTTCCTCGCCACCTCCGACGGACTGGCCCTGACCAAGGCGTTCATGCGGATCAAGGACCCCAAGCTCCGTCGCCGCATCGTCGATCTGGTCGAGGCGAT
>WNGL01013837.1_pt1 | contig 11307 bp, 6 predicted proteins | sample 5400591 | NCBI WGS metagenome assembly WNGL01 (sample SAMN13153377, study PRJNA577476) | soil metagenome | isolation source: 80 cm soil or saprolite under Garry oak tree replicate 1 | place: USA:California | collected 2016-06-15
CTGCCATGTATCCCACCGCGAGGGTGACATGCGTAAAACCAAAGTGCTTCAGTTGCCGTAGGATCGTATCGAGGATGGGCTTTTCTCCAAGTGGCACTAACGGTTTTGGGAAGACGTTGGTGAATGGAAGTAGTCGGGTCCCCTTGCCTCCGGCGAGAATGACCGCTTGCACGGTATACCTCCTCTCTTGCCACGATCACAGCGTAAACATGTGGGTTTTGTACAAATGCAAATGATCTTTGATATACGCAAAAGTCTCTTGTAACCCTTGCAGCAAGGTGTACTGCGGCTCCCATCCCAGCAGCGCTTTGGCTTTCGCGTTATTGCACACGAGTTCCAGGACTTCGCTCTTGGTGGGGCGGAAGCGCTCCTGGTCGGCTCTCACCTGTTTCGGCCCGCTACACATGCTGAGCACCATGTTCGCCACGGCACCGATCGTGACGCCTTGTCCAGTCCCAATGTTGATCACCTGTCCAATCATGTCTGGTGTCTCGGCCACTTTCATAAAGGCCGTCACCGTGTCCTCGACGAAGGTAAAATCGCGCACTGGCGTTAAGGCTCCCAGGCGGATCGTGTCTCCAGCCAGAGCCTGACTTATAATGGTGGGAATGACCGCACGCGCCGATTGGCGTGGCCCAAAGGTATTGAACGGACGTATCGTGGCCACAGGGAGGTTGAAGGAGCAATAAAAACATTCTGCCAGCTTGTCGGCGGCAATTTTGCTCGCCGCGTATGGTGACTGTCCTTGCAGGGGATGGTGTTCATCCATAGGGGTGTAGCAGGCCGATCCGTACGTTTCGCTTGTGGACGTATGGACCACCTTCAAGACGCCCTCCTCCAGACAGGCTTGCAGCACGTTCAGCGTCCCAATGACGTTAGTATCAATGAAGTGGCGCGGCGCCTGATAGGAGTATGGGATGGCAATGAGCGCTCCCAGGTGAAAGACGATCTGGCAATCGGCAACGGCGCGACGCACCATGGTGGCATCAGTCAAATCTCCGAGCACGACTTCCAGGGCCGTCTGCACATCGTCATCCACGTATTCCAACAGTCCCCTGTCATTGCGCGAGTTATAATGCACGAACGCGCGCACGCGGGCACCAGCGCGCACCAGTCGTTCCGCGAGATGGCTCCCGATGAATCCCGCTGCCCCTGTCAACAAAACACGCAGAGAAGGCCACGGTGGGAGGGCAACAAGGGATACTGACCCAGCCGAAGAAGCAGGTGACATTGTCACCATACGATGCCACTCCCTGACGAGAGGTTGAGCATAATCCCACGTGCGGGACGAGTACGATAAGGCGGTGCGGGTGTGCCTTTACGCAGCATATGGTCCTTGTGACGCACACTCCAGCAGGGTACGGGTGAGACGTTCCCACTCAGCATACGCCAGCTCCCCCTCCTGCATATTCAGGAGCTCTTGCACCGCTGTGGTGATGACATGTGAGGACCTCAAAGGTATGTCTTGCAGCAGGCGGATGCTAGGATTAGGCGTGGTGACATACCTGGTGGAGATACGTGACTCATGCGCTTCCTCCGAGGGCGATACAACGGGGGGCTCCTCAAGGAAGTACAGCGGAATATCGGTGCCAAGCCGATAGCCATGAAGCATAGCAAGCCGCTGTGCGACTTCCAGTAAGGACACCGCCGCGGCCGGTGGACAGACAAAGATGCCCTCCCTGGGGGCAAGCGACCTTGCTAATCCGAGCGCATCGAGGATGAAGTGCACGGCAGCGTCCTTGGAGAGCAGCGCATGCTTCGCCTTGCGATGGAGTAAAATGATCGGTTCGCGGTTCACGATCTGCTCTTCCAGCCGCGCCACAATGCCACCGCGATGTTCCAGCACGTCACACAACCGCACAATGACCACACGCGTTGACGTGGGAGCAAAGAAGTGCCGCAAGCCGATTTCTACAGCGCGCAGCGAATCGGCAATCAAGTTGCCCTGCTTATGCGCGGCCTCAGACGACACCAGGACAAAGTGGGTACAGCCACTGCGCACGGCCTGTTTGGCCAGCGCAAACGTCGTCAGGTAATTGGCGTGCAGAATGCTGGCGGTCTGAAAGTCAAAAAACGGCAGGTACTTCCGCATGGCATTCTGAAACACCACATGCGGACCATACTGTGCAAACACCGCTTCGAGGTTTGCATTCCCGGCTGGTGGGCACAGAATCGGCGTAATCCGGGCGGTGGGAAACGTCTGCTGGAGTTGTGAGACGAGCGCCGTGAGCGATGGCTCATAGCGTTCGAGCACCAGCAAGCGCTCCGGAGCAAAGCGCAGAATCTGCCGACAGAGTTCCAGCCCCACGGCACCGCTGGTGCCGGCGACCAGCACCCGTTTCCCCGTCAGTATAGCTGGCAACGCGGTAGAGGTAAGCGGCACATCAGGAGTCTCGAACAACGATTCGGCCCGTTGTGCCCCGCCCCCTTCAGAGAGCGTTGGGAAAAACCGATACGGTACCCCGGCGTTTTGACAGGCTTGGACAATCGCTGCAATATCACGTGCAGGAGCACTCGGTAAAGCCAGCAGCACCTCATGCGCCTGATAGAGCTTCACCAGGGCCTCCAGGTTGAAGCGATTACCCAGCACCTTGCGGCCGTACAGAGTTTTATGGCGCTTGACCGGATCGTCATCGAGAAAGCCGATCACCTCGTACGCCTCTTGGGACGCTCGCAAACACCGGAAGACGAGGGCTCCAGCATTACCGGCCCCAAAGATGAACACCCGCCGCTTCTTCTCCTCAGCCGTTTGCGACCGAACCTGCCAGGCATGGAAGAGTCGCAACCCCAGACGCACCACGGTCATGCAAACAAAGAGGCAGAGCCCATCAAAGAACAAGACCGAGCGCGGGAAGGTGCGCACATTGACGAGAAACGTCAGGCCTATAAAGAGAATGCTGCTGGTCGAGATGGCTTTCAAAATATTCCATATATCCGTATACGATATATAACGGATGAGGGTGCGATAGAGACCAAAGTATATGAAACAGGGGAGACGCATCAGCACCATCACTGGTAACAGATGCAGAAAGGGGTTGATCTCCTGTGCTACAACAAGCCCCTCAAAGCGCAGTATATGTGCCAGCCCAAACGAGATCAGGCTCAACATGACATCGATGCTTAATAAGTAGATCTGGGATCTATTCTGCAGCACGAGCTTCCAACTAATAGCTTTGCAGACGGTCTCTTTGATGCCCAGCACAAGGTATTGCAAATCTTTCACAAGCGATGGATGGCGGACATACTCCAGATCGATCGGCAATTTCTTGGGAAGAATTTCCTCGATGTAGTACCGTTGTGGATCCACGCCGAGGGGATACCACTCTTCCTCGTTACGTCCGAGGATTTGGTTCGGCCCAACCAGGCCAGGGGTCACCGTAAAAATGGCCTTGGCATACTCCGGGTATAAGGCCGCCAGATCAGGCGCTTCCGGGCGTGGCCCGACAAACGTCATCTCGCCCTTGAGCACATTCAGCAGTTGCGGCAGTTCGTTGAGTTTGGTGCGACGGAGAATGCGCCCAAAGGGGGTCACGCGCGGATCGTCTTGGGGACAGACAATAGCCCCAACAGGCATGGAGGTCTCGAACATGGTGCGAAACTTATACATCTTAAAGGGCTTGCCATCTTTGCCGATACGATCACAGCGATACAACACCGGTCCCCTCGAATCGAGCTTGATCAACAGACCAATAAGGGGAGAGAAGGGGAGCACGAGCAGCAAACCGATACAGGCAAGGACAAGATCGATACAGCGCTTCATCATAAATCATGCCTCGAAAGCTAGACATGCAACGTGAAAGGTATCGTGAGAGCGATAGGCGGATTGCTATACACAAACGTATACGATCCGCTCGCCTCCGGTAGGTGATAGACAATGCTCCCTCGCCTGGTCTGATCAGCAGCGATATCTGCGACGGTGGCAAAGCCGCCGACCTGCGCCGTCAGCGCGGCATCGTAATACCTCAACGCCGGTATGGCCTGCAGCCTATCGGCGTCATCATTCGCACCGTGGATCGGAATAAATGACGCCAGGGCACGCCCATAGTCCGTGCCTTCATTGGTGGTCAGGACAGTCTGGGCGGGGTCAAACAGGTGCCCAAAAGCCCCATAATTGGCTATTTCCACATCGACAATCAGGAAGACCGTGCCAGCAGTCGCCTGCTGCGCACCGATATGGCGGCGGGGTGCCACCGTATGCAGGGTTATATGTAAACCTTCACTCTCCTCCTCCCGGTGGACGACCACGGCCGCGGGCTCAGAGGCAGGGGGCGCTACCACGGTGGGGCGTACCTCTATAGCCGGCGTCACCACGTCACGGTCTACAGGGCCCTGGTGGAGACGCCCGGAGGTGACATCAGCGCTATACTTACTGCCATAGTAATCCGAAGAGTAATAATGTTGCTCCTTCGGACGGACATTATTAAAAACGATCCCCAGCAACTTGGCACCGGCTCTTTCCAAAAGCTGTTTCGTCTCCACCGCCATGGCACGCGTGCTGCGCCCCTGCGCGTGCACCAGGAGCACACTATCTAGCATCGGGGCCAGAATCATCACATCAGGGATCGACAAGACGACGGGGGAGTCGAAGATCACCAGATCGAAACAGGTCTTCCAATGCTCTAGAAGATGCTTCAGCCGTGCCATGCTCAACAATTCCGTAGGATTTAAGGGGCAGGCACCGGCGAAAAGGACTTTGAGATTGTCCATCGGCGCCTCGTGCACGACACTGCTCCACTCCACCCCGCGCACCAGCACATCCGTCAACCCTTGGCCTTGGACATCCCCAAAGATCCGATGCAGCGACGGATGGCGCAGGTCCGCCTCTACCAGCAGGACATGTCGACCAAGTTGGGCAAACGAGACCGCGAGATTCGCCGCGGTCGTGGATTTGCCTTCACGGGCACAGGCACTGGTCACGAGCACACTCCGGACCGGCGCTTGGGCCAGTTGAATCCAGGTGCGCACCGTGTGATAGGCCTCGGCCGCCGATGACCAGGGTTTCTGCAAGGTAATCAGTGCCGGGGGACGACGTTTCGGCAGGGCATGACGCGGAATAAAGCCCAGAAACGGGAGCGCCATGGCCTGTTCAACCTCTGCCACATTTTTGAAGCGCCTATCGAGCCCCTCGGCCAACACCGTAAGGCCTCCGCCACATCCCAGGCTGAAGATCAAGCCAATCAGCAGGTATTTTATGGCTCCAGAGGGTACCGGGCTCCCCGTCAAGGCTTGCTCTACGATGGTGACGTTGTTGTTCTCCAGAGCCGTGGTAATGCTCGTTTCAGTGAGACGCTTGGAGACTTCCTGATGCATCGCTTTCTGAATGTCCAGATCGCGGCGCAATGCCTCATACGACGTCACGTCCTTCTCCGACTGAATGACGCTGGTTTTCTGGGTGTTAAAGAGCTGCTTCAGTTCATTTTCCTGGTTGACGAGGGCGTTAAATTGATTCTCAAGGCTGGCAATAACGCGTTGCACTTCGCCGGTCACCGCCTTGCGCACCTCCGCCATCTGTTCATGCAAGGCCACCATCTTGGGATGTTTATCCATAAACTTCTTACCCAGTTCGGTGGCTTGAATCTGCAAATCGGTATAGCGCATGCGCAAGCTACTGATCGCGGGGTTATTGACGAGGGTAGGATATTTGGCACTTTGCGCCAGATCAGGACTAGCCAAGAATTTCCGCAGCTCATCGAGTTCCGCGCGCAGGGCCAGACGTTCCCGACGCTTGTCCAGGTACGACAGATTTAAGGAACCCAAGTTCTGCAGGTCTGCCGCCGAGGTATGGTTGGTCTCGTTCCCTACCAGGCGTTTGTCCTCTTTCAAGGTCTGGATCCGACGTTCCCCTGCGGCAATTGTGTCGCGGAGGGTTTCCGCTTCCTTCTGGAGCCAGACGGTTGCCTTGCGGGAGGCCACGAGACGCTTTTCCAAGTTTTGCTGCGCATAGGCCGCGGCGACAGCGTTGACTTCACGCGCCACCCGCTGCGGATTATCGCCATCCACAATAATGTCCACCAGTTTGGTGTCAACCTTATCTATACCCTTACGCGGCTCTACCTTCAGCGCCCGCAGCAAGCGCCCTACCGCTTGCGCACGCTGCAGGTCGGCGAGCGTCGCCTCTGCAGAAGATGCCTCTGCGCTGGTGAGGGCAGCGGGAGCCTCACGGTCGCGAGGCGTCACAAGAGCGAGCACAGCTTGCCACACGCGTTCCGGAAACGCTTGAATGGCTTTCAAAGTGGCCATCTGTGGGCGGTCGGTTCTGGCAGGCTGCGGTGCATAGAGCTGCAGTTTCTCGACTACTTCTTCTACAACGGCCCTACTTTTGATAAGTTCATACTGCGTATGATAGAAGTGCGGTGATTGATCTGGTCCCAGCACCTCAGGAATGGCAAGCACTTTCGGATTTGTATCCTCGATCAATACGGTTGCCTTAGCGCTATAGCCCTGCGGCTGCGTCGCCAGGAAGAGACAGATCCATGGCAGGATACATATGACTGGGAGCAGGAAGAGCCATTTGCGACGCCAGAAGAGGCGTACGTAGTCCTGCAAGGTGTGTGCAGTGCCGTCGGCTTCTGCCAGCACGACATACTCCACCTCCTGACGGCGTGAGGTCAGTGATGGATACTGCGGCGGGGGTAGAGTTTGGACGTCTGCCATACGATACCTGCCCTCACTCGGGACGCTCTGGCAAAATCAGACGCTGCCCGATCTCTAGGAAGTGAATATTGCGTAAGCCGGGATTGGCCTCGCTGACTAGGTCTACGACAGCTTTGGTATATTCCCCATATTCTTGAGCGAGAATGTGCGACAGCGTATCTCCCGCACGGACAACCACCACCTTTTTGATGGCCAATTCTTTTGCTTCACCCACAGGCTGCCCCGGCGCAATCGTCGGCATCTGACTGCTCGGCAGCAGGGCAGGAGGAGCGGCAGCCCGTGCGGACTCCTGTGGCGCTGGGGCTAGGGCCGTCCCAGCACTGGTCCGCTCATGACCAGACGTCGCGGCGGGGAGAATGCGTCTGGGGAGAGGCGCCCCCTGGCGTCCTTGGTCACGCCCGCCCCCAGCCTCAGGAGCAGCCGCAATCCCAGAGACCAACGCGGCCCGCTGTCGCACCATCTCCACAGCGCGATCTACTATCGTGCGCAGCGACCACAAGCCGAGTTCTTCGCCGACAATGCCGCCGAGTAAGCCGAGCAACGCCACAGCAATCAGGAGGAAACGCCGCAAGCGCTGCCGCGATTCGCGCTCAGAAGCCTGCTTCCAGGGAGAGATGAGAGTGGGATCATGCCGAGAATTTTTGCGCAGCAGACTTTCCCAATAGTCCCAATAGTTATCTTCAGAAAAAACCGTATGCCGCCGAATGATACGATCGGCATCCTCGCGCACGTCAGGCTGCGGAGCTGGCGCTCCAGTCTGCGCAGGCTGGCGCTGCGCTGGAGGTGGCGGGGTCGGAGGGGCAACGGGAGCAGGCCCCGTACGGGGCTCGGTAGCACGGGCAGAAGGACGCGTCAGCGGGCTACTCTCTGGGATAACATCCTCCTCCGAGGTACTAATATCCATGTCCTTCGCCACGCGCTGGATGATGTCGCGACCGATATGATAGATATTGGTCGAACTTCCAAAGAGTAAAGCGTTATCACAGAGAATGTTGATAAGCCGTGGGAAGCCTTTGGCACAGACAAAAATCTCATCGAGCGCGTCACGCCTGAAAATGTCGACCTCATGCGCGCCAGCGACGCTCAGGCGTTTGTGAATATAGAGTTCCGTCTCGAGCCGATTGAGAGGGAGCAGATTGTACATAATGCCGAGCCGTTGCTTGAGTTGACCGAGGCTCGGCGTTTTCACATTTTCCAGAAGTTGAGGTTGACCAACGAGGAAAATGTGCAGCAGCTTTTCTCCTGCAAGTTCCATATTTGAGAGAAGACGTATCTCCTCTAAAAGCGCAGCGTGAAAATTTTGCGCTTCATCAAGAATAAGTATGTTTTTTTGATTATTATGATGATTTTGTATCAAGAAGCTTTTGAGCTTTATAAGATACATACTTTTACTATCTTCGTTTGCATCTAAACCAAATTCATCAAAAATAAGACAAAAAAGATCTTGCACATTGATCTTAGAATTCACCAAAAACGCAATATGCACCCCAGGGTATTGGTCACTCAGATGCTCGGTGACAGCACGTAAAATGGCTGTCTTGCCAGTCCCGGGCTCGCCCGTTAGTACCGCAAGCCCTTTATTACTCTGTACGCCATAGACCAGATGCCGGAAAGCCTCCTGGTGTTTTTGACTCCAGTACAGGAAACGAGGGTCAGGCGTAATGTTGAAGGGTTCTTCTTTCAGACCATAGAAATCTTTATACACGCGATGATCCTGCGATGAAGCCTGGTCTCAGGCAGGTTGACCTGACATACGGTGCCGGTAGGCGCAGAACACCTACCGGCACCGTACGCTATGAGATGAGGTTAAAAGAGACTCGGGCGCACCACGACAACATCGTCGGCCTGGAGAAGGTCATCCGGGCCGGCCTGGAAATCCAGGCGTTTCCCGTCAACCATACGCTGGACTGTCATACTCTTGGTGGCAGCAAATTTGGTAAACCCGCCAGCGAGTGAGACCGCCTTCTGGATGGTGGTATCCTTCTCCAAACGATACCGACCAGGACGCTGGATCTCGCCTGTAACGTAGACGAAGGCCGCTGCCGGCACATAGACCACGTCGCCATCCTGCAGCGTAATACGCTGCGGGACCCCGCCCGCCATCAGTTGTTCGAGCGACACCCGCATAGCGGACTGCCCGTTTGCAGTAGCAGAGATTTTGGAAGTTCCAGATGGAAGAGCCTGTTTATCTGTAGCGTGGGTCAGAATAACCTCAAAACCAGCCTCAGGAGTCGGCCCCCCTGCTGTTGACAAGGCCTCTAAGAGAGTCGTCTGACGCTGTAACGCATAGGGCCCCGGTTTGCTGACAGCCCCCATGACATAGACCTGCTGGCTTTTATGCTGGGTCACCGTCACCCCCACCTGTGGGGATACGAGGTAACCCTCGGCGAAACGCTTGGCCAAGAGACTTTCCAGTTGACGCACCGGCAGGCCAGCCGCCTGGACGCGGCCAATCAGGGGATACGAGAAAGCACCATCGCGCAGGACATCGCCTGGTCCAAGGGTAAAGCCCGTGGTCGGTATCTGTCGTTGCTCTTCCCCCATCCCGCTCAAGGGCGGGCTCTCCGCCGGCGCTGGTAGCGATGGCAATGACGACGCACACCCTCCTAGGCCCAGCGCCAGCCCCAAACAGCCTATGAGTGCTCGTTGAATGTGGTGGAGTCCACAAATGTCTAGCATAGTGCTCCTCCTTAACCTCACAGCTTCGCCCTCTCAGTTACAGGCTGCTTCCCTGCACTTCCTCATCGGCCCCCTGGAGAGCCCGTCTCGCTTACCACTGTCACGCTTACCTCCATGCGTATAGAGGCTGCTTGGCAGTGTATGTCGTCGAACGTCATCACAGTGCAGAAATGCTCGATTTTATATCAAATAGAACTAAAAAAATTTGACCCAAAAAAAGGCGCACTCAAGCCTTCTTTGTCCCACAAAGTAAGGCCTAAGCGCGCCTGGATAGATACGCCTAAGTTGCCCCAAGTGACAATTTTTACTATAATTACACATGCCATGAGGCGCCCCCTCGTGGCGAGAGGGGTTGGCGATCTTGGCCCTGCGAAAGCTGAATCGCCAACCCTATTTTGTTTCCCTAATCTGTTCCGTTACTTTCTTACTGTTACATATTAAAACATTCTTCAAGGATTGTCCAACTGTATCTTAAACTTTCTTTTCCCACGTAGTATTCCGCAATTTCTCGGCCTTCGCAACACTGGTAGTACCATACAATTAGACATTTCTACAACCATATGACACGATACTGTATTCCGCAGGGATGATAATTTTTCTCAGTGCAACGGTGTGCGTACGACAGGGAGACATCTACACATCATATTGCCCAAACCTTGCACAAATCGTGCCAGATGCCAGTGTAGATACTATCATCCACACTTGTGGAGCCACCACACTGATAACGCTCCCCCTACTCACTCTAAGGGTTTATCGCCGTGAAAGCTGCATAAAGCACGCAGCGCAGCAGCGCCGCAGTCCGGGGGCAGCGGACTCCAGACCGTGTATGTTTCTCTAGACATGTGTATGTTTCTCTGGACAAGAGAAGGCTGTCGGCTGCGTGTTCAGAGCTCTGCACCAGCGCCCCGACGGAGGAGCGCCTGGCCCAACGCTTTGGGGGAGCCATCTCCATTGAGATAGAGGTACAGTGTGGTGCGGGCGATACCCAGGCGCTGCGCTACTTCTGTTGCCTTTGCCTCACGATCCGCCATGGCGGCCATAGCCATGCGCAGCGTGGCTTTCGTCATTTTGCGCGGTCGGCCCCCCTGCCGCCCTCGAGCCCGAGCCGCCGCGAGTCCGGCGCGTGTCCGTTCACGGATCAGTTCGGCTTCAAATTCGGCCAACGCCGCAAAAATCCCAAAGACCAGACGACCGTTCGCGGTCGTGGTATCGACCTGCGCCCCCTGGCCAGTTACGACCTTCAATGCCACCTCCCGTTGGTGCAAGGTCTCGACCAGTGTCACCAGATGCCGGAGATTCCGCCCGAGCCGATCGAGCTTCCACACCACCAGCGTATCCTCTGGGCGTAGGGCCTTCAGACAGGCCTCCAGCCCGGGACGCGCGTCATGGCGACCAGAGGCAAGATCGTCGTAGATGCGGTCTGGAGCCACCCCTGCGGCAAGGAGTGCGTCCCGTTGCAGATCGAGGCTCTGCGACCCATCAGATTTTGAAATCCGTATGTAACCCAGCAGCATGGAACAGATCCAGTGATGGAGCCATAGGGACGAGCAAGCGTGGTGTCCCCTGCGTCAGTGTGCAAAAAGATACCATACGAGGCTTGAACTGAACATAGATTTCTGTAACGGGTTTTTCTACATATGGACGGTGGAAAAATCGCGCCACAGCGCGTGTCGAAGAAACGGGCGTTTTTCGTGCAGCCGCAGCACGAGAAAAGCCTTGCTGCACAAAGCGCCAGCGGACTTCTCCACTGTCTCTGGGGAAAACTCTGCGGCAGACGGGGCTAACTCCCGGCAGAATCAGGGTGTCAGCGTAGTGCTTACGGGCGCGTCAGTGTTGCCACGGAGGCAGGCGCACAGACCGCGTGCGTGGCGCTGGCCTTTAACTTAAATGTTGCTCTAACGAAGCCAAAGAGCCCTTGCGAGCCGCATAAAATCAGGTTGACAAGGCATCAAGCGGCCGCGAGAGCCTGTCGCA
>WNGL01009459.1_pt1 | contig 11305 bp, 17 predicted proteins | sample 5400591 | NCBI WGS metagenome assembly WNGL01 (sample SAMN13153377, study PRJNA577476) | soil metagenome | isolation source: 80 cm soil or saprolite under Garry oak tree replicate 1 | place: USA:California | collected 2016-06-15
TGAGCCAGTATTTCGAGTTTTATAATCAGCAGCGGCCTCACCAGGCTCTTGATTATCAGACCCCTGCTGAAGTGTACTCAACTGGTACACCGATTGGTTCATTCTAAAACCAAGAAGACGAAGAAAGGAAAAGGAGGAGAGTAGCTCTTACAACTGCCCTTCCTCCTGTCTTGACAAATGGGTCCACTTTAGCACAAGCTCGCTCTTATCGAATATCCTGAGCAAAATTCCGAATGGGAACTCCCAAATCATTGACCCACTCTATCCATTCGATCGGCTGCACCCATTCGTCATGAGCTGCTGTTCTGGCTTCTAGGATGCCATTCCGCCTGCGGGCTCGCGTGATCTTCCGTCTGCTGGCTCGGCCTTCAATCTGCGCATAGGTTTTGTAGTGCTGGCACACCAGGTTAATGTCACGGACGGTGACCAACGCGTATGCTTTTTCCATCGTGTGTTTCCTTCCTTTCCCCACACACAGCATATCACGCTGATACCCTGGTACCAACTGTCTAGAGTAGAAGTGTCTAGCATCAACTAGACAGGCACTTAAGTCCGCGCTATCTTTGGAAAATGTCCCGTTCCGTCAGGCCACGAGCGCTTCCCCCCATCCTGGACCGTCTAAAGGCGTTTCTCAGTCACCTGCCACAAACGAGCGGTGGCGATGGAACAGCCCACATTTCCTCTTTTGCCAGCCTCTTGCGGAATATGAGAAGGGAGACCCATCACACTGTGAAGGAGGAAAACCGCACATGCTCCCCCGCGAAACCGACGGCTACTCCTACAAACGCACCAGGCTGGACTACCACGCGACGGTGCGTGAGCTGCCCAGCGGTGAGCGCCCGCGCGAGCGGTTGCAGCACTTCGGCACCCGGGCGCTCTCGGGGGCCGAGCTGCTGGCCATCATCCTGCACACCGGCACCCGGGGCGGTAACGTCCTGGAGCTGGCCAACAAGCTGCTCGCGAAATATGGAGGACTCCCTGGACTGGTGCGCGCCGACTTCCGCGAGCTGTGCGCCGAGCACGGCATGGGGGAGGCCAAGTCGGCGATCGAACTGGTCGATCACATCATCATCGGCCAGCAGCGCTTCGTCAGCCTGAAAGAACATCTGCGCTGGGAGTAGGTTGGAGCTTGAGCGACCTGGCATACTGGCACCTGGTCCGCAGCGGACACTCGGGGCACAGTGGACGCCTGGCACGGCAGACGAGCGCTCCAAAATCGAGCGCCGCCCAGTTGGCCTCGAGGCTGCGTTTGCCGCGAACTAGCCGAAGGGCGAGCGCGTGTAGCGTGCGTTTGGGGCTCGCCTCGGCGCCCTCGGATGATCCAAGGAACCGCACCAGGAGGCGGGCCATATTCACATCGAGGAGCGGCTCGGCTCGCCCGTACACAATGGCCAGCACCGCGCTCGCCGTGTAGGGGCCGATGCCTCGCATGCGCTCCAACTCCGTGCGTGTGCGGGGAATGGCCCCTCCATTCGCCTCGATCGATTGCGCGAGGCTCTGAAACGCCAGCGTCTTTTGACGCCAGAGCCCGAGCGGCCTGAGCGCGCTCTCGAGGCACTCCAGTGGGGCTTGTGAGAGGGAAGTCCACGAGGGGAAGTGTTCGATGAATCCGGAGTAGGCCCGAGCGACACCGACAGCGGTAGTCCTCTGCAGCAGGACTTCCGCGACAACGACCTCGTAAGGGGTCCTGTCCGGCTCGCGCCAGAGCAAGGAGCGGCCGTTGCGCGCGAACCAGGAGAGGAGCCGTCTGCGCAACCAGTGGAGACGCTTGCCCGCCTCCGGCGCAAGTTCATATGGTGCATGCCCTGGCCATCCCATCACGCTCAATCCTTCCTAAGATTGGAAGCCGCCTCACCATCGTCGCAGGTGAGGTCCCCTCTTCGCTGGTTTGCTTCTTGGGGAGAAGCTCTCCGGCACGGATATTCGGACACCAGGGCGACGATCTGCCGCTGCACCAGCGGCTTCCTCACTATCTGCTGCGCGCCAGCCAGACGCGCTTTCAAGCGGACCAGGATCCCGTCGCGCTCGCCCAGGAGAGCAATGGGAACCATCGAGTGGAAATGTGGTTCGCCTCTCAGGTACTTCAGCACGTCGAAACCATCCATCCTGGGGAGTTCCAGGCTGAGGAAGAACAGGTCGGCAGAGCCATGCCGGGAGAGGAAGTGCAGCGCCTCTAGCGAATCATCAAAACAGGCGACTTGATGGCCCTCGCGATGGAGGATGACCTCGAGGATCTTGCGCGAGGTCGGCGAGGTGTCCAGTACCATGACCCTCAGCTGTCGCTGCACGCTCGTGCCTCCTTCCTGCTCTGCTTCGCGCCCGCTTGCACTCTGCCGCCGGTCCCGGTCCCCACAGTGAGCGTAGCATGCCTCCCTCATGTGCTCCTCATGAGCGTTCACCGGGCGCACACCCCTGCTCACGACTCGCTCACGGCATATGGCAAGGAGGGAACGCACGCACTTCCCATGGCAGGTGAAGCGATGCCCGTGGAATGAGAAGGTTCCTTTCCACTCTTTGGCGATCCAGGAAGAATACGTCAGAGGGGGGAGGAAGCGCAGACCAGCGAGGGACGTGAGCAGAATATCCGTTTGACGAACGGCTCACGAAGAATCACGACTTTCTCGTTCAGCCAACGGGCACTTCTGCTATAATCGGAGCATGGATGGGGGATAGCCCCCGTAGTAGGGCGTTCAGAGGCTCGTCGGCAGGTCTTGTACCCCTTTGCTGGTCGAGCCAGAAAGGCCGAGAGAGGTGATACGCAGGCGATGTACAGCACAGTTGAGCGCGATCAGACAAAACATCCGCAGATGCGGATCACCACGCTCGGGGAATTCGCCCTCGAACGGCTCGTTTCTACTCCCTCGCACACCCAGGATGAGCCGCCGCGTTACGTGAGCGTGGCACGGAGCGAGTGGAGCAACCGGGGCCCGGCGATGGCCTTGCTGAAGGTGCTGCTGTGCCGCCCTAACCGCCGGGCATCGCGGGATGAACTCATCGAGGCCATCTGGCTCGATCATGAGGCCATCAACGCCGCTCACGCGCTCGACTCGGCGGCATCCGTCCTCCGGAGACACATCCTGTGCACGAGCGAAGTGGGAAGTCTGCTGCTCACGCTGCGCAGCGGTGGTGAAACGATCTTCAAACTTGCCGGGCAGCACCGCCTCTGGGTCGACGCCGATGCGTTGCTCTCACTCGTGTCGCAGGCGATGCGGGCGGAGTGCCAGGGGCAGAACCCGATCCCTCTGCTAGAGGAGGCATATGCCCTCGCCAGGGGCGAGTTCCTCGAGGACGACCTGTATTGCGAGTGGGCACAGCCACGACGGCACACGCTGGGCGGCGCACGGCACCGCGTGCTCTTCAAGCTGGTCGACCTCTACCTCAAAGACGAGCGGGCGGGCCTGGCCGAGGAGTTGCTCTTCGCCGCACTGGAGGAGGACCCGGCCGAAGAGGACGCCCTGTGCCGTCTGATGATCCTGCTGGTGGAGCAGGAGAGGCGGCAAGAGGCGCTCCACCTCTATCAGTACACTGAGGATGTGCTCCACGAGGAGCAGGCGGAGCCCGCCGTCTACACCCGCGAGCTCGCGAGACGCATCCGGCAAGGCCTCGTCTTGCGCGAGCGGGGAGAGCGTTACACCGCGGCGGGGGTGCAGACGCTGTCACTGGTGGGGCGGGATGCAGTGTCCAGAGATCGTGGGGACAGCTTCGGCGTGAAAGGAGCTCGGATGGCCATCACTGCTGCTCCATGCGGAGGCCAAATGCCATCCTCCTACCGGTACTGCCTGCCGCGCCGCCGATCCCGCAGACAGGCAGCGCTCCCCGTTGGTTGAGCCAGGTGTAGCTCCCTGGATAGTGCGAGCATCACAGCGTAGCAAGCACCTTTCACCAGTCTGGAACAAGAGCATGTGAAAGGCTACTGTGGCTCTGCATCAGGCAAGGCGATGGCATGCGTCTGTTCATGTAGGGACCAATCGGCGGGAGGCTTGAAGGCAATCGCGTAGGGGAGCGCCTGTTCCGGCCAGCTTTCCTCGCTCGGTTTGCTGACGACGTGATAGAGGGCGCGCATGGTCGGCACAAACAGCTCCGCCGTTTCCTGCATCAGCAGCGTTTCCTGCACTTTCGTGATGCGGCGCTGCTTCAGTGGCCGCGGGGGAGCGACGCTGCCGGCGTGGACGTCCTCGATGCCCGAGCCGTTGCGCCAGTGCTCATTGAGGATGCCATTGGCCAGGGCGCGTGTGGGATGGACAATAAGGCGCGCTTTCTCCCGTTCCAACCACTCCGAGCCGATGTCTCGCGCAAAAGCCTCCATCAGGTAGCGCCTTCCAGTGGCAGAATTAATGGCGCTAAACGCCCGGAAGCGGTTGTAGTACGTCGACCCGTCGAGCTGCGTGATGGGGAAAGGGAGGAGTTGGACGGCGGCCTTGACCAGCTTGCGGAAGTGCCGCTGGTCTGCCCGCATGAGGTCGATCCAGTCGGAGAGGGCCGCAGATGCTTCGATGTTGATGCGGGCCATCTCCCCGTCGCTGATGCAGCTGACCTCTGGGTCGTACGCGGCTGTCCACTGGAGCAGGTCATGATTGGCTATCGCGGCGAAGTACGATCCCCAGCGGATACACACTGCGACGGTCGCGATAGCTACTTCACCGAAGTGCACCTGAGACTTAGGTGGAACTTTCTGGCCACGGGTGGCTTCCTCCAAATATGACAGGGACTGCTGGTACATCGTGATTCGAGGGGACGAGACGAGCCGATAGGGCCTTTGATCCTCTTCAGCACACTCCTGCCAGTACCCCGCGTCAATGGTGAACCGATCGTTGACGTTGACCGTTAAGGAATGCTGCACTGGCATCTGTTCGCTGCCTCTCCTTTCGCTCATTTCCGCTCGTATCGGGTTTGGAAGCCATTGGCTCAACCAGCTTGTTCATAACAAAAGCTCTACTGCGTCCCCGACGAATGCCATGACACTATTCCTTGCCGCGCAGCTTGTTGATCTCCTCCACCGCCTTGATTCTCGCTGCGAATAGCGGGACAAACTGAGCGAAGGAGGTATTCCTTCGTATCTGCACCAGCTTCCAGCCCTCCTCCATATCCCGGTACAGGAGCAGATAGAAGCCGTTCCAGTTGGGGTAGTGCCCAGCTTTGCGCTTGTAGGGACGGCGGGCGAAAAAAGAGGCGACGATGTGAGGGAGCGGTGCCATGACCCTTGCATCCATTCGGCAAAAGTCGATCCCTCCGACGTCCTCCCGGTCATCTACCAGCAGGCCTTCCCCTTCGATCCAGGTAGAGAGCAGGGCCAGGGCCTCGGCCGGAACGTCGGAGCGTTCAAGCGCCACTTTCGTCAACTGGTACTCTTCGTGCGTGAAGTAGGACCGTTCTCTCATCGGCTTCTTCCTCCTCGTTTCCGTCTTTGCTTGCCCCGCGCCTTCCCGCTCCCAGGCAGGATCACCCTCACGTGCGCGCCTTTGGGCAGGGAACCCCGGTGCGGCTCCATCGCATCAGCTGATTGCGCGGCCATGGCGTCCTCTTGCTTCTGCGTACGGGAAAGCCAGTCTTTTCGTTCCGGAGGAACCGGGCACCAGCCCTCCTCTTCGGTAATCCCATAGGGGGCGAGGAGATCCAGGAGCTCTTTCCAGCGCCCCAACATGAGCATGTCCACGCCTTGCCCTCTTGTCCCGCTGGAAAGACCGTAGATGGGCGCGTCCGCGTCCTTGCTCTCGAAGTGGGTGACCAGGAACCAGTTCTCTCCCCGCTCGATGTAGGCGGCGGCGAAGGGACTCTGCGCGATGGCATCGACGAGTGGGCGGGGCGCGCTCCGCGCTTGCTCGTATTCCCCTTGCGGATACAGACCCCGAAACTGCGCCTCATCCTCTGCATCGCGCAGATCATAGACCAGGTCGTGGCTGTGGTCGCCAATGAGAACTTCGTGTTGCTTGACGGCCTGGATAAACGCCTCCATCCAGTCCGGCGACGTCTCAATCGACAGGCAGGCGGCGTCAGGCGTCAGAATCACCCCGATCTCACCTTTTTGCACGTCCTGAAGCAATCGGGAGAACGTCTCACGGCACTCTCCAAGCCCCTCGTGATAGGCGAAATTCCTCATTCTGCCGTCGTGCGCTGCCGCATAAATGGCTGCCTTGCGGGTGTGGTCCACGTGTTCTAAAAAAGCCAGGCTTTTCATCTTGTATTCCTCCTGATCGCTAGTGCGGTACCAAGCAAGGGAGATGTGGGAGGCGTGCTGAGTACCCAAGCAACGTGGCACGGCAGCCACAAAAACGCGTCGCGCGTGCCCTCCTGCCTTCAGGCGGAGGGAGGAAGCGTCGCCTCCCTTCTTTGCTGATAAGTATAGCCATCACTGCGCGCGATGAGGGTACAAAACCGGTGATGAATGTCTGTGACCAGCCCGAGTGCGGTGGTGATGTTGAAGATACCCCTTGTGCGCACAGCGACTTTACCTACATAGGTACCTGCTTTGGTGCCACCCGTGACTACTGCGCGCACCAGATCGCCCGTCTGGAACCCCTGCACCCGCTTGGCTTCCTTTGGCTTGCTACACGGGAACCCGAACCGATCGACGTTGCACATCTGCCTGCTGCCATGCCCCGTCGCCATGATCTGGAGCGGCATCACGCCTTTGACATGGAGGCGCTCTGGAGTGCTTCTTCCGACACACGCTGCATCGAGCCAATGGGTCTTGGACAGCCCGCGCGTCACGCGGTTGTACTTCGTCAAACCTCCACTGCCACCTTCCACGGGCAGGCCAAGTGCCTTGAGCCGCGCGTTTAGCACCCATCGCGTGGCATTGACCACCGCTGCATCGTTGAGCGGCGCTTTCATGTGCGCAAGGATACGAGCGAGCCGGGCAGGCTCGTCTTTGAGGAACTCACCCACATCCTGATTGCTCTTGCGTTGATTGCAAGCAGTGCAGGCCACCACGAGATTGCTCACCCGATTGGAGCCGTGTTGACTGCGCGGATGCACGTGATCCAGTTCGAGGGGGACATCGTGGGCGTCACAATACACACATCGGTGGTTCCATTTGAGCAGGACGTACTCACTCACTTCGTAGCCTGAAAGCTGGCCTTGCTGGTATTCCACGCCCTCGATATCCGGGTTCTCCAGCGCTTGGGTATCAAACCTTACCAGTGCTTGACTGATCGCTGTGACCGGCGATATTCGCATGAGGCGGCGCACCCACGTCACCACGTTGCAGACCCGACTCTCCAACGACGGCGGGAGCGTCCCTTGTCGTTTCCGCCGGTTCTGAAAACGGGACTGGCGGTATCTGGTCTTGCGCTGTCTCCTGCTCCGCCTCGCGGCGCGGCGCCTGTCCACACGCTGCTTGATCTGCTCTCCGCGATGCGTCAGTTCGGCGGCCCACACCACTTCTGAGCTTCCATCGTTGACCAGGGCGATCCCTGTGACGTTGCTCCCCGGATCGACTTTGACGTGCAGAGGGTGAAGGTCAGGCTGCTCCACTGCTCGCTTCAGAATGATGCTGAACGGATAGCGCCGGTAGACGGCTGCTTTGCCTTGTTTGAGCAGCAAGCGCGCGCCCCGCATGGACCGGGTTGAGCGGCTGCTTGTTAGTATCCAGCACAAAAACGTTCGACATCCATCGTTCCTTTCGTTGTGCCCATATGGGCCTCCTGTCGCCAGAGTAATGCTCAACGTTCATGGAAGGTTTGGCATGCATAGCACTGAGTTTGCCCCTCGCTCTGTTTAACCATGCACCGTAGAGGCCTAGGCCGGTGAAGTACCTGGACGTACCCGGTTTCTTCCCGAACGAAGCCCCGTCAGCCTCGCCGAAGCGAGACTGGTGGCTGAGACTGGTCAGGACTGAGGCTCACTCATCGCAGCAAGCCTGCCTCTTTACAAGGGGCGGGTTCCTGTCGCTGAAGTCTTACTTGTGGTGCCTCTTTTTCCGCTTCTTTTTTCCCCGCCACTGCGCGTTAGATCTACCGGGTGCGCCGTAACCGAACGTGCCGCCTGGCGGCGCTAACCCGATCTCTTCCGCCGTCACGATGTCGCCGTTGAGCACGTCCAGCAGCTGCCTGAGCCATCCCTGCGCCCCCATGTTGCGTATCTGCATAATGTTCACGTCGATCCACATCTCCCGTTCGATGAGCGGGGGATGCTCGGCGGCGAAAACCGGGTCGATGTTGACGGCCTGGGATGGATTGATCGGCCCCTCCGCAGCGCCGAGCTTGCCCTGCAGCACGTCCAGCAGTTCCTGAGCCAGCGCTCGCTTCCCATCGCCCTCATCAAAGAGGCGTTCGCCTGCACCCACTCGGCCTCGCCCATGGGAGGCTCATGCTCCTCGGTCAACTGCGGTGCAACGGTGATGGCGTAGAACGGATTGATGATGATTCGCTGCAGGTTGTCTTCCGTGAATTGTGGCACGCCTATCTCCTTCCATTTGAGAATGCTGTTCAACTCTGCTTTCTCCTGTAGCGCTATTCTCTGACAACGAGTGAAAAAGGGAAACGGGACGCCTGCCCCACCCTCTGCGATAATGATAGCAGACCAAACTCAGCTCTGGCTCACACCATTTCACGAGATCCTCACGAAAAAAGGCGGAACCTTCTAACATCTGACTACGTCCCTCTCCCCTCACGCTCCTGCCATGCTCACGTAATGGCGGACGGCGCGGAATGTTCGTGAGGATCCCGTGAAAGTCCCTGAGATGGGGAAGAGGTCCGCCTGTATCATAGCTTGAGAAAGGCGCATGCGCCGCGACGCGCTCACATCAAAAAGAGGAGCAGCCGTACAATCTATGCCCAAACAGCCGCCAGTTCCGATCCAAATTCGCATCGACACGCAAGAACAGCGTTCCGGCATCCCCGCTCTGCTGGCCAGCATGCCGCAGGTGCACATTGAGCTGACCCCGCTGCGCATGGGCGACTACGACATAGGCGGCAATCCACGCCGGGTGTTCGAGCGCAAGACCGGGAGTGACTTTCTCAGCAGCCTGGCGCAGGGACGTTTGTTCGCGCAACTCACCGCGCTGCGCAAAAGCCGCTTCGCGCCCATCTTATTGCTGGAGGGGGACCCACTGCGCGTCAGTCACTCCCAGATGCGCCCTGAAAGCATCCGCGGGGCGCTCGCCTACATCACCGCCATCCTGCACGTGCCGATCCTGCCCAGCAGCGGACCGCCAGATTCTGCGCACCTGGTCTATGCTGCGGCAAAACAGTGCCAGGTTGGGCCCGCAGCTCGCGGCCCCGCCCCCGCGGCAGGGCGGCGCGGGGCTTCTATGTCCGAGCAGCAGATGCAGATCGTGTTGTCCCTGCCAGGCATCGGCCGGGTCACCGCGCGCGCCGTATGCGCGCGATTTCGCAGCTTGCATGACCTGTTGAGTGCCGACGCCGCCACCCTGGCGACGGTCCCCGGCCTCTCGCCCTCGCGAGCCGCTGCGCTGGAACAGCTGCTGCACGCCGCGCTGCCGTCGTCTGAGGCTGGCGGCTGAAGGCCATTTGACCGCTTGGTGCTCATCTCGTTTCGGGATGGCAGTGGAATACGCACGCCGTAGGTAGAACCATTTACTACGCAGTCTTTGCAAGAAAAGGAGCGAGCAATCATGGTAGTGCACGTTGAACTCAACTCATGGGTACAAGCAGAAGAACATTTTAAAGATTTAGATCAAGATCAGGGTCGGAAGCATTATGATCGCGATATGTTCAACTGTGAGCTTGCACTCAATCTCGTGGGTATAGGGACACTGTTTAGTTGTAGGGGACACCTGGACGGTTTGCCGGCTTTCCCATATATCACTGTCACACCCCAAAGGGAAGTATCCGGTTTGGTTCCCCGATACGTGAGCATCATAGAAACTCAGCCCTTATCACAAGCGGCCCTTACCGTTAAGCACACCATTGTTCATGCAATGTCAGAATTAGGCCAACACCTTTTGAGCCTACTCACAGGCTTTTATGAGGAAAGGCCAACGCCCTTGCCCTGTCGCCTGGTGATCCAAGCAAACGGTTTAGGTAGCTACACCTTAGTAAATCAAGGGGCTGTTGTCGGTTTGCTCTCAGATCAAGAGACACTCAGGGCTTACCAGGATGAATTTATAGCGTTTGGTGAATATCTCAAGAGCATATGGGAGTAGCTGACACTCCCCTGGCTAAAGCACTGATTCTTACTCACACCTTACAAACGGAGGTGAATCCCCGGAAGCAAGCGTTTGCAAAGAGAGCCAGCCTTTCCAGATGGTTCGCCAGCCAGCAGGGCCATCATGGGAGCCTGTAAGACTAGCCACCCAGGCGGGTTACCTCCGTCCGAGATCGGTGCCCACCGTCATGGTCAGAGGCGATTGACCGGTGCGCTCTCGCCAACACGGCCAGCATCAGAGGCTCAAGCACCTTAGAAGCGGGGCGCTCTGGGTCTTCCCGAGCCAGGCACGCACCTGCAACAAGCGCACGGCAAGAGGCGACAAATGAATTCAAAGGTGCCAGCGATCAGCAGCGCCAGCGATAGAAATGCGATGGGAAACATGAAGATGGCTGGCTGCTCTTTACGAGCGTCAATTCGTAGCGTTTCCAAAGCGTTTCATGCCGGGCGCCTTGATGCGAAGTGGTCAGAAGGGGTGGGAGAGATAGCCATTGTGTATTTCCTCCTTAGGTGGACCAATCTGGCAATCCCAGCGTTACCAGCTCTTTTCAAGGCTCCTTAGTGCCGTCCTCGGTAGTTCTTTCTGAGCGATAGTGTACTGGAGGGGCGTCTTTGTAACGTTACGGGAAACGTTACGAAACGAGTGAAAGCGAGGCAGACAGCGTGAAGGGTGAGAGGAGAAGAAGAAGGCTTGGAGACAAGTTACCCACGAGATGCGCAACGAGGCCATAGCAAGCAGCCAACGAAAGCAGCGACGAAGCGTTGAAAGATCAGGAAAGCGAAGTGGAGGAGAGGGTGAAGATAGATGAACATCAATGTGAAGGGATTGCCAGGCAAGCTGTTTTCGGGCAGCAGAAAAAAACAAAGGGGGTATGTTGCGTTTAGGCCCCAGTGACCAGGCCAAAGCCGAAGACGTTGGCAAAGGTGGCAGGCAGACCGTGGATCGTCAGTTGCAGGACTGGGGCGGACGAGGGGCGTGCATTGCGAGCAAAGCGCTCCTGCCACGAGAGACGCCAATGCGCGCGTTGTGCTCGGGTGATGATATGCTCGTCAGTCAGACTGGTGTGAGCTTCGGGTGGTGGCGCTCCCATCGACAGGAAAACCGTTTCGGTTCGCATCACCTTCATCCATCTCCGTCGGAGTTGACTCCGGGGCCAATCCCCCCAAAGGACCGGAGAACGCGGGGCCGGTTCAGGCA
>WNGL01009461.1_pt1 | contig 11305 bp, 8 predicted proteins | sample 5400591 | NCBI WGS metagenome assembly WNGL01 (sample SAMN13153377, study PRJNA577476) | soil metagenome | isolation source: 80 cm soil or saprolite under Garry oak tree replicate 1 | place: USA:California | collected 2016-06-15
CCCGGAAACCGCTGTTCGAAATTCTTGCCGAGCATCCGCGCATCGAGCCATACGTGACGCCCGCCGATCTTCTCACGAAATATCTCGCGCGCCACGACGTCGCGCGGGGCCAGCTCCGCCAGACGATGTCGCTCCAGCATGAATCTCTTACCGTCTTCGTTTAGCAGTACTGCGCCTTCGCCGCGCACTGCTTCGGAGATGAGCTGGAGCGGATTCTCCGGGGTATCGAGTGCGGTCGGATGGAACTGGACAAACTCCATGTCGGCGAGTCTGGCGCCGGCGCGGTGCGCGATCGCGTACCCGTCGCCCGTTGCCACCTGCGGATTGGTCGTGTAGCGATACACCTGTCCGCACCCACCCGTCGCCAGCACTGTTGCATCGGCGATGATCTCGACCGCCTTACCGGAAACTGCCGCCCTCACTCCGAATACCATTCCATCTTCGGCGATGAGATCGAGTATCCGCGTTTTCTCGAGTACCTCGATCCGTGGACTTTCCTTCACGCGCTTGATCAGAGTGCGCGCGACTTCGGCGCCGGTTTGATCGCCATGCGCGTGCACGATTCGCCGTCGCGAGTGCGCTGCTTCCCGACCGAGCTTGAAGTTTCCGCCAGGCTCGAGATCGAAGTGCGCGCCGGCAGTTGCTAGCTCACGCACTCGCGCTGGCCCTTCTTCAACGAGAACTTCCACCGCCTTTGCATCACACAGTGCAGCCCCCGCGGCAAGTGTGTCCTGTCGGTGCAGCTCGGGTGAATCTCCGGCACCGAGCGCAGCTGCGATTCCGCCCTGCGCATACGCGGTCGCACTGTCGAAAAGGGATCGCTTGGTGAGGACCATCACGTCATCATCAGCGGAAGCGCGCCATGCGGTGTGAAGACCAGCAACTCCGCTTCCCACCACGAGAAAGCGCGTTCTTATCCGCTCGGCCATGCGCTGAAATCAATGCGCGACATGATGCATTTGAAAGGGGGGCCGGCGGCTGCCTTCATTGCGCTCGAATCAGTGTCGTTGGGTAACCGATGTGTGTGAGTTACCACAGTGCATCAATCGTCTTGCAAGTCGCCATGCCGTGCGCGATTCTTCTGTTCAGATGAGAAAACTGATCATCGTCACCTCCCTGCTCCTCGCTGTACACATCGCTCTTCTTTTCACCCGTCGGAACGCCGTTGCCGAGGGAAAAGAGACGTCCCCGGTTCGCATCGGAATCGTCCTGGATGTTGGCGGCAGAGGCGACAAATCGTTCAACGATGGCGCCTACGCCGGAGCCGACAGTGCGACGAAGGTACTCGGCTCGAACATCCGATTCATCGAGCCCGGCGAGGGTGCGGATCGCGAAGCAGGCCTGAGACTGCTGGCCGCTGAGGGAATGAATCTCGTCATCGGTGTCGGTTTCATCTTCACCGACGATCTCGCAAATCTCGCGAAAGAGTATCCGAACACCGCGTTCGCCGGAATCGATTACGCGCTGGCGACCGACAAGAATGGGAACGTCATCCCGCCGCCACCCAATGTCGCCGCGCTCAAATTTCGCGAGGAGGAAGGATCCTACCTGGTTGGCGCACTCGCCGCGCTCGTCAGTCACTCTAAGAAAGTCGGATTCGTGGGCGGAATGGACATCCCGCTCATTCACAAGTTCGAGGCCGGCTATCGGGCGGGAGTGAAGAAAGTCTGTCCCGACTGTCAGGTGATCGCGCAGTATGCCGGCGTGACGCCGGACGCATTCAAGAATCCGGGTAAGGGCAAGGAGTTGGCGCTCAGCCAATACAATCAGGGTGTGGAGGTGATCTTCCATGCCGCCGGCTCGACTGGTCAGGGCGTCTTCGAGGCTGCACGCGCCACCAACAAACTCGCCATCGGTGTCGACTCCGACCAGAACGACGAAGCGCCTGGACACGTACTCACTTCAATGGTGAAGGGCGTGAACACTGCGACGTTCGATGTGATTCGCAGAGTGCAGAATCACACCTTCAAGGGCGGGATATACTCTTTCGGTTTGAAGGAGGGAGGTGTCGGTTACATCTACGACGATCGCAATCGCGCGCTCATCCCCGACAGCGCGCGTGCGCGCGTCGAAGAGCTGAAGCAGGAGATAATCGTGGGACGCATCAAGGTCCCCAGCACTCGATGAAAGAGAGGGAGGCGGGAGGAGGGAGGAGGGAGGCGGGAAACCAAGCCGGATTCTCTGTTCCCGCGTCTTCCGCTGCTTCCGCCGTCCCGCCTCCCGCCTCCCACCTCCCACCTCCCGCAATCCGGATGGAAGCCATCGACAAATCCTTCGGCGCCATCAGAGCCAATCGCGGCGCATCGCTGCAAGTCATGCCGGGAGAGATTCACGCGCTTGTCGGTGAGAACGGCGCCGGAAAATCTACTTTGATGCGGATTCTGGGCGGGTTAATGAAGCCGGATGCCGGGCGCGTCGAAGTTAACGGACGCGACGTAACTGGTTGGTCTACCAATGAGGCGATCGCAGCGGGAATCGGTATCGTCCATCAGCACTTCATGCTCGTGCCCACGCTGACGGTGGCCGAAAACCTGGTACTCGGGTGCGAGCCGAAGGTGCGAGGAGTAGTCCTAGATTATCCGCGCGCCGACGACGATGTGCGCACGCTCTCCAATGAAACGGGACTCGTCGTCGCTCCGGAAAGACTCATCTCTGATCTGTCGGTCGGTGAAGCGCAGCGGGTCGAAATTCTGAAAGTGCTTTTTCGTGGGGCGAAGATCCTCGTTCTGGACGAACCCACGGCTGTCCTTTCTCCGCCCGAAGTTCGCGAGCTGTGGACGGTTCTCCGGCGACTTCGCCACAACGGCGACACAATCGTTCTCATTACGCACCGGCTCGACGAGGTCGTCGACCTGTCAGATACGATTACCGTAATGCGTGCGGGTAAAACTATCGCCCGCATCAAAACATCGGAAACGACGCCGGCCGAGATCGCGCGTCTGATGGTCGGTCGCGAGGTGTCCCTCTCCGCAGGCAAGCGGGTGCAACCCGTTGATCGTGCAACGGCTCCGCAGCCGGATCAGGGCCTGGAGGTCCGCAACCTCAGCGTCATGGGATCGCGCGGAATCCGCGTGGTCGATGACGTCAGTTTCAGCGTCAAGCCGGGAGAGATACTCGGCATTGCAGGTGTCGAGGGCAATGGTCAGACGGAGCTGATTGAAGCGGTCGCCGGTCTGCGCCCGGTTTTCTCCGGCAAGATGTTGGTCGACGGCACAGAGATCACTCGTCGCACAGTCGCCGAGCGACACGATGTCGGATTGTCGCACATCCCCGAAGACAGGCATCGACGCGGGCTGATCCTCGAGTACACCGTCGCCAACAATCTCATACTCGGAGTTCAGAAGCATTTCTCGAGTCATGGGATTATCGACCGCGACCGGGTAATGGAGAATGCCCTGACCGAGATATCGTCATTCGATATCAGACCTCCGAGCCCAGTACTCGCCGCGCGAGCGTTGTCTGGCGGGAATCAGCAGAAAGTCGTAGTGGCCAGAGAAATGGGGCGAAGCTTTTCCGTCCTGCTCGCATCTCAACCGACACGCGGCGTGGATGTCGGTGCGATCGAGTTCATTCATCAGCAGCTGCTCGACGCGCGCGCTCAGCGCAAGGCTATCCTGCTCGTCAGTGCGGAGCTCAACGAAGTGCTCGCTCTCTCCGACCGCATCGCGGTGATGTATCGCGGGAGATTCGCGGTAGTGATGCCCGCCGCCCAAGCGAGCGAAGAAGTGCTCGGCGAGTACATGATCGGCACAAAGAAGGGCACCGCGGCGTGAGCACGGCGACGCAGCCGATCGGCGTGAAACCAACACTTACCGGGACGCCCTGGCGCGAGCGCGCCGAAGAAGCGCTCATCCCTCCATTCGTCGCGCTGCTCGTCGCTCTCGTCTGCGGCGATCTCCTGATTCTGAGTTACGGACAGTCGCCCGCTTCCGTGTACCGATTGTTGCTCGAGGGCACGTGGGGCAACGCTTACGGATTCGGGCAGGTTCTTTACAAGGCAACGACACTCGCTTTCACTGGCCTGGCGGTATCGTTCGGATTACGGGCCGGGTTGTTCAACATCGGAGGCGAAAGCCAGCTCGCGGCGGGAGGATTCGCTGCCGCTCTGACGGGCCTCGCACTTCCGGTCGGCACACCGCTTCTGCTGTCGCTTCCGATCTGCATGATCGCGGCGGGTGTGGCAGGCGGAATCGTCGGCTTTGTCCCCGCATACCTCAAGACCAGATTCGGCGCACATGAAGTGATCGTCACGATCATGCTCAACTTCATCGTCCTGGCGCTGCTCAACTGGTTGATCGCCGGACATCTGCACGTGCCCGAAACTCTTCACACTCCGGAGATTCACGCCGGTGTGTTGCCGAGGCTCGCCGACATCGATCCACGATTCCACGGATCGGCGGCGAATCTCGCGCTCATAGTCGCCGTGCTCGTCGCATTCGCCGTTTGGTTCTATCTCTTTCGCGCGCGGGGCGGCTACGAGCTCCGTGCGGTCGGCCTTCAGCCTCAGGCAGCGGAGTACGGCGGAATCAGCGTCGGTCGAGTATGGATGCGCGCGCTCACTTTTTCAGGAGTGATCGCTGGAATCGGCGGCATCAACTACGTCCTCGGCTACAAGCACTACTATGAAGATGGTTTTGCGGGGGGAGCCGGTTTCCTCGGAATCGCTGCCGCGCTTGTCGGTCGGAATCATCCCTTCGGTGTGCTCGTAGCGGCGTTTTTCTTCGCCACTCTCTCGCAGGGCGGTCTGGCTATCCACGCGTTCGTCCCCAAGCAGATGATGGACGTACTGCAAGGCGTGGTGATTCTCGCAGTCGCGATGGCAGTGCCGGAAGTGAGAGGAATCCTGCGCGGCGCGCGTAGGCGAGCCGACGCGTGAATCCTTTTTCCTTTCTCACGCAGATGATACGGATTGCGGTTCCGTTTCTGTTCGCGGCGAGCGGTGGAGTTGTGGCCGAGCGCTCTGGCATCGTCAGCCTGACGCTCGAGGGATTCATGCTTAGTGGGGCGTTCGCAGCAGTACTCGGTACCCACTACTCAGGTAGCCCGTGGGTCGGTGTGCTGTGCGGAATACTTGGCGGATTCATTTTCTCGCTCATTCACGCAGTTGCGACCATACGTTATCGGGCTGACCAGGTAGTGGTCGGAGTCGCGATCAACCTCTTGGCGATCGGCGTCACTCGATTTTTCCTCAAATTGTTTTTCGCCAGCTCTTCCAATTCGCCACGTGTTGCTGGCTTCGGTGGAAACATCAAAGCCGCTGGATTCGACAACCCGCTGCTTTGGCTCGGCGTTCTGGTCGCGCCATTCGTGGCGTTCGTGATCTACAAAACGCCGTTCGGTTTGCGCGTGCGCGCAGCAGGCGAGCATCCGGACGCCGCCGAGAGTGTCGGAGTAAGCGTGACCCGGGTTCGCTACGCTGCGGTTGCAATATCTGGAATACTCGCCGGCCTGGGTGGCGTCTATCTGGCGCTCGACCAGCACCAGTTCACCGACCAGATGACGGCGGGCAGGGGCTTCATTGCGATTTCGGCTGTTATCTTCGGACGATGGGATCCGATTCGTGCCGCGCTCGCGTGTCTGCTGTTCGCGGCAGCCGAGACGTTGCAGATACAGCTGCAAGGGAGTCACGCGATTCCGTCGCAATTCGTCGAGATGATTCCATACGTACTGACGATTATTGCTCTCGCGGGTGTGGTGGGAAGAGCCGTTCCGCCCGCGGCGCTGGGTAAAGCGGAGGCATAGTGCCCTCAGCAATGCGCGGTCGGGTGTCGAGAGTTGCGAGCGGCAAGCTGTTCGTGCTGATCATCACGAACTTCGTCGACATGGTGGGACTGCTGATGATCATCCCACTGTTGCCGTTCTATGCGAGGGAGATGGGCGGCGGTTCGCTCATCGTCGCGATTCTCATGGGTGCGTTTACGGCGGCGCAGTTGTTGAGTGCGCCGATCTGGGGAAGATTCTCCGATCGATACGGACGGCGGCCTGCTCTTCTGGTCGGGTTGACAGCTGCCGGTTGCGCTTATGTCGTATTTGCCTACGCGACCTCGATCTGGCTGTTGTTGCTGTCCCGCATCGTGCAGGGCGCTGGCGGTGGGACCGTTGGAGTCATCCAGGCTTACGTCGCCGATTCCGTCGAGCCGCAGCATCGAGCAAAGGCGCTCGGTTGGCTCTCAGCGGCGACGAACGTCGGAGTCGCCATCGGACCGGCCCTCGGATCGGCCGCGCTCAGATTTGGACGCAGCGGGCCCGGACTCGCGGCGGCGAGTCTCTGCTTGGTCAACATCTTTTTTGCCTGGCGATTTCTCCGCGAGTCCCGTGACATGACTGAGGCGCATGAGAAAAAACCGCGCGGCTCACGCGCAGCAATCGCGCAGGTCATCACCCACCCGGGCGAGGCGGCGCCGCGCCTGATCTGGATTTACGCGATAGCGATGGGTGCGTTCTCCGGCCTCATGGCGATTCTCGCGCTGTTTCTCGCCGACCGGTTCGGAGTCGGGAAGGACCGGATCTGGATTTTCTACACCTACGTCGGAGTGATTTCGGTCGTCACACGCGCCGGAATCCTCGGTCGGATGGTGGAGCGATACGGTGAGGCGCAGCTATCGCGAATTGGCCTCACACTTCTGGCGACTGGCCTCGCCACGCTTCCGCTCGCGCGTGGCTATCTCACCCTCGCCATCGCTGTAGCGCTCATCCCGCTCGGCACCGCGTTCACTTTCCCTTGTGTGACGTCGATGCTCTCGCGTGTGATCTCGAGTCGCGAGCGCGGACTGTACATGGGCGTGCAGCAGACTTTCGGCGGCTTGGCCCGCGTCGTCATCCCGCTATGGGCGGGTTTCTCGTACGATCATTTCGGGAAAACGGTGCCGTTATTCACATCAGCCGCGCTGGTGCTTGCTACCATCGCGCTCGGTTACGGGATAGACGACGGAAGGAAGGCGGAGCTCCGCGTCGCGAGCTGACTAATCAACTGCAACCGAACGGGCGGGAGGCGTCAGCATCAAGGCGGGAGGCGTTAGGTCAGCACGTCAGGACTTCACCAACGGCCTTCCGGGTACAAGTAACTGCCTGTGCCAGACGCCGAGCAGAAACGTCCCGACGTCGTGACCTCGAGCCTCGCGCCTCGCGCCTCCAGCGCTGACGCCTCCCGCCCGTTCGGTTGCAGTTACCAGCCTCCCGCCCGTTCAGTTGCAGTTCCAGTTTCAGTTACCCTGCCCTCAGCGCCCCCAGAACCCCGGGCAACGACCCGACCACCCACGTAATCGCAGCTGCGATTGCCGCCTGCTGCTTCGGAATTTTCCCGACGACGTGGATCCCGATCGCGAGCAGCACTGTCACCCAAATCGTAAACAGATCGACTCGACTCGCTAATGCGATCATCACCGGTGATGCGCGATCCGGATCCATGAACCGCGCGAGGTTGAGTCCGACGCTGTTGATCGCGTTCAGTTTCTCGGGACTCATGAACAGCGCCTGCGCTGCATTCACCAGAACCTGTACGAGGCGCGGAACCTCGGAGTAAGTCGCGACCATGATCGCGGCGGCGACCGATTCTTTGGCGTCGAACAGCTTACCCACGAGCCATAGCACGAGGCCAGTGCCAAATACGCCGAGGGTCAGGAAAACCGCGAAGAAAACTGGCTGAAGTGTCTCGAAGATTCCGCGACCTGCCGCCAGTCGTTCCGGGTCGATACTCGGATTCTTTCGCATCGCCGCGGCGGTCTGTCTGGCAAACTCCGCGTCCATGATCGGCTGCATGGCGTTCTTGGTGAGGAAAAACAGGACAACCCCGACGACTATCAGCAGAAGAAGCGGCAGCCCGAATTTTCCATCGCTTCTCCGCGCGAAGACCGAAGAAGGCGCGTAGAAGATGTCGACGAAGTCTTCCCAGAGACTCGCCTTCGCAGGCGCAGGCTCTACTTCTTTGACTGCATCAGCGTCGTTTCCCATTCATCGATCCTCGTCGCGGCCGACGTGTCTGCTGAAGCTGGCTTGTACCGCTCGACATCGGTGATCAGCCGGACACCCGCCTGGTACGTGAAATAGGCGTAAGCCCACTCTATCAAGACTACGATCCGATTGCGGAAGCCCACAAGGTACATGATGTGGACGAACAGCCAGAGGAACCACGCCGGCCGGCCAGCGAATCGCACCCAGCCGAAATCCGCGATCGCTCGCGACCGTCCGATCGTCGCAAGGTCACCTTTGTTGCGATAGCGGAAGTTCTTGCGCGGTTGGCGACGAAGCTCACGGAGAATGTTCTTCGCGGCGAACGATCCCTCCTGAATCGCCGCAGGTCCAACACCAGGAATCGGTCGACCGTCCTGCACCAGGATCGAGAGATCACCGACAACGAAAATCTCGGGATGGCCCGGCACCGACAGATCGGGACTTACCTGAATTCTGCCGGCGCGGTCACGCGGGCCGTCGAGAAGCTTACCCAGTGGCGAAGCATTGTTACCGGCAGCCCAGAACGTGGTGCGTGCGCGCAGCTTCTCTGCTCCAATCCAGACGCCGTCAGGTTCCACTCCTGTGACCGCGGAATTGACACGCACCTCCACTCCGAGATCTCCCAGATCCCGAGCTGCACGCGCGGCCAGACTTTCCGGGAACGTCGGCAGAATGCGGGGTCCGGCTTCGATTAAAATCACGCGCGTCATACGCGTATCGATTCTTCTGAAATCCGGCGCCAGCGCTTTCCGCGCAATGAAAGGGAAGGCGCCCGAGAGCTCGACCCCTGTCGGTCCGCCGCCGACTACGACGAAGGTCATGTACTCCTGTTGCTCACGCGCGTCGTCTGATTTCTCCGCGAGCTCGAATGCCAGCAGAAAGCGGCGCCGAATCTCTGATGCATCCTCGATCGCCTTGAGTCCAGGCGCGTACGGTTCCCATTCATCATGGCCGAAATAGGCGTGACGAGCGCCGGCCGCGACAATCAGATAGTCGTATGGAATTTCCTTGCGCTCGTCATCCACGCGTACGACACGATGCGCAACATCAATCTCGCGAGCCTCGGCCATCAGGACTTCGGTGTTCTTCTGTCGGCGCAGGATGTAGCGAAGCGGGGAAGTGATATCGCTCGGCGCCAGAGCCGCGGTCGCCACCTGATACAACAGCGGCTGAAAAGTGAAGTGATTGGTTCGATCGATGAGCGTCAAATCGACGTTGGCGCGCTTGAGCGCCTGAGCGGCCGCAAGTCCTCCGAATCCGCCACCGATGATTACGACGCGCGGACGAACCAGTTTCTCAGGCAAGTCTCTCCTCGAAGGATCTGGCGGCGAGCGTCATAAGCAACACCAGAAGTATCAACAAAACACTGTACGCCGCCGCTGTTCCGAATGCCAGAGCACGCAGCTGCGCAAGAATCTCCATCGAGATCGGACGGTTGGCGTGAGTGTAGAGAACGACGCTCGCCACGAACTCACCAACGGCGGTCACGGCAGCGAGCAATCCGCCCGCAACGAGGCCCGGCCTGGCCGCCGGGAGAATGACGCGTCGCATCGTCATCAGCCATGACGCACCGAGTCCGCGCGCAGCGTCCTCGAGCGAGGCATCCATCTGTCGAAGAGACGATTCTACCGCTGACGCGACGAGCGGAATGTCACGAATGAAGTACGCGAGCGGCAATATCCAGAATGTGCCGACAAGCAGGATCCGCCCACTCAGCAGATCGTTGCGGTTGAAAGTCGCAGCGAGACCGAGCGCTATGGCAGTCGCGGGTATCGCCCAGGGCAGAGCAACGAGCAGCTCGAGTAACCCGCGACCCGCGAATCTGCGAAAGACGATCAGATATGCCGCAATGAAGCAGACGACGAGATTTCCTGCCGTTGCGATCAGTGCCATCGAAACGCTGTTCGTGATCGGCCTCCACAGCTCACTCTCCGAGAAGAGCCGCCGATAATTCTCGAGCGTGTATTCGGGCGGCAGAACCTGCGTGGTCCAGACTCCGTCCCGCGCAAAAGAGACGAGAATCACCATCAGGTGTGGAAGCACCAGCGCAATGACAATCGCCGCTGATGCAACACTCGTCAGAATCTGAATGCGCCTGGAGCGGATAATTCGCCGCCCGCGTCCACCTTTGCTGGCGAGAGTGTATCTACGCTTTCTGTCGAGCCATCGGAACAGCGCGAGGCCGGCGACAGCGCTCAACGCCAGCACCGTTGTCTCGACGTAGGCGAGTCCCATTGCCCCATTCGTTTTCGAGGCGAGGATCTGCGTCGAGAGAACACGAAGACCGCCGCCGAACACGTACGGCGCGGAAAAAGATCCCAGAGCATTCATGAAGACGAGCAGCATCGATCCAGCCACCGCCGGCATCAGCAGCGGCAGCGTCACTCGTCTTAATCTTTGCCAGGTGCTCGCGCCAAGCCCCGACGCGGCTTCGTCGAGCGTAGCATCAAAGCGCTCGAGGCCCGCGGACACGAACAGAAAAACGTAGACGTACATCGTGTAGGCGTGGACGAACACAATTGCGCCCACCCCTTTGAGCCGCCACGGCGCCTCGGCCATTCCCAACGCGCGCTGCACGACGCGCGTTATGACGCCGCTCTCACCGTAGAGAAAAAGAAACGCGATTACTCCGACGAGCGGCGGCAGTGCGGCAGGAAGAGTTGCCACTGCGCGAAGAAGTCTCCGACCCGGAAACTCGAATCGGCCGAGCAAAAAAGCGAGCGGCACTCCGATCGCCAGGGAGGCAAAGACTGACGCGACAGAAATGACCAGCGTAGTCCATAGCGCTTCGCGATCCGCGGGGCTGGCGGCGAACTCCCGCCAATGACCGAGGCCATTCTCGAAACTCCCCGCGATTACCGCCGCGTTCGGGTACACGACCGCCCACAGCAGAAGCGCAATCACGGGCAGCGCGATGAGCAAGTTCTCTCGACGGAAACGGCGCTTCAAGCTGGTACCAACGGGAAGGGTCCTTTCAGCGGCGAGACTGAAACATTTTCGTCTTCGCGCGCTTCACCCGATTGCGATTCGACATCGACGCTCACGCCGTCAGCGAGCTGCACACGGTAGACTACCACGCCTCCCGCGAACCGACGATTCGTAACACGTCCGCGCCAGGCAAAGACTCCAGCGCCTCTGGACAGTTCCAGTGCATCAGGCCGCAGCAGAACGTACGCCGCCTCCACACGCGCGGGCGCGCCATTCGGACGCGTGACGCTGAGATCTCTCACGACACCACCGATCGTCACGGTTGCCGTTGCGCCTTTGTCGACCGCGGGGACGATGCTGCCTCGTCCGATGAATGCGGCGACTTCGCGCGACGCCGGCGCATGATACAAATCCTCGGGCGTCCCCG
>WNGL01016368.1_pt1 | contig 11305 bp, 8 predicted proteins | sample 5400591 | NCBI WGS metagenome assembly WNGL01 (sample SAMN13153377, study PRJNA577476) | soil metagenome | isolation source: 80 cm soil or saprolite under Garry oak tree replicate 1 | place: USA:California | collected 2016-06-15
TTGGAGATCTCCGTGCAATTCCGTACGGGTTTTCCATGGAATGGAAAACACCGGAAGAAGTCCAGACTAGTGCATTTGCCGATTGCAAGGGCAAAGCACTCGCACTCTATAACACTATGCACTCGCGCGGAGCGCAAAATGTCCGGCTCGTCATTGGCAAGCGTCTTTCAACGAGTGAAAAGACCCACGCCTGGCTTGAGTGGAGCACAACCGGCGGCACATACATACTCGATCCGACCATTAATTGGGCTGCATGTCGCGCGGACCGTTCCGGCAGAATGTCCTACATTCCACTTTATGCCTACGCCGGCGGGCAAAAATTTCGCGCTGCGACGACATCCATCCTTTACGCCAAGAATCAAGTTCTGGCTGGGCGACGAGTCGCAAGCAGACTCTAGTTAATCGCGTAGATCGGTTCGCGGGGAAAGCTCGAGATCTCCACCTCTGCGAGCTGCGCGGGACGGAACGCGACTGCGAAAATCGGGCTCTTGCCAAGTCGGGGTCATTCTCCCATGCGGGAAAATCCTTAACCGGGGATAAGATTTATATTGTCAAAGCGTGGCCCTTCGGCATATCAGCTTTCTTGTAATTAAGGAAATTCTGAGCGCACACTCCTCTTGCTTTCCCCGTATCGGTACGTTTACGTGCGGTCTCCTTCTCGCCGGCGGGTTGCAGCTTTTCGGCGGTGAGGTCATCTCCGTCGAACAATCGCCAGCTTATGCGCAAAACGTCGCGCGCTTTAACTTGGGTGCTCGAGTGGATGACAAGATCGCAGAAGCGGCGTTGATCTCCGATCACTCAACTGTTGGCTACTCTCTTGCTGATGGACGGACAGATTTGGTGCTGTCGCTTTCCAAGATTGAGAACATCGACATCGTCTCGTTCTTAAACAACGGCGCAATCGGCACAGTGACAATTGCAACTTCCAATTCGAAATTAGCTGTCGGTAGTCCGCAGTGGCACCAGATCGCGAAGCAAGATCTGACCGTGAAAGTTACAAAGATAAAGGTGGGCCCGACTGAGGCAAAGTATGTGAAGTTTTCTTTCAACGTTGCCAAGTCAGGCCGCATCGCTGACCTCGCAGTTTATTCAACAGCCAGCCTAACCGTTGCCAGCATCGCTTTGGCCGGTGGTGACGGGCGAGCTGTCGATGGCAAAGACGCCAAGGATTTCGGTGGAGGCAAGGAAGCCAAGGAAGTTGCGGAAGGACCGCCAGAGGAAGGACCGCCGCCAAATCTCCCCGAGCCACCACCATTTGTGTTTGTTCCCGAGGTCAGCCCCTAAGCTAACCGCGTCTCAATTTAAAAGGCCCATCCCTAAAGGATGGGTCTTTCGTTTCTTAACAAGCGCAGCGACCTTAGAGTTCATCCCGAAGAATTTTGAAAATCTGAGTATTGTCGATTGTGCCGTCTAGCGCTTCGGTACCTGGGCCGGTTCCGAACGAGACGACATCTTCTACCGTGTTCAACGCTGATTTGGCGTAAGATGCCGCGGGTTCGGTTTGCTCGTTTGAGGCGCCTCCGTTTAAATTTCCCGGCGTTTCTTTTTCCGGAATTCTTGCAGCACCGTATGATTGCATACCTTTCGGGCCTGTTGCCCAAGTCATCCACGGTTCGCCCGACGGATTCAATCCGACTAACGCGATTCCACTGTCCTTGCGAAATGGAAAACCGTTCAGCTGCAAACCGCCGATGGCCGTGTCGCCGCACACGATGATTGTCGATTTTGCTCCGGCGTAACGCTGTGCTGTCGACAGCGTGTGATCGAGTTCGGCAGTTTCGGTCAAAGTTTTTTCCGCGTTATTTGTTTCGGCTGCTTTTCGCATGCGGGCGGCGTCGACAATGAGCAAGTAACCGCGCTGATTGTATTGCAGCAGTTCAATGGCGCGTCGCACCATATCGGACAAAGCCGGTTCGTCACTCCAAGCCTGACCCTGGCGGCCGTCGTTATCTCTGTCTGCAAATGCGCCGAAAAGCTTCGGCCGACTCCAAACCGGAATAGATTCCAACTCCGCTCGGCTCCGGACGACATCAAAGCCGTTTTGGCGAAATTCCAACATGAGATCGCGGTTGTCCTGTCGTTGTCCTTGTTTTGCTTTTGGAAGAAATTCGGCCGCGCTCATTCCCAAGCAAATATCGATCTTGCCTCCTTCGACGAGTTGACGCGCGACTTGATCGATGTCGTTCGCGTTACTCGCATGCGCATAAAAGGCCGCGCATGTTGCATTCGTGAGCGACCCATTTGTCACCAAACCGGTAGCGCGTCCACGGTTGCGCGCTAACTCGATAATGCTTGAGAGCGGTTTGCCGTTAGGATCGACTGACAAGGAGCGATTGTTGACTTTAACTCCCGTAGCGAGAGCGCTTGCCGCGGCCGCTTGATCTGAGACCGCGAAATCCCGGGAATGGTTGGTTACCAAAGCGAGATGTGGCATTCCATCCAGAGCCAAGTGCGCATCGGATCCCCCGAGGTAAACACGGGTCAGCGCTATCCTTTCCGGCGCGAGGCCTTCGCCGATAATAAGAATTATCCCAAACGGCTTCTGTACCACCCAATGCTGGACATAAAGCACACCTAGCCCAGCAAAAACGGCGAGACACAAAAGCGCGAGCAGTTGATTGCGCCACTTCACCAGCGCGATGTATCTGCGCGGGAGTTCCATTGTCAATCCCGCAACAACGCGAAACGGCTTGTCCGACTTCATAATCGTCGGCAGAGTGCGCGCATATGGCCGGCCCGGTGATGCTCATCATTAGAGATGGCTGGGGCATCAATCCAGGCGGCAAAAAATTCAGCGAACAAAACGGAGACGCGACATTACTCGCGCGGACACCGTTTCACGACCGGCTCTATCGCGATTATCCGAGCAGCAAAGTCAGCGCTAGCGGTCCAGATGTCGGCCTCCCCGAAGGCCAAATGGGCAACTCGGAGGTCGGTCATCTGAATTTGGGCGCAGGCCGCGTCGTTCTTCAGGACCTCACGCGAATCAATAAGGCGATTGTCGCTGGCGAGCTCACACAGAATCAAGTCGCGCAGGAAACTTTCACGGCCGCGCGCGGGCATCGGCTTCATTTGTTAGGCCTCGTTTCCGATGGCGGCGTTCACAGCCATTACGATCACATGATTGCACTTGCCAATGCGGCCAAGGCCGCAAAGGTCGAAGAGATTTTCGTGCATGCCTTCACCGACGGGCGCGATTCCTCGCCCACCGGCGGACGCGAATTCTTGAAAACCTGTGAAAAACAACTTCGCGAGAGCGGTGCGCAAATTGTGACTGTCGTCGGACGCTATTTCGCCATGGACCGCGATCGCCGTTGGGACCGCACCAAGAAAGCGTGGGACGCAGTGGTTCTCGGACGCGGCGAGATTTGCAAAGAACCGCCATCAGAAGCTTTGGATCGACAATATCGGGCGGGCAAGACGGATGAGTTTATGCCGCCCCTGATTTTTGCCCAAGCAAACGAGCAACGCGTTCGCGATGGCGACGTCGTTTTGTTTTTCAACTTCCGGGCCGATCGCGCGCGCCAATTATCGCAAGCTTTTCTGTTCAAGGATTTCGATTGCTTCGACCGAGAAGTATCGCTGCATGTTAAATTCACTTCTCTAACAGAGTACGACGTTCGGTTTCCGTCGCCGTTCATCTTCCCTTCGGAAGACCTCAAAAACATCCTCGGCGAACTGGTGAGCGTGGCGGGCAAGTCGCAGCTGCGCATCGCCGAAACGGAAAAATACGCGCATGTGACTTATTTCTTTAATGGCGGGGTGGAAAAGCCTTTTCCGGGCGAAGAGCGGAAGCTGATCCCATCGCCAAAAGTCGCGACCTACGATTTGAAGCCCGAAATGAGTGCGTTTGAGGTGACGGACGAGCTCCTCACCCGCTTTGACAAATTTGACCTGATCATTCTGAACTTTGCCAACCCCGACATGATTGGTCACACCGGTATTGTGACAGCCGGAATCAAAGCGATCGAAACGGTTGATGAATGTTGCAGTCGAATTATTCCGAAACTGCTCGAGCTCGACGGCAAATGCATTGTCACCGCCGACCACGGCAATTGCGAGCAGATGCGAAATCCCGACGGCTCACCGAACACTGCGCACACCACAAACCTTGTTCATTGCATTTATGTGGCGAAGGATTCTCGGCAATTCCGATGCGAAGACGGTATCTTGGCTGACGTTGCCCCCACGCTTTTGTTTTTGCTCGGAATGAAAAAACCGAACGAAATGACCGGGCGCAATTTACTGGTCAAGCGCGAATAAGATCGACATCTCCTAAGATCGACAATCTGCGCCCGCGACGTCCTCGAACGTGATTTCGAGCTGTCGGTTCAACACGCGCGTGCCGGCGATGGCGATTTGCTGCAAAAATCGCAGCCGACTTTCGGGTTCCGTTTCATGCCAAACCGGTTTGCGGGCCAGGATCAGCTCGTCGTTCGATTGAACCAACGCGCCCCAGCCAAACGGAATTTCCGGCTCGCGAAACAATTCGTCCGGCAAAACGAGGAAAAACAAATTCGCACAGCGATAGCGAATTAGCGTTTCGAATTTCGTGCAATCGAAGAGGCGGTTTTGTAACGCCTGAATTTGCCGTACTACCTGTTTGTAGCCGCGGTGCTCAATCGCAGCGAAATTGTGCGAGTCGAATTCGACGAAGAGCGAATCGGCAACGCGTAAAGCCGGGTAATGCACGCGCAAATTTCTCTCCAAGAGTTCGCGGCGATGGTGAACTTTCTCAAGGCGCCGCATCGTCGTCGACGTGCAACCATTGTCGCGTCGGAGATCGACCAGCGCCTGTTTGCACTCGAAAATCGCAGTGGCGCCTGATTGTTTTCCATCCGGCCGATACGCCGCCACATCTACGCGGTACCGACATCGCGGCAAGGCGACTTCCATCGCGCAGGCGGAGTAACCTTGCCTCTGCGCCCAAACGAAAGCCAGGCGTTTCAGGCGCGTGTGCGCCTCCGTTTCGCCGCGACCAATCGTTATGCGCTGATCCATTCGGCCAGTTCGCGCGCCCAGTAGGTCACAATGATGTCTGCGCCGGCGCGCTTGAGCGAAGTCATGATCTCAAGAACCGCGGCGCGTTCTTCTACAATTCCTTTTTCGGCGGCGGCTTTGATCATCGCGTACTCGCCGCTCACGTGATACACCGCGGTCGGTTTGCGAAAGCGCTCGCGCACGCGCCAAAGAATGTCGATGTACGGCAATGCCGGTTTGATCATGATGATGTCCGCGCCTTCATCGATGTCGAGCCCGACCTCGCGGAGGGCTTCATCCGCGTTCGCCGAATCCATCTGGTAAGATCGACGATCACCAAACTGTGGCGGGCTTTCGGCTGCGTCGCGAAACGGGCCGTAAAAAACGGAAGCGAATTTCGCGGCGTAACTCATAATGCCAGTTTCTGCAAAACCGTTGGCATCGAGCGCTTCTCGAATTGCGCCAATGCGGCCGTCCATCATGTCGCTGGGTGCGACCATGTCCGCGCCGGCGTGCGCGTGTGAGAGCGCCGTTTTCACCAAAAGATCGACACTCTGGTCGTTCAGCACATGAAAATGGTCGCCGTCAATGCGAGTGACGCCGCAATGGCCGTGACTCATATATTCACAGAGACAAACGTCCGTGATCGCAACCACTTCCGGACAATTGTCCTTCAGCGCGCGCAACGCTTTCTGCACTACGCCATTCTCGGCATAAGCGCCGCTCGCTTGTTCATCCTTTATTTGGGGAATTCCAAAAAGGAGAACGGCTTGGAGTCCGGCGTCTTGTGCCTGTCGTGCTTCATCGACAATTTCACCGGGGGGGAGTTGAAACACGCCCGGCATGCTCGTGATCGGACGCCGTTTGTCGATCTTTTCGCTGATGAAAAGAGGCAAAACGAAATCGTGTGCGGTGAGATTGGTCTCGCGAACGAGATTGCGCAGGGCTGGGGATCGCCGCAAGCGCCGTGGACGATGAACCAATTTTCGCACGCAGCGAGGCTACGCGTTTGAAGATTGGCCCGCAAGTTCGCTACTTGACCTCGGTGCGTCTTCGCAGTGAAGTCGCACATCGTGCGTGCAACAAGTTATTTGCTGATCGATATCAGTAATTCATTCACCAAGCTTGCGTTCGCGACGCGGCGACGGATTTCAAAGCCCGTTCGAATGCCGACTGAAAGATTTGCCAGCGCGGCGCTCCAGCGATTTGTGAAGCAGCGCAAAATCGACATCTTTGTGGCTTGCTCGGTCGTGCCGACAAAAAACGGCGTAGTCCGGAAAGCGGCCAAGCGATCGAAGATTTTGTGGTTAACGCCGCAGCTGCAACTCGGGGTTGGAATCGATTATCCAAATCCGAAAACAATAGGGGCCGACCGCCTGGCCAACGCAGCGGCGGTCGCGGACCTTTATGGAAGTCCGGCCATCGTGGTCGATTTCGGGACGGCAGTCACTTTCGATATCGTCTCGGCGCAACGAAATTACATCGGCGGAGCGATTGCGCCCGGACTGGAGTCGATGACGAGCTTTCTTTATCAGCGCACGGCACTGTTACCGAAGCTTTCTCTAAAAGAACCGCGGTCGACGGTTGGAAGATCGACAATCGACGCGATGCGCTCCGGTGCGGTGATCGGTTATCGCGGCCTGGTGCGCGAGATCATTGCCAGGATTAAAGCCGAGCGTTTTCCTCGGGAGAAAGTGCACGTTATTGCGACCGGCGGATACGCGGATTTGATCGCGGCACGTCTGCGCGAGATTGACGCCGTGCATCCGAATTTGACCCTCGAAGGTCTGCGAATTGTCGCAAATCTCAACCGTTAAGCCGGCGCGATTCTTGCTCCCTGCGACCGGAAAATCTTCCTCAAGCGTCAAAATTTAGGCTTGTCATCGGGCTCATGGAAGGGTTTTATTGTGGGGGTGGCCATGAAGATTCGCAAAATCGCGGCAGTCGCAGTGTTGGTGGTTGGCTCCTTGGCAGCGGACAACGTTGCCCCCTCGAAAGCGGAACTCGAAGTAATGTACGACAAAGCCTTTCGAGCATTCGACACCAATAATTTTCCGGATGCGCTGAAAGACCTGGACGCGATTGACGCGCGTCAGCCGGACCTCGCCGAATCACAGAATTTGCGCGGCGTGATCATGATGCGGCAGGGCATTTACGACAAAGCGGAAGCTGCGCTGCATGAAGCATTGCGGATCGATTCGAGATTTTGGAACGCCCGCTTCAATCTGGCCGAGATTCCATTTCTGGAAAAGGATTGGGCTGAGGCACGCAATCGTTTTCAGGAATTACTTTCGAGCAACGCGTCCGAACTGCAGGGCGAAGCGACTCAACTCATTCAATACAAAATCCTGTTAACTTATTTACTCGAGGGCAAAGAGAACATGGTCGATTCGATTCTGGCCAAGTTCGAGCTTTCTCCGGACACGCCGGCGGTCCACTACGCAAACGCGGCCATCGCACTACAGCAGAATAAGACGAAGGAAGCGAAGGACTGGATGGCGCAGGCGGAAAAGAATTTTTCGCCGAAACTGAACAAACTTTTTGCCGAGTCGCTCTATGAAGTGGGTTGGCTACGAAAACAGCCCGGCCAAACACGCGCCGCCCTTGAATTGACCTCAGCAGCTGAGCGCGCGGCCAAGGGCAAGGCGTTTGCTCGCTCACGCGTCGAGCAAGCGCGACAAGCTTATCAACAGCGCGATTTTGCCGCCGCCCGCAAATTTATCGATGACGCGGACGCGGCCGACCCAAACCAGGCAGTGACTTTGAACCTGCGCGGCGAAATTTTGCTCGAGCAAAAACAATTCGATCAGGCCGAGGCCGAATTCAAAAAGGCGTTGAAAGCGGATTCAAGATTCCGCCAGGCCCAATTCAATCTGGCGTTGGTGCCGTTGAAGAAAAAGGATTACGCCACGGCGCGCGATCGATTTGAAGCGCTCCTGAGCAAGACAGCTGGCGGAGAGAAAAGCGAAGCGGCACAGCTTATCAAATTCAACGTCTACATTACCTGGTTGCTGGAAGACAAAGACAGTTATGCGCAGAAGTTGATGGAACAGTTCCAGTTCACCGGCGACACCCCGGCTCTTTATTATGCGCAGGCAGCGTGGGAGTTTAAGCATAACAATCCGACCAAGGCGACTGACTGGATCACTTCCGCCAAGAAAATTTACTCGCCCGCGCTGAATGTTGTTTTCGCGGATTCTTTTTACGATCTCGGCTGGATGCAAAGCCCGGCCCTCGCGACATCAACGGCGCCGGCCGTGGAAGCCGCAACTGCTCTGGCCGAGGCACAGACCGAATCGAGTCCGGCAATAGAGCCGAGCCCAATTCCTGGAGCAGCGGCCGCGACTCCGGTCGCAGCAGCCGAAGCTCCCGCTGTGCGCGAGCAACCGGCAGTTGCGCAAGCGCAGCCCGGCAAAGCGCCTGTTCAGCCGGGGCCTCCGGTTGCCGCCGCGAAAGCGCCAGTAGTCGCCGCGGCATCGACTACACCGGCGACCGCGCTTGCGCCCGCGCGTGTTGGCGAGGTCTCCGGTGGAAAATTCGAAATTGGAAATTTGTTCGCCATCATTTTGGTTTTGGCCGGCATCGGGGTGATCGGGTGGGTGATTGTGTTCGAGATTCGTCGCCGCGGAATCCAATTCCCAAGTTTCCGGCGTGCCGCGCCAGCGACTGGTCCGCAGCTCGAAGGTATGGAATATGTAGCTCCGGCTCCGGTCCAACGGGAAATGAAAGTTATGCCGCGATTGATTAGCGGGCCGCGTCAAGTCTCGCTGAAGTTGAAAGCATCTGAACCTTCCTTGCGTCGTGAAGTCGTGCCGCTCTGGACCCCCAGTCGCCTCTTTGGCGGAGCACCCGCGGTGGTCGAAGGCAACGGTGAGCGCGCAGTTCAACCGGTGGAAACCTCTGAGTCCGAGTTTGAATCCGTCGCCCCGGTGATTGCGATGGCCGAGCCTGCCGCGATTGTCGAGCCCGAGCCAATCGCCGTCCAACCGGAAGCGGAGCCAGTTTTCGCGCAGGCTGAAGCCATGGATGCGCCCGAATTCGAGCCGATTGGACAAGGTCAGCCGATTCCTCAGTTGACGCCTGTTGAGGAAGCGTCCATGATTGACGTCACAGAACCCGAGCCGGCCGGCTTTAGCGAGTTTCGTCCTGTTAGCGAACCGCCTTTTGTTCCGGAACCGGCCATTATTGAAATACCTGTCTCTGAATTAACCACACCAGTAAACATGCCTGAACCTATTCATGAACAGTGGGCCGAGCCGGCCGCGCCTGAAATGCGGCCGCCAGTCGAATGGGCTGCGCCGGTTGCTGAGATACCTGTTTCTGATGTTGCCGAGCCTGCCGCGATTGTCGAACCCACCGCCGGCGCAGTGCAAACCGCCGTGCACCTCACTTTCGCCTTTGAGATTGCATCGATGCAGCTGACTCCAACGTTTAAGATGGGTGCGTTGCAGCTACGCCCGGCCTCAAAGGTCGTGACGATGCGTTTGGCTGGATCTGCTCCGCAGCCGGAGATGCCACAAGTGACCTTCGAGATCGCCAGGATTCAGCCTGCCGGAGGAACATTCGGAAGCGTTCGTCTTACGCCCTCGCAGCAACAGTGTCCAACCGTTGTTGGATCGCCTTCGTTTACTGTGGGAGGTTTGCATTTGGTTTCCGATTTCGCGGCGGCACCGCTTCAACTGACGCCATCGCAACAGGGGCAAGCCACGGTCCAAGTAGTCGCTCCGTTCCAAATCGCGAACGTAGAATTCTCACCATCGTTCGAGATTTCCTCGATTGTGCTCAATTCGAATTCCAATCAGGTATCAGTGCAAATGCCGAGCGCTGGCGGTGCACCAGTGGAGGGCGCTCCTGTGTTCGAGATTTCGAATTTGCAGCTGACGGACAGCGGCGAAATCGAAATGATGCAGCTGAACCTGCTCGATCACGGTCCCAAGAGCGCGGCCTGATCCGCGCACAAGATCGACACCTTTCGAGAAGATTCGACGAATCGGTCTGCTCCGTTCGCGCGGATTACCCTCGTCTAACGAAGTTGCTGCGGTTTAACGAACGCAGCGGCTTGGGCAGAAATTCGCCGTCCCGGCGGATTAATTTTCCATTGAAATAAATCTCGCCGCCGCCATAGCTCGGCCGTTGGATATTGACCATGTCCCAGTGTACCTGGCTGCGATTCGTGTTGTCTGCTTCCTCGTAAGCCTGACCGGGAGTGAAATGAAATGAACCGGCAATCTTTTCATCGAAAAGAATATCTCGCATCGGCTCGAGAACGCGCGGATTGAATCCAAGGGAAAACTCGCCGATGTAGCGCGCTCCCGCGTCGGAATCGAGGATCTTGTTGAGCTTTTCAGTTTGGTTGCTGGTGGCCTCGACAATCTTGCCCTGCCGAAAGTCGAGACGAATTCCATCGAAGGCAATGCTTTGATAAATTGTGGGTGCGTTGAATGTGATATGGCCTTCGACGGAGCTTTTTACCGGCGCTGTAAACACTTCGCCGTCTGGAATATTCCGGTCGCCGCCGCAAATCACCGCTGGAATTCCTTTGATGCTAAATCGTAGATCCGTTCCCGGTCCTTTGATTTCGACCCGATCCGTTTTTTCCATTAACCCTTTGAGTGCTTTCATTCCTGGCTGCAGTTTCCGGTAATCGAGGGTGCAGACTTCGAAATAAAAATCTTCAAAGGCTTGGGTGCTCATTCCCGCGAGCTGCGCCATTGACGGAGTCGGCCATCGCAACACGACCCATTTGGTTTTTTTGACTCGTTGATCCTGAACTGGCCGCATTTTTTTTGCGATGAGCTGCATTTTAGCCACCGGCACGTCGGATAATTCGGTGATGTTGTTGCTTCCGCGCAGCGCGACGTAAGCGTGCATTTTTTTCATGCGTGCCAGTTCATGGCCCGCGGCCAGCGTCAGTTGTCGATCCGACGCTTCCAATGCAAGCTCGCGGCCGATGCGGGCGCGCTGGACTTGGACGAACGGAATTGCGCCTGCTTTTCGTGCCGCGCGGATGAGAGCGATCGTCATTTCATCGGGAACGTCGAAAGCCTCAATCAAGACATTCTCATTCCGTTTGAGTCCGGTTGAATATTCCACCAGAAGTTTGGCGAGTTTGTCGAAACGCGCGTCGTGCATAGGACGCTACGATTCCATCGAGTCCGCGGGATGCAACCGCTCGGGAGTAATCTGAATTAATCCCTTCGGCGGAATCTCGCGACGAATGCGCCGTCGAAGTTATCCCGAAACGGAAGCGAGGATCTTTCTTCCTCCAACTGAAAAATAGACATCGTCTGGACCAGCTGTTGAACAACGTCTTCGTTTTCCTCTC
>WNGL01015879.1_pt1 | contig 11303 bp, 13 predicted proteins | sample 5400591 | NCBI WGS metagenome assembly WNGL01 (sample SAMN13153377, study PRJNA577476) | soil metagenome | isolation source: 80 cm soil or saprolite under Garry oak tree replicate 1 | place: USA:California | collected 2016-06-15
GGTCGAGTTCACGCTGATCAGCGTCGTCGACGATCCGGAGGAAGTGGTGGCCGTCATCCGCGAGGCCCACGACGGCCAGGGCCTGCTCGGCTAGTGCGGGTTCTGCGGATCGCAGGTCCGGTGATAGGCAGATTCGCCGGCCCCCCGGCCCGTTCGCCGGCGGAAACGAGTGCAGTTTGTGCTGTCCTGGCAGCACGGATTGCACTCAATACCGATCTAGGCCAGGCCGCGGACTGCCCAGGCGGGGGGCCGGCGGCCGAGGATGGATTCGGTCATGTCGGCGCAGCGGCGGACCTTGGCCACGTGACGGGTACGGAGCACGCTCGCGCCCAGCCAGGCGCAGACCGCGGCGGCCGCCTGGATGCGCGCGAGCCGGGCCGAGTCGGCCAGGTCGGCAACCCCTTCCAGGTCGGCAACCCCTTCCAGGTCTGCGAGCCCTTCCAGGTCGGCTAGCACGGGCCAGCCGGCCCGCACGGCCGCCTCGATCCCGGCCGAGGTGGCCTGGACCAGGATGCGCCCGGCCGCGACCCCCCGCCGCGCGGCCGCCTCCGCCGCGTCTGGTCCCGGGCAGATCAGCGCGGCTCCGGTGCGCGCCGCCAGGTCGGCGTCCCGCATCAGGTCGGCGTCCTCGTGCACGCCGCAGACGCGCACGCCGCTGACCGCGCGGCGGATGGCCGGCACGAGCGCGCCGTCGTCCCCGGCGTCGACCAGCCCGGCTCCGGCCGCGGCGGCCGCAGCCGCCTGCGCCACCGTCGCGACCGGCGCGAGCAACGCGATTTCCGGCTCGCTAGGCCACGGATGCGACATCACGGACCGAGCATGGCACGATTCGTATGTGCCTGTTGTATTCCTCATCGCGATCGCCGTGGTTCTCGTCGGCATCTTCTTCGCCGCGACCGGCCGGGGCGGCGAACTGGCCTATGAGCAAGCCGACCACGCCCCGCTCGACCTGGGCCCGGTATCCGCGGCGGACATCGCGCTGCTCCGGCCGCCCACCGCCATGTGGGGCTACAGCATGCAGGTAACCGACGCGGCCCTGGACCAGATCGCCAAGGCGATGCGCGAGCGCGACGTCACGATCGCCTACCTGCAGGAGCAGTTGGCGACCTACGAGCGCAACGACTCCTACTCCGAATCAAGAGGCGCCCACGCCCGCCAGGGCCCCGGCGCCCTCGATCCCCCTGGTGCTCTCGATCCCCCTGGTGCTCTCGATCCCCCCGATCCCCCCGATCCCCCTGGAGCCCTCGATTCCTCCAGCTTCCTGGAGACCCTCGGCTTCCTGGAGACCCCAGGCCCGCCCACCATTCCCGATCCGCTGGAGCTCCCGACCGACCCCGGCGCCCCGGAGCCCCCCGATACCCTCGACGCCCTGGAACCCCAAGACGCCCCAGAAACCCCAGAAACCCCAGAAACCCCAGACGCCACGGAAGCCCAGGACGCCACGGAACCCCAGGTAGCCCTGCAACCCCAGGACACCTTCCACTCCCCGGAGCCAGCCGAACCTCACCAGAGCCCGGAAACGCACGAGTCGCCGGAATCTGCAGAGCCCGTCACCGCCGCGGAGCCTCGCGCCACCGATGCCACGGCCACCGATGCCGCGGCCACCGATGCCGCGCCGACCGTCCCGGTCCCCGGGCCGCCGCAGACCGCGCTGGTCCTCAAGGCCTCCGGGCCCAAGCCCGAACGCCACGAGCCGACCCAGCCCTCGCCGATTCTCCCGGATCCCGGGGAAGAGCACGACGCGACCCAGCCCTCCGCGACGACGGCTCCGGACGACGCGCCCGGCCCGCAGGGCGCCTTCGACACGCACGGCTGGTGGGCCGAGCAGCAGGAAGCTGCGCGCGATGAGCAGGCCAGGCGCCACGCGGCCGGCGAGCAGGACGACGAATCGGTGGCCGCGGCCGAGGAGCAGGGCTGGTGAGCGGCGGCGGCGCGGTCACGGGGCCGGACGGGAAGCTGCGCTGCCCGTGGGGGCTGAACCCGCCCGAGTACATCGCCTATCACGACGAGGAGTGGGGCCGCCCGCGGCACGGCGACACGGCGATCTTCGAGCGGCTCTGCCTGGAGGGCTTCCAGTCCGGGCTGTCCTGGCTGACGATCCTGCGCAAGCGGGAGAACTTCCGCGCCGCCTTCTCCGGGTTCGACCCCACCGCCGTGGCCGCGTTCGGCGATCAGGACATCGCCCGGCTGATGGCCGACACCGGCATCGTCAGGAACCGGTCCAAGATCAACGCGGCAATCACCAACGCGCGCGCGGCGCTCGGCCTGCCCGACGGCCTGGACGCGCTGGTCTGGAAGTACGCGGGCGAGCCCGGACCGGCGCCGCGGACGCTGGCCGACGTGCCCGCGTCCACGCCGGCCTCCAAGGCGCTGAGCGCCGAGCTCAAGCGGCACGGCTTCACCTTCACCGGCCCGGTGACCGCCTACGCGACCATGCAAGCCTGCGGCATCGTCAACGACCACCTAGCCGCCTGCTTCTGCCGTACCCGAACCCCCTAAACCCCGCCACTCCCACCCATCCCCGCCCCCTCATACTTCATGGATGCCTTGTAGCTGGAGCGCAGTGCCGTTTAGCCAATGGCCGACGGCGGCCGGGCGGCACGTGCGACAAAACCGGACTCAGGCCACGCCGGCACCATCAGCATCACGACCCTTGCGTGCCGGACCGGGCGGAACGCCATGAAACCCCGTTGAGCCCAAGGCGTCCTAACGCAGTGAATCCCCGATTCCACGGCGTCCGGCAGGGCGTCCGGCAGCAGGCCCGATCGTCATGATCAGGCTAGACGGCCGCCGGGTCAGACTACGCCCCCACCGCCGCGGCCATCCGGTCCACGATGTTAGCCAGCAGCGCGCTGCTGGTGCCGATGGTGACCCGCACGAACCCGTCGCCTGGCGCGCCGAAGTCGAGCCCGCGGCCGAGGGCCACCCGGCCCCGGTCCAGGAACACCGCGGCCGGCTCCGGGCCCAGGCCAAGACCCGCGCAGTCCACCCAGGACAGGTAGCTCGCTTCCGGCGGCGTGTATGCCGCTCCGGGCAGCCGCTCGCCGAGCAGCCGGCCGAACTCGGTCCTGGCGTGGTCAAGCTGCCCGAGCAGCGCGTCCAGCCAGTCCGCTCCCGAATCCCACGCGGCCAGCGCCGCTCCGCCGAGCGAGACGAACGGCGTGTGCCGGGCGCCGGGCAGGGTGAGCGAGGCGTGGATCTCGTCGGCCAGCACCAGGACGCCGTACTGCTCGGCGAGCGACGCGATCCGGCCCAGGTCGGCCGGGGTGAACACCCGCCCGGTCGGGTTGTGCGGGTTGCACAGCAGGTAGGCACGCGCGCCCGCGGCGAACGCCGCTTCGAGCCCGGCGAAGTCGAGTTCCCAGCGGCCACCCTCGCGGATCAGCGGAACTTCCACCACGCGCCGCCGCGAAGCCGATGTGCTGGAAGAACGGCGGGTACACCGGCGGGTTGATGACCACGCCGTCGCCCGGCTCGGTGGCCAGCGCCACGATGGCGTCGAAGCCGGCCATCACGTCCGGCACCAGGTGCACCCGGCCCGGGTCGACCGTCCAGCCGTGCCTGGCCGCGGCGAACGCTGCGAACGTCTCGCCGATGCCGTCCGGCGTGGCGTACCCGCAGTCGCTGCGGTCGACGGCCGCGCGCAGCGCCGCCACCACCGGCTCGGCCAGGTCGTAGTCCATCTCCGCGATGAACGCCGGCAGCACGTCCGGCGGGTGCAGCCGCCACTTCTCACTGCGCCGCCGCCGTAGCCGGTCCAGGTCGAGGTCCTCGAATCCGTTGTGCATGGCCACGCATAATAGGCCGAACGGTCCTACCCCACGTCCCCGGGAAGGCAGGGAGCCAGTGAGCGGCGACGTGATCGTCACGGTCACGCTCAACGCGGCGCTGCACGTGGCCTACGATGTGCTAGCCCCGGGGGGAACGATCCCCCCCGGCCCGCCCGCCCCTATTTCCCGTCCTGTCTACCGGGCCGGCGGCCGCGGCGTGACGGTGGCGCGGGTGCTGCACTCCTTCGGGCACGACGTGCTCGCCGCCGGGCTGGCCGGCGGTGCTTCCGGCGAGCTGATCATCCAGGACCTGGCCAGGTCGGGCGTTCCGACGGCGTTCACGCTGATCCGCGGCGAGTCCCGGCGGTTCTTCAGGTTCAGCGACCCCGAATCGGGCGGGCCGGCGCTGAGGTTCTCCGAGCCGGGGCCGTACATCACCACCGAGGAACTCGGCCGCTTCGCCGCGGACTACCGGCGGCTGCTGGCGGGCGCCGCGGCCGTCGTGCTCTGCGGCAGCCTGCCCGACGGCCTGCCCGCGGACACCTACGGGTCGCTGGTGACCTACGCCGCCGAGGCGGGTGTGCCGGTGATCCTCGACGCGGGCGGCGAGGAGCTGAAGCACGCCGTCGGCCACGGTCCCGACCTGGTAGTAGCCGAATCGAACGCGGCCGAGACAGGAACCGGAGGGTTCGGCGCCGCCCTGATCAGGCTGGGCGCGGCCGCGGCCGCTGTCGCGGTCGGCGGCCAGGTCCACGCGGTGACCGGGGACGGCGAGTGGACCGCGCGGCTGGAGCCCGCCGATGCCGCCGGGCCCGACCCCGCCTGCACGCTGGGCCCCCCCTTCAAGCTGGGCCGGGGCGCGCTGGTGGCGGGCCTGGTGCCCGGCCAGCTGCTCGGCTGGTCCTGGCCGGACCGGCTCAGGCACGCCCTGGCCCTGGCCGCGGGCGGGGCCGGCTCCTGGACCAGGGCGCCGGGCGAGGCGGACGAGCGGGATGGCGTGGACCTGGCCGCCTACGAGCGGCTGCTCGACACGGTCCGGGTCGAGCCGCCGGCGCGCGCATAATTCAGAGAGTTACCCAGCAATCACTCAGAGTGTGCTAGGGTCTGGATTCGGCTCACCAAAGGCCGCGAATCTCGGCCCAGTCGATTTCCAGACCCCAAGCTGGAATGGAGCAATCGTGAACAAATGGCGAATTGACTGCGGGATCTCTGTTTTGTCCGGCTTACGCCGCCGGTCATAGCTGCATAACCATTTCGGGGGCGCAGGTCGGTCTCCCCGTCCGGCCCGCAGGCGTCTGATTCCCGCAGAATGGCGCGCCGTGAGCTTCACGATCGATTTAACCAGCCGAGTCATACTCTCCGCTATTACCACATCGAAATGGAGTGCTTCGTGTATAACTGGCGAATTTTGCTCGGGGGTGCCGCCTCGGCGGCCATCCTGACGGTGGGCGTCGCCGCGCCCGCGTTCGCGCAGGCGCAGGACGCCCCGGTCTCGCTGAGCGGGCTCAACTCGGCCAGCGGTGCCCTCTGCGGCCTGGACTCCCTGCCCGTGTCCGGCGAGGTCTCGGCCGCGGCCAACGCCATCGGCGCGTCCTGCGGCACCTCGTCCTCGTCCTCGTCGACGACCGGCAGCGACATGATCCAGGCCAACGGCCCGATGCAGGCCAGCAGCGCGGCCAGCAGCAGCCTGCCCGGCCTGAACTCGGTCTCCGGCTCCATCCCCGCCCTCGGCAACGCCGCTGGCGCGGCTCCTGGCGTGGCTAACACGTCCGGCACGCTCGGCGACAGCGCCTCTTCCAGCACCGGCCTGAGCAGCGACGGCAGCAGCACCAGCGGCTCGAGCACCGGTTCCAGCACCGGCCTCGGCTCGGTCACCGGCACGCTGAGCGGCGTCACCGGCGGCCTGCAGAACGGCGGCTCGATCAGCACGCCGCTGTCCGGCGTGACCGGCGGCTAGGCACCACGCAGCACCCGAAGGACCCCGAAGGACCCCGTCCCCGGACGGGGTCCTTCGCTTATCCTGCTCGGCATGGATGCCGACCGCCCCGCGGAGCCCGACGTCGCCAGCCTGTTCGCGCCGGTCGCCGTCGAGGAGACCTTCGACGGGGTACTGACCGAGGCGCGTCAGGTGCTGGGCCATCTGGACGACCCGGTCGACGCCGAGCTCTGGGGATCCGACCTGATCGGCGCGCTGGCCTCGTCCGCCACGGGGCAAGCCTCGCTGATGAACACGCTCACCGGGACGCTGGTGCCCGCGGCCGAGGCGGCGTCCACCCCGGAGGCCCTCGCCCTGCTGCGCGTCTTCGCCGCGGTCGGCTCGCCCGCCCTGCGCGCGGCCGCCGGGCAGGCGGCCGAGCGGCTGCACGCCCGCGACGTGACCGACCCGCCGTGGGCCGGCCCGATCGGCGCCCCGAGCGTCGGCGATTGCTGGCACTACGCCGACGTCGGCGGCCGCCAGGAGTCGCTGACCATGACCTTCTGCTACGCCGCCCGGCAGCACGCCGTCAGCGTGCTGATCGACCACGGCTACGGCGGCAAAATCAGGGACACCTGGGTCACCAAGGGCGCCGGGCTGCGCGCCGACACCGAGCGGGAGGCGGCCCGTGACCCGCTGGTGATATTCGAGGTGATCGACGCCTCTACCGCCAGGCTCCGGCTGGAGCGCGCGATCAACGCGGGCGAGTGTCCCGAGCAGCCCGATCAGGTCGACGACGTGGTGGCGCACCGCGCCCTGCTGCGCGCCCGCCTCGACCTGCTCGCCGCCCAGGACTGACTCAGGTGCTCCGGGTCTCGTCACGGAACGCCCGGTTCCAGCAGTTCCAGGCGCTGCTCGGCAACCGCGGCAAGCGCCAGCGGAACCGCGAGTTCCTGGTCCAGGGCGTCCGGCCGATCACGCTGGCGGCGGAGTTCGGCTGGCCGTTCCGCGCGCTGATCTACGACGCCGAGCGTCAGCTGTCAAGCTGGGCGCGGACCATGCTGGCCGATGTGCCCGCCCTCCACGTCGCCATGTCGCCCGACTTGCTGGCCGCGCTCGGCGAGAAGGAAGCGGGGCCGCCGGAGCTGGTCGCCGTGGTCGAGATGCCAGCCGACGACCTGGGCCGGATCACGGCCGGCCCGGGCTTCCTCGGCGTTTTGCTGGACCGCCCGGCCAGCCCGGGCAACATCGGCACCATCATCCGCTCGGCGGACGCCTTCGGCGCGGACGGGATCATCGTGGCCGGCCACGCGGCGGACGTCTACGACCCCAGGGCGGTCCGGGCTAGTACCGGCTCGCTGTTCGCCCGGCCGGTGGTCCGGGCTCCCTCGCACCGCGAGGTGGCCGCCTGGGTGAGCGCCCAGCGCGCCCGGGGCTGCCCGATCGTGCTGGCAGGCACCGACGAGCACGGTGAGGTCGACGTCTTCGACGCCGACCTCACCCGGCCCGTCCTGCTCCTAGTCGGCAACGAAACCACCGGCTTGACCAGCGCCTGGCGCGACCTGTGCGACCTGACCGTCAGGATCCCCGTCACCGGCGCCGCCAGCTCGCTGAACGCGGCGACTGCGGCGACCGCGATCTTGTATGAGGTTGCCCGGCAGCGCATCCTCACTCGCCAGCACCGGGCTAGTCCTCCCGGAACCCCGGCATAACAGGGAGCGGTCCGCTTGCCGGAGGTCAACGGCTGGCAGATGCCTGGCGATTCTGGACCGGATCACCGATGGTGACCCGCCCCGCTGGTGCGCACTGACCCCGGCCGTCCGGCCCGGCCGGGCAGGCGCCGGGCCCGTTCCTCATCGCGGCGTGACCAGGCGTTCCCGCGGGAACGCCCGACGCAATTGCGTGGGACGTTTCCGCGGAGACGCGAGGAGCAGTGACCCAAACCGGACAGCGCGCACCACAGTCGGCTGATCGCGGCGGCCAGCTCGGCGTTGGACCTGTCGACCTCTCGTTGCTCGGCGGCGCTCTTGGTGCGCTCGACCTGGTAGATCGTGTACCCCGTGTTCATCTCATCGCTCCTTCGGATTCCCCCTGGAGGAAAGGTAGGAAGGGTCTGTTCCCGCGGTGTTCCCGCCCGGACGATGCAAGCCAGCGAACGTACGGTGGCCTCGGACCGGCCAACCCCACCGAGCCGCCCGGCGGGATGTCCTGCTGTCCACCAAAACGTCACGCGCCCGGCGCGCGTCCGGGTTTCGTGTCACGGTCCCGGCTGACCGAACGACTCGACGAAGCCCTGGGCCGGGGCCTGTGCTCGTCTGCGCGCCGGCCGGGTACGGCAAGACGGCCCTGACCGTTACGGACAGAGCGCTAGCGCCGCTCCGGCGGGGTCGAGCAGGCGGTGCGGGCCGGGCGATCCCGGCAGCGTGGCGCGGTCGCCGCGGACCCGGGCGCACGGCCCCTGCGGTCCGGCCAGCGTCAGGCCGTCGGCGTCGACCGCGACCAGGGCATCGTCCCGGCGGAACAGCACCGGCCCGTCCCGTTCGGCTGAAATGGCCACCCGGGCCGCCCGCAGGCCGTCGAGCACGTCGCCCGGCTGGTCCCCCTCGCACTCAACCCACGTGGTCGGGCGCCCCGGCGGGGCGTCCGAGCCCGGCCGGTGCCAGTCGCTGCCGCCGACCGGGATCGCCGCCGGGTCCCAGGCCAGCCACCAGGACAGCGGGGTGGTCCAGCGCAGGTCGAGCCAGCTCCAGTGCCAGGCCTCGATCAGCGGCGGGCGGCGGCGCATCGGCCGGGTCCAGCTCACCGGCCCGGCGAACGGGTGGTTGACCGACAGCAGCCCGCCCGCGGCCTCGGTCGCGTCCAGCCAGGCGTCCGGCTCCTGGCGGAAGTCGATCCAGCCGACGTCGCCGAGCGCGCTCGCGTGCCCGCCGTCGGTGGTTACCTCCTGGCCGGGCAGCAGGATGATCCCGTACCGCCGGGACGCGGCGGCCAGCTCGGCGTGGTGGCTGATCGTGTTGTGGTCGGTGACGGCGAGAAAGTCGAGCCCGCGCCCGGCCGCGAGCACGGCCAGCTCGGGGACGGTCAGCTTGCCGTCCGAGTGCACGGTGTGCGTGTGCAGGTCGCCGGCCAGCCAGCGGCGGCCCGGCCGGGCCGGCAGGACCCGGCGCTGCGGCCGGTCCGCCGGGGCCGGCGGCGCGAGCGGAGCCAGGGTTGAGTCGCGCGACGGACGCAGGGACGCGGCCGCCCTCGCGGTCTGCGCGGTCAGCCGGTAGCCCACACCGTCCGGCGGCACCCGGTGCACCCCGATCACCACCTGCCAGGTGCCGGCCTCCAGCTCCCCGGGCAGGTAGCCGGGCGTGGCCGCGTCGCGGGCGATGACGAACGACTCGCGGGCTCCGCCCGACCAGCCGCGGAACCCGCCCGGTCCGAAACAGCCCAGGTCGAGCACTGCGCCGTCGGCGCGGTCGTAGTCGAGCTCCACCCGCAGCGCGCCGGTCTCCGGCGGCACCTCCACCGGCAGGTAATGCCACGGGGACGCGAACCGTTCCTCCAGGGTCCACCGCCCGGCGTGCCGTATCGAGTCGGTCATGCCACCAATCCATCAGATCCAGGGTTTGCTAGCCAAATTTCACCAGCTGTTGACTTTTTCTCCGGAGCGTTCCTAAGGTGCTGGGCATGAGGGCCATGATCGTCAAGGAGTTCCGGGAACTCGTCCGTGACCGGCGCACGCTGGGGCTGCTGATCATGATGCCGCTGCTGCTGCTGGTGATCTTCGGCTACGCGGCGAACTTCTACGTCTCCAGTGTCAAGACGGCCGTCGTGGGCCCGCAGGCCTCGCAGGTGGTCAAGCTGCTGCCGCCGTTCTTCGACGTCACCGTGACCGAGCCAGCGGACACCCAGGCCGACGCGAAGACGCTGCTGCGGGACAACAAGGTGGACGTGGCCTTCGTCGCCGGGCAGACTCCGGTGCTGGCGCTGGTGGACGGGTCCAACCTGTTCGCCGCGCAGTCGGCCGTGGCCGTGCTCAACAAGGTCGGCGACAAGGTCACAACGCAGGTGCTCTACAACCCCGGCCTGAAGACATCGTGGGTGATGGTGCCCGCCATCATCGGCCTCATCCTGACCTTCATCGGCACGATTATCACCAGCATCGGCATGGTGCGGGAACGGGAGACGGGTACGCTCGAGCAGCTCGCCGTGATGCCGATCAAGCCGAGCCAGGTGATCCTGGGCAAGATCGCACCGTACTTCCTGGTCGCGGCCGCGGACATGATCATCGTGACCGTGCTGGGGATCGCGCTCTTCTCGGTCCCGTTCAACGGCAACCCGCTGGCGTTCGCGCTGGGGGCCGCGATCTTCCTGTTCGTCGTGCTCGGCCTCGGCGTGTTCATCTCCACGATCTCGCAGACCGCCGGCCAGGCCATCCAGACCGCGTTCTTCTTCCTCCTCCCGCAGATCCTGCTCTCCGGGATGATCTTCCCGCTGGAGGCGATGGCCGCCGGGGTCCGCTGGATCGGCTACCTGCTGCCGCTCACCTACTTCACCATGATCTCGCAGGGGATCATGCTGCGCGGCGCCCCGATCACCTCGCTGTGGCTGCCGTTCGTCGTGCTCGCCGCGATGGCGGTCGTCGTATTCACCGGCGCGACGCTGCGCTTCCGCCGGGACCTCGCCCCGGGCCGCCCGGCCAGCCCGGCCGGCGAGCAGCCGGCCGCGACCGAGGCGGTGAGAACCACGTGACGTACTCGGTGCGTTCGGCCACGGTGCGCTTCGGGCCCACCGTGGCGCTCGACGACGTCACGGTCGAGGTGCCCGGCGGATCGGTCGTCGCGGTGGTCGGCGGGGACGGCGCCGGCAAGTCGACGTTGCTGCGCGCGCTGGCCGGCGAGGTATCCCTGGACGCCGGCACGGTGGAAGCGCCGCCGAAGCAGCGCCTGGGCTACCTCCCCGCCTCATCGGGCAGCTGGGCCGCGCTGACCGTGGCGCAGAACATCGACTTCGTCGCGGGTATCTACGGCCTGGCCGGCGACGAGCTCGCGGCCCGCCGCGCCGAGCTGCTGGACCGGGCGGCGCTCACGCCCGCGGCCGGCCGGCTCGCGGCGCAGCTGTCCGGCGGGATGCGCCGCAAGCTGGGCTTCGTCATGGCGATCGTGCACCGGCCGGACCTGCTGATCCTGGACGAGCCCAGCACGGGTGTCGACCCGGTCAGCCGCATCGACCTGTGGCGGCTGGCGTCGGAGGCCGCGGCGTCGGGCGCGGCCGTGCTCATGTCGACGACCTACCTCGACGAGGCCGAACGCGCCGCGCACCTCGTCGTACTCGACCGCGGCCGGGTCCTCGTCCAGGGCTCCTACGACCAGGTGCGCGAAGGATTCGCGGGCGTGGTCACCCAGGCTGACCAGCCCGTCCGGGCCGGATGGGCCTGGCGCCGCGGCCGGGTGCTGCACGAGTACTGGCCCGGCGGCGCCCCTTCGAGCCCTTCGACCCCTTCGAGCCCGCCGGCCGGGACCACCATCGTCGCGCCCGACCTGGAGGACATCGTTATCGCGCTCTCGCTGGCCCGCCGCGAGACGGTTCCGTCATGACCGGCGTTCTCCTGCGCGCCACGCACGTGATCC
>WNGL01011865.1_pt1 | contig 11301 bp, 8 predicted proteins | sample 5400591 | NCBI WGS metagenome assembly WNGL01 (sample SAMN13153377, study PRJNA577476) | soil metagenome | isolation source: 80 cm soil or saprolite under Garry oak tree replicate 1 | place: USA:California | collected 2016-06-15
ACGCCGCTCATGCAATGTCGGAACGCGGAGGAACGCTGACCGTTACTACGCAAGCAGCGACGAAACTTGTGAGCATTCAATTCGCAGACAACGGTCCCGGGATGAGCGAGCCCGAGCGGGTTTTCGATCCTTTCTATACGACTCGGCCCATCGGTCAGGGAACCGGCTTGGGACTGAGCGCCTGTTACGGCATTATCCAGGAACACGGCGGTAAAATTGCGTGTCGCAACCGGGACGAAGGAGGCGCAATTTTCATAGTCGAGTTACCCGCTCTCGAGAAGACCGCTTCCGAACACGCCCAAGCACACGCCGCTAAGTAAGTATTTCGACAGTGCGTTTTAGCTGACCGCAAGCTGCATAGATGTCGCGACCGCGCGGCCGCCGGATGAATGCCGCGATACCCGCATCTGTCAGTATCTTTCGGAATTCCAAGACCTTTTCTTCGTCGGGCGTTTCAAAGTCAACTCCAGGACCTGGGTTCAGAGCAATCAAATTAACTTTAGCCGGGACTTGGCGGACTAGCTCGGCGAGTTCGCGCGCCTCTTTGGCAGAGTCATTTACATCCTTCAGCAGTACGTACTCGAACGTGAGACGTTCGCGATTGCGAAGCGGGAATTCCCGCGCCGCCGCCATCAATTTTTCCAAATTCCATTTGCGATTGACCGGCATCAGCCGCGTGCGCAATTCGTCATTTGGTGCGTTAAGTGAGATCGCCAGTTTCGGGCGAACCACCTCAAGGCCAAGATCGTAGATTCGGGGCACGACTCCCGCCGTAGAAACCGTCATTCGCGATTGTGGGATTCCGACTCCCTCGACCAGCAGGCGTACCGCCTTAATGAAATTCTCGAAGTTCAGGAACGGTTCTCCCATTCCCATGAAGACTAGGTTAACGCGATCGCTTGGCGGCGAAACGTTCTGGTCCCGCAAAACCGCGATCACTTGGCCAACAATTTCTCCCGCGTTCAAATTTCGCTTAACCCCTAGCAATGCAGTCAGGCAAAACTGACAGTTGACCGCACAGCCGACCTGGCTGGAAACGCAAATGGTCGCCCTGCCCCAACCCCGCGAACCCGCGGTCGCAGGCTCTGCTCCTGCGTCGCTGCCGTCTCCGGCCTCGCCGTCATCGCCGTCCGGCATCCATACAGTTTCAACTGTTTCATCGTCCGCGAGCTGGACCAGGTAGCGGGCGGTACCATCGCGTGAGAGAAACTTTTTCTGAATATTGGGAAGGCCGATCACAATACCCTTTTCTACAAGGGTGGCCCGAAACTCCTTCGGCAGCGTCGAAATGTCGTCCGCTGAATTCACTCGCTGGGCGTAAAGGGCATGAAAAAGCTGGCGGGCACGGTAGGTTGGTCCGTCCGCTTCATCCTCCACAATCCTCGTAAGCTCTTGAAGATCAAGGCCTAAAAGATACTTTTGCTCGTTCGGGTTCATGCACATCTAAAACTCGCCCGGGAGCTGGGTCGAGCCGTCCCGCCTTATTTTAGAAGAGTTCGTGGCCATAAAGACACAGTTTTCGACGTAAGGGTGTGTGAAAATAAGACTATGGACGAAGACCGCAGTATTCGGCGAGAGGTGCTACCCAACGGACTGACTCTCATCACCGAGGAGATGAAACATATTCGTTCCGTCTCCATCGGGATTTGGATCAAGACTGGCTCTCGCGACGAGGACCTGCAGTGGAACGGCATTTCGCACTTCGTTGAGCATATGGTCTTCAAAGGCACACAGCACCGCTCAGCAGAAGAGATTGCGCGGCAAGTGGATTCCATCGGCGGGAATATTGACGCCTTCACCGCCAAAGAATGCGTTAGCTTCAGCATGAAAGTGTTGGACGAACATCTTCCCATCGCGCTCGACGTGCTGAGTGATCTGGTTCTAAATCCGGTCTTTGATATCCAGGATATAACCCGGGAGCGCGGCGTGATTTTGGAAGAAATCAAAATGGACGAGGACAATCCCGATTATCTCGTCCACGAGATCTTCACTCAGAATTTCTGGAAAGACCACCCTCTTGGCCGGCCGATTTTGGGAACGCGAGACACAGTCAAGCGATTCGAGCGAGCGCCGGTGTTCGACTTCTACAGCCAGCGTTTCGCGCCGGGAAATGTGATCATCACCGCCGCCGGATCTTTGAATCATGAGCGGTTCGTGGAGCTGGTGACGAAACATTTTGAAGGAATGAAGCCTGTGAGCAACGGCTTCCACAGCGCGCCGCCGAAGATCGCCCCTAAGATTATTTTGCGCAATAAGAAATCGCTGGAACAGGTACAGATTTGCGTAGGAGTACCATCCTACCCAATCACGCATGAAAAGCGGCATTCGTCTTACATTCTGAACACTCTGCTCGGCGGAGGCATGAGTTCGCGGCTATTTCAGAACATTCGTGAGCGGCAGGGGTTGGCTTACGCGATTTATAGCGATCTGAATCCGTATCGCGACACCGGCTGTCTTTCGATCTATGCGGGGACTTCCCGCGAATCGGCAACCAAGGTGGTTGAGTGCATCGTTTCGGAGTTCCGCAAGTTGAAGGCCGAAGTTGTTCCGCCCGACGAATTACGTCGCTCCAAGGATCAACTAAAAGGCAGTTTGATGCTGTCGCTGGAATCTTCCACAGCGCGGATGTCGAATCTTGCCCGGCAGGAAATGTATTTTGATCATTTCTACGGACTGGATGAATTAATCGAAAAGATCGAATGCGTTACCGCAGAGGAACTGCAACAACTCGCCAACCAATTCTTTCAAACTGAAAATATCGCGGTTACTATTCTGGGAAATCTCAACGGCCTAAGGCTCACGCGCGATCAACTGGCCTGCTAGTGGTCAGTGGCTAGTGGTCAGTGAGCTTGGGATTTATTGCAATTGACAACCGACAACTGGCCACTTGCAAATAAAACAGGCGTCTCGACTCAGTTAGAGCCGAGGACGCCTGGGCAGCCCTCCCCCAGAACTGCTCAAGAAGAAGGTACCCGCACAGCGAAAAATTGAGAATAGCACTAAGGTGCTAAGTACTTCCCACCAACGTGCCAAACCCAAGCTTAGAGCCACAAAGAACGCACGTGTAGGCAAGAAACAACCCATAAATCTAGACCAGCCAGGTGCGGATGTGGTTCGAGTCCTGCCGGCATGAAGTCCTTTCGGCTCTTGCCGATAATTCCATGGGGCACCGAATTATTTCCCGCATTTCCGCTCCGGTTTGGACAAATTCTAATGTTCGCAATCATCGGAATTGTTATCGTTTTTGGCGCGGTGCTCGGCGGCTATTTGATGGAGCACGGCAACGTACGTGTCCTGATCCAGCCGGCGGAGCTGCTCATCATAGCGGGGTCCGCGGTGGGCACCATCCTGATCGCAAATCCACTGCATATCCTCAAGCAGATCGGGGCTGGAATTGTCGAAGTATTCAAAGGCTCAAAATTTACCAAGCAACGTTACCTCGATTCCCTAAAGCTGTCCTACGACTTGTTGAATAAAGCCCGGCGACAAGGGCTGATGTCGCTGGAGACCGATGTCGAAGATCCGGACAAGAGTCCAATCTTCTCCAAAGATCCCGCCTTCCTGAAAAACGCGCATGTCCGCCACTTTTTTTGCGACAGCATGCGAATGGCAATCAGCGGACTCGAGGCCTTCGAACTCGACCAGCTTATGGAAATGGATTTGGACGTCCATCATCACGGCGCCACCGAGCCAGTTTCATCCTTGACGTCGGTAGCAGACTCGCTCCCAGGCCTAGGAATTGTGGCAGCGGTGTTGGGAGTAGTAATTACCATGAGCGCGCTGGGAGGTCCTCCGGAAGAAATTGGACACAAAGTCGCCGCAGCGCTGGTCGGCACATTTCTCGGGATTCTGCTTTGTTACGGACTAGTGGGCCCTCTGGCGGCAAACATGTCGAAGGCGGCGGATGAAGAACGCGCTTATTTGAATGTGTTGCGCGTGCTAATCATTTCTTTTCTCAAGGGGACAGCCCCCATCATGGCGGTTGAGTCTGCCCGTAGAGCAGTACCGGGACACGTCCGCCCTGATTTTCATGAACTTGAACAGGTATGCCGCGGTGGCGGTGGGAGCACTCCTGAAACTGCTGCCCCAGATGCGGAGGCCGCTGCGCCGGCTGAGACCGCATCTGCGTCCGCGTCCAGCTGAGGATCATGGAAGGTTCACGCCCCATCATCATCATCAAGAAGAAGGCCCACCATGCGGCCCCCCATGGCGGCGCATGGAAGGTCGCTTACGCGGACTTCGTGACCGCGATGATGGCCTTATTCATCGTGCTTTGGTTGGTCAACATGAGCAAGCCGGTCCGCGAAGCCATCGCCGGCTATTTCAAAGATCCCTCGGGCACGGCAAACTTGCTGGGCACAAATGTAACCGGACCTGGAGAAAAAGTTGTAGTCGCAGTAACCGGAGTAACCAAAGAGGACATGTCGAAGTTGAAGGAGGAACTGGAAAAAGCGATCCGCCAAATGCCCAACTTTGACAAGCTCAAAGACCAAATTGAAATCAAGGTCACGCCCGAAGGTTTGCGGATTGAGCTCCTGGAATCTGCCACCGGCACTTTTTTCAACAGTGGAAGTACCTTCCCCAATGAGAATGGGAAGGAGTTGATGAGCCTTCTGGCTGGCGAACTCGGTAAGCTGCCCAACAAGATATCCATTGAAGGACACACCGATTCTCAGCCCTTCGTAGGCAAGCGAGACTACGGTAACTGGGAGCTATCGACCGATCGAGCCAATTCCGCGCGCCGACTGATGCAGCAGAAAGGACTTGGGGACAAACAGGTCGCTCAGGTCCGAGGCTACGCGGACCAGCTTTTGCGCAAAGCAGATAGTCCCCTGGATCCCTCGAACCGCAGAATTTCGCTCATCGTGAAATACACCGATCAGCAAGATCAAGAGCAAGGGAAAACTGCGGATGCGGTACAGAAAATCGAGAACTCGCGAAAGGAATAAGACTCTGCATTCAGCATGCAGCATTCACCATGCAGCCGCTGCGCCTTATGCGTTGGGCAGTGGTTAGCTGAATGTTGAGTGCTATTGCACTGCAAACGTTCCCTGGATTCCACTGGCTGAGTCCGGAGCGACCCAGACGTCGTAAGTGCCGGATGGAACAATCCAGTGCATAGCCGGATCGTAAGAACCGAGATCGTTCGCCTTCACCGTAAAATCGACCGTCCTGTGTTCGCCCGGCGCCAATGTGATGCGCTGGAATCCTTTTAGCTCCCGCACTGGCCGCGAAGTTGGCGCCACTCGATCATGCACATAGAGCTGCACAACTTCTGTGCCTTCGCGTTTTCCAGTATTTTCAATTTCAGCGCTCACGTGAACTGTCCCGTCCGCCGCAACTGGCGATGATTCGGTTTTTAGATTGCTGTACTTGAATGTCGTGTACGTGAGCCCATAGCCGAATGGATACAGCGGCTCCTTGCTCGAATCGAGATATCCAGTGTGCCAGCGGTCGGGTGCAGTTGGCCGTCCGGTGTTCTTGTGGTTGTAGTAATTCGGAATCTGTCCCACGGATCGGGGCCAGCTCAATGGCAATCTCCCGCTAGGAGAAATCTCTCCCACCAACACGTTCGCGATTGCATTGCCCGCTTGGCTCCCCAAATACCACGCCTGGATGATTGCGGGCACGTGCTCGGGTGCCCAGCTTATGTCAAGCGGACGTCCACTTTCGAGCACCAGCACAACCGGCTTCTTCGTCGCCAGCACTGCATCTATTAGCTTCATCTGGTCTCCCGGTAGTTGGAGAGATGAGCGCGAACTGGCTTCTCCGCTCATGCCGGCAAGCTCGCCAACAAACATCACCGCCACGGCGGCCTTCTGCGCGGCCAACACTGCCTCCTCGATGCTGGTCGGCTTGGTATCTCTCTCTCCGCTAACCCCGGTTGCAGAAGACGGGGCGGGAGCAGCGACTCCAGCCGCGAGTCCCCTTTCGAAGGGCGGGATATCGACTCCTTTGGCATACAACACATGATCATTCCCCAGTTTTTCGCGAAGAGCCTCAAGAGGCGTGACTGCATCCTTGGCTTGCCCATTCCCTGCCCAAGAGCCAAGCTGTGACGCCTTGTCGTCGGCGAGCGGCCCTATCACAGCTACGGTTTGCTTCCGGTTTAGCGGAAGCAGCTCATGATTGTTTTGCAACAGGACCATCGACTCAAACGCCAACTTGCGGGACACTTCCAAATTTTCCGGCGTGAGTAGGTCGGTCTTCTCGCGGTTGGGATCAGCATAAGGATGCTCGAACAGTCCTGCTTTGAATTTCACTCGCAACACGCGGCGCACTGCTTCATCAACCACACTGATCGGCAACTTGTTGGACTGGATAAGTTTCGGAATTTCATTCAGATAAGCGCCGTCCACCATGTCCATATCTACACCGGCGGTCAGCGCTTGCAAGGCAGCCTGGGAATCGTCCGCCGCAGTGCCATGGGCGATCGTTTCGTGAACTGCGCTCCAGTCGCTTACTACGAAGCTATCGAACTTCCATTCCCCGCGAAGAATGCCGGTAAGTGTGTGATGGTTGGCGGAAGCCGGAATCCCGTTCAAGTCCTGAAATGCTGACATCAATGTTCCCACTCCGGCGTCCACCGCGGCATGGAACGGAGGCAGATAGACTTCACGAAGCAACTGCTCGGAAATATCAACGGTGTTGTAGTCACGGCCTCCCTCGGTCGCCCCGTAAGCCACATAATGTTTTACGCAAGCGACCACGCTCGCGGGATCAGCCATATCTTTCCCCTGGAAACCCCGCACTTTGGCCGCAGCAATCATCGAGCCGAGATACGGATCCTCTCCGGCACCTTCGACGATGCGGCCCCAGCGAGGATCGCGCGCAATATCAACCATGGGCGCGAAAACCCACTTCACTCCAGAGGCGGTCGCTTCCTTGGCCGCAACCCGTTCCGCTTGCTCTACCAGTTCCGGATCGAAGCTTCCGGCGCTCGCTAAAGGCACAGGGAAAATCGTGCGATAGCCGTGAATGACGTCGTAGCCAAGAATCAATGGAATCTTCAGCCGCGAATGCTCCACCGCCGCGCGCTGGGCTTGGTTCGCCTGCTCTGCCCCGAGTACGCCCAGCAACGACCCGACCTTCCCTTGCTGAATCAATTCCATCGTGTGCGAGCTTGCTCCGGCAAATTGGGTGAGCTGGCCAGCCTTTTCTTCCAGGGTCATCTGCTGTAGCAACGAATCTACCCGGCGCTCGGTCTCCGGGTCAGAAATTCGCTGGGCTAAAGCCGGGAAACAAATACTTATGAGCAGCATGAAACCAAGGGCTGGACGATACGATCGAAGCATGTTGACCTCCGGAGGTGAATCGGAAATTCGCGTTAGCGAGTATAACAGACTATTTGCTTTAGAAAATCGTTTTTCTATGCGAACAGCACGAGTAAAATCCGATCCGGAGTTTACTCCTGAGTGCTCTTTCATTTGCCGCCAGTCACCGCCGCTCCGGCTTGGCCTGAACCCGTGAATGCCGATGATAGAGGTCAGCGATCGAGTAAGTGAAGCCCGCTATGAACGTCGCATCTGGGATGTCTCCCGTGATCCGCGCTGCCATTCCGAAATCGAGGACAAGACGCGGCCGCACGGCGTAAGTTGCGGCCGCAAGAAATTGCGCGCTCGCCGGCGTCACAACATTAGGCGAAGTTGTTCCCGAAAGCTCGGCTGTCGTGCCCCACTTGCCGCTTAACGGATGTGACCAAGCCAGGGCGTTCAGAACGCTGTGATCGAAGCCGCCCTGCGGCCTGCCCAGAAGGTTCACGACGGTATTGAAATCAAAATGGTGTTTGCCCAGATCTTTGCTCAACAAAAACGTGAATGCGTGATCAATCTCGCCGCTGCCAAGCACATCCCCGGCGGTCGGCGCCTTCACCATGTACATGAAAGACACCGATGGCCGATGTGCTGAGTCTCGCGTAAAGCGATACTTGAAACCCGCAGCAGTATCGCCGACACCATGCGTCCCGGAATCCGCAGTAATTGGATTGTTCGTAAAACGCACCTCGAAGTTCTGACTGAAGCCGAACTTCAGCAGTCCGTTAATATCCTGGTGCGATGCTGCCGCATTCAGTCCCCACTCTGTCTCGAGAACTCCAGGCTGAACCGGCTGTGCCGGAGTTGAAACCGTGGGACGGTTAGGGACCGCAGTGAGTTCGTCCTGCCCAAGAAGATTGGAGGACAGAGAAATCAAGACCATGAACTCTAGAACCACAAATCGAATCGGAGAATTATGGCAAGGCACTGCAACAAGAATAACAAGCCACAGGACTAGTGACTTCCGTAACCAAGCGTCGGAAGTTGCACCAGGATAGACACCAGCCGGGAATGCAGCTCTGCTATACTGTGTTTGACGCTTTTGCCACGGTTTGCTCGTCACGCGGTGGTCCTAGTTGCACGAACGCTGGACCAAGATTCATCTCCGCATTTCCTGCCCGCCGTTTCTTCGGCGCAAAATTCTCAGAAATCAATGTGAGCGGCATGGAAGTTGTTGACGTGTATCTAAGTCTGTGACAACAAGCCCCTCCAGAAAGAAAATAAAAATTAATGACCACATTTACGGAACTGCCCTTGTCTTCTGCGTTGCAGCGGAAGCTGGCGGCAGCCCAATTCATCAACCTCACCCCAATCCAAGCACGTGCGATTACTCCTGCCCTTGAGGGCAAAGACGTAATCGGGACGTCTCAGACTGGCACCGGTAAGACCCTCGCGTTTCTCATTCCAATTATCGAAATGTTGCAATCCGAATCGTCGCGCCAGACCAGGGCTCTAGTTCTGCTCCCGACTCGCGAACTCGCCATGCAGGTCCACGAACAGTACGAAAATCTGCGTAGCAAGAGCGCGCCCAGGGCGGGGCTCGTCATTGGCGGAGTGTCAGAGGTCGGCCAGATCAAGGGCCTGCGCTCCGGACCCGGCCTGATCATTGCAACGCCCGGGCGATTGCAGGATTTCATTACTCGGAAACTAGTTGACCTGCGCCAAATAAACATTCTGGTTCTCGACGAAGCTGACCGCATGCTTGATATGGGCTTCCTGCCAGCCATTCAGCGCATTTTGGCAGTGTTACCCGCCGACCGGCAGACGCTGTGCTTCTCGGCCACCCTGGAGCAGTCCGTTGCAAGACTGGTGCATGACTATATGCGCGAGCCGGTGCGGGTGGCTTTGGGTTCGGTGCTCAAGCCCGCGGAGAGCGTACAACTAAGTGCCTATGAGGTGCGTCCCGGAGAAAAACTCGATGTACTGCGGCACTTGCTCTACGCAGAAAAAGGACAGACCCTGGTCTTCACGCGTACCAAGCGCGGAACGCAACGACTCGCCAAGGAACTTGTCAGAGACGGTTTCAATGCTGCCATGATTCACGGCGACCGCACCCAAGCCCAGCGCACGGCTGCTTTAAATGGATTTCAGGAAGGCCGCTTCCAGGTCCTAGTGGCTACCGACATCGCTTCGCGTGGCTTGCACGTGGACGAAGTTGCGCACGTGATCAATTACGATCTGCCAAAGATGGCTGAGGACTTCATCCACCGCGTCGGACGGACGGGGCGCGCCGGATTGCAAGGGCGAGCATCGACTCTTGTCGCAGGCGCGGAAGTTCTAGAGCTTCGGCACATCGAGCGCACATTGCAATTGCGAATGGAACGCACGCAAGTGGATTCATCCATTGAGCAGCCGAAACGTTTTGTCGAAAATACCTTGGCATCACGGACGCTGACGGCGCTGCCGGGCGAGGTCTTTGTATAAAGAAATGGAAGTTAAGCGGCCAGTCGTGCGCACTCTCGCGCAATTGCCCAATCTTCTTGCGCGCGGATGACTAACACTCGAATCCGGGAGCCTGGACCCGAAATGTCCAGGTCCGGCTTCGCGGCAGAGTTTCTGCCAGCATCCAATTGAATTCCAATAAAGCCAAGCTTCTCGCAGGTGGCACGGCGGACCTCCGCTGAGTTCTCGCCGATCCCGGCGGTGAAGACCAGAGCGTCCAGTCCACCTAGAGAGGCGGCCATTGCCCCAATGCCAGCCGCCAGCCGGTGGACGAAAATGTCAAACGCCAGTCTCGCGCGCTGGTGGCCTTTGCGCGCAGCCTCCAGAACGTCGCGCATGTCGCTGGACACGCCGGAAACACCGAGCAGGCCTGATTGGTGGTTCAGCGCATGATCAAGACTGTCAGCATTCACTTCCCGAGAGTTGCTTCTCATAAGATGGATCAGAATTCCGGGATCAACCGAGCCCGAGCGCGTGCCCATCATCAAACCTTCGAGCGGGGTGAAGCCCATCGTGGTGTCGATGCTCTTGCCGCCCTCGATGGCGGAAAGCGAGCAGCCGTTGCCGAGATGGCCAGTGATGATCTTGAGCGCAGCGAGATCTCGCTGGAGCATCTGCGTCGCCCGATGTGCGCAGTACTCGTGATTGATGCCGTGAAATCCGTAGCGGCGGATGCCGCCTCGTTCATACCACTCGTAAGGGAGCGGATATACCTTTGCTTCGAGCGGAAGGGTGCGATGAAAGCCGGTGTCGAAAACTGCGGTCTGAGGAATATTCGGCAGCATCTTTTCGATTAGTTCAATGCCCTGCAACCCAGCTTGGTTGTGCAAGGGCGCAATCGCGCTTACATCGGCGATCGCCTGCTTCACTTCTGGGGTGATGCGAGCCGGTTCAGAAAGCTTGAGTCCGCCGTGAACAATCCGGTGCCCCACATTACCGATTTCGGCACCGGAACTGAGCACGGCAGTGGAGCCTGCCCAAAGGTTTTCGAGCATTGCTTGAAGCGAGGCTCGGCGAACCCCCGCCTTTCCCTGGCGGCGAATTTCCTGACCTGAGTGATTGCGGATGTGAAGCTCTTCTTTATCTCCATCCCACTCCAGTTTGCCTTCCCATAACGGGGGGACAGGGTCGGCAGACGCGTCGTGTTCAAGCTCGAACAGCGCGCTCTTGTGGCTGCTCGAGCCGGAATTCAGGACGAGAATCTTCATCGCCTAGTATTCCCATTTCCAGTTCTGAATCTCCGGCAAGTCCTCGCCGCGCTCGCGGATGTACTGTTTGTGCTCGATGAGCTTGTTCCGCAGATATTGCTTGAAATGTCCGCCCACAAGTTGCAGCTTAGGAACGCGATCCACAACATCTCCGGCGAGATGGAAGCGGTCGAGGTCGTTCAGCACCGTCATGTCAAACGGAGTCGTGGTGGTGCCTTCCTCTTTGTAGCCGCGCACGTGCAGATTCTCGTGATTATGGCGGCGATAGGTCAGGCGGTGAATCAGCCAGGGATAGCCGTGGTAAGCAAAGATCACAGGCTTATCTATCGTGAACAGTG
>WNGL01026686.1_pt1 | contig 11300 bp, 12 predicted proteins | sample 5400591 | NCBI WGS metagenome assembly WNGL01 (sample SAMN13153377, study PRJNA577476) | soil metagenome | isolation source: 80 cm soil or saprolite under Garry oak tree replicate 1 | place: USA:California | collected 2016-06-15
GCTCCGCTCGAGATGACAATCTCAGTCATAAATCCCATCCACCTTCCAAGTTCCCTGAGACTCATGTGCGCGAATGAGTTCCCCATCCTGTAGTTGCACATCCCATTCGGCGCGCGCCCACGATTTTTCGTCCCACCAATTTCCGGAAATCAAATACGGCCCGCGTTGATTGATGACTTTTCCAGAAATTTCCGCACTGCGAACGTGTGCGAGGGTATCTTTATCCAACAAGAGTGATGCAGACACTGCGGGCCGAAATCTTCGCAGTGCTGCTGTAGAGTGTGCTGTCCTCAGCGCATGGGAAGGTTGTCCGCTGGGGACATCCTCCTTCGCCGAGGCTCCGGTGGACGAGTCGGACGCTACAGCCCACGCGAACGGCTCCACGCGAAATGCATCTGGCTGATGCGTTTCTTCCAAAACTGGGGTGCCGACTCGATCAGCGCCCAAAAGAGCGATTAAACGTGCGAGCGTTTCTGATAATTGATGTGGATTGCGCAGTGTAATTTCGAACAATCCAAATTGTTCCTTGGCAGGTTTAATCGGCTGCGCGCTTAGCGCGACAGCAACGATCGGGTGTTCCGATCGAAAATTCTCCAGATGCGTCTGGAGCATGCGAAAGAGAAGATCGACATCATTGGTCGGCTGCGGAATTTTGAAAACCCGCTCGTATGTTTGCTTATTTCCAAACGTGATTTGCAACGTCAGTTCTTTTGCGACGAGATAGATGGCACCCAAACGCACTGCGAGCTGCTCCAAAAAACGCCGGAGCATAAATAGCAGCGGCTCGGCTGTTTCAATTTCGTGCTCGAATTCAAAGCTTTCCTCAAACGACTCCGGCGGTCGGACGAGTTTAAGCACCCGATTGGATTGCCCATTAGCGCGCTCCCACATTCGGATTGCTTCGGGGCCGAGCCGCGCGCCCAGCTGTTCCTTATCAAGCCTCGCCAGTTGGCCAAGTGTGTGGATTCCCCACTTGTGCAGGATCGCGAAGATTTCCTGCACCTCCATCTGCCCTTCCATGCAGACAATCTACAGCAGATGATGTTATATGTTCAAGTGAACATTCAGGCCTTTTTCTTCCATTCCGCCCCGCCCAACAGCGGCAGGACGAATAGGTTGGCCAGAATGTCGATCAATAGCCCGGCCAGCACGACTAGCCCGAAGCGTTGCGTCGGCGGAAAATCCGAGAGCACAAAAATGGCAAACCCCGCCGCAAAGATCACATCCGAATAGACAATGCCGCGCCATTGTTCCTGCCTGCCGGCCACCCAAGCGGACCAGCCTTTCTTGCCATCGTGTTGCGCGCGGCGCACGCCAAAAACGAGATGGATCATGGAATCGATCGCGATGCCGATGCAAACATTCGTGGCCGGCGCCGAAATCACATCCATCGGCACACGGAACCAACCAATCCCGCCGAGCATGCACAGCGGCACGAGCGTCAGGCTGATGATCATGGCGATTGCAACACGGACAGAACGCGCCACGATCCAGGCAATGATAATGAACAACAGATTCAACCAGAAGAGACCGGTGACGAGACTCGATGCGACCAGTTTGGCCAGACGACCCTGCAAGTAATAAATGCCTCCGACCAGTTCGGCCTTGAATCCGTACTTGCGGCAAAGCGCACGCAGATCGTCCACAACATCAAGCCGGTGCTCGTCATGCTTGCGTTCCAGCATTCGAATCGTAAACACGGCCTCGCTGCGATCTTCATTGATAAAACTTTTGCCGACGCGCGCGTACTTCGGTTGTTCCAGCATTTGCATCATTTTTTCGTAACTGATCAAAAACGAAAATGGCGTGCGGTCGCCTTCGGCGAGCAACGTCGGAAGCGAAATGACTGTGCCGACGTCTTTGTGGTTTTCGAGCGCACCATGTAACGCCCAAAGCTTTTTGTAAGCCGCGTCCGTGTTCAGCTTGCTCCCGTCGGCGGCGGAGACGACGAGCGTGAGTGGATTTGAGCCGCCAGTGCGATCGACATATTCAATCCCGTCGCGCAGTTCCGTGTGCGGTTTGAAATAATCGAGCAGGCTCGGATCGGTATTGACTCGGCGAAGGCCAAATCCGAGCCCGACACTGAGGAGAATGACGCCGAGTGAAAGCCATCCGAACCGGCGCGACCAAAACCAGTGCGGCGGTTCCGCTTCCACAATCTTGCTCTCACGCGGCACCGCCCAGCGCAGAAACGGCGGGTACATCACATAGGCGCAAACAAATGCGACGACCGTCCCGAGTACGCCGCCGAATCCGAGTTCGCGCAGCGGTTTCGCCTGCACCAGCAACAAACTCCCGAAGCCGAGCGACGCACACACCATCGACCAGAACGACGGGGGAAAAGTCATGCGCAACGCCGCGCTCGCGAGATTCGGCGCTTCCTTGTCCAATCGCCCTTTTCGATCGGCCAGCGTCTGCCAGTTAAACGTCATGTAAACAAGATGCGACAACGCCACGATGAACACGATCGTCCCGAGGTTGACGGTCAGGATTCCGATCTTTTTGCCGAACAACGATTGCAACAACAACGTCAACAAGACCGCGCTCGTGCAGGTCACGAGCATTCCAACGAACACGCGCGCCGAGCGGAACATCGCGGCCATGGTCAGGCCGAACAAAACGACTGCGGTCAGACTGAAGTACCAGAAGTCGTGCTCCAGGCTGCGCCGGATCATCTCCACCACGTAAGGAGGGCCGGCGATGTGGATGCGAAAATCTTTATCGTCCATCTCGTGGATGACGCGCTCGATCTGCTTGATCATTTTTTCCGTGTCCTTCCCCAGAACGAACACAATGAGATTGCTGGCTTTACGGTCTTTGCCGATCAGCAACCGGCTCCAGAACGGGCTCGCCACGGCGTCTTGAAAACTTTTCGGGCCGGCCGTGAGACTTTTGACTGAGGTCACGCCGTCGATTTCGTCAATCCTCTGTGTGAGTTTTTGGATCCGCTCCAGATATCGTGGCGACGAAATGTCGTGTGAAGATACCGTCAAAATCAGCTCCGGCTTGGACGGGAAATGCTGCTCGATCTTTTTCGTCTGGCGCACGCCCGGATCGCTCGTCGAAAAGAAAAAATTCTCATCGACGACCGGCCTAAGATCGACAACCAGCGCCACCAAGACGAACAACACCGTGGTGACAGCGAGCATTTCCCAGTGCGAGCCAAATGGGATCAGTTTATCGCGGATCCTGCGCTTCATCGGTTCAGCGTCGAATTCTCACGTAACTGTATCGCCTATCGCCATTGCACCCATGGAATATTGCTAAATAAACCTAAATGATCTCCACCGGACATTTCGGCAGCGCTTGCATAAACGCGCGGCCGTAGGGTTTGGTCACGATGCGGTTGTCGAGGATGACAATGATGCCGCGATCGGTTTTGGTCCGGATCAGACGGCCTACGCCTTGTCGCAATTTCAGGATCGCTTCGGGCAACGAATATTCAGTAAACGGGTCGCCGCCGCGCTCCTCGATCAGCTCAAGTTTCGCTTCTATGAGCGGATGATCCGGGACGGCAAACGGCAGTCGCGTGATGATCACATTTGAAAGCGCTTCGCCTGGAACATCCACGCCGCCCCAAAAACTGTCTGTGCCGAAAAGCACACTGCGCGGCGTTGATTTGAATTGCTCAAGCAATTTGCTGCGCGGCGCTCCCCCACCCTGGACGAGAATGTTCATATCCTCCGTCGCAAAAAAATTTTCCATCGCACCTGAGACCTGCTGCATGTCGCGATAGCTCGTGAACAGGACAAACGCGCGACCTTCACTCTTCTGCACGAAATGCGCGATCCAATGTTCGAGGGCTTTGTGATAACCACCGTCGCGGGGATCGGGCATTTTTTTAACGACGAACATCTTCATCTGCTTCTGAAAATTGAAGGGGCCGCCGAGCTGCAACGGCTCGGCTTCCATTGCCCCGATGCGCGTGCGGAAATAACCGAGGTCCGGGCGGCCCACGGACAGAGTGGCACTGGTCATCACGCAACAGCAGTTGTCGCGAAAGAGCATCCGTCGCAGCACCGGTGCCAGATCGATAGGCGAGGCGTTTAGCGCGAGGAAGCGTTCAGTTCTGCCCGTGCGCTCGACCCAATACACATGTTCTGGCGCGCTTTGCTCCAGGAAAATCAAAATGCCGTCTCGCGCATCGCGAATGCGCCGGCCGAACTCTTGTAGCTCCGCTTTCAATATTTCGTCGTCGGCGCGTTTAACGACGTCGGCAACGCGCGCCTGAAGCGCGGTCAACCGCGCGGTAATCGTGTCGGGAACAAGTTCAACATCGCGCACCCGAAACTCGCGTCCTTTGCGAAAATTCGATTTCGACTCGACTGCGGAAAAGAACTTGTCTACGTCGTCAACCAGTTCTGCCGCGAGTCGCACGCCAACCGCATCGCGCATCACGGTGAAAAGACCCTTGCGCGTGCGGGAATTATAGAGCCGGTGAATGGTCGATCGCAGTCCGTATTGCGAAACGCCGATACCGATTTGCTTCGAGGCGATCTGTTCGACCGTGTGCGCTTCATCGAAAATGATGAAATCATTCGGGAATAGGAACCCGCTCTCCCGTTCTTCCTGCATGTCTGGCGACCCCAGCAAAATGAACAGCAGCGTGTGATTGAGCACGATCACGTCCGCCGCCAGCAGACGCTTACGTGCCTGCTGATAAAAACAACGCGGATCCTGGCCACAGGTCTTTTGGGTGCAGACGTGTGCTTCGCTGCACACTTGCGCCCAAACTTTTGGATCGGGCTCGACAGACAGATCACTGAGCGATCCATCGCGCGTTGTGCGCGCCCATTCGGCCAACCGCTGCAATTCGCTCCGCTCGGGGCCGGTGAAAAGTTCCTGCTCGCTTTGCAATGCTCGCTCGAGGCGACGCGGGCAAAGATAATTTTGCCGGCCTTTCATCAAGGCTGCCTCAAACTCGACCGGTAGCACTTTTTTCAAGATCGGAATGTCTTTGTGCAGCAGTTGTTCCTGGAGATTGATGGTGTGCGTTGAAACGATTGCTTTTTTGTTCCGCTCGAGCGCGAACAGGACCGACGGCACCAGGTAGCCCAGCGATTTGCCCACGCCAGTGCCCGCTTCGGCTATCAGATGCTGTTCTTCCTCCAGCGCTTGCGCGACGCGAGCTGCCATCTCCTGCTGTTGTGGACGGAACTCGAAGTTCTTTGCTTTGGAGAGCGGGCCCGTCTCGGAAAAAAAGCCGCGAACGCGTTCCACCAATTCGCTGCCCAGATTGTCTTTCAGCGCGATCATTTGCTCAAAATGCCCTGAGTTTTGTCGCTCGGCGCCAAATAGCGGAAATGGTGTTGTAATTCGGCAATCGCAAATCGAAATTCGGAACTCCAATGAGACTTCTCGATCGATACGTCATTCGAAACTTTGTGCAGGTTTATTTTTACTGCATAGCCGGATTCACCTCGATCTGGCTCATCTTCGACGTTAGCGACAATATCTCGAGTTTCATTGATAACCACATTGCACTGTCTCTGGTCGCTCGCTATTACGCCACGCAGATTCCGCAGGTGTTGATCATCCTGCTGCCGGTTGCGCTGCTGCTGTCGCTCTTGTTTGCCCTTGGCCGCATGTCGCGTGCGAATGAAATAGTTTCCATGCTCACTGCAGGCGTAAGTCTTCCCCGTGTTTTGCTACCGCTGATCGGCATTGGTCTGCTGACAGTGGCAGTGACTATGGCGCTCAACTATTCGCTCGCGCCGCATGCGGAACTGGCGCGGAAAATGTTTCTCTCAGAAGCGCAGTCGCGCCCTGCCCGCAATATTCAGGGGCAAGTCTTTCGCAATCGAAGCGAATTGCGCACCTGGTTTATCCAGAATTTTCGCCTTGGCGACAACATGTTCAACAACGTGCAGGTGCTGCAACAGGACACGAACGACAATATCGTCATGGGTTACGTGGCCGTTCGGGCCTTTTACCGGCCTCAGACAAAGACATGGGATTTGGAGAACGTCCGGCTCGCTTACTACGATGCGGCTGGAAACATTACCAAGGAAGAGTTTCGTCCTGCGCTAACGATCGAGCACTGGAGCGAAACACCGTTCCGACTGAGCAGCGCGAACGTGCAAGCGGAAGCCCTGAGCGTACCGGAATTGCGCGAGTATCTGCATTTCAATGCGGACTTTCCGCCGACATTGTTGGCGCCGTTTCGCACTCATTTCCAGTATAGGCTGGCGTTGCCGTGGACGTGCCTGGTCGTTGTGTGTATTGCCGCGCCGCTCGGAATCGGCTACTCGCGTCGCGGTCCTCGTATTCTCGAATAACTTCCTTGTACATCTTTTTCTAGCGCTGGGAGAAGGCGACCGTGTTCCCGGATGGATTGCCGCGTGGACGCCGAATATTCTTTTCGCAGGAATTGGCTTGTATTTGCTCTATCTTCGCGCCTCAAATCGCGAACCGCCCAGCTTTAATCTCTTCGCCGCGCGGCGTATAGTTGCGCGATGAACCCGCTCCCAAACGAATGGGCGATCAAGCATCGCGCGGACTCGTGCGCCGTGACGCAACGGCCGTTTGTGTCTGGCGAATATTTTTACACACTTCTGTATCACGGCGCCGATGGTTACCGGCGCGAGGATTTGAGCGAAGAGGCGTGGCAAAGCCGGAATGAAAATATTCGGCCTTTTTCATTTTGGAAATCGCGTTACGAGCCGTTGTCGCCGAAACCGACCGAACCCGTGCCCAAGGAAAGTGCAGAGCATCTCTTTCGGCGTTTGATGGCGTCGGATTCACCGCCTGCAAACGCCTGTTACGTCCTGGCGGCCATGCTCGAACGAAAGCGTGTTTTGAAACAAGTGAAGACCGAAGAAACCCCAAAGGGACGCGTTCTCATTTACGAACAAGGTTCCACAGGCGACGTGTTCATCGTGCCTGACCCGCAATTGCGCCTGGACGAATTGGAAAATGTGCAGAACGAGGTGGCAGAGTTACTTCGCGGAGCCGCGCAAAACGGATAGTGTTTAAGCCAACCTGCTGATGACTACAGAAACACCGAGCATCAAGTACAAGATCGGCAACGAGCGCCTGATCAACGTAACCGAAAACGCGGCACGTAAATTAGCGTCACTGCTTGAAGAAAAAGGCCAGCCAGAGGGGGCGCTTCGCCTCAAGGTGATCGGTGGCGGCTGCTCCGGTCTGCAATACGTGATGGATTTGGTCGATGGACCGATGGAGCGCGACATCCTTGTTCCAACTCAAAACGTGCGACTCGTTGTCGATCCAAAGAGCGCGCTATTCGTTAGCGGCTCCGTACTCGATTACAGCGAGGATTTGCAAAAAGGCGGCTTCAAAGTGACGAACCCCAATGCCGTCGCTCACTGCTCTTGCGGCGAAAGTTTCGCCGTTTAGACCCTAAGACAGGCCTACCGAACTACACCTTCATGACCTCGGCATCTTTGTGTTTGAGATGGTCATCGATGGATTTAACGAAGCGATCGGTGAGTTTTTGCACTTCGCCTTCCACGTCGCGCAATTGATCCTCGGTCAAAGCGCCGGAGGCTTTGAGTTTCTTCGCTTCGTCGAGTGCCGCGCGCCGGTTCGAGCGGACACGCACCCGAGCCTCCTCAGCCATTTTCCCAAGCGCGCGCACCAATTCCTTTCGACGTTCCTCTGAAAGTTCCGGAATCGGCAAGCGAATGATCTTACCATCAACGGCAGGTGTGATTCCGATCTTAGATTCCTTGAGCGCTCGCTCGATGTCTTGCACAGTGCCGGCGTCAAAAGGCTGGACAACAAGCAAACGCGGCTCAGGCGTCGTGATCAAGGCAAGCTGTTTTAATTTCATGGCGGATCCGTAGGCATGCACATCGACGTTTTCCACCAAACCAGGCGAGGCCTTGCCGGTGCGCACCGCCGCAAATTCGTGCACCATGTAATCGACGCTTTTCTCCATCGACATCTCCGCCTCTAGAAGGATGTCATCCGTGCTCATATCAGTGAATGTTTACTTTGGTGGAGCTTCATCGCAAACCAGAGTTCCAACGTCCCGCCCCAGCACAGCGTCGCGCAGGATTCCCGGCGTGTACATGTTGAACACAACGATCGGAATTTTGTTGTCCATGCAGAGACTGAACGCGGTCGAATCCATGATCTGGAGACGCTTCGTGAGCGCTTCGGTGAACGTGATGCGGTCGTAACGGCGCGCGTCGGGATACTTGTTCGGATCGCGATCGTACACGCCATCGACCTTTGTGGCTTTCAGGATCACGTCTGCGCGAATCTCGCTGGCGCGCAGTGCTGCCGTCGTGTCAGTAGAAAAATACGGATTACCGGTACCGGCCGCGAAAATGACGACTCTGCCCAGCTCAAGGTGCCGAACGGCTCGGCCGAGGATGAATGGCTCCGCCACATTTTTCATTTCAATAGCGGTTTGAACGCGCGCTTCGACTCCGATTTGCTCAAGTGTGCTTCGCAACGCGAGAGCATTAATGACTGTGGCAAGCATTCCCATGTAATCCGCCGTGGTACGGTCCATGCCGCGATCCGCCGCAGAAAGACCGCGCCAGATGTTGCCGCCGCCGATCACTACGGCCACTTCCACGCCGAGATCGCGCAGCTCTTTCATGCGTTCGGCGATCTCGCGCACGACTGGGGGCGAAATATTGTCGCGTCCGCCGTGTTCATGCATTGCTTCGCCGCTCAGCTTGAGCACGATGCGTTCATAGACTGGTGCTTCTGGTTCCATGGCGGCGGATGAACATCCAAACAGAAGATAGCCACGTTTGGAAAGCAAAATGCGAGGATCGAAAATACATCCCAGTCGGTAGGGCCGGCAGTCCTCTGCACGCTGTCCATTACCATTCGCGGCGCGCAAGGAGTGACGCGCGCTACCTAACAAAATCTTTCGGCGCCGGAATTATCGCGCTCTGCGGACGAGCGCGCCATGCCCACGCAAGAATTCAGCGGCGCTCATTCGCCGTTTTCCTTCAAGTTGCACTTCGGCGAGAGAAAGTGCGCCTTTGCCGGCGGCAACGATCAGGTCTTTGTCGCGGCGCAAAACTTCTCCCGGTTGGCCATTGATGTCGACAACTGACGCGGAAAAGACTTTGAGATTTTGACGATCGACTTTCATGAACGCGCCGGGCCACGGATTGTACGCACGAATTTTTCTCTCGATCGCTTCGGCTGATTCGGACCAATCGATTTGGCCGTGTTCACGTTTCAACTTTGGGGCATGAGTCGCGCGTGCATTGTCCTGCGCAATGCGCGGCGCGTTCCCGGCCGCAACGAGTCGTAAAGATTCAAGCAATGCCTCCGGAGCAATCCGCGCCAGGCGATCATGCAATGACCCACCGGTATCGTTCGGCAGGATTTCGACACTGCGCTGCAACAGGATATCGCCAGTGTCGAGTCCTTCGTCCATGTACATCACGGTGATGCCCGTCTCACAATCGCCCGCCGCGATTGCGGCTTGAATCGGCGCTGCTCCTCTCCAACGCGGAAGAAGCGATGCATGCAAGTTCAAACAAGCCAGGCGTGGAATCTCGAGCACATCACGCGGCAGGATTTGGCCATAGGCAACGACGACAATTACATCGGGCGCAAAGTCGCGGATCTCTTCGGTCGCTTTTTGATCCTTAATTCGCGCCGGTTGAAGAATCGGGATTCTGGTTTTTGCGATCTCCTTTTTAATTGGCGGCGGTTCAATGCGCTGCTCCCGCCCGACTCGCTTATCCGGTTGAGTGACGACCGCAACGACTTCGTGCTCGGAGTCCAGCAATGCTCGTAGCGTCGGCACGCCGATTTCGCCCGTGCCGATAAAGACGATTCGCATTCTTGAGTTGCGGGGTCAGTGCAACCTGGCGGAGCGACGGGGACGCCGCGCGCTCATCCCTTGCGCCAGCATCTTCTCGCCAGCCGTGACTTCACGGCGGCCTACTGACGCTCCGCACCCCGTGCAGAGATAATCGAAGATTTCGCGGTCAGACAGGACTAACAAAAGCCGTTCGCGCACCGGCATCGCGGCTTTGCATTTTTCGCAATAAAGACTGGAGGCAGTGAAGTTTTCAAACTGCTGCTGGTTCATACGCGCCGTCGTTCACGCTCTCTAAGATATCGAGTAGAACTTTCACGGGCGGCTGAATGGCGTCAACCACGGTGATCAGCTCTTTCGGGTAGTATGACAGCACTGGCCTCGATTCCTTCTCGTAGATGTCAAGACGCCGCTGGATGACCTCCTCGTTTGCATCGTCGAGACGATTCTCTTTCAGAGCGCGCTTCTTGAGCCGGTAAAACAGTGTCTCGCGATCGGGGCACGCAAGATGGAACACTTTCTTCACGTCGATCATGTCATCCATGATCTTGGCCTGACCCACGTTTCGGGGAATCCCATCCAATACGAGCGTGTCGATATCCGGTTTGAATTTGTGCGCGTCTACAGCCGCATCGATCGCCTCCCGCCAAAGCTCCACTGTGATATCGTTCGGAACGAGCTGGCCTTTGCTCGAATACTCAAGGAAGGCTTTGCCGACCTTTGTGCGCGTGTCGATGGAGCGGAATACGTCGCCACAAGCGCAATGATAGTAACGCGGGATCGTGCCGAGGGTTTTGCCCTGCGTGCCTTTGCCGCTGCCAGGCGCGCCAAAAAGGAGAAAGGTTTGGTATTTCATGCGAAACCTGCTTATACCGCGAACGGAACTGCCCCGGCAAGCACGGTCATCCCGACCTGAAATTCAGGGGACCCCGTGGAGTTACCGCTCGCTGTTGCAACGGAATCTTCGACTCCGCTGCGCTCGGCTCAAGATGACGAAGAGCTCGCCACGACGGGATCTACATTCACCCGTCGACCGCGGCGATCGAAGCGCACGCTCCCGTCAATCAGAGAAAAGATTGTGTAATCGCGACCAAGCCCGACGTTTCTTCCTGGCAAGAATTTTGTGCCGCGCTGACGCACAATGATGTTGCCGGCCACAACCGTCTCGCTGCCGAATTTTTTCACACCCAGCCGTTTGCTGACGCTGTCGCGCCCGTTTTTAACGCTGCCTTGTCCTTTTTTATGAGCCATTGAAGAGAGTTGATAGTTGAGAGTTGATAGCTAATAGCCGCGACGTGTTTTTTACTCCTCGGGCTTTTTCGCCGCGGCCTTTTTCGCTCCCAAATTAATGCTTTTGATCTTTACACGCGTTAATTTGCGACGGTGGCCGACCGTGCGGTGATAACCTTTGCGCCGCTTGTATTTGAACGCGACGACTTTCTTGTCCTTACGTTGTTCGAGAACTTCAGCGGTCACCTCTGCTCCAGAGACGAGCGGGTCGCCGTGAGTCACGTCTTTTCCATCGGCAAACAACAGC
>WNGL01028276.1_pt1 | contig 11300 bp, 7 predicted proteins | sample 5400591 | NCBI WGS metagenome assembly WNGL01 (sample SAMN13153377, study PRJNA577476) | soil metagenome | isolation source: 80 cm soil or saprolite under Garry oak tree replicate 1 | place: USA:California | collected 2016-06-15
TCCCGACGCGAGCCGGGCCAGGTCTCTGTCATTGCTTTCGCTGTCTCCCGCCCCAAATGAAAGGTTCCCGTCCGAGTTAAGGAATACGGAATTGTAAACGGCGCCAAAGAAGGTAAAACTGAAGCCCAGGTTTATGCTCTGCGAATCATCATCGGATAGCCTGACGGGAGTCCCATCGCTGGGATCGAAGTTCGTGTTCGTGGCCAGTACGCGATAGCTGCCAGGGCTTATGGGCTCGAAGCGAAAGGATTTTGCTGCGAGGTCGAACAGGTTTTCCCGCTGGATGATGCTGCCATCGTCCTCAATGACGGCTACGTCGCCGGCGTCCGCCTGAACAGCACGCGCCGCTGGCGCGGCAAAGAGTCGTTGGCGATTTCTGCTTTCATAGTAGCGAGCCTTCGCCAACTGGTTTGCCTGATATTCTGGGTGCGACCCGCATACAACCTCGCCCGCGCGAGCTCTGGGTTTTTCATTCCTGGAGACGCCGGGGAGGGGAACGAGCAGAAAAAGCAGGAGCACAAAGGTTCCGGTTCGACCCCATCTCATGTGAACGGGGAATCTTGCTTGCAGAGTAGACAAACCCACGCTCGGTTTCTGCGCCAGCCTGGGGCAAGGCATGGAAGGTTTAGTCCTGCTGACTCTATCGCTGCCCGCCACTGTTTTTCAAGCCCCATCCGTGGAAATTGTCGAACTTCTTTGCGTCTTCGCGTCTTCGCGGTGAAAGACTGGCGTCTAATCCACCACGAAGACGCGAAGGATGTCCAATTTCTATCATGACCGGAGGAGCGGAAGGCCCGATGGTATAATCTGCGCTGGACTTCTCATGAAAGGGAACAGACCGATCCTAGGATGTCTTGTCGCCGCCATTGCCACTCTTTGCTTTGCGCAGGCCCAACAGGGCTCCCGTCCAGCTCCCGGGCGGGGCCGGTCCGTTTCCGCCCGGCCTGCCTTCTTGCAGCAGGTCAAGTTTTTCGAGGAGACGCAGAACGTCACCAAGGCCGTCCTGAAGAATGATCTGACCGTTCTGGTCAATGAATTTCGCAGCCAACCGGTAGTGGCCGTGATGGCGTATGTGAAGGCCGGATATTCAGGCGAACCGGAGTCCAGCGCGGGCGTTTCCCATGTTCTTCAGCACATGTTCTACAAAGGAGCCCGCACGAGGGAGAGCGACACAGCCAAGGATATAAAGTCTCTCGGAGGACTCCCGAGCGCCTGCGCCCGGTACGATCACTCCTACTATTGCATCACCGCCCCTTCCGCTCAGTGGAAGAAAGCTATCGAGATCCAGGCGGACGCGCTGTTCAATCCCAGGTTTGATGCGGAGTCGTTAAAGAAGGAAATCGAGTTTATCGTCCAGGAAGCGAGAGTGGAGGCAGAGGATCCCGGGAGCTATGGCTGTCGAAGACTCAAAGAGCTTGGATTTAAATCCGCTCGTACCCGGAGTCTTGCTTCGGAAGCGCTGCTGCGCAACCTCGATCGCGATAAGCTGCTTTCCTACTTCACGACCGCTTACGAGCCCTCCAAGGTAATACTGGTTGTCTCGGGCGATGTCACCGCCTACGAGGTACTGAAAGAGGTGATACGCCTTTATGGGAGGGGCAAAAGTTCGGCCACCAAGCCCGCGCCGCCGCCCGGCGAGCAGCAGACCGGCTTCCGTTTCGATGAAATTCGGGGAGACCTCGAACATCCTCTGGTTCTGATGGGGTTTCACACAGCGCCCGTGTTTTCGGACGAGTATCTCCCGCTCGAGGTCTTGACCAGGATTATAGGCGAGGGGGAAGGCTCCATTCTCAACCGGCATCTGCGCGGAAGGAAAAAGGCGATCCTGACCGGGTCCGCCTCCCTGGAGGCTAACTCTGATTTCGGATATCTCACCCTGAAAGTGGAAGTCATGCCGCGGGACATCGACAAATGCGAGATCCAGGCGTTCACGGCGCTGGAGATACTGAAACGGCAGGAGCTCGATCCGGTGGAAATAGAGCGAGCGATAGCGGGCATGGAAAGGAGTTTTTGGGACCAGTTGGAAACAGTTGAAGGACGCGCCCATTCCCTGGCACGCTTTGAGGCTTTACGAAGTTGGAAAGGTATGGAGGATCTCATTGCGCGGCTCCGAAGAGTAAAACCCGCCGACGTTCAAAATGCGGCGCGGAAGTTCTTGCGCCTGGAGAATTGCGCTTTGCTGGAGATCCTTCCCAAGAACATGGAGCCGCGTCTTCTCACCGCGGACGTGCTGGGCAAGACTGTCCAGGATCTTTTGAGTCTGTCGGTCGAGGAAGAGCTGGCCGCTCGCGAGAAGACTACGGAGAAGGCGTTGGTCATTCCGCCGGCATCAGACACCTTCAAGTTCAGCGAAGTTCGCTTTCCGATGCAGCGCTCCTCGGTGTGGAGAGGCCCGGAGCTCTTCATCAGAGAAGATCACACCGCGCCCCTGGTTCAAATGGGACTGTTCTTCCCTGGAGGGAGGCTTGCGGAGAAAAAGGAGAATCAAGGAATCACCCATCTGATGCTGCGTTGGCTGCTTCATGGCAGCAAGAATACACCGCCCGATTTACTACACCGGCAGCTGGAGCTCTTGGGCGCGCGAATCACTCCGGTTGTTGAAGACGATTATTTCGGACTCTTCCTTTCCGTCCTTTCCCGAAACATTGAGCCGAGTTTGGATCTTCTATTCGAGATGTTCAAGTCTCCTCGTTTCGATCCCGAATCTCTGGCAAGTCTGAAGGCCCTCGCCCTGAGCGAGATCCTTCGCGAAAAATACGACGAATACTTGTATCCCTGCCGCGTTGTGGACACGGCTCTCTTCGGAGAATTCCCTTACGGCCTGCCGCACCTGGGCACAGACTCCAGCCTCGCAGGCCTGACTCCGGCTCAGGTGCGTGACTGGCACAAGGCCACCGTGGAGAATCGCAAACCGCTGGTTGTCATCATCGGAGACACTCAGGGCACCAGCCTGGCGCACTACTTCGTCCGCAACTTCAGCGGCTCGCGCTATCAGGATGTGAAGCTGGCGGAGGAATTTGCCAAACCCTTGGAGAAGAGGACTGCAGTGGACGACAGCTGGGCAAGAAGCGAAAGCGTCATTGCCATTGGTTTCAATGCGCCGCCAGGCGGGGACGAAGACGCGGCTGCGTTGACGGTGCTCGAGAATTACGTGGGCGGGGTGGGTGGGCGTCTGGCCGAGCAACTCAGGGATCAGGAAGGTCTGGTGCGCACCGTTGATGTGCGGTATCAGCCGCGGCTCCGGGGTGGGGAAATCACGGTCTATGCCACGACATCGCTCGGCGCGGAGGAAAAGGCACGGCAGCGTCTGGAAGAAGAACTGCGCCGGCTTGTCGAGACTCCAATCCCCTTCAAGGAATACCGCGCTGCCGTCAATGCGTCGGTCGGCAGGTACAGGGTCGAACAGCAACGGCGTTCTACGGAGATGTCCCGATTGGTCCGGTATCTGCTGGAGGAACGGGGGATCGAAGAGCTCACCGAGCGCCCCGCAAAGCTGCAAGCCGTCCGGGAAGAGGAGTTGGCGCAGGTGCTCCAGCGCGTTTTCAAGCTGGATAGGGCGGCTGTGGTTCGTATCCGAGGCGGATCCGTCCGGTCCGAATCTGGAGGTGCGGAATTCCAAAGACCTGAGCCGCGGCCTTAAGTTCGCGCTACTAAGCCGAAAATCCTTCGCCAGTCAGATGCCCTTTTCACCACGGAGACACGGAGTACACGGAGATGCACGAAGATAGTGCCCATGTGAATCGTCGTACCCTCCGTGGTGAAAGAGTAGGCGCCAATCGCCAATGACAAATGACAGATGAGCAATGACAAATGAGCAATGACAAATGAAGGATGAGGGATTTGCAGATTCGTTCCTCGCGTGCAATTTGTCATTTTTCATTTGTCATTGGTCAGTCTGTTTGGTTGTGCGTGGGAGAAACGGGTCCTGGCGCTTGTTTGCCGTTATCAACCCCGGGGCGAGTGTCCTGGGATGAATTCTTCGGGGGGACAGAGTGGCTGGGGATGTGCGCGGGATCCTTCCTAAGACCCGGATGGGGGTTTTCACTTTCGTCCTGGTTGTCCTCTGGATTCTGAAGTCCCTGCTGCTTTCCACGAGCGTCCAGAGTGCGTTGTCCCCGGGCCAGCGGATTTCGCTGGACCTCTTCATTCTGCTTTTTGCCATACCGGCTGTCTACTACTCCTGGAAGCTCTCCTCGCTCCTGAAACGCAAGCTTCTCTGGAAAATTCGGCGCCGTTTGATCCTTGCGCATGTTTTCATAGGGGCGATCCCGGTGCTGCTGGTAGTTCTGATCCTGTATGTTTCTGCGCTGCTTGTGTACTACCAGCTGAGTTATTTCCTGATCCTGAATCAGATCGGCATCTATTCGGCCCAGATCCATGCGCTGAATCTTTCCCTCCGCGCCGGAACGGAGCAGAGCATCGGGAACTCCCCGATCCGCGGGGGCACCTTGCAAGCCGTTCTGGAGCGCGAGTCCAAGTACGTGCTTGCCACCTTTCCTTCGGCTTCCATCATTATGCGGGCGCCGCAAGATCCTGGCTCAAACGAGAAGACCGTAGTCGCGACCCGGAACGTCAGAAGGGGCCTGCTCGCCAGATATCAGATTCCGGGCTGGGTGGAAAACCGCGAGTTCTTTGGCCTCGTGGTCGAGGATCTCGAACCGGACCTCTATCGGGATATCGAGCGGCCCACGGAGGACGGAGGGCGGGGCAAACTCTACCTGCGCAGCGTGGTCTTCAGCGACTTCAGGCAGGACAGCCCTTTCAGCATCGAGATTTCCGTCCCCGTCGATCGATATCTTCTCGACAGGCTGAAAGCGGCGCTCGGACAGGACCTGCTGCTTGCCGATCACGTCGCCACTTCGAGTTTGAATGTGATGCTTCAGAACACCGAAATACTTCAGAGGAACGTTCTATGCGCCACTTTTGATCTGAAACAGGAACGGCAGTCTCTGGGCCGGCCTGTCTGGTCCGTGTTGCTCTTTCCAGTTTCCTGGGTCACGGGCGGGGAGAACGGCAGGGCAGATACGGAAGTCCTCTTTGTCGAACTGTCCACTTCGAAACTGATCCAGAACGTCTTTCGACCGGAGAGCAACGTCAGCAAGACGATCCTGGATCTCCTGAAAGTCGTCGTCGGCTTCTTTCTGGCGGTTGAAATTGTGTCGCTGATCATCGGAATCATGCTGACAAAGTCCATTACCAGCGCGGTCTACAATCTGGACCGAGGAACCGAGTTCATCAAGCGCGGCGACTTCAGCCACCGGGTCGTGGTAAAGACGGACGACCAACTGGGCGCGCTGGCAAAGTCCTTCAATCAGATGACCGAGTATGTCCAGGCACTGGTAAAGGAGAGAGTTCAGAAAGAAAGACTGGAAAGAGAACTGGAAATTGCCAAGGAAGTTCAGGAGCAGCTCTTCCCCCAGCAGGCGCCTCAAATGAAACGTCTCGAGGTCACGGGTCTGTGCTTGCCTGCGCGAGTGGTGAGCGGAGATTACTACGACTTCCTGCAGCTGAGCCCTCAATGCCTCGGTATAGCCATCGGGGACATCTGCGGCAAGGGGATCTCGGCGGCACTGCTCATGGCGAACCTTCAGGCGACGCTGAGAAGCGATGTCCTCAATCTCGCGCTTCCGTTGCAGCCGGTGGCGCAGGCCAACGGAGATGCGGCCGTGTCGCGTCTGATGCGCCTGTTAAACCACCAGATTTACAGCTTCACTTCCTCAAATAAGTTCGCCTCCCTTTTTTACGGAGTTTATGATGACAGCCGCCTTACGCTGACTTATTGTAATGCGGGACACAACCCTCCCCTCTATTTCGGTGACGGAGACTTCCAGAGACTTACCGTCGGAGGAACTGTAGTGGGAATCTTCCCGGACGCGGAATACGAGCATGCGTGTCTGACGCTGAGGCCCGGCGATCTGTTCGTGGCCTATACGGATGGCATCGTGGAGAGTGTCAACGAATATGGAGAAGAGTTCGGCGAGCAACGGCTGATCCAGTTGATTCAACGCAACCGCACTCTTACGGCCGAAGATATTCAAAAGGTCATCTCATCATCGGTAGAATCCTCTAATGAAGCATCGTTAATCAAGCCCATCATCTGCCAAGGTGCGCAATTTAGATGCAGAAGTGTTTAGGCGCTACCGCCAGCGTGTTCGTTTTCGTGAAATTCGCGGAATTCGTGGCCGGTAAACCCGCCCATGAATTCCACGAGTCGACACGAATTTTAAATTCACAGCTGCCGAGAGAGTTGAAGGCCGCATGAATTGGACTCGCCCTTCAGATTGCGCCCTATCCGTAATTGTAAACGGGTCGTATATGCTGTATACATCACAGGGTAAATGCTGTGGCCCCGGAAGTGCTTGACTGGCTTAGGTCCAGGCGGTATGGTTGCGTTTTCGGATTATTCATATTTTTCCGCTTTCTTAGATAATGGCACGCCGATCATTTCTTACGACATTCGAAATCAGCGAGATCTGCGAGGTTAACCCTACGACCGTCCAAAACTGGGTCAGGGAAAACAAGCTTAGGGCGTTTGTGACTCCGGGGGGCCATCGGCGGGTGCGACGGGAAGACTTGATCGCCTTTATGAAGAAGTTTGGGATGCCCCTCCCACGCGGTCTTGAGAATGAGCACCGCCTCGTCCTGGTTGTTGATGACGAACAAGATATTTGCAACCTCCTGGTTTCTCTGATCGAGTCCTCAGGCGAAAATCTGGAGGTCGCCGCCGTGCATAGCGGTGTGGAGGCACTGCTCTTCATAGGGGAGCGGAAGCCCGATCTGGTGATTCTGGACATTATGATCCCCGGCATGAACGGCATCGATGTGTGCCAGAAGCTGAGGTCCAATCCTTCCACCGAGAACATCAAGGTGGTGGCGATTACGGGCTCCCACAATCCCGAGATCAAAGACCGCATTCTCGATGCTGGAGCTGACCTTTTCTGCACGAAGCCGCTGGACCTGATTTCATTCCGCGATCAGTGTCTCGAGCTCATTCGTCCGTGAGGAGGGGTTGTGGTGTCTAGCCTGGATGATCCCAAGCGCTGGGCGGAGCTTGATCCACAGAACATGCGGAGTCTGCTGTCGGCCTTCCCCAAGCAGATCCGGGAAGCCTGGCATTTGGTTCAAGGCCTCGAGCTTAAAGTGGACTTCCCGATCGCTAGCGTCCTCGTCAGCGGTTTGGGAGGTTCGGCCATCGGAGGCGATGTGGTCCGGACCGTTACGGCGGAAGTGCTTCGGGTTCCGCTTCTGGTGATCCGAGACTATGGTCTTCCCCAATTCGTTAATTCGAAAACGGTGGTGTTTGCCTGCAGCTACTCAGGAAATACCGAGGAAACGCTGAGCTCTTATGAGCAGGCGCGACAGGCCGGCGCCTTCATCGTCTGCATATCTTCCGGAGGCGCGCTGGCGGAGAGGGCTCGGGCCGGAGGGTTTCCTTTGATCCGGATCCCCGCGGGAATGCCTCCCCGCACGGCTTTAGGGTACTCGGCCATAGCCCTCCTGGGGTCGCTGCACGCCTTCGGGTTGGTTTCAGACATCCGCGAGTCCGTAGAGGAGACGGCGGAGCTGCTTTCATCGCTGGTGCTGCGTTACGCTGCGGCTGTGCCGGAACAGAGCAACAAAGCGAAGACAATCGCCCGCGGGCTACACGGAAAAATTGTGGCGATCTACGCTTCCAGCGGCAGGCTGGAAGCGGCGGCAGTGCGCTGGCGCGGGCAGATGGAAGAAAACGGAAAGAATCTTGCCTTTCACCATCTGCTGCCCGAAATGGACCATAACGAGCTGGTCGGATGGAGATATCCCGAGGATGCCCTTAAGAAGGCCGGTGTCGTATTTTTGCGCGACCCAGAGGATCATCCACAGGTGCAGCGCCGGTTTGACTTTACCCGGGAAATGGTGGCAGAGAGTGCGGGTGTCACCTTCGAGGTCTGGAGCGAGGGGAAGAGTTTGCTGGCCCGCATCTTTTCGCTGATCTGCCTGGGAGACTTTGTCAGCCTGTATCTGGCCCATCTGAATTCGGTAGACCCGACCCCCGTAGACGCCATTGAACTTCTGAAACAAAAACTTAGAGCTTGAAAATGCGACGGGAAATTTTTCGCGAATACGATATCCGCGGCATCGCTGGAAAAGATCTGACGGATGATTTTGTCGAGCTGCTAGGGCGCGGCATCGGAACGCTGATGCGTCGCGAGGGGAAACAGAGGATAACGCTGGCGCGGGACTGCCGTCCGAGCTCCGATCCCTACCGCGATGCGCTCGCTGCCGGAGTGAACGCCAGCGGTGTTTCCGTGATCGACGTCGGGGTCGTTCCCACGCCCCTGCTTTACTTTTCCATATTTCATCTCAGGAGCGATGGAGGCGTGGTGATTACCGGGAGCCACAATCCTCCCGAGTACAACGGGTTCAAGATCTGCGTCGGGACCGACGCGATCCACGGCGACGGAATCAGGCGGCTTTACGATTTGATCGACCGGCGCGACTTTACGCAGGGCTCCGGCGACATCACGTCGGTGGATATCATTGCCCCTTATTTGAAGTACGTACGGGACCAGATCCGGCTTCCCAGAAAGGTTCGCGTGGCGATTGACTGCGGCAACGGAACGGGGTGCCTGGTCGCCCCGGACCTGATCAAGTCCCTTGGATGCGAGACCACAGAGCTGTACTGCGAGATGGACGGAATGTTTCCCAATCACCATCCTGATCCCACGGTCGTCGAAAACCTGCGCGATTTGCAGCGCGCGGTCGCCGGGAACAAGCTCGAATTGGGGATCGCTTTTGACGGGGACGCAGACAGGCTCGGAGTGGTGGACGACGAGGGACGCATCATCTGGGGCGACATGCTGATGATTCTTTACGCTCGAGACATTCTGAAACGCAGGCCTGGCACCACATTCATCTCCGAAGTCAAATGCTCCATGAATCTCTTCCGCGATATTGAACAGCGCGGCGGACGCGCGATCATGTGGAAGACGGGTCACTCTCTTATCAAAGCGAAGATGAAGGAGGAAAACGCCGTGTTGGCCGGAGAGATGAGCGGTCACATGTTCTTCGCGGACCGCTATTTTGGCTTTGACGACGCGATCTATGCGGCATGCCGGCTTCTCGAGATTGTTTCCAATTCCAGCCAGGGCGTCGCCCAGATGCTTTCGGATGTTCCTCCTACTGTAGTCACTCCTGAGATCAGAGTGCAGTGCGACGACGATAAGAAATTTGAAGTCGTCGAGAAGGTCAGGCGTCATTTCAAGGAACGATGTCAGGTCATCGACGTCGATGGCGCGCGGATCCTCTTTCCCAACGGTTGGGGTCTGGTTCGGGCTTCCAATACCCAGGACGTCCTGGTGCTGCGGTTTGAGGCGCAGGACCAGGCCTCGCTGGAGGCTATCCGGGCGGAGGTCGAAGAGCAGGTGCGCCGGGCAATGGATCAGTCATAGCGGTTTTATCCACAGAGCCACAGAGCGTTGACAGTGCTTGAAGCGATTTGCCACAATGGCGCTCGGCACTGTGGGACTCGCACTCTATGGCGGAATATCACATCTTTGTAGTGTCGGACGGGACTGGCGAGACCGCTACGAAGATGTCCAAAGCCGCCCTGCTGCAGTTCAAACCCGCGAACACTACCTTCGTGCGTCACAGTAACGTGCGCTCTGTCGACATGGTGCGGGAGATTGTGCGGGCGGCGGAGAGAGAGCCCGCGCTTGTCATCCATACCTTCGCGTCCCGCCGCCTGCGGCAGGAAATGGAGCAGGCGTGTCAGGAATTCAACGTGGCGAGCCTTGACTTGATCGGACCTCTAATCGAAAAACTGGCGGAGTTCATCGAGACTCAGCCCGCGGAGACGCCGGGTCTTCTGCACCAGGTCGATGACGACTATTTCGATCGCATCGACGCCCTGGCCTTTACCGTGCGCCATGATGACAATCGCTCGCCGGAAGACCTTCATGAGGCGGACATCATCCTCGTGGGGGTTTCCCGGACATCGAAGACTCCACTGGGTATCTATCTCGGGCAGGAAGGCTGGAAAGTGGCCAACATTCCGGTTGTCATGGGGGAAGAATTGCCGCGCGAACTGTTTCAGGTGGACCAGTCTCGAATCGTCGGCCTGATGACGACCCCTGAGCGTCTCGCTGAAGTCCGAAAAGCGCGCCTCTCCCGTCTGGGTTCCCTCGACTCCACATACGCGGATATGAAACGTGTCGCCGCGGAGTTGGAGTACTGCCGCAAAATCTTCGAGCAAAACGCTGACTGGCTGCTCGTCGATGTAGCCGGAAAATCCGTAGAGGAAACCGCTGCAGAGATACTGGACCGGCTCTTCGGGAAGGAGCGCCGGCTATAACCCGGCCCGCTGGCGGCCGCAACCAAGCGCGATCACCGCGGAGAACGCAGAGAAAAATGACCAATTATTTCAAACTTGAAATTTGAGATTTGAAATAATTTGAAATCTCAAGTTTGAAATGGGATAGGAATGGATTTTTTCATCAGCATCGAGATCGCCGGGGTCGACGGCACGAACTAAACGCTCGGCCACGAATTTCACGAATTAGAAAAGACGAACCTGTCTCGCGCTGTGACCGTCAAGCGAGCAAAAGGATTTCTTCAAATTCGTGAAATTCGCGGCGAGTTTTTCAGGGGCCTGTGAAGAATCTCAAATTTCAAATCTCAAATAATTTGAAATAATTCGGCAAGGATTTTTGGCTCAATAGTATGGAGTTTGCCAAGCTTCATGCTCTCGGCAACGACTTCCTGGTCGCGGACGTCAGCGGAGAGGAAGGCCACAAACGCTCCCTGGGCGCGCTCGCGCGAAGGATCTGCCACCGGCATTGCGGGGTGGGGGCCGACGGCGTTCTCTTTTTTCAGCCTGCCATTGGCGATCCTGCCGCAGATTTCTCCACGCTCATATTCAATGCGGATGGGAGCAAAGCAGAAATGTCTGGAAACGGTGTCCGCTGCCTGGCGGCCTTCCTGTATCGCGGCGGGAAGTCCCCCTCGCGCTCCCTCCGTATCAGAACCGTGGCCGGTGTGAAGGTGCTGACCCTTCTGGGCGAAGAGGGAACGACGTACACCTTCGAAAGCTCGCTCGGACTCCCGATCACGGCCCCGGATCATATACCGGTGCGCATCCCGTCGAAGATGGATCCGATTCTGGACTACGCCGTGACGACGGGCTCCCACACCGTTCCCGTGACGATCACCTCCATGGGCAACCCCCATTGTTCGACTTTCTGGCCGAGTCTGGACGAGGCCCCCATCGACACGCTGGGACCCTTGCTCGAGAACGAAAGCTTGTTCCCGAATCGAACTAACGT
>WNGL01017917.1_pt1 | contig 11299 bp, 10 predicted proteins | sample 5400591 | NCBI WGS metagenome assembly WNGL01 (sample SAMN13153377, study PRJNA577476) | soil metagenome | isolation source: 80 cm soil or saprolite under Garry oak tree replicate 1 | place: USA:California | collected 2016-06-15
TGATCCACGCGCTGCCGATCTATCACACCCACGGCCTGTTCGTCGCCAGCAACGTCACGCTGTTCGCCCGCGCCTCGATGATTTTCCTGCCGAAGTTCGATCCCGAACTGATCATCCAGCTGATGGCGCGCGCCACAGCGCTGATGGGCGTGCCGACGTTCTATACGCGCCTGCTGCAAAGCCCGGCGCTGACCAAAGAATCTACCAAACATATGCGGCTGTTCATTTCCGGCTCGGCGCCGCTGCTCGCCGACACCCATCGCGAATGGGCCGCGCGCACCGGCCACGCCGTGCTCGAGCGCTACGGCATGACCGAGACCAACATGAATACGTCCAATCCCTATGATGGCGATCGTGTCCCCGGCGCGGTCGGACATGCGCTGCCCGGTGTGACCGTGCGCGTCACCGATCCCGATACCGGAAAAGAGCTGGCGCGCGAAACCATCGGCATGATCGAGGTCAAGGGCCCGAACGTCTTCAAAGGCTATTGGCGGATGCCGGAAAAGACCAAAGCCGAATTCCGCGATGACGGCTTCTTCATCACCGGCGATCTCGGCAAGATCGATGGCGACGGCTACGTGCATATCCTCGGCCGCGGCAAGGATCTGGTGATCTCAGGCGGCTTCAATGTGTATCCGAAGGAAATCGAAAGCGAGATCGACGCCATGCCGGGCGTGATCGAATCCGCCGTGATCGGCGTGCCGCATGCCGATTTCGGCGAGGGCGTCACCGCCGTTTTGGTGTGTGACAAGGGCGCCAAGGTCGATGAAACCTCGGTGCTGAAGGCGCTCGACGGCCGGCTGGCGAAATTCAAGATGCCGAAACGGGTATTCGTCGTCGACGAATTGCCGCGCAACGCCATGGGCAAGGTGCAGAAGAACATCCTGCGCGATACCTACGCGAAGATTTACGAGAAATAACGCCTCATGGTGAGGAGACGCAGTTGCGCCGTCTCGAACCATGAGGCCGGGGTCTGCGAAAGCCGCTATAGCAGGCTGATCACAAACCGGCTTCCCACGATGAACAGATAACAGCCGAATGCCATCTCCAGCGTGCGCTTCGACATCGCATGCGCGGCGCGGACCCCGAGCGGTGCGGTCACCAGGCTGGTCGGAATCACCAGCAGCGCGCCGATCAGCGAAACGTAACCGACCGCGAACGGCAATTGCAGCGCGGCGACGTCGGGATAACGAACTGCGGCGGGCCAGCCGGCATAGACATAGCCGAGCGCGCCGGGAATCGAGATCAGCACCGCCAGCGCCGACGACGTCGCGACCGCCTGATGGATCGGCCGGCTGTAGAAGGTCATCAGCAGATTGGCGAACAATCCGCCGCCGATGCCCATCAGGGTGGACAGCAGCCCGATGAAGAAGCCATAGATCCTCATCAGCGGTCCATGCGGCAGGTCGTTACCGAATTTCCAGTTCGCCCGGGCAACCAGCAGCCGCGCCGCCGCGGACCATGCCACCGCCACAAACACGATCTTGAACAGCCGCTCCGGCGCGTAGCGCGCGGTGAAGCTGCCGGCGATCACGCCGATCAGCACCGGCAGCCACCATCGCTTGAGGATCTCCATATCGACCGCGCCGCGGGCGTAATGGGCACGATACGAACTGACTGAGGTCGGGATGATGATGGCGAGCGAAGTTCCGATGCACAGCGGCATCCGCACCTCGAGCGGGACGCCGGCGAGGCGAAAACATTCGTAAAATACCGGCACCAGGATGGCCCCGCCGCCGACACCGAACACGCCGGCGAGAAAGCCTGACAGCGCGCCCACCGCCACCAGCAGAAGCGCCAGTTCGAGCAGCTCGGAGGCGTCCAATCCTGCGACCATTGCCGTGCTCCGTCCCGTTGCATGAATCGGGCTTCATCCGTGCTAGCCAACAGCGGTCGGCAGGCCTGTCAATCCCCGTTAACGCAGGGCTCATCTCAAGCTATGAACATTCGTTCGCAAACAACGATTTCGCCGTTGCGCTGGCTGTTTCGACTTCGTAAATAGAAATCGTTTATCGCGATCCCCGAAGGCCCCCGTGCAGGGCCGCAAACCACCAAAGCCGCCGATGACCGCCAGGATCGAACGACCGCTTTCGCCGCACCTGCAGACCTATCGCTGGACCCTGACGATGGCGCTTTCCATCGTCCACCGCGTCACCGGCATGGCGCTGTATTTCGGTACCCTGCTGCTGGCGTGGTGGCTGATCGCGGCGGCCTCCGGCCCCGGCGCTTACGCCAATGTGCAGGCCTTCACCGGCAGCTTCATCGGCCGGCTGATCGTATTCGGCTATACGTGGGCGCTGCTGCATCACCTGCTCAGCGGGATGAGGCATTTCGTCTGGGACCTCGGCTACGGCTTCAAGACCAGCGAACGTGAAACGCTGACCTGGTGCGCGCTGATCGGCGGTATTTCGCTGACGGTCCTGCTGTGGATCGCGGCCTACGCGATCGGAGGCGGAAGATGACCACGCCAGATTCTCACGTTGCGAAAACGATGCGCACGCCGCTCGCCCGGGTGCGCTATCTCGGCGCCTCGCATTCCGGCACCAGCGATTTCTGGCGCCAGCGCGTCACCGCGGTGGCGATGGTACTGTTGATCGTACCTGTTATCGTGGTGGTGATGATGCTGCTCGGCCGCAACCAGGCTGGGGCTGCGCAGATTCTCGGCTCGTTGCCGATCGCGATCATCATGCTGCTGTTCATCGTCGCCAGCGCCTGGCACATGAAGATCGGCATGCAGGTGGTGATCGAGGACTATATCCACAACGAAAAGCTGAAGCTTGCCAGCATCATGGCCAACAACTTCTTCACGATCGTGGTGGCGCTGGCCTCGATCTACGCCATTCTCAAACTGTCATCCGGAGTGTAGCCCATGGCGGCTGATGGCAACGGCAAGGCCACAAACGGCAATGGTGGTCCCGCCACCAACGGTCACGCCTATCCGATTGAAGACCACACCTACGACGTCGTCGTGGTCGGCGCCGGCGGCGCCGGTTTGCGCGCGGTGGTCGGCTGCAGCGAAGCCGGTCTGCGCACCGCCTGCATCACCAAGGTGTTCCCGACGCGCTCTCACACGGTCGCGGCACAGGGCGGCATCTCGGCGGCGCTCGGCAACATGCACGAGGACAACTGGCGCTGGCATATGTACGACACCGTCAAGGGGTCGGACTGGCTCGGCGATCAGGATTCGATCGAATACATGGTGCGCCAGGCGCCGGAGGCGGTCTACGAACTCGAGCACTGGGGCGTGCCGTTCTCGCGCACCCCTGACGGCAAGATCTATCAACGGCCGTTCGGCGGCATGACCGTGGACTACGGCAAGGGCCAGGCGCAACGCACCTGCGCCGCCGCCGACCGCACCGGCCACGCCATGCTGCATACCATGTACGGCCAGGCGCTGCGTCACTCTGCGGAATTCTATATCGAGTTCTTCGCCATCGACCTGATCATGGACGACCAGGGCACCTGCCGCGGCGTGATCGCGCTCAAGCTCGACGACGGCACGCTGCATCGCTTCCGCGCGCAAACCACCGGCTATCTCGTCAATTCCGAGGGCGAACGCTTCATGGAGCGCTATGCGCCGTCCGCCAAGGACCTCGCATCGCGTGACGTCGTCTCGCGCGCGATGACCATCGAAATCCGCGAAGGCCGCGGCGTCGGCAAGAACAAGGACCACATCTTCCTGCACCTCGACCATCTCGATCCCAAGGTGCTGCACGAGCGGCTGCCGGGCATTTCCGAGTCGGCGAAGATATTCGCCAATGTCGATGTGACGCGCGAGCCGATCCCGATCGTACCGACCGCGCATTACAACATGGGCGGGATTCCAACCAATTTCCACGGGGAAGCGCTGAGCAAGAAGAACGGCGACGACAATTTCGTGGTGCCGGGCCTGATGGCAGTGGGCGAAGCGGCCTGCGTCTCGGTGCACGGCGCCAACCGTCTCGGTTCCAATTCGCTGATCGATCTCGTGGTGTTCGGCCGCGCCGCGGCTTTGCGCTGCGCGGAAAAGCTGACGTCGAACGGCAAGCAGCCGGAACTGCCCGCGGGATCGGCCGACAAGGCGCTCGGGCGGCTCGACCATTATCGCTATGCCTCCGGCGGCACGCCGACGGCAAAGCTGCGCGACAGCATGCAGCATGTGATGCAGAACAATTGCGCGGTGTTCCGCACCGGCGAGGTTTTGCACGAAGGGCAGAACCTGATTCACAAGGTGCATGGCGGGATCGTCGACGTCGCCGTGACCGACCGCTCGCTGACCTGGAATTCCGATCTGGTGGAGACGCTGGAGTTCGACAACCTGATCGTGCAGGCGGTGGTGACGATGGACTCGGCGGCGAACCGCACCGAGAGCCGCGGCGCCCACGCGCGGGAAGATTTCCCCGACCGCGACGACAAGAACTGGATGAAGCACACGCTGGCGTGGATCGACGATGGCGGCAAAACCGCGATCGATTATCGCCCGGTGCACGACTACACCATGACCAACGACGTGCAGTACATCCCGCCAAGGGCGCGGGTGTATTGATGACGACAGCGAAGGCTTGACAGCATGGTTGAATTCGCACTGCCGAAAAATTCAAGGATCACCGGCGGCAAGACCTGGCCGAAGCCGGCCGGCGCCAGCGAGACCCGCGAGTTCAAGGTCTATCGCTGGAACCCCGACGATGGCAAAAATCCCTCTACCGACACCTATTTCATCGACACCCATGATTGCGGCCCGATGGTTCTGGATGGCCTGATCTGGATCAAGAACAACATCGACCCGACACTGACCTTCCGCCGCTCCTGCCGCGAAGGCGTCTGCGGCTCCTGCGCCATGAACATCGACGGCCAGAATACGCTGGCCTGCACCAAATCGATGCACGACGTGAAGGACGGCGCGGTCAAGGTCAATCCGCTGCCGCATCAGCCTGTCGTCAAGGACCTGGTGCCCGACCTCACCAATTTCTACGCGCAATATGCCTCGATCGAGCCGTGGCTGAAGACCTCGACGCCGACGCCGCAGAAGGAATGGCGGCAGAGCCACGAGGATCGCGAAAAGCTCGACGGCCTCTACGAATGCATTCTGTGCGCCTGCTGCTCGACCTCATGCCCGAGCTATTGGTGGAACAGCGAGCGCTTCCTGGGGCCCGCCGCGCTGCTGCAGGCGACACGCTGGGTCAAGGATTCGCGCGACGAAGCCACCGGCGAGCGGCTCGATAATCTTGAAGATCCGTTCCGGCTCTACCGCTGCCACACCATCATGAACTGCGCCAAGGCGTGCCCGAAGGGTCTCAATCCTTCCGAGGCCATTGCCGAACTGAAGCTAAAGATGGTCGAGCGGCAGATCTAAGCGCACGAGAATCAGGCGTCGGCATTCAACTCGTCGTGCCCGGGCTTGTCCCGAGCATGACGGAAAATGATCGAAATCATTACGCAGGGATGACGCGCGTTGTACGTTCGTCATTCGCAGGTACGCTTTAACAAATTAAAGAGTGGTAGCCCGGATGGAGCGAAGCGCAATCCGGGGCCGGCATTTCGTTTATACCCGGATTTCGCTTCGCTCCATCCGGGCTACTTCTTGAGCCCGGAAGTTACCGTATGACGACCGCGCACCCGATCATCCTGCATCATTTCGAAAAGTCGCCGTTCTCGCGGCGAAATCGTCGCGCTCTCGTCGCAGCATATCGCCATCCGCAGACATGACCCACGCGCCGGCGAAGTGGTCGTGCACTTTCCGCGCGCCGGATTCCTGGTGCTTCCTGCCTAGCCCGGACGGCCTTGTGCAGCCCGCCGCGGATTCTCCGTCGCCGCAAGGGGAGGGATAAGAAAAGCAGGCCAGGACCTGAGCGTCGTTGGAACAGCACGCAAAACCGGCTATGCATGCCGCCGCGTCCGCAAGCTCTCCGCGAGGATTTTTTGACAAGATCGACACTGCCAGCTGGCCTCGCCGCGGCCAACGATCCGACGCCACCGCCTTTCGGTGCCTTCGCGCCGACGTCAGCGCAGGCTGCCATCATCTCGCTTGCACAAGGCTCACGGCTGAAACGCGGCGCGTTCCGCCCGATGCTGTCGCGGCTGGTCAATCTGCTGCGCGCCGGCCCGGTCGATGTCCAGTATCAAGGCGCGGCATTTCGCTTCTACCATCAGGCCAGCGCCACCGAGCGCGGCGCCTTGTTCAATCCCGATTACAATCTCGAAGAGCTGGATTTTCTGCGCGCGCATACGCCCGCCGGCGGCGTGTTCGTCGACGTCGGCGCCAATGTCGGCACCTACGCCATGGTGCTGGCGCGTCACGTCGGCGCAAGCGGAAAAGTGATCGCGATCGAGCCGCATCCCATCACCCATGCGCGGCTTGCGTTCAACCGTGCCGCGTCCGGCTTCACACAGGTTTCACTGGTGGCCGCCGCTGCCGGCGCTTCCGACGGCGAATTGACGATCGAGACCGACGGCGACAATCTCGGCGCCAGCCACATTGTCAGCGGCGAACCCGCGGGCAATGCCATCAGGGTGCCCTCGTTGCGGCTGCAGCGTATTCTCGACGATGCCGGTGTCGGCCGGGTCGATACGCTGAAGATCGACGTCGAGGGCTATGAGGACCGGGTTCTGACCGGGTTCTTCAAACAGGCGCCGCAAGCGCTCTGGCCGCGCGCGGTGGTGATCGAGCATTTGTCGCGGAACGAATGGCGCGACGACTGCATTGCCGGCATGCTCGCGTGCGGCTACGCCGAGACCGGCAAAACCCGCAGCAACACGCTATTGGTGCGCGGCTGAACCAGTCCTCAAACCGCAGGAGATATTGATGATCGACCACATCGGTTTTCCGGTTTCCAATTATGAGCGCGCGAAGGCTTTCTACACAAAGGCGCTGGCGCCGCTTGGCTACAGCCTCGTCATGGAAGTGACGCAGGAGCAGACCGGACATGATCCCGCGGCCGGCTTTGGCGCCAATGGCAAGCCGGATTTCTGGATCGGCGGCGAAGGCGGATTGAACAAGCCGCTGCATGTCGCCATCGTTGCGAAGGACCGCGCTACCGTCGATGCTTTCCACCAAGCGGCGATGGCGGCGGGTGGACGCGATAACGGGGCGCCCGGCATCCGCGCCCATTACCACCCGAATTATTACGGCGCCTTCGTGCTCGATCCCGACGGCCACAACATCGAAGCCGTATGCCACGCGCCCGAGTGACCGGCTCCATCATCTCCAGCGCGGGAACTTTGTCGTATCGGCGCCGTTATTGCTCGAGCACAATGGAGACAAGGCATGGCGGACGACAATACCACATGCGATGACGACAAACGTCGCGTGCGGCCCGTGAGCGCCTGTCTCGATGCGATCTATTTCCTGACCGACGCACGCCGCCACAAGGACGAGGAAATCGCCCGCAATCCCAATATCGATCTGTCGTTCGCCGATGCTGGCCACCAGCAATACGTTTCGGTCGCCGACACGCGCCCCGATCTCGGCGACAACCGCAAGGTCGCGTTGTAGTGCCGATCGAACCGCAAGAGAATCCGCCGATCATGCCGGGGCAGCCGTCAGAGCCGCCCCAGGAGAGCCCGCCGGGAAGTCCACGGCCCGAGGTGCCGCCGCCGATGCAGGATCCAGGCGAACCGCCGCGGCCGGAAGAGTTGCCGGGGAACACGCCGGATGAACTGCCGGTGCGAGGACCAGAAGGACCACCCGCACCCTCTCCCGCGACCGATGCCGGGATCGCCGATTTGCCGGGCTCGATGCCGGATTTGAGTCCGGGCACCGTGGAACTTGCCACAGGGGACAATGTTAAAGTTCGGTTTGGAATGAACGCCTGAATGCGTAATGAACAGGGGCAGTAGAACCGTTACTTGTTCATAAATAAAAACAGAATCTACCTTCGAAGGCGCCACATTCCGGCCTAACGCTTGTTTGTTGATCGCCCTGACCGACTGCGTTTTTCTCACAAGGACTGCGTTGTTGCCAGAAATTTTCCGGGGACCCAGACCATCATGACAAATCTTCGTCTCGTGTTGCTTGCCACTACTGCGCTTACGGCGATGCAATTCGCAGCCTCTTCATCGCACGCGCAAACCGCACCGCTTGTTATGGCGCAAGCCGCACCCGAACCCGGCAAGGAAGGAACACCGCCGCCGAAGGGAGCGCCTGCGCGCCCCGCGCCGCCCGCCGCAGCACCGCCGCCGCATCCCGCCCCGCCGGCAGCCGCGCCACCTCCGCCACCCCGGCCTGCGCCGCCGCCTCCTCCGGCCGCAGCACCGCCGCCCCGACCCGCGCCGCCGCCGCCTGCCGCGGCGCCTCCGCCACGTCCCGCGCCGCCGCCTGCGGCGCCACCACCGCATGCTGCTCCGCCCGCAGCACAACCGCCGCATCCTGCGCCGCCGGCAGCACCGCCACCGCCTGCGCCGCCGAAACCTCCGACTCCGCCAAGCGCCGCGCCTGCGCCTCAGCCTCAGCCTCAGCAAAAGAGCCCACCGACCCCGGTGCCACCGCCGCCCGGCGCTGCAAGACCGTCGCCTCCGGCATCGAGCCCGCCACCCGCGGCTGCTCCGCCGACTCAAACTCCACCGCCGCCTCCGCCACCACCCGCGGGTGCAAGGCCGTTGCCTTCACCGGGCGCACCGCCCGCCGCCGCTCCGCAGACTCAAACTCCGCCGCCACCACCCGCGAGCCCCGGAACGGGTGCGCCACCCGCGCCGCGTAGCGGACCGCCCCCGAGCAGTGCGACTCCGAACGCCGCTCCGGGTGCGCCGAGTGCGGCTCCTCCGGGTGCGCCGAGCGCTGCTCCGGGAACGCCGAGCGCTGCTCCTCCGGGTGCGCCGAGCACGGCTCCGGGAGCGCCGAATGCAGCTCCCGCACCGGGCGCCGGAGGCCAGACCGCGCTGCCGCCGGGAGCCGCTCCGCAAGTGCGTCGCCCGCCGCCTACGGTCGCCGCGCCAATTCCGGCAGCACCTCCGCCGGCTCAAGCGTTGGCACCGATTGCGCCGGGCGCTGCGGCACCGGGGCCGCGCCGCATGGATGAGTTCAAGGGCGCGCGACGGGAAACCCAGGAAGGTGGCCGCACGGTCATTACCGAGCCGGGCCGGATCATCGTCCGCGATCCGGGCGGCCAGGCGTTCATCCGTCACAACGAGGTGGATCGATTCCGTTATGGCGCGCGCGACATCAGGACCCAGCAGGTCGGCAACGACACGCGCACCATCGTGGTCCGTCCCGATGGGACGCAAATCATTACCGAGAACGATCGCGACGGTCAGTTGCTGCGCCGAATTCGCAGGGATGATCGGGGCCGAGAGATCATCATTATCGACAACAGCTATCGCGGCCCGCGCGGGGTCGGCGGCTTCTACGTCGATCTGCCGCCGCCGGTGCTCCGGATTCCGTACGATCGCTATATCGTCGAGGCCGACAGCGCGCCGCCGGAATTGATCTACGACACCATGATGGCGCCGCCGGTGGAGCGGATCGAACGGCGTTATTCGCTCGACGAAATCCGTTACAGCGGCTCGGTGCGCCAGCGCATGCCGAGCATCGACATCGACAGCATCACCTTCGAAACCGGATCGTGGGAAATTCCACCTGATCAGGCGGCGAAGCTGCAGGGCATTGCGGACGGCCTCAATCGCGCGATTGCAGCCAATCCGCGCGCGGTATTCCTGATCGAAGGTCATACCGACGCGGTGGGATCGGACGTCGACAATCTGTCGCTGTCGGATCGCCGCGCCGAATCAGCGGCCCAATTGCTGACCCAGCAATTCCAGGTGCCGGCGGAAAACCTGACTTCGCAAGGTTACGGTGAGCAGTATCTCAAAGAACAGACCGACGGACCAAGCCGTATCAATCGCCGCGTCACGGTCCGCAACATCACGCCACTTCTGAATGGCGGAACGGCATCGCTGCCGCCCCCGCCGCAGGGCACCGCACCGCCGAGGTGAGGCGAAGCATCTGCTAAATAAAATGGCCGGGAGACATCCCGGCCATTTTTGTTGGAATGGAGATAGCTCCAAAACCACGCTGCGGCGTATCGCTACAGTCCCAGTTTCTTCTTGCGCTGGCCGAGCGTGCGCAGCCGCAGGGCGTTGAGCTTGATGAAGCCCGCGGCGTCACGATGATCGTAGGCGACCGCACCTTCCTCGAAGGTGACGAGATCCTGATCGTACAGCGAATATTTGCTCTCGCGTCCGATCACGATGACGTTGCCCTTGTAGAGCTTGATGCGCACGCGGCCGGTGACATAGGCTTGGCTGTGATCGATCGCCGCCTGCAGCATCTCGCGCTCCGGCGCGAACCAGAAGCCGTTGTAGACGAGCTCGGCATATTTCGGCATCAGCTCATCCTTGAGATGCGCCGCGCCTCGATCGAGCGTGATCGATTCGATGCCGCGATGGGCTGCCAGCAGAATGGTGCCGCCCGGCGTTTCGTACATGCCCCGCGACTTCATGCCGACGAAACGATTTTCGACGAGATCGAGGCGCCCGATGCCGTTGGCGTGGCCGAGTTCGTTGAGCTTCGCCAACAGCGTCGCGGGCGACAATTTGTTGCCGTCGATCGCGGTCGCATCGCCCTTCTCGAAATCGACGGTGATAATGGTCGCCTTGTCCGGCGCCTTTTCCGGATCGATGGTGCGCGAATAGACGTAATCGGGCACTTCCAGGGCGGGGTCCTCGAGTACCTTGCCTTCGCTCGAGGCGTGCAAGAGATTGGCGTCGACCGAGAACGGCGCCTCGCCGCGCTTGTCCTTGGCGATCGGAATCTGATGCGCTTCGGCAAATGCGATCAGTTGTTCGCGCGAACGCAGGTCCCATTCGCGCCACGGCGCGATGATGGTGATGTCGGGCTTCAGCGCATAATAGGCGAGCTCATAGCGAACCTGGTCGTTGCCCTTGCCGGTCGCGCCATGGGACACCGCGTCGGCACCGAGCTTCTCGGCGAGCTCGATCTGCTTCTTCGCGATCAGCGGACGCGCGATCGACGTGCCGAGCAGATACTGCCCCTCATACACCGCGTTGGCGCGAAACATCGGAAACACGTAATCGCGGACGAATTCCTCGCGTACATCCTCGATGAAGACATTCTCCGGCTTGATGCCGAGCAGCAGCGCTTTCTGTCGCGCCGGCTCAAGCTCCTCGCCCTGGCCGAGATCGGCGGTGAAGGTCACGACCTCGCAGCGGTAGGTGGTCTGCAGCCACTTCAGGATGATCGAGGTGTCGAGGCCGCCCGAATAGGCGAGCACTACCTTCTTGACGTCCTTGCTCATGAAAATCCCGTTGAATTGAATGCCGAATTTGCCGGATACGCGCAGATTGATTACAGGCAGAAAGGTCTCTT
>WNGL01009473.1_pt1 | contig 11297 bp, 5 predicted proteins | sample 5400591 | NCBI WGS metagenome assembly WNGL01 (sample SAMN13153377, study PRJNA577476) | soil metagenome | isolation source: 80 cm soil or saprolite under Garry oak tree replicate 1 | place: USA:California | collected 2016-06-15
TTTCCGCCAAAGGAGCGCTGGGATGATTGGACTGAGCTGGATTCGCAGGCGTGGCCGCGGCGGAAGGAACGGCGTTATCAACTCGTGCCAACGACGTGCTTCAACTGCGAGTCGGCGTGTGGACTGCTCGCCTACATCGACAAAGAGACGAACCAAATTCAGAAGTTCGAAGGCAATCCGGAGAATCCGGGATCGCGCGGGCGGAATTGTGCGAAAGGGCCGGCGACGCTGAATCAGATTACCGATCCGGATCGCATTCTTTATCCGTTGAAGCGTGCGGGGAAACGTGGTGAAGGGAAATGGGAGCGCGTCGGTTGGGATGAAGTGCTTGATGATATTGCATCGCGAATTCGGAAAGCGATTGTCGAAGATCGTCGCGACGAGATCATGTATCACGTCGGACGTCCGGGCGAAGATGGCTTCACCGAAAGGATTCTCGCGGCGTGGGGAGTTGACGGTCACAACTCGCACACAAATATTTGCTCATCGGGCGCGCGCGAAGGGTATCAATTATGGATGGGGCTTGATCGTCCCAGCCCTGATCATGCAAACGCGAAAGTTATTCTGCTGATCAGCGCGCATCTGGAATCCGGGCACTACTTCAATCCGCATGCGCAGCGAGTAATGGACGGCAAAGCAAGCGGCGCGAAGCTGATTGTCTTTGACACCCGGCTCTCGAATACGGCGACGCATGCGGATTATTTCATCGCGCCTTACCCGGGATCGGAAGCGGCGATTCTGCTGGCGATTGCGAATTATTTGATTCAGAACGGTCTTTACGAACGTGAATTTGTGCGGCGATGGTGGAATTGGGAGGAATATTTAGAACAGAGATCAGAGGTCGGAGATCAGAGGTCAGAGGACAAGCGCGACGTTTCGGTTTCAGGTCAAGAGCCGCGTAGCGGCGAAATATTTATAGAAACCGAACTGACCAATGATGCTATTCGCGCTCAACAAAATGCCGCGCATTTTGTTGAGAGCGAAAGAGATTCTAAGAGGCTCGCGGAATCTATAAACATGTCGCGCCTACGGCGCGATCAAGAGTCCGACAAACTTCAGTTTGTCGAAGAGCCGAGCGCCGAAAATTCAGCGCGCGACAAACTGAAGTTTGTCGGACATCACAGCTTCGAAGATTTTGAGCGCGTTCTTAAAGACCTCTACTCACAATACACCTTCGAATTCGCGGCCAAAGAATCCGGCGTCGATGCCAAAACCATCGAAGAGATCGCGAAACTGGTGGCGACGGCGGGAACAAAATTGAGCAGTCACAACTGGCGCAGCGTGACTTCGGGCGTCAGTCACGGCTGGTCAGTGGCCCGCGCACTGTTCATGCTCAACGCTTTGCTCGGTGCGGTCGCAACCGAAGGCGGAGTGTTTCCGAACGCGTGGAACAAGTTTGTGCCGAAGCCAATCCACACGCCGCCCCATCCGAAGATGTGGGGCGAAAAAAACTGGCCGCAAGAGTTCCCTTTGTCGATGCACGAGATGTCGTTTCTGCTGCCACATCTCTTGAAAGACGGGCGCGGCAAACTCGACGTCTATTTCACGCGCGTTTACAACCCCGTGTGGACGAACCCTGACGGCTTCTCATGGATCGAAGCGTTGACTGATGACAACTTAATTGGCTGTCATGTTGCCCTGACGCCCGTCTGGAATGAAACCTCTTACTTTGCGGATTACATTTTGCCGATGGGTCTCGGTCCTGAGCGTCACGATATCCATTCGTACGAAACACACGATGCGCAATGGCTCGGCTTTCGCCAACCGGTGATGCGCGCGGCGCGGCAACGTGAAGGCGAAGACATTAGCGATACACGCGAAGTAAATCCCGGCGAGGTTTGGGAGGAAAACGAATTTTGGATGGAGCTTACCTGGCGCATCGATCGCGATGGGAGCCTGGGCATTCGCCAGTTCGTCGAATCGAAGCAGAAGCCGGGCGAGCGCTTGAGTGTTGATGAATACTATGGGTGGATTTTCGAAAACTCTGTGCCCGGCTTGCCTGAAAAAGCGAGCGCGGAAAACTTAAGTCCGCTCGATTTCATGCGTCGCTATGGCGCGTTTGAAATCGCAAAGAAGATTGGCGCAATTCACGAGCAGACGGTCGCTACTGAAGAACTCGAAGACATTCGCGAAGATCATCTTGGCCGCGTTTTCACGCGCGCGGCCAAACCTGTTTCGCCGAATGTAGTGCCAATTCCCAGTCCCGATGGCGACCCAGAAGGTCGTCGTCTCGTGGGCGTGCAGGTCGATGGTGAAATCAAGCGTGGCTTTCCCACGCCGAGCGGCCGGCTCGAATTCTTTTCGAAGACCCTTGCTGATTGGGGCTGGTCCGAATACGCGATTCCAAACTACATCAAGAGTCATGTGCACCCGGACAATCTCGAAGAGGATCAAACGATTCTAATTTCAACTTTTCGCCTGCCGGTTCAAATTCACACGCGCAGCGCGAACGCAAAGTGGTTGAATGAAATTGCGCATACGAATCCGCTCTGGCTGCACACGAGCCACGCAGCAAAGCTCGGCGTGCGCACCGGCGATCTCATGCGCGTGGAAACTGAGATTGGATATTTCGTGGTGCGCGCCTGGGTCACTGAAGGAATTAAACCGGGCATCGTCGCGTGCAGTCATCACATGGGCCGCTGGAAGACGCACGAGAACGGACAGAAACAGATGATGGCCACGGTAAGACTCGATCACGAAGGCGATCAATGGGGACTGAAACGCGAAAGCGGCGCTGGACCTTACGAATCGAGCGATGCCGACACTTTGCGCATCTGGTGGAACGACGTCGGAGTTCATCAGAACCTGACTTTCCCCGTTCATCCCGATCCGATTTCGGGAATGCACTGTTGGCATCAGGCCGTACGCGTGCGCCCAGCAGAGCCAACAGATAATTACGGCGATATTCATGTCGACACGACGAAATCGCGCGAGGTCTATAAGAGATGGCTGGCGCAAACTCGGCCTGCTGATAAGTATTCACCAAACGGCGAACGCCGGCCCTACTGGATGCTGCGGCCTTTGAAGCCGGCGAGAGAGTTCTATAGACTGTAATAGAAGATTCAGAGAATGCTCGGTATGATGAGAATCACGCTTACAAAAGAACTTGAGTTGCTGGTGGAGGAGAAGGTGCGAAGCGGCCGCTACGAGGATGAAACCGACGTTATCCGAGACGCCTTGCGGGCCCTTGAACAGAGGGACAACTTTGAGTCGCTGGTACTAGAAGCCGCATTACTGGAAGGCGTGCAAAGCGAACACCGACCTTACGACAAAACAACAGTCGAGCGCATCCGCGAAAAAGCAAGACAGGTTCAATGAGTGTCGCGGTATCGATTTCGGATCGCGCAGAGAACGATCTCATAAACCAATATCGCTGGTATGCTGACAATGCGTCCGAGGAAATAGCCGAGCGATTTCTTGCAGCCTTCCAACAGACGACAGACAGTCTCGCTCGGATGCCGCAGCTGGGTCGATTGCGATGGTTTCGCGCTCCGTAATTGTTTGATATGCGGTCCTTTGCACTTGGCAAACCTTTCGAATCGCATCTTGTTTTCTACAAGGCAACTGCCACAGAGATAAGTATTGAAAGAGTCATGCACGGATCTCGTGATCTTTCTCGACGGCTGATTGAAGGGATGTCATCCCAGATTGAATCGTGAAACTGCTATCGTCAAGGAGTGAGCAGCATGGGTGAAGTAAGAACAAGAGTGAAGCTGACTAACGCGGGTGACGAAGTTCTAGTCCGCAGAGGGCTTCTCGACAAGAGCGAGATCCGACATTACGAAGCGAGTGCGCTGGTTGATACCGGTTCTGTTTCACCCATTCTGCCGAGCTTTGTGGTGCAACAGCTCGGGCTGGCAATCGTGGGAAAAAGAAATGCCGTGCTCGGCGAAGCGAGTGTGATAATCGCAGACGTTACCGAATCGATAGGAATAGACGTCGACGGACGAAGAGTCGATCTACAGGCGCTGGTCACCGGCGATGAAGTCATCATTGGGCAGACGGTGCTGGAGATGATCGACATGCTGCCCGATTGCATGAACCAGCGTTTAGTTCCGAATCCAGCGCACCCTGACCAGCCAATCATTAAGCTAAAGTAGGAGACTGTTTCACCCAACGGCGACCGGCAGCCTTATTGGATCCCACGATCATCGAAACCCGTGCGGCATTTTTGTGAGTTGGCGAGGAAATCAGTTCGAGGTGTCCGGCTGGAAGATCTTTGTCTGGCCTTAGCTCGGAAGGCAACCTTTGCGATCCTATCGACTCCTAAGATTCACCTGAGTCCCGCAACTCGGAACCTTATGCACTTATTCGGTGTCATAAGGTCATTTTCCTTTGAAAACGCGGATGTCAGTGCATCATCCGGATTGAAGTCCCGTTCCTTCTGAAAAAGGGAGCCTTTCATATGCGTCAATCAAGATACTTGCTTTTCGGACTCTGTCTCAGTCTGCTTCTGGGTGTTCAAGCCGCTCAGGGCCAGGCCGGCTCTACGTCCCTTCAAATTGGTACTGCGATCGAACGCACACTGACCGCGGGTCAATCACACCGCTACACAATCAATCTGGAAGAGGATCAGATCGCGCAGATCGTAGTTGATCAGCGCGGGATAGATGTAATCGTTCGCGTGTTTTCGCCTGGAGGACGAAGGCTCGGCGAGTTTGACACACCTAACGGAACCCAAGGCCCGGAAAACGTAACCGTGATTGCAGAGACCGCGGGAGCGTATCGTATTGAAGTGGCGCCATTGAGTGGATATGAAAATCCGTCGGGACGTTACGAAATCAAGGTAGTCGAGATCCGAAAGGCAACTGAGCAGGAGTTGCAGTCAATAAAAAGTCAGGATGTCACCAAAGCCAAAGGCCTGGCTTTGCTCAGCGAAGCAACTCAAAACTTTCCACAATTGCGCCGCCCGCAAACACGCGCCGCATTCCAGATAAAAGCCGCGCAAATGCTTTGGACCGCTGATGAGAAACGCGCGTCGAAACTGATGGAGCAGGCAATCGAGAGCGTCAAGGAATTTATCGCGAACGTCGACGAGAGTGATCAGTCTTATTACGAGAGTTTTCAAACCGCAAACCAACTCAGGCGCCAGGTAGTCGAGGCGCTTGGACCGCACGATCCTGATCTGGCGTTGAGCTTCCTGCGCGCAACTCGCACGCTTACGAATCCTGACCGTTCGCAAGGGAGCGCTCATGTAAATGAGGAACTTCAACTCGAATTATCGCTGGCGAGTCAGATAACGGCCGCGGATCCGAAGCGCGCATTTCAAATCGCTGAGGACACGCTCAAAAACGGTTATGCGACGAGTGTGGTTGATACCATCCATAGATTGCGTTCTAAGGATCCTGAGTTGGCCGCAAAGCTGGCGCATGACATCGCCGCGAAATTAACGAACGAGTCTTTGCTCAGGATTCCTGAGGCCGGGTACTTGGCGAGCAGCCTGCTTTATCTGGCCCGCACGATGAGAAGACCACAGATGGCAGCCGGCGATGGAACCGCGAATTCGGAGCTGATTTCTGAAGACGACTACCGAGATCTATTTCAAAAGGTTGTCGCGGAAACACTTTCTTATTCTCCGCCGGGTCCAAATTTTTATTCGCCCGAAAGGAATGCCGCACAAAATCTGGCGAATATGCTCAAGCAGATGAAAACTGATTTGCAAAGCTATGCTCCCGAACGCGTCGCGGCTGTCGAAAAGAAGTGGACGGAACTAAATAATACGGGTGGCGCCCAGGCCGAGCAGTGGCAGAAATATCAGACAGCAATTAACGAGGGTGCGATCGACGTTGAATCCGTAAAGCAGGCGCCGCGAGAAATGCAGGATCAACTCTATCAACAGATTGCCAACAAGGCCGCGGCAGCGGGTGATCCGGCGCGGGCACGGCAACTATTAATCGATCACATTACGAATCCCATGCAGCGTCAGCAGGCGCTGAATAATCTGGACCAGCAGGCAATCTTCGGCGCAATGGCCAGGGGAAAAGTCGACGAAGCATTGCGCATCCTGGGCGCCTTTCGCCCGGTCAACGAACGCGCTGCAATCCTTGCTCAAATCGTCAATCAGATTGGTCCAGGGCTTAAGAGATCGGCCGCGGTAGCTTTTCTGGAGCAGGCGCGCAGCATGATCGGCCCCACGGCTCAAGCGGAAGATCAACGCCAGATGCATGCGCTGTTCGAGATTGCCCGAGCCTTTTCACGATTTGACTCGACCCGCGCGTTCGAAATTGTCGAGCCCCTGATAGATCAATTCAACGAGCTAAGCGCGGCGGCGGCGACCATGGATGGGTTTGGCCAAAAGTATTTTCAAGATGGCGAGGTGATAATGCAGAACGGTAACTCGATAGGAGAAGCGGCAAACCAGCTTGGCACGGCTCTCGGCAATTTGGCGTTGGTCAATTTTGAGCGAGCAAAAGCGGCGGCGGATCGCATTCGTTTGGTCGACGTTCGGATGCAAGCTTATCTGGATATCGCTCAGCAAACCATTCAGGGTGACAAGAATACAGCCGCTGAATAAACGTGGATTATCTATTCTAACGATTTTCTACTCCCGAAAGATCTTGCCGCCTCGCAGTTTTTGCGAGAGAATCCCTCCCGGAATCAACCGCATCTTTCGCGAATGCCGGATTTGGAAATGTACTTCAAGCAATTCTATCTAGCTTGTCTAGCGCACGCGTCCTATCTGATCGGTTCGGAAGGTGAAGCCGCGGTCGTCGATCCGCAGCGCGACGTCGATCAATATATCCAGGAAGCCGGGACGCAGAATCTTAGGATTAAATACATCATTGAAACTCATCTACATGCGGATTTCATCAGTGGCCATCGCGAACTCGCCGCGCGCACCGGGGCCAAAATCGTTTTCGGTAAAAGAGCCGAGGCCACGATTCCGCACCACGCCGTCAAGGAAGGCGACGAGCTAACGGTTGGACGAGTGAAATTGCGCTTCTTGGAAACTCCGGGTCACACGCCGGAGAGCATCTGCATACTCGTTGTCGACGCTGAAGTCTCCGATCAACCGCAGAAGGTTTTGACCGGCGATACTCTCTTCATCGGCGATGTCGGCCGGCCGGATCTGGCGGGCGCGAAGGGCTATACATCGCAGATGATGGCTGCGATGATGTATGACAGTTTGCACCAGAAGCTTTTGCAGCTTGATGACGCAGTCGAAGTTTTTCCGGCACACGGCGCCGGCTCGATGTGCGGTAAGCATCTTTCCACGGAAACTTCTTCCACGATCGGCGACCAGCGCAAAGTTAACTACGCGCTTCAGCCGATGACCAAAGCGGCGTTCGTCAAAATGATGACCACGGATTTGCCGGAGGCGCCCGCCTATTTTTCAAAAGATGCGGAAATTAATCGTTCCGGCGCCGTATCTTTGAACGGTCTGCCTCGGCCCGCGCCCTTATCACCCGCTGAAGTTTGCAAACTCGCGGCCCAGGGTTATGTGATTCTCGACGTGCGCTCGGCCGGAGAATTTGGCGCGGGTCATGTTCCGGTGGCACTCAATATCGGACTCGGTGGTCAATTCGCGTCGTGGGCGGGCTCGCTGATTCCGATGACTTCGTCGATCGCGATTGTCGCCGATTCTGAAGCGCAAGTGGACGAGGCACAGATGCGTCTGGCGCGGGTCGGTCTGGAAAATGTGAAAGGTTATCTCGCCGGCGGACTGAATGCCTGGCAGGAAGCGGGGCTCGAACTCGCCATCGTTCCACAGATTAGCGTGACTGAGTTGCGAGGAATGATTGAGACGCGATCCGATCTCCAACTGGTTGATGTGCGCCGGCCGGCAGAGTACGAAAGCGGCCATGCTCCGCGCGCGATCAGTGCGCAGCTGGCGACGTTACGAGAGAAACTTTCAGGATTGAATTTGCGGCCGACGGAACCCGTCGCGGTAATCTGTGCCGGCGGCTTCCGCTCGAGTGCCGCCACCAGCATTATGCAGCAAGCCGGGTTTACCAATCTGCTTAACGTCACCGGCGGCACCAAAGCCTGGATTGATGCGGGGTACGAAGTTGAAGTGCCGGCTTGAGTTGCCATTAACTAACGAACAGTTTACCGCAGAGGTGGCAGAGGGCGTGTCAGAACCGCGAGCGGTAGCGACCGGATCATTTATCATTTGTCATTTTTCATTTACCATCTGCCATTTGCAGAACCGCGATTAGTAACTATGCCCCCGATGACAAATGAAAAATGTCAAATTTCAACTGAGAAATGATCCGGTCGCTACCGCTCGCGGTTCTGACACGTGCTCTGCGGTTAAGAAGTCTCACGTCGCCAAAAGGACCAGCCACAATGAAGTCAACTCAATTCGACCGCCGCAACTTCCTGTCACTAGCTGGAAAAAGTCTCGGCCTCGCCGCCCTTTCATCATCTGCAATTGCGTCGCTTTTGAAAGAGATTCAGGCAGCGGCAAAAACGGTTGCTCACCTGACGCCGGAACAGGCGGCGATGGATGAAGACTACTGGTCGACGATTCAAAACGCCTTCACGGTCACGCGCGGCATCATCAATCTCAACAACGGAGGTGTGTCCCCGAGCCCGCGCATCGTCACCGAGGCGCTGGTGCGTTACATCTGGCAGCAGGAAGACGCGACTGCCTACACAATGTGGCAAATTCTCGAACCGCAATCGGAAACCATTCGCACCGGTCTGGCGGAGCTGTTCGGTTGCGATCGCGAAGAGATTGCCATCACACGCAATGCCTCCGAGTCGCTCGAGACTCTGCTCTTGGGTCTCGATTTGAAATCAGGCGATGAAGTATTGACGACCACGCAAGACTATGGCCGGATGCTGACGACTATTCGCCAGCGTGAGCAGCGCGAAGGCATCAGGCTCAACCTGATCAAAATCCCGATCCCGCCAAAGAACATCGACGAGATTACCGCTGCTTTCCAGCGAGCGATGACGCCGCGCACGCGGCTAATCCAAATCGCACATCAAGTCAACATCACCGGACAAATCACGCCGGTCAAAGCTGTCTGCGAGATGGCGCGAGCGCATGGCGTCGAAACGATTGTCGACGGGGCGCATTCGTTCGCGCAGTTTGATTTCAAACAGAAGGACTTGGATTGCGATTATTTTGGAACGTCGCTTCACAAGTGGCTGTACGCGCCGAAGGGAACCGGGCTGCTCTACGTGAAGCGCGACAAGATCCCGAAAGTGTGGCCGTTGTTCGCTGCCGAAGAAAAACAAAAATCAGACATTCGTAAGTTCGAAGAGATCGGCACGCACTCAGCGGCGCCGAAGCTGGCTATTGGCGAAGCGTTGCTGTTTCACAATGGCATCGGCGGCAAACGCAAAGAAGCGCGGTTGCGCTATTTGTCGCGGTACTGGATGGATCAACTCAAGAGCATTCCGAAGGTCCGCTTCAACACTTCGTTCGATCCGGCGCAGATGTGCGCCATTGCCAATGTTCAAATCGAAGGGCTCGAGCAGGGAAAGATTGGCAGCTATCTCTTCAGTCAGCATCACATCTTTACGACGCCGATCGTTCACGAAGAATTCCAGGGACTGCGCATCACGCCGAATCTTTACACGACGTTGCTGGAGTTGGACAGGTTCTGCGAAGTGATGGCGAGGATCGCGCGCCAAGGTTTGCCGGCATGAATTCGTCCGTCCTTGACACGACGGTGCGCGAAAAAGATTCTTGACGCGCGTTCGCAGCGGCCTACATAATCGAACGCGTGGCACCGACTCGAGTCTGTGAAAGACTCAGCGCCGCGAAATCACAGATTGAAAAGTTCTATACTACTTCTTTGATTTGATCGGAGGATACTAACAGCAGTGAGCGAAGAACTGGAGAACAGCTTGCAGCAGGCGATCGAGACTTATCTCGGTCAGCGCTTGCGTGCGATTGAGGAGCAGATTTCGCAACTACAGACGGAATTCGGTGAAGCGTTAACTCGTTTGCGAGAGAGCGCGGCGAGCGAATCTCTGAGCGGAACCGCGCTCTCGGCGTCGATCTTTGCTCATTTTCAAGCAGCGCGCGCGCAGCAGTTGACTGGCGCCGCGGCCTTGGAAAAAGCGCCGGGCTCCGAAGAGATAGCCGCGATCAGACGCGCCGTCGAACAGATCGAAAAGCAACGGTCGCAGACTGAGGTTCTTAGCACGCTGCTAATGAACGTTGCCGGATTTGCCGAACGAGTCGCGTTGTTTGTGATCAAGGACGAGCAAGCGATCGGATGGCGAGTATGCGAGTCGAGCGATCCAACCAATCTCGAGGCGATTCGCGGGGTCGTCTTACCGCTGTCGAGCGAGAACCTCTTGAGTCAGGCCGCCCGTTCTCGCTCATCGTGGAATGGCGCGCCGGAATCACATTCCGGGAATCGCGCTCTGATCGATCAGCTTGGCGGGAATCCGCAGAATCTCGCTGCGATTCCTCTGATCGCTCGGGGAAAAGTTGTAGCAGTGCTCTATGCCGATTCGGCGTCCTCCGACCCAAACACGATCGGTCTGGACGCAATTGAGCTTTTGGCTCGCGTCGCGGCAATGGCTGCCGATCTTGTTTCCAGCGGCCATGCGCCAGCGGGGCCAGTAAGTGAACCTGAAGCGGCAGCGCCGCCGACGCCGGCTCTTTCAGAAATGGAAACGCCCACTCTTGCGGAAGCACCGTCAGTCGAAGCAGAGATAGAGGTTAAGCCTGAGCCGGTTTACGTCCCGCAGATTGAACCTCAAGCGCCGCGAGTTTTTGCCGAACCAATCGTCGAACCAATAGATGAAAAAGCTGTGCCTGAACCGGTGAAGGCAAAAGTCGCTGAGTCGGTCGAAGAGGCGATGCCCGAAGTGGCGCCCGAAGCTGCTGTCGAAGAGGAAACGCAACTCGCAACTGAGCCAGAGCCGCCGGCTGCGATCGAGGCTGTACCCGAAGTTCAACCGCCTCCCCCACCGGCCGAAACGGTCCCTGTGCCCGAAGTGCAAACGAGTCCGGCTCCATCGGCGCCGAGTTTCCCGTCACCATATGCCGCGCCATTGGGAACCGGACGGCGCTATGGCGTAACCGAGCCGGAATTACCGATTGAAGTTGGCGAAGAAGAGCGTCGATTACACAACGATGCGCGCCGCTTCGCTCGTTTGTTGGTTTCGGAAATCAAACTCTACAACGAACCGAAAGTGAGAGAGGGCCGCAACAACGGCGATCTGTACGATCGGCTGCGCGAAGACATCGACCGCTCGCGCCAGATGTACAATAAGCGAGTCGCGCCGCCCGTCGCCGCCCGCCACGATTACTTCCATCAGGAATTAGTCAACACTCTGGCCGAAGGCGATCCGGCAAAGCTGGGGACAAGTTACCCTGGCGCATC